>Ga0209488_10000885_pt1 | contig 25468 bp, 27 predicted proteins | sample Rivendell_Oct201_8_FD_188349 | JGI IMG/M metagenome (GOLD analysis project Ga0209488, IMG submission 188349) | Vadose zone soil microbial communities from the Eel River Critical Zone Observatory, Northern California, USA -... | ecosystem: Environmental > Terrestrial > Soil > Vadose zone >...
GGAGTGAGCGACCTAGACGGAGTTGGTTTAGGCGCGGAAGGTCCAGGTGTCGGAGGGGCAGGTCCCAGAGACATAGTGGAAACTGTGACAGTGTGAAGGAACAGAAAAGGATTGAGGGTCAGGAAACGTTCGAGTACGGGACAGCAGCAAGTTAAAGGCCCATTCAACTTACCTGTTGAGTCAGACATCGACCTCAGCTCGCTGTATTAGGGGTGAACTAGAAGTAATCAGCGACAAAGTAATGGCTTTGAGTAATGAATGAAAAGCTTACCCTCAGCTCACTGTGTTGTGGGTGAAGTGAGGGAGAGTAAATGTATGCCCGCGAAAAGAATTATGAGAGATCTAATTAATCACGTGTCTAAGCCTAAGTGTGCACAAAAACCCAACGTGATTTGGATCTCAATTGCGCAATTGACCTTGACTGCGACGGTGCGTAAATTTACCCAGTAGAAAGGGCGACTGTCTTTCCAGCTCGCGGAGACCTTCACTTCTCGTGGTGTCCTGCTACAACTACACCTTGAGGCTGGGTTTTGCTGTCAACTACTAGGGGTGGCAGTTCGGGGGTGGCCAGGCGCTCCGAGATGGCCGATCTATCCAGTTCCGAAGGAGCGTTGACTCCAAGCAGTGTCAAAGGGGAATAGCATGTGTTGGCAGGTGGCACCAAGTTTGATATCGATGAAACGAAGGGTACAGAATATTCATAATTGGTCCCCCGCGGATTCATTTTTCCTCCGTCTGGGCTAGGCTGTTCAGTAGAGAGCTGTGGCGCGATGGCGAACGCGGATCACAACTTCCACAGGCTGGACAGATCGCGATAACCAAATTGGTAGTGAGTTCTTCCAATAATTATGTCAATATGTATAGCGTGTTCATAGGATAGGTATACATAACAGTTTTCAGTGGCAAACGAGTGTAAAAGAGTGGCGTTCTCTATGTGACCTGTCAACCCTGTCAACCGTGATCGTGAATACTATGCCGTGATAGATCCTCGATAACGTGCCGCTCTAATGCAGAGAGGAGACGCTGGAACAAACCCCTAGCCTGTGCGAGAGACAAAAGTTGCCAGCTGCATGGGACTCCCACCATGAACCCCACACGTAGTTACTGTCCCGGTTTTTCGGGTAATCGCTTCGGAAACTGAGTTTGCAAATAGTGCAACACTGGCATTTGGTTGACTGGATGTCTTGAGCGTGCCTACACTGATGGCCAGCCAAGCCTGGAAGAGCTGATTGAAGAGTGTCACGCAGGTCCTATTCAGTGATCGGAGCGACGAGGGCATTCGAGTACTCACTAACACCCACGCAGACAGACAATGACAATCTCCTCAGGTGAAATGTCACGGTACCGGGATACGGGGAATCGGCATATCCAAGGCAAAGGTCGCTTGAAGACAAAAGTAGTTTTCGCACTTCCGGAAATGAATCATAGAAGCAGAATAGATCCACCCAAAAATGAGTCTTTCCGATTCATTCTTGGGTGGATCTACCCAAATTCCGGGAACCAAGGTTTCCGTTAGCACTGGGACTAGGATCATAAGTACTGCTGTTGGCTGTTTAAGTGCGAATACCTTCAAGAGCCAATTGGGGATCTCCTATATCGCATACCATTCGTATTTGAGCACGACACCGACTCGGGTACTGTCATTCCCCTCTCGCAACGTTGGGCAGCCACAGCCCCAGCCACCTTGGTGATAAGGCGAAGCGGCACCTTCAAGTTCGACACCGGCGTGACATGCTTACTAGCTCATCCTATCCACCTACACTCTGGGACAACGTGCGCATTCGAAATCAATAATTATAAGGAGGAAATCGCCTAGGAGCACGGTGATTGTCACTTGACCCACACTAGTACTGGGCCAGCCAGTCTGAGTGGCTTTTTCAGACATTGCGCGAAACACTTACGTTGACCTCAGGCTCGTTGATTGCAATTTGCAAAATCAAATCTGGCGAAAAATTGTAAGGAGACAAGGCAGTGTATGTCATGAGATACTCATGTTTCAAGCTGGTTTGTAGTGCCAGTGGGCTCGGGGGGTTTCCCCTAAGAATTACTGGGCAGAGCCCCAGGCCACGCCTCTTGGGGCATCCCGGGGATTTCTTCCGAGTCACACGCTGACTAAACTCATTCGGCGGCCGCACCGCACGGTGCAGGTGTTACTCATCAAATACTGTCTGCTCTCCACAGTTAGTACGAATAGCAACGCATCATCGCGAACACAGCTCGTTTTGTTTGGCGGTGCAGTAGACCTCGGTACCCGCTATTTGCCCCACAAGTACCATCGGAGGATGTCGGAGGAACAGCCACGATCAGGGCGCAAGTGTGGCAAACGGAATGTGACTGTGACTGTCTGGCGACCTCGGGATTTGGCACCAGATGGAACACTCACCCTACTCATGTTATGCCTGCCAGTGATACCCGATACCCACTATCCAACAGTGAGGTCAGCGCTCATCTTATCGCCAGATTATTCACACGCGTCACTACTCGTATTATCAATTTGGTCCAATGATGAGTTCCTCCCCTAATGAACGGGGAAAGTGTTGCCGGTTGTCTTTCCCATTCCGTGGTGTGGGAATGCTGTGGGTGATACCTCGGCGGTTGTGCTGTACTGTATGTGCCTAAGCAAATGCATGGTCTGCATCCCCATGGGTCAGAGTTTTTCACGCCACATTTTTCAGTGATTATCAGATAGCCGTTCGTTGGTGAGAAACTCGTCTATTGTGGGGACATCTATGGACGATACAAACAACGTTTATACAACCCCAGGCTACCCGGGCATTCAAGGGCATGTTTAGTGTAGAATACACACGGGACGTTAGATTACAGTTCAGTGGTAGATTCATGTAGTATCAAAAATAGGTACGTCAACGGTATTTGGCAGCGCATCCAACACATCCTTTATAGCCTTGGACGTAGAAACTTTATCATATACAGCGCTCTGACAATTGACCTTCTTGCACTTGACGGCCCAGCATGCTAGCGCCGCCGGCCACTCCTCCAAGCCAGTCACGATGCTATCCCCAGAGGGGCATCGCTCGAGTTCATCAAGCATCCTCCAGCGCAGTTCGCGCCACTCAACGTGCGAAATCGGTTCACGACAGCGCGAGCAGCGCGCCGTAGCGGCATCGCCGAGCTGTGCGTCAGTGAGGAAGGGTGGCTGCGCGATGCGGAGGCGAAACTGCTCGCGGCGCGCGTGGTGCAGATCAAAAAGCGTGAGGAGGTCCGCCGTGCGCAGACGGAGGAGCGCTGTGCGGTTCGAGGAGTGGTGCAGGTCGACGGAGAGCGAGCGCGTCGATGCCGTCCGCACGTCCTCCGCCCAACCAAAGTGGCACGCGGCGGCGTACAGTCGCAGCGGCTCATCGGCAAACACGGGAGTGCGCAGTAGCGCGCGCACGATTGACGCCGGGCCAGGCATCTCGTATTTCTCCGCCGCGTAGAGCACTGGCTCGACGGCGTCCCACGTGTCTAGAGTTGGGATTTCGAGGCCGCATATCATGCGCAGGAGCGACTCGAGCGTGCACGCGTCCTCGGCGAGGCCGATGACTTCGACGTCGGAGGTGAGGGTGGGGGTGGATGCATCGCCGTTGATATCTCGCTGGTGATTGTTCCGTAATCGCGAAGAGGCGGGAGGCGAGCCCTGCGGGAGGGTGAACATTGTGCGGAACCAGGCGGATGTCATTCTGAGCGTCGTCGAGGGTACGCGGAAAAGCACGCCATCGCGCGAACCGAGAACGACGTCGGCATCGAAAGTGAACAAGGGGTGAAATTTGGGTCCATGGGACGTGGCGAAGTCTGAGGACTCAGTTGATTCGGCCTGCATGACGATGTAACGAGGGAAAAGGAGAGGTGGAGTACTCGACAGAACCGAAAAGGATTATGAGGCGGTCTATACTCCAGAACGCGTTCGCTAGGTACACGGGTGGGTGACACGAAAAAATTCCCACGCTTATGTGGCCCGAACTCCCTCCGAGTCATAACCCAAGAGCTAATCATTCAAAGGCAATCCTATGGCACGTTGACCTCGTCAAGAAGACTACATAACAAGCATGGAAGGAAAGCAATCACTTCGTCATCGTCCCCGTAGCATTCTGTAAAACCCTCTGTATAATTTCCTAGAATATTCCACATACACCAAGCGTATCATATGAGTAGAGATAAATTGCTAGCGTCACGAATCGGTGCCCTGTTATCGGAGCGGGGCTATAGCAAAGAGATGAAAAGACGTATAGTCCAGTCATGCACCTGGCTTTTCACCCCTTTGAAAGACTGGATTTCCTAGACGAGAGCTGTTGGAAATGGACAGGATCTGCGGGGATAGGGTATAGCAGGCACAGTCACCTAAGCTGAGAAACTGTGCCGTAGTATCGAATAAAGGTCGGTTAACCGCAGGAAAAATGGTGTATTGCCTTGCCTTGGGACGCCACGCTACTTCCTCCCGCTGACATCTGGTCGGTCCCCAGAGGCAGAAATCACGGAAATCGTTTACTGGTTTTTCATTATATAAACGGGGTTCACCCTCGGGACATCCACTGGCAAAGTAAAGATGACGTCATCGGAGTCGGAGCTTGTTCGCGCCGACCTGTCCCCGAAGTGTCGAGGGCGAATAGGTGGGAGAAGAATGGATTGGCCGAATGGGTGGCTGGGGTAGTCAAGGTGGTAAGTTAACTGGGGAGGTCGAAGAGGTAGTCGAATGGGCGGTTCAAGTAACCTGGGGCAAACGGCCGATAAAGACTCCCCTCGGCAAGGGTGTCCCGGCGTTCCCCGTTATCTGACCCTCTCGTCCCTGCATGTCCTGCACAAGTCGAGCAATGGATGGACATACCATACGAATTTCGCTAAGCTCGTGACGAAAAGAAAACCGGGTGGCACTTACTATGTCTATGCGGTGAGTTTCAGCGGACTCGCGTCGCGTACTCCCTGCTCTAGAGACAGGTAGAGCCCGTGCCAATACGGAGGGCCAGGAGTATATGACTGGCGCAATTAAACGGCGCAATGCCCGCGCCGGTAGGTTGCGCTTCGACGTTTCGACACCACTTCGTTTCAAGATGAGGGTCTGGTGGTCTTACCGGCGCAATGATACAGCCACTAAGGGGCCTGTGCTAGTTTAGATTTCCATCAAAAGAAACACCCATGGCAAATTCGACACTATACGCAGTGACCTTGCCTATGCGGGCCCAGGATGTGGTGAGAATCAGAAAAAGAAAGGTACTTGTCCCTGGCCGGATTCGAGCCGGCGGCTTGACGGTCTTGTGATGAAAACCACAACGTCATGATTTGACCACTAATCGACAGGGACCATATCAACCTTGGCTCATATGGGCGTATAGAATGTCGCTGCATTCAGGAGCTGAATGGCTAGTTGACGATTTCCTGAACATTGATGGTCCGTGCGCGTGCGCATTTACAATACAACTACAAGTAGGCTTTTCGAGAAACAGGGGATATCAATGGTGTGGATGGGCCATGAAAGGGTACTAGTAGGTAGGTCAACACTGCACATCATACACCTCGGAACCTGCAAGAGGGGCGGAATTCAAGTCAAGTCATGCAATCCAGATAAATAAGCAACTCTCCAACCACACATGCTGGAACATACGAGAGAGCGAATCTACTTCCTAAAGAAGCCGTCAAATGGACCGGGATGGTGATCTCGGCGTACCCCGCCGCGCCCACGCGATGGTTGCACTGGAGGTGGTGGTGCCTGTGGTCTCCGTGGGCTTGACTCGCCACGTGACTCCGCAGCGAGCCGAACGATACGTTTGAGAGAAAAGTTCTGCACGGGAGGTGTGCGAACAGCGAGCCGACAAGAGGGGCACGTGTAAGGGGGTGGCGCCCGAGGACCACTCTGGCGGTGATGCAGGAGTGTTGTGTTGAACCAATCGGTGAGGCAGCCCTGGCAAAAAGTGTGGCCGCAATTGGCGAGACTATGAGGTAAGGTAAGTGTGGCATCAGCTTCCAATTACCGACATGGGTGTGGGGTACGCACAGATAAGGCGACCACATAGTGTGTGTGCAGACCTCGCAGCAAACAGCATCGTCTAATGCTGATATGTCCAACTATTAGAGGTGGTAAGAATGGACAATAACCGAAAGATAGGAAGCACTGACAGTGTTCCGTTTCGTGTTCGCCTTGAGCTGGTTCAGACTCGCGGACAAGTGTCTGTTTTCGTCCTGCAACATGTCGCGCTCCTATCGTGAGGGTTTTGGAAAAAAGCACGTTTATTGGGAGTTCATGCTGCAACGAGGAGGACATGCCTGCTCAAGTTCATCGTATTGTCGTCGTAGGTCTTCCATTTCCGGATCTTCGAGCTTGACGGATGTGTCCTCGCCTATTTCGAGCACTTCGCCTTCCGGCCTCGAGCGTCTATGCTTCCTGTGACCGCGCTTGGGTGCTGGTTTCGGTTCCTCGTCTTCGTCAGAGGAGATGACGATGATCGAGGCTTTGTAAGGTCTTGGCGCATGTGAGCGAGCGGTTGAGGGGTGACGAAGTGGGGGCATAGTGAGATAGGAGATGATACTGGAATGCCTTGGAGAGGGATGACTGGGCGAGGATGGGAATTGGTAGGGAGTAAAATAGGGCCCAGATCCGTGTTGCCCTTTCGTTCAGTTCGCTTCCTGACCGGTGTCAATAGGACAACTTCAACTCTCCCGGTCCGGTGACCTCCGTGCCACCTGGCGACTGGCACAACACTCTCCCACCTTTGCATTGCGTTGCTGGGCAATCACAGCAGCATATAGTATTAAATGAACTTGATACCCGCTCTATGGCGTGATGAACCACAATGCTACACAATAGCCCCGACCTGATGCAGTAAGCTAAGCTCGTGCCACCTTGTTTCCCATTGACCGTTGACGTGCCAATCCAGGCGCTCAGTCTTCTGCTTTATTGTATTATGAAGTGTGGGGATACGCACTGAACAACCGGGTGCCAAAGCATCACGCTCGGGCTCGACGAGTGCTCAATGGGACCATCGTTGCGTGGTGGCGGCACTATAGTATCGCGACGTGCTCTGCTGGATCACATTTCCTTCCTTCCCAGTCCGGGTCATCGATGTCATCCCTTCAACCAACGTCCCTCCACGGCGTCCTTGGGTCCTAAATGTCCCCAACTCCGATGATGTCCACAGCTTGAATCACATTATTTTGTGGCAAGCAGCAGCACACCCCGATGTGGCTTGATTCCGATCCCATTTGCTTGGTTCGCCACACTTATTGTCGCTTTAGCGCGGTGCTTTTATTTAAATGACCTCCTCTTTTCATGTCTCTTTCGCCTTCCCTGATCGCAGTCGCCGGCATGCTCGCCGTCCTGTGCCGTGCCCCCCGCCCGCCATTAGGTGTTGCCCTCCTCGGACTGTTCATAACAGCGTTGAGTTGGACACTCCGTCTGATTCCTTACATCGTGCTTTATGGCATGATTGTTCTGTCGCTCTGGATGCCCTCGCGTCCTGCCGAACCCGATGTCGTGTTTCATCCATTTCACGGCCACCCAAACTACATCTACATGGTGTCCGCGTCCAATGTTCCCCCCTTCACTAAGCCCTTCGAATCAAATTCGTGCACTCGCATCCTCATTTTCTTACTTTCCATCCCTGTCACGTCGATACTCGAGAAGATGCTCTTCCAACCTGTCCGTGATCTCTTCCTTCAGACTGTCCAGAGCTGGTTCTATATGCGCTACGTTCTGCCTGCACAAGCAACGGGCTCTTGGCCGGATACGTGGGCTCCCATCCTGAATGCATTTCGTTCGATACAGTTTGTAGCAGACTTCGTCGACGGCGTTATGGGAAAAGATCAAAGTAAATCTACTTGGGTCAATTAAGGCGATCACCTACTTATGTTGTTGGTTCTGCAGGTCCAGGTTTTCCGCATGAGCGGAAAGGGCGCGATACCAACATCCAGTCCCCTAGTTCGGACTGTGACATTGGCATGTGTGGTGGCAGCGCTTTACAGCTAAGCCCTGCTGTACAGAAAGTATCCCCATCACTTCGCACCGTCCACTTCAAAGACAAGCGAAAGCTAGACCGCAACCGCAGTCCAGACTCCGTCATCCAAAGTGAGGTACAAGAGTAAGCCCATCGTTGTGATCACACCCTTCCCCTAGAATATCGTCTTTATCTCAGGTCTTTCGACATTCCTGTTTCTCGAAAGACCTTTATCTCTCCTCCACGTCGTCATTTGTCGTCGTCACCATTAGAGAGCAATGGCTTCAAGTGCAGGTGCGTCCTTCAGATCGCTTGTGAACCTGTCGTTGACTCCCTAGCAGAACGTCGTCCGCCTTCTCGAAGAACCTCCCTCGGGTGGTAGGGATGCTCTTTCGCTATTCCCCTTATCACAAGCCCTCCCCACGTCCCCGGTTTAGCGTCGAGACTACGAGGGCCGAATACCCAGCAGGAGTGTGCCAAGTTATCGAGCAGAACCAGTTCAGTGGATGCCCGGAGGATGTGCACCTTCCCAATTTGCCGCAGCCGTCAGAACCCTCAATCCTGCCGCGTCCCCAACCTTTCGTCTCCACATCGTGGGAGGCACAGCATTTTCAAGTGCAGTACAAGTCTCACGCCTTTCGCGCAACCGCTCATCAGGAACAGCGCATCCCCGTCGACGAGCCCGAGCTTACGGTCCCGACACTGTCAAACGCTGCGGAGGGATGGTTTGGCCGCCCCGCGCCTGCCTTGGAGACGATGTGTTCCCAATCGCAACAGCTGTCAGAACCTATGGACCTCGATTGTCCGCAGCAACTGATACCCGAACCACTACCCGCGCCACTAGCTCAGGGTCGATGCGGCTCAGCCCAGGAATTGTCACCAGCCGCCTTTTCCCCGTTCAACCCTTCACAAGGTCTGCTTGGTTTGAAACAGTTCTCCGGAGCTCCGCAGTCCCACCCTCTCGCATCAGATCGCTCTTCCCCAAGCGCCTTGCCCGTGTTGGAATTCACATCAACACCTCCTGCCACTAGCCATCAGGGAGAGGCCTCATTGGCGTCACCGCAACTCATACCACCCAGAGAACCTTCTCCATTCGTGGCAGGCGGGACTCAATGTTACCAACCACCTATGATCACGACCCATGTCGCGCAACCCTATTTTGCTCAGCTGCTCCAGGATCAAACGGCGACAGAGACATTTACTTTCGCACACCTCCCCGACAGTGCCATCCCTCATTTTGACTTCTCGAACCAGACAGCGCCGGAAACCCAATCGTGTTCTAATCCCGCGGAAATCAATGCCTCGGACAATACGAATTGTATGGGGCAATCCGTCTCTGTGGAAAACGTGGCCACGCAGTCCCTCGACCAGGACAATGACACCCCGCGGGCACCACTTGCCTCATCATTTCCCCAACCACAACAAGTCATTCCATACCCCTCCTCTCCTGCCGATTCTGTCCGGCTAATGGGTGAGTTAGTGACGGTTGTAGCTGGACGTGATTCAACTAAAAACTTCTAGTCGACGACGATGACGAACGTTCGAATTTCGGCAGCTGCGATTCGGATACAGACAGCTCTGATTCGGACTACATTCCAGACGAGGATGACAGTGATTCCGATTCTGGTTCGTCCGGTGGTGAAGATCCCGATGCCAGTAGAGAGGCTATTGTAGGTTCCCTCGAACGCAAGAAGAGTTCCGATCCTACCTCGGACCCGCAATCCAGTGGCCAGCCAGAACGCGCAGTGTATTCCCAATTAGGATCCACGCCGGGAGAAGCGCTGCAAGCACCCGTGACTGTGACCTCGATCGACAGATAGACATTTCGTAAGCATCCGCGAAGCAAGACAAAAGTTCCGACTTGGGTACATCGGCTCTATGGATACCCTACCCCAAGACAGCTTTTTCGTCGACCCGGCTTTGCGGTGCTGCGTTACCTGGTCCGACTGCAGTGCTCGTTGCGTGCGCGATCGTTGTCTTCCACCCTCCTATCATCGTGCGTTGTGTCGAGGAGAATATGACAGATAGGTAGGAAGTTTCTTAGCGCGTGGGCTGTCAAGCCTCAGGCCAAATGGTGACAAGTTTGACTTCTCGGCGGTTTTTCCCGTCACGTCGACCCTTTCTTTCCCGTCACCCTCAGTTATATCTCTTGTTACAATCGTCCTTTCTTTCTTTCTTACTCGGGCGCAGGTGTCTTCTGGACCCAAACGGACTCTCTCTTTTTCAATACACTACTGTAGTCTATCCGATCGTTGGCCACATTTTTTGTTTCTTCCCTTGCTTCAACTGGACGCTGGTGTGCCATAGTAGGTTAGCGTATTTTGCCCTCCGATCAAACGAAATAAATGCTCTTGAGGCGTGTTGCGCTCCTTCACTGTTCCCATCTGCGTATAAGCATGTAACACCACGCGCCGCGCGTGGTGAGTCATAGTACCTGTATGGATTGCTATGATATCGATCCGAAACCAACGCATGAATGACTCCGTTCTGTTTCGGGTCTATTTTAGGCCTGCATCACTTGCTGTTTTGGTACAGCGAACGTGGGGTTATCAAAGAAACGAGGGTACGTACTGATAGACGGCTTGGTAATACTACTCACACGTCAAATGAACATATGACAATCATAATTACGCATTGACGTAAAGCGCTTTCGGTAAACCGCGCGTCGAGCGGCAAGCCCTTTCAGTTTAGTCAATGATCCTAGCAACTGTGTGGCTACCACTGGCTGGGCTGTTTTCAAGCGAGACAGAGCATGTGGCTGCCACACATGGAAGAAGTTCACTGCTTGATTGCATCACTCTTACTATATTGTTGTATTTGACCCCGGAGCACGCCGGCCGGAGATTTTTCCCCCTGTCTATCGGATATCCCCGTACGTATGTCGTTAGCGTGAACAGAACAACCACCGTGCCTGATTTTGTTTCCTATATGCCTCTGCCAGGTGACTAGATTCGTTGCATAGGATATCAGAGATAGTGCTAGTGCTGCGAGACTTGAAAACTGGGATAGGGAATGGGAATGGGAATGATAGCGGACAGGACGAGGAAACGTCCCGGATCAGCGGGCCGCATTGGTCCGGTTGCTTGCGTGATATGTGATTACCCCAGTTGAGTCCATTCAGACTTGTGCTCCGAATGTCAGCATCCTACATTGACTCGTCATCACCGTGCCATTTGAATTTAACTTCTCTCCCTTACCACCACCACCACGATCATTGCTTCCACCTTTTTCAATCTCATGCCTTCCTCGGAGCTCAAGTCTATGCCGCCTCCGCCGCCTCTCCCAAACACCGCGGCCGCCATCGAGTACAAGAAGGATGGAACCGTCTCTCGCATGCGCTCGCACAAGGGGAACGTGCCTCAGCTCCCCCAGACGAAGCTCTGTCCGTTCTGCCCGGCGAAATTCACTCGCACAACTCACCTGAATCGCCATCTTCGCAATCGTACGCCTAGAACCCCTCACCTCGTCTCTTCTGCTGACAACTGGATTGATTGCGCCGCCAGATACCAACGAGCGCCTGTATCGGTGTGAGGTGCGTGAGTCGCGCATCTCAAGGACCTTCGTATACCTAATCTTCGTACCGTCAAGATTTGTTCGGCTCAGTTTACGAGGAGCGATCTGCTTTCCCGGCACAAAAAGAGTTGCGGAGAATCGTGAGTGTCACTTACGCTTTTTACATTGCGTTGGCGGCTTTGGATCTCCTCTTCCATAAGGACTATCGTTCGTCGTTTGCTACGTTTTTATCCATGCTGGATGCCCGTAGGTTCCCGCGTTTATATTCTACGTGAGGGGGAAGCGTATCATAGCATGGTGCCTTGATGCGGGCTTAGCGCCCGATATCAGGACTATCAGATTAACAGACATACGGGGCGCTCCGATTGCAACGTTATCAATTATGTCTGCTCTTGACGGCTGCGCCCGGAAGGAGATAGTGGCATGTTTTCGCGCCTCTCACTGGCGCACCTGCTACCCGATAGTCTACTGTCTTGATTCCCTCTTCCCTCTCGCTCTCGTTGTTATTACGATGCATATCTCACACTTTCCTCGACAGTCATCCGATAAGTCGGTCCCGGAAACGCTCTTGTCAAGCGTGCACTAGTCTCAAAGTCAAGTGCGACCTACGCCAGCCCTGTTCAAAATGTCGGGCGCGGGGACGTGAATGCACGTATACGTCTGAAGAAGGACAGAAGGAAAGCGCTGCTACCTCGTCAAATAATCCGCAGGATTCCGACTCGCGTTTCTCAGGACCCATTTTCAGGTTAGACGCTTCGGCGGGCTTTGTCCCGTCCACCCTTGGACGCGGCGGCTCGAACGATGCCCTTGCCGCTAGCTTCCCAGAGCTCTCATTGATCGAGGAGGCCAGTCAAGCGTTTTCGCAGCCACTTAGCGAGGCGAATTTGGCTTCTTTCGCGGCAGGCGCACCCCGAGTGCATCAGGGCGCGATGTCGCTTCCTACAATCGATGCCGACTCGGATATTACTGGTTCATCCTTCCGCTTAGGACCCAATTATGCGTTCACGGCCTTCGGCGCCTCTGAGATTGCTGGTCACTCAAGGAGCTTGCACGGGTTTTCATACGAGATGTTTGAGCCATTCTTTCGCAACGTTTTTTCAGTAAAGGAAGAACCACCACAGCAAAATGAACACAGCGTGGCTCCACTTCTCCATGCCCCCGACGCAGGGACACCTGTTGACGGATTTAGTGAGCACAACTATATACAGACTTTTCCAAACGACGTGCAGTCGCACAACGCCAACCTGGATAGGACTCTCATGTCAGACTTGATGACGAATGTCTACTACGACAACACACAACCGCCACTATCACCACAAGAACCATTACCATCTTCCGCACTTGTTTCGTCTTCTCTCCCTGCACTTCAGTCACCGCCAGCGCCTAACCCACACACAATGTACCCACACCCACCAACCCTGATCTCTGGGCCATCATTGTATACGCAGCAGGATTTTGACCGGCTCCTTCCTCCCCCGCTTCCACCTGATGCCGGCCCCCCCGACCCGTCAACAGAGGAATTGCAGCAATATCGTGAGCTCGCTTCTTTCCAGTATTTTTGTCGTTCTCACCTTTCCGTAGTCTGTGTCTTCTTGACTGCTTTTCTTCCTCAAATACCCCTTCTCCATACCCCGACGTTGCGCTTCGAGCTTAAGCCCCCAATGTTACTGCGCGCGATGCAGGCCTGCGGAGCCTTATTTTATAAGACGCCCGTTGCAAAAGCATTCGTGGAGAAGGTACTTGGCACATCTCGGAATTCCCTAATTTGCGAATTTGTGAGAGTCGAAGTGCAGTTGGTTATGAGATTAACAGTCAGCTTACGCTTGTTGCAGTCCGAACCGTCCAAAGACCCCAAGCACCAAATCCATTCCATCGTTACCTTGATTCTGTTGCAAACAATTGGTTTATTTCATCAAGATCCTCAGCAAAGGGCGTCATCAAATATATTTCATGGAATGCTCGTTCTGGTAAAATGAGTTTTTATGATCCTCTATAAAAAAACTTATCATACGTAAGATGATTCGACAACATCACCTCTTCGAGAACATCGCTACGTGGGAGCACAAGGTATTTCCAACAAGGGATCCTGCCGCCTTGGATGCTACATGGCGCGATTGGGCCAGGCATGAGACCTTGAAACGGTATTTATTTATCTTTGGTCTGGGATCTGGCGCATACGGATCTTGACATGTGAGTGATCAATAGCGTGGTTTGCTTGGCATATTGCCATGATCAAGCGCATCGCATCTACTTCTCATTACCACCATCGTTCACACCAGAAGAACTTGCTACGGTCCTACCATGCGACGATGAACTATGGGCAGCCAAGACACCACTTGACTGGTCACGGTTACTTCTTGAACCGTCCCCCTATGGTGGCATTGAGGAGCGGATATGCGGCGTTCCGATGTGTCGCGCGTTCGTTGCTGTTGGGCTGGGACCGAATTTGACTGCAAGGGTGTCCGCTTCCCTAGAGCCTCCTAGCGACCTCAGCGCGGTCTCACCATTTGGACACTTTATTCTTTTGCAAACTCTGTTGGGGGAGCTATTCCGCAGATGTTCTGGAACCCATTCTCCATCCGCCAGTCCAGGTCCCGGGGGAGCGGAGCAAGTTAACGAGCATGTGTATGCCATGCAGTTTGCGCTCCATCGCTGGCTGCAGATGTGGCGTAAGACCCCCGGGAACACATGCGAGAAGGCTGGGCACTTCATGGCAGATCCACTCCCTTTCTATTGGCTTGCACAGCTGCTACTGCTCGCCTTTCAGGAGGGCCTACCGCCCTTCGCGCGGGAGATAGTGCCAGTGGCCGGGTTGGCGGAAAAACAAGCACTGGACGAGCCATCCCCGTTTGCGCCGTCTTTTTCGGCCTCCTCTCCCTTTCCATTTCCGTTTACGCCGTCGCCTTTCTCGGTAGGCAGCCCGAGTACGGACTCGTCCTCCGTGCTATCAACCACGCCTCCGCCTGCTTACAGGTCACCGTCCGGCCCCCCGCCAACCCCGGGGATGGCTCAGCGCGCCATTGTGGGACCAGCCAAGCCGGACGGGGCACAGTTCCGTTTGGTCAAGAGTTGGCTGCACTACATCCGGCTGTTCCTCCGCCGCAGTCAAGGGAGCCCCACGATCGTATGGGACGAGCTGATGAAGATTCGGTTGTGTGGATGGCAAGAAGACGGGTCGGCGGAGGGAAAGACGCGGCACGGCGATGGGTCCAAGGGTGAGGCGGACGGGGATTCGGCATGCTCTCTAGAGAAAGATGGGTTGATTGGGTTCTTTGAAGAGAAGTTGCACATATAAGTTGCGGTTCTGTACTGTATCATGCTACTGTTTTGCCTGATCGTTTTTGTAGCCTTGTATATGTGGTCGAGGCTTGTGCCGTCACCACGCTGATCTCGTTTGTAAGTGTAACTGCAGTTCGTCGTGGTCAAGTTGTCTCTTTGATTGTATCTCGATAGCGAAAGCACTGATCGTTTTCTCGTCTCACCAGCGGCCAGCTCGCCATATCTCGGTGCATTGATTTCGCGAGGGCTCATTGTCACGCATCCTTGACTCGGGCATTACACTTTCAAGTACATCAACAACGGAAGAGTGGCGTAATACGTATCGGGGTTCACATGCAGATTGAACTGTGATATATGTAGTAACATCAAATCTCTCGTCACCCAGCCGCGAAATTTACTTGCGTCGAACGATTCCCGTTGTTTTTATTGGGATGGCCACCTTGTTCTGGGTCGACTCGGACGATCAGACGGACGCAAGCCGAGGTCAGTTGGAAAACCGAAATTTGAGCCGCATCCGTCGAGCGTTAGTCCACTATGCACGGCACGCCGATCCCAGCCTGAGGTGTGGAAAAGGAAGAGGGCTTGAGAAAAAGGGATTCGGGTCATTCAAGTTGTGGCGTGTAAAAGTAAACGAAGAAACAAAGATCCCGAGATTCCACTACTGTAATAGACAAGACTTTGAAACTTGTATCGATGGACGCAGCGACTCGGAGTGGCAAAGTTTTTCAAATGGGTTGCATGAGACGCTTTTGAATGGAGTTCGAGGCTGCGGGGGGGCTCCCCGCGGCCTCGCTTGAGAATGATGCACTCTACTACTAGTAGATGTCTCTATTTATGTATCGCATGAAAAACGACTTCCATCACTGAAATTGTTCCGTGCCCCACAAATGCTGCCTATGAGGCTTGATGACGGCTGTGATTCTGTTCCTGTCACGGTACGCAGATGGTTGGGCACACTTGCAAAGCCGTGCTTCAAGTTAATTCCTGCCACAAACTGTTTTTGGATTCGTTACAAGTGGAAAAGTCAAAAAGCTGAAAAGGAAGTCATCAGCAAGATGACACGCTGCTGGATGGTCTGGGAGACCTGGCATCACTGGGGTGACTGGAGCTAGTCACGCCAGACATGCCAACCAACTTCTAGTCTTCTCCCAGACACGCTAGCGATTCCAGCCCTTCCACTAAGTACATTCTGGCACTAGTACTCCCAGCATGACGCTCTAGCAATGCCAGCTGTTCCAGTAACAACAATTTATTTCTAGGACCGCCAGCATCCTCTAGTTGCTAAATCTAGCTATTTACAATATTAATACTATGTCACTCGGGCTATCAACGTTGGTCTCCTATTGGCAGCACCATTGTGATACACACGTAACTGAATTTGATGACTGACAACACTCTGTGTAAGTAATTGAAGAACGCATGAACCCACTGGCAGTGGCAGCACACCGCCCGAATAAGCGCGTCCGTGATGTTAAGACTTACACTTCGTTCGGTGCAGTGGGCACACTGGCTGGGGCGAAGTCATCGCCATCATTGGAGAAATCGTCATGCTTGCTTGAACGGCGCTTGCGCTCACGGGCGCACTGGCTGGGGCGAACTCATCGTCATCATCAGAGAAATCGTCATGCTTGCTCGAACGGCGCTTGCGCTTACGACTCGAGCATGCCATGGAGGAGACGATGGGATTGTAGCGCACGGAGTGGGGCACAGAGGAGAGGTTAGGCGAGTGGGAGCCAGAGCCATGGCTGGTGCGGCCAGAGGCGCTATGAGAGGACATCTCGCCTGCGCTCAAGGACATTAAGGAGCTGGGTAAACACCGTGAGGGGGAGGGGTGTAGGGACGACCAGGAGAGCCGGTCGTGTAAGAGCTGCCATAGGTGTTTGCCATGGGAGCAGCAAGGTTAAGGCTCAGGAAGCCCAGACGGGAAGAGGCTAATAAACGCAATGAGTGATTGAGTAATTAGGTGATGAAACAGAATATGACATACGTTGATAGGGAGAAATTGTCATGCTTGCTCGAACGGCGCTTGCGCTCACAACTCGAGCGTGCCACGGAGGAGACAATGGGATTGTAGCGCACGGAGAAGGGCACAGAGGAGAGGTTAGGCGAGTGGGAGCCAGAGCCATGGCTGGTGCGGCCAGAGGCGCTATCAGAGGACATCTCACCTGCGCTCAAGGACATCAAGCAGCTGGGTAGAAAGAGATAGCGCGTAACGCACGTGTCAGTAACAAGACCCACGCAAAACAGGCCAACTAACGCAGTGACCGTGCCAGAAAGTAGTGCTGCCGAGAGCGCCTGATCCGGAGCTCCAAGTGTATGTGCGACGAACAGATACGCTGTCAGCGCGAACGGCAGTGTCAGGGTCAGTGGAGCAATCCTCAATAGCGTTAGTGGCGCTGGATGGAAACGGTCAGAGCTAATCATTTTCAGGGAACAAAAGATATCCGCACGTTCCGACTTGAAGTTTTTCCTGAATCGACCTGCCCCGCTCGATGCACCAGTCACGAGGGCCCTCGCGCGACGAGCGCTGATCCAGAAACCCTCGCCAGTGAGCCCAACATACACAAGTGCATACTTGCTTAAACTCCCCGCCGCATCCTCGAGGTACCCCGCTGTGTAGAGTAAGGGGCCGGAGTATATGCGCAGCGCAATAGGGAGGTAAACTGGCACTTGTCGTAGTGCCGAGGGAGGGCTGCGTTGCGTGATACAAGTGAGAAGAGGCGCAAGCTAGCGTGCATAAGGATGTTAGTGCTTAGGCATGTTGTGGCAACGATAAGACGTACCCCCAGGTTTCACCCCACGTAGGTACCACGTTGCTCTCCCACATGAAGCTCCCCACAAACGCCCAGATGGAAGAGATCAGGAGGGTTGCGGGAATAAAGACGCTTGTACCGATGACGACAGGCCTGACGAATAGCCTCAAAAGGAGGATGTGAGCATATGATACTGCAGCACTGATGAAAGTTAATATGACAAGAAGCGGTGTTGTATGTAGGAATATAGTATATGGGAGCGGAAAACTGCGTGGCGCGTTCAGCGGCTTGTGGGTGAGGGAAAGGGAGACGAGAGAGGAGACGACGCATATTGAAAGGCCTGCGAGCCAAATCGAAGTCCAAATAGGATCGTCAAACTTTCGTCGCGAACGGGATGATATGTAGCGCGGATCAGGAAGAGAGAAGAGGTCGATGGGCCGCGTGTGGCCGTCGCGAGGAAGGAGCGACTGGGTGAGAGATAATGAAAGAGGGGGCGGTGGTGGTGGCAGTGGGGAGGGTGTGAATGCTGCGCGCGCTCTTGGGGGTGATGGAATTGGAGGGCTATTGCCAAGTCCTGAGGAAGAGGCGGATGGGGACCTTGGGTGCATGGGTTGGTGCGCCAGCCAACCTCGACTCTGTTCTGAGGGTGCCTGCGAAAAAACAGGAAGGCGGGTGGAGGCCGCAGGGTACTGAGACCCCGATTCCCCTTCATCTAAGCGTGTTCATCATGCTGGTGAGCCAGAGGTGTTCTCGCTACTCCGAAGATTGGGGTCTGGGTGACCCTCGTCGTCCAGATCCGAGTCGTTTCCTGGGCGCAGATGCCCAGAACCGTGCTGAGATTCGTCATCGGTGGAAAAGGAGAAGAAGGGAGGTTGTTCTGGGGGGGGGGTTGGTGAGTAGTAGGGGCCATAAGATCGTCTTGATGCGGCGTTGCCGGTCCTTAAGGGATGGTTTTCTTGAACAACGTTATTTTTGTCCAAAACGCATGGTCTTTCTAGTCGGAGGGGACACTGGGACACCAGACGACACGCTGCGAGGCCCGGGGTGCAAAGGCGGTGGAGATTCTCAAAAGCAGTTGATCCACATGAATACTCCGTGCAACGACGTGTGGACACCAAGCAATAAATGAGTTCCGTTACGATGTATGATGGCCCTGGCAATTGACAGCCAACTGGCTTGCCATCGATCTTGATGATATGATATGATATGACACAATTTGAAATAATTCGTGTCTTAGCCGCGGGAATGAACAACCAAAGCGACCCCAACACGTTCCGTAGCGTTCCGTGTCTCCGTGTCTCAGGCCTCAGGCTTCACACGCCCACACCATACACACCAATATATACATTTTTCTCAACGCGATGGATGGATGTCGTCTGTATCATGCCGCCGTCGCTGCGTAAGCTCCCTTGCCCCCATCCAGATTGCCCATCAACTTTCAAGTCTCAACATGGACGCACAAAACACATCCGTGCGGCGCACCTCAACACCCACCAGCGCAGGGATCGAGTCGGCATGGCACAGGATTATGAGGAGGAACATGTTGAGTACAACGCACCTCCGAGTCCTCCCGACACTCGGAACACAACCCCACTGCCACCATTTCTCGAGAAGAAAGAACATCCTCAATTGACAGGTATGTCCCAATCTACTTGCACATAGCCTGAACGATGAACTCTCTAACAGCACTTCCATGCGATTCGGATGGCAACCTCCTGCCGCCAGGCGCGCCACCTCCTCCCCGACCAGGGCCAGAACCAGGGGACTGGGCACCGTTCCACAGTGAACTACAGTTCCAAATTGCAGATATCTTTTATCGTCGTGCGGAGATTTCTGCTTCCAACATCAACGAGATCCTTGAAGTATGGGCACAATCTTTTTCTGATTGTGATGGTCATGCGCCATTCAAGAATCACGAAGAGATGCATGCGACGATAGACGCGTCTAGGCTTGGGGATGTACCCTGGCAGTGTATGGTGACTGACATAGCGGAAGATGTTGATGACCGCACACCGTGGACACAAACGCGCTACGAGATCTGGTACCGCAATCCTGACAGTGTAGTATCTAATATGCTGGATAATCCAGATTTCGACAGGCAATTTGACACGCGCGCATACATTGAACTCGATGCAGATCAAAACCGTCGATGGAGCAATGTAATGTCTGGTAACATTGCCTGGCGTCGGAGTGTAAGCACGATGATCTCTCCGTCCTTAACTATCCATTTAACGATTTTCCCTCATAGGACGACATTATGAGAACCGTCCCAGATGCAAAGGGCGCGATGTACTGCCCGATAATTCTTGGGAGCGATAAGACGACAGTTTCTGTCGCGACTGGTCACGTTGAATACCACCCACTCTATTTATCAATTGGCAATCCTCACAACTCTGTCAGATCTGCACACTGGAATGCAGTAATACCAATTGCATTCCTTGCTATTCCAAAGAGTAAGTCATGATACTGACTACTAGATTGTTGGACACTATCAGACTCTCTTCAGGTGATCGACGCTACGACGATAGCCCAGAATTTCGTGTGTTCAAGAGACAACTATACCACTCTTCCATCGCAGCAATCCTGCGCCCGCTCCTTCCTGGGATGATAGGCCCCGTCATCCGCAAATGTCCAGATGGACATTTCCGGCGGGTTATATATGACCTTGTCGCCTTCATCGCTGATTACCCTGAGCAAGTGATGCTCACATGTATCGTACAGGGATGGTGCCCCAAGTGAGTACGGCATTCGAGTCACATTCATTATATTGACATTCACATTAAGGTGTACAGCGTTACCAGAAAACCTTGACTCAGATGTGTATGCAAGCCCTCGAACGCAAGAGTATACAGATTCCGTGATAGCCCTGCTCGATCCCAAATCATTATGGGTTGAGTATGGGATTGACGATGACATCATCGTAAGTGGTCGCCCAAGACACGACTAGTAACTCTGTTGACACATGATCTACAGCCTTTCACGTCTGACTTCCCGCGTGCGGATATACATCAAATGATTTCACCAGATCTTTTGCACCAACTCATCAAAGGAACCTTCAAGGACCATCTTGTGAAGTGGGTGTGTAAATATTTGGAAGCCGAGCATGGAGAACATCGAGCGGGCATTATCCTTGATGACATTGATCGACGGTGGGTCTTCCTTACAACGCCCGGAGGCCGAATAATCAGGCTGACAACTAACTTGAACCTGGGAATAGCATTGCAGCCGTACCACCCTTCCCAGGCCTTCGCCGATTTCCCCAAGGTCGGCGCTTCAAGCAATGGACTGGGGACGACTCTAAGGCACTAATGAAGGTACGAGCTCAATATCCACTCAAGTATTAAACTAATAACACTCGGGAATGAAGGTGTATCTCCCTGCGATCATAGGATACGTCCCGGATGACATTGTCAAGTGTCTTGGTGCTTTCCTGGATGCAGCTTACATTGCTCGACGCCAAGACATCGACACCAAAGCATTGGACGATTTTGAAGTTGCTCTGGAAAGGTTCAAGACGCTACGTGAGGTGTTCCGGATTCCGGGGGTGCGGCCGACAGGATTCTCGCTTCCAAGGCAGCATTCACTCTCTCACTACCGCCGTCAAATTGAAGATTTTGGTGCCCCCGGAGGGCTGTGTTCCTCAATCACTGAATCCCGCCATATTACGGCTGTCAAGAAGCCGTGGCGCCGATCAAACCGATTTGAAGCACTAGGCCAAATCCTTCGGATTATTCAACGTCTGGATAAGCTGGCAGCTATGCACAGCGATTTTGTCCAGAGAGGCATGTTATCAGGGGGACGTGCTTCAACTGGGCGAATGTTACATCTGCTGAACATCTCAGGTCGAGCTGCCGACGGAGAAGACGACGATGGTGGGCCTGTTGAAGGCCCGGACGTGCTTGGCCATGTCACATTAGCTCAGACACGCGGTAGGTTAAGTTCTACTAGTTTGGAATCATCCGCTAATTCCGAGAAGCACGCCATTACCCTCGGAATATCGACGCACTTGGCAACAGCATAGGGGTGCCAGAATTGCATTTCCTATCATTGGAGTGCATTTCTGCTCAGCTTCGCAGGAGTCGAGAGGAGCTTCACCTAATTGACAGCAAGATATCAGTGTTTCATTCCGCCGTGGCAACTTTCTATTCCCCAAGCGACCCAAGTGGGATACACGGCATGCGACGTGAGCGCATTCGTTCAACACCTTCCTGGCGAGGACGCGAGGCGCGACATGACTGTGCATTCGTTGTTGAAGATGACACCAAACCTGGTATGATGGGTATGAATGTTGTTCGGGTAAAACTATTTTTCTCCTTTGAGTATGATGGAGAACCCTATCCCTGCGCACTGGTTGAGTGGTTTGGGAGGGTAGGGTGCGACCCGCTGACTGGCCTATGGGTGGTTCGCCCTGATGTAACACATGGTCGACGAGACATGTCCGTTCTGCATGTGGATGCATTTTTAAGATCTGCGCATCTCATTCCGGTGTATGGGAGTGAGAAAATGCCTCTCAACTTCCATTACTCTTATTCCCTTGATGCGTTCAATAGTTTCTACGTTAATAAGTACATAGATCATCATGCAAACGAAATTGCATTCTAGTAGCACAAGAGAGTGCCAGCGGAGGCAGGAGGTCATCGAGGTTGTCCTTTCTGCAAGCATGAGGGGACATATTACACCAGTTGCCGAGGATCGCGCCCAGGGGACATATTACCTGAATCGCTGAGGATCGCGCCCAGTGATGGATGATAAGTCAACATTGTCTTGGCCTTCTCATGCCACCGTAGGTTATCATGTAACAAATATATCCATTCACGCTGCACGGTAAAATTGTATTGCAAATGACGTGAGCGGCATCTCTGGAGGCGGGTTACTAGTCACCTCACACAAATATTTCCATTCACGCTGCACGGTAAAATTGTATTGCAAATGACGTGAGCGGCATCTCTGGAGGCGGGTTACTAGTCACTTCACACAGAGTTTGGGTGACGGGAATGGGGTCCTGATGAGAAGTAAAAGGACGCTTGAGGAGGATATTTTCATGCGCACTCCTTCTCTGTCCCACACCTAACTTTTCCTCTCCTCTGCTTCCACCCTTGTTCTGGTGCTCATCCCATGATGCCAATGGCCACCCGGAAATCAAATGCAGACGCCCATCCAGGTCTCCCCGACAAACCGCATGTGAGGCGCACTAGTAAACAGGTGCAAGACGATAGAGCTCAGGCGATGGCAGCCGCTGTGGCTGAGAAACAGAACCAAGAGGCAAACCGTCGTGCAGTCCTTGCGTCTCTTGCACAGATTGAGCAGTCAATCCAGAGAGAAGAAGAACAGATGCGGCTGCATGCTCACCGGCCAGATCTCAATGTGAGCAATCAATCCGAGTCTGGCAACACCATCAATGCCCGAGAGTAAGGGATTTCGCTTGTCTCGAGAGTGATTTAGAACTAAATGTACGAGGACAGATTTGATGAGGACATGTATACTGTGCCGTCCTATGGGTGGGACGATGAAGATGAGGGGAGATTGTCCCCTCGAGCACCAACGATCCTGAACAGCGACAATGACGAAGAGGACTTGGAACTCCATCAGGAAATACAGCCAGTGGACAGTGATGAAGACGCAGATGGGCAAAGCCCAATGGAAGTGGTAGACGGTGATGGCGTCGTGCAGAAACGGGTCAGAAAGAAGAAAGAGGTTTGTCTTCCCACACTGCCCACAGCAGACTCGGATACTGACTGGCAGAAACAGAAGACACAGCGAGGGGAACTAAGAGCGGAAATAGCTGCTCTTCGGGGCGTTTCTGAGTCACAGGCCCGGGCCACCTTGTTGAAACGGAAGGCCATACAACAGACTGCCAGTGTCACAGAGTGAGTGTCTGATTGACATATGCCGACTTGCGACTAAACGTCTCCTCAACGTCCTCGTTTGCGGATAGTCCGAGTGGTCAGACATCTGGTGGCTATAAGCGCCTCAAAAGATCCAATGCCATGCTAGGGGGACTCGACCATAACTGGCAAGGAAAAGTAACTCCAGGTTTGTAGTCGCCTTTGCATGTCATTCACTCGATAGCTGAATTGTTGAATCGTTTGTCAAGTACCACACACTCTACCGAAGAGCCGAGAAAGAACTGAAGAGTCTGAAGAGAGGAACCCTGGCGAGTTTGAGGAGGATGAGCTCCCGAGCGTCCTGGAACAGGTAAAGGCAAGAAAGAGCGCAAATCGGAGCAAATCAACTGCAACTGGAAGCTCGGGGCCTATGCTGGTCCGCCTTCGGCCTGATCCAGCAGCGGTAGGGGCCAGTGGGGCTACCCTTACACGACGGACAGCACAGGTGCGAAAGCCTTTTAGCTCGCCTTGCTCAATCATCACCTAACAACGACAAAGATGGGTGTCGCCCTCATGAAGATCGCCTCCCCCAGTAGCAGCAGTACTGCTGGGGGTACTGCCAGCAATGGCCAAAACTCGGAGTCGGCACGCACCCGCAATACGAAGCTGCGGATCTCGAAAGCATACCTGCCCGCTGTGTTCCCTTTATGTCTAGAGCGAGCTGAATACGTCCGCCGATATGATAAGATTTTTGTCCCCTGTCTATTGAGCTGGGCTGGGGCTCAGGACGACCCATTTGGTACAAATGGCAAATTGAACACCGACGTGCTGTCCCAACTCTGCCAATGTATATACCCTGGAGTTGAAATTGAGCCTGACGGGTTGGAAATCCTGCAGGGTATCGTACGTCCCTTCTCCCAGGACTCATCCAGCAGATTTGATGACTATTGTATAGTGTGACAGTGCCCTCAATAACTGGCGAAGTGATGTAGGGAAAGCCAGGTACCGTGCAGTTGTCAATTTGTGGACTTCCAACCCAGAGGTATTTGGCACAGCAGAGAGTCGCAAGGATTACGTTTCCAGTGCGATTGGTAGGGCGCGGTTTGTGTACAGGTACCCGGATGCATTGGTAAGTGACTCAGTCATGAAGGGGAATAGAGACTAATTGTTATTTAGCGTATTGGTGAGCGCGAAGCGTTCTGCTCCGACCTTATTGCAAAGGTATATGCAACCCATCTCCGGAAGATAATGGTATTGGGCGAATATGAAGACCAAGTCGGGGCCCTCGCCCTAGCGACTGTCGCAGTGAGTAAATCAACATCAGCGCTCAATTATATACTTATTCCTTTAGGTTGAGCGTGGGCTGACATTATTTAGCACTGGGGTTGATGCGCTCAATACAGACAGGTATACAGAGGGTCAGACCTCCTCAGGCTCCCGCCGATCCCTCAATTTCATTGAGAACCCTTGGGGGTCGAAGGCCCGCCAGTCAGTAGAAGTGACCAAGAAACTCCCGCACTCCAGGTGGGCCACCGTCATCGCATGTGCCTCAAGATTCCTGTCAGTGAGCCTGGAGATCCCGGAATTGGATGAGGGCACTGTTGGTGATGATCTGTATTCACAGATTGAAATTGAGTAGTGAGTGCTTCGGTCACATTGGATACACAGTTCTAACAAGTCCGCGATAGAAACCGAAATATCCAACGCCTGTCGAATTGTGGATTGGGGTGTGCTTAAGGGGAATCAAGCACACTGCGGCAGTGGGGTCATCCTATTAGATTGTGTGTATCCCAGTGCCCACTACTGTAGTGGGTTCATCATGTAGTCCCTTGTTTCGTATACCAGTATCGGATAAATACAGTTTTTGGTCCTAAGTGATTGTGGAACAATCATTCTCGAGCACGAACAACAAAAGTGTGTCTAGTATTGGATCTGGTTCCAGAAAGCATAACCTGGAGCTATCAGTATGCTCTAGCACAAACAACGAGAATGTCTCTAGCATTGGGATCTGGTGCCAAAACGTGTGACCTATTGCCAGTAATCAGATCTGGTGCTATTGAAACTGACTGGGACTAGTTATTCTGCTGGTTCCAGGTTCAAACCTGTCACTAGGCGGAAAAATAGACAACTGGCTCTAGTTTTGTGGTATAAATCTGGTGCATTCTGCTGGCTCTATAAC
>Ga0209488_10000886_pt1 | contig 25437 bp, 17 predicted proteins | sample Rivendell_Oct201_8_FD_188349 | JGI IMG/M metagenome (GOLD analysis project Ga0209488, IMG submission 188349) | Vadose zone soil microbial communities from the Eel River Critical Zone Observatory, Northern California, USA -... | ecosystem: Environmental > Terrestrial > Soil > Vadose zone >...
CCCGAACCAAGCCACACCATAGCTGCCCGCGATACCGACCAGGCTGAATCCGAGAATGATCGCGACGCGCATCGCTTCCATATGCTGCAGCACGCCGAAGTAAAGCAGGATGATTACGGCAATAAACGCCCACAGCAGAAGGATGAACTTTCCCTGCGTGACGAGATAGGTCTTGCAGGTCTCATAAATAAGTTCCGAGATCTCACGCATGGAGCGATGCACCGGCAGATTCTTGAGCCGCATGTAGATCGCCAGGCCAAAGCCCAGCCCGAAGATGCAGAACAGAATGCCGATCAATAGCAGCTTGTGGCCGTCGATGCCGCCATTCAAGAAGCTGACTTGAGACAAGAAACTGACTTGGGAAAGGTCGGGCAGCTTGAGCGACGCTTCGCCACCCGCCGCTTCCCCAGCAGGTTGAGCCATGGCGGTAGCGGCGCCAACGGTGAGCAGCGCGGTTAAAGCCGGAATTGTCTTTGCCACACGGCGTCCTTGGAACGCAGCAGTGGCGAGCCAGGTGCGCATATGAGTCCTCCGAATGAATTGGTCTTCAGGAATTTTTACCAACTTCTTGACCTTTCACCTGCCGAACTTAGCGACAACGCTCAGGCTCGCGAACCTCGGACCTACCGGCTAATCTTTCGAGCAACCGTGGGCACGCCCAATCGAGCTTTGAGTATTGTCTCCGGATTCCGAACACGCTTCCACCCAAAGACCTAAACGAGTGTTGGAGTTTGGCCGCGTCGGAGTTTGCCTTGAGGACCGTAAGACAAGCGGGGGAAATAACTCTCCGCTCCCGATGCCCCAGAGCAAAACGGGCATTTATAACATGTTACAGAGGTAGGGTCAAACCCGGTTGTGAGTGAGGAAATAGATAAACGGAACTGACCCGTCAGATCGCCCGTTACGGCTCAGCGGCTAAAAGCCGGCGCAACTCTGCCCCCTATCGGCGGCATGCCTGAAGACATGCCCTGATACGAGTCCCGCTTCAAACTGCACCATTACTCTCTTGTCCACTGCCTCATCCGCACTTCGCCATGGTTTACAATTGTTAGTTCTCAAGCACTCCTCATCTTCGTTCTCAAATTCTGGAGGATTCCATGAAAATCACCCCTGGCAAACTTGCCGGTCTCAAGAAAGTATCGAACGATCGCGGCATCATCGCCGCCGCCGCCATGGACCAGCGCGGCTCTCTGCAAAAGTCTCTGGCCAAAGAAAAAGGCGGCGAAATCACCGATGCCATGATGGAAGAATTCAAAACGCTGGTCGCCGAAGTTCTCACCCCGCATGCCAGCGCCATCCTGCTCGATCCCGAGTGGGGACTGCCGGCCTCGAAGCGTCGCGCCAAGAATGCCGGCCTGCTGCTGGCGTATGAAAAAACGGGATACGACAAGACTGGCCCCGGCCGCCTGGGCGACCTGCTCGACCACTGGTCCGCGCGCCGCCTGAAAGAAGCGGGCGCCGACTGCGTCAAGATTCTGCTCTACTACACGCCGTTCGATCCCAAAGACGTCAACGATAAAAAGCACGCCTGGGTCGAGCGTATCGGCGATGAATGCCGGGCCAACGATATCCCATATTTTCTGGAGTTTGTCGGATATGAAGAGGGCGCCGACGAGAAGGGCCTCGACTACGCCAAGAAGAAGCCGCAGATCGTCACCGAAAGCATGCGCGAGTTCAGCAAAGACCGCTATGGCGTTGACGTCCTGAAAGTCGAAGTGCCGGTAAACATGAAGTTTGTCGAAGGCACAAAATCATTCGGCGGACAGAAGGCGTACACCAAGAAAGAAGCGATTGAATTGTTCCACAAAGCCGCGAACGTGGCGACTAAGCCGTTCATCTATCTCTCCGCCGGGGTGAGCAACGCCGAATTCAGCGAGACTCTCGAGCTCGCCGGAGAATCGGGCGTTAAGTTCAACGGCGTTCTCTGCGGGCGGGCGACCTGGAAGGAAGGCATCCCGATTTACGCGAAACAGGGCGCGGCCGCCTTCCGCAAGTGGCTGGAAACCGAAGGCGTGAAGAACATCAACAACGTTAACGAAAAGCTGAAAGCGGCGACGTCATGGCACTCGATCTACCAGGCCGAACCCGCTCTGGTCGGCGCGTAGTCAAAACAATTGTGTGAGCGCGGGCGATTCTTGAGCGTCGCCCGCGCTTTTTCTTTGGCCGGGCTACTGATCAACAGCTGTTAATGCCGCCTCAGTCACCGTGCGCGTAGTATCCCGTCTTGGCATGCGCGCTCAAGAACGATAGCTTTCGGGGAAGCCTCAACTTCACGCTGATCTTGTGCCATTTCCCATCGCGGGGCGCATCCTGTGGACGATAACCGATCACGTACTGGGTTCGCAGTTCAGTCCCAATCCGATGAGCCGCCGCTGGCAAGTCATTCGGATTCTGCAGGGTGAACGCTCGTCCGCCCGTGGGCTCGGCAATCGCCGACAACAGATAGGGCCCTAGCCTCTCCTCTTCGGTCGGGACATAGCGATCAAAAGTCCCAACCGCATAAATCATCACGTCCGACTCTTTCACCGCCGACTTCACCTCTCGCTCGCCATAGCGGCTGTGGTTATCCCCTCCGTCCGAAATAATCAGCAATGCCTTTTTCCCATATTTCGCCTCGCGCATCTTGCCCAACGCCATGTAGACGGCATCGAGCAGAGCCGTTCGTCCCCTGGGCTCCGTGAACAACAGCTCTTTTTCGATCTCCTCCGGGACTGACGTAAAGTCGCTGACCAAGTGCGGTTGATCGGCAAACGTGATCATGAAGAACTCGTCCTGCGGATTCGCGGTCTCGCAGAACTGGTGGACCGCCTCGCGCACCCGGTCCATTTTGTCCCTCATGCTGCCGCTGCTGTCGAGGATGATGCCAATCGAAACCGGGGCGTCCTCGCTCGAAAAATGCCGGATCTCCTGCGGTTTTTTGCCTTCAAACACCTGGAAGTTGTCCTGGCCCAACCCAGTCACCAGCCGCTGAAGTTGGTCAGTTACGCTCACCGGCACCAGGACCAAGTTCACATCCCGCTTGATTACATGAAGATAGGTGCCAGCCACAAGCTCTGTGGAAGCCACCATACTGGCCATGGCCGGCGTGGTCTGACGCGAAACGACGTGAACATCATCCAGACTGGTCTGGGCAACCGCTTCGATCCCGAAGCAGATCAATACAAAGCAGATGAATACAAAGCAGATCGATACGAAGAGAGCAACCGAATGGAGGACAGCAACCCTTCTTGAATAAGCCGGCATTATTCACCGCCTGGCGGTGGCCAGCTTTGATATCAGTCCGGCCCGCGCGTCACCTTTTCTTTTAAGGCTAATTTTTTATCGGCACAATCAATCCAAAGCTGTAATCGCGGCGGGGGAATTGCTGGACTGCTCGCCCTGTCGGGCAGAAGTAAGTACTGCATTCCGTATCCTTCAAGTACCCGGAATCCTGCATGCAATTGTTTTTCGTAAACTGTCATTTGTTTGCATGCACTTTCGAAACTTCGTATGAACAGGTACAACGTTGGCATGAAGTTCCGCGGTGGCTGTTGTTCGCAGTTCTGGCAACTGTCCCTGGCGTGACTTCACCCTGACGGTCAAGCACTTTCGGATTTAGCATCTGCACAGAGGACTCCATGAACACAAAATCTCAGACTGTTCTCATCACCGGCGCCTCCGGCGGCATCGGATACGAATTGGCCAAGCTCTGCGCTCGCGACCGCCACAATCTGGTGCTGGTCGCTCGCAGCGCAGGAAGGCTTTCACAGGTCGCCACCGAACTGAACCAGTTCGGCGTAGCCGTGAAGACGGTCCCACTCGACCTGGCCGCACCGCCGGCTGCCAAATTTCTTTTCGACCAGCTGCAACGCGAGAACACCCCTGTGGATATCCTCATCAACAACGCCGGATTCGGAGCTTTCGGCGAATTTGCCGCGATGCCCGAAGAAGAAATCTTGGGCCAGATTCAGCTCAACATCACTGCCCTCACGCATCTCACCCGGCTGTTCCTCGCCCCCATGCTCACTCGCCGTTCGGGCAGGATTATGAACGTCGCATCCACCGCGGCATTCCAGCCGGGTCCGCTAATGGCCGTCTACTATGCAACGAAGGCCTATGTACTCTCGCTCTCAGAAGCTCTGGCGAATGAACTCGGGGGATCGGGTGTGACCGTGACCTGCTTCTGCCCCGGACCGACCAACACCGGCTTCGCCAAACGCGCCGGCAATGAGGGATCTCGGCTGTTCAAGCAAATCGGAGGCATGAATGCGGAAACCGTCGCTCGTGACGGCTATCGCGGTCTGATGAAAGGTAAGACGATCGTAATCTCAGGCACACAAAATTGGCTGGTCGCAGAATCGGTACGCTTCGCTCCGCGCAAGATGGTGACAGCAGTGTCGCGCTGGATCTCAGAAAAAGCCGACTAGGTCGTTGACTTAAACTTACAAAAAGTCGATTACTTTTGCACTTCTTTACCAATCATCAGGCAACCTTCGCCTGCAATCGTGTTTCTATGGGGATGGACACGTCTACCGCATGCCGTGCCACCCGAAAGCTGCGCTGCTCGATGCTGCTTTCGGCAGGAGGTCACCATGGCCACAAGCCATCCAGGTTTGAGCTCCATTTCTTCCTTCTCTCCACCCGTTCTGAAGACACGAACTTTCTCATCCATCTTCGTGATCCTCTTACTCGCTGCAGCCGGCGTGGCGCAGCAGCCAGAGCAAACCACAACCGAACCCGATCCGCAACCCAGCGCGCAGACTTCCAACACTCTAGATGAAAATCGCGCGCCCGACGAAACCCCAGTCACCATTCCTGCCGGGACCCGTCTCGCCCTGGTGCTCACGCACCCAGTCGACAGCAAGTTCACGCATCGCGGAGACGAGATCTTTGCCCAGACCACGGCCCCCGTTACCGTAGCCGATCAAGTCGCCATTCCCGCGGGAACTTTCGTGCAAGGCAAAGTTGAGAAGCTCACCCACCGCGGCAGCCGCGGCGAACTGCTGATCCAGTCCATGTCGGTAGTCTTCCCCAACGGCTATGTCGCGAGTGTGAACGGTCCGATTAACCTCGAGAGCGAGGAAGGGACCGCCTGGAACAATCCGGGCACCGGCGCAAAAGTCGGCGTGATCGCCGCCCCCTTGGCGGGTCTCGGCGCGGGCGCCCTGATTGGCAGCGCCGCCCATACTACGCACACGACGAACTTCGCCGGGATGACGACCACCTCCAGCACGCCCAAAGGACTAGCTGTTGGCAGCATCGTCGGTTTAGCGGCGGGCGGCGTGGTCGCATTCGTCCTGCTTGCGCGCGGCCACAATTTCTATGTCGAAGTTGGTTCGCCGCTGGAGATGACTCTGCCCCAGCCCGTGACTCTCGCCCAGGGACAAGTTGCCGAATCCCTCCGCGAAGCCGCATCGCACCCAGCTCCACTTCCGCCCGTAGCCAAGCGTCCACCGCCGCCGATGCCTGCCTCAACCAGCACCGGCACCTGCTACATTCCCGGCACACCGGGCACGCCCGACACCTACATCCCCGGCACGCCGCCCATCGGGAACTCGCCCGGTACCCCCGGCACGGTGATCCCCGGCAGACCAGCGACGCCGCCGATCCCGTATCCGTGTCCGTGATTTCGTTGTGTGGACAGAACGGTCGGCAAGCTCTGTCCTCGGATTGCTCGTGTGGGGACAGCCGCCGGCAAGCTTGCCCTCGGATTGCTCGTGTGGGGACAGCCGCCTCGGCTGTCCTGCCGAGCGCAGCGAGGCGACTCCCCCGGGGAGGACGCTCAAACAATCTTTGCCCAGAACTCTCATGATTTAATGGAGTCGGCTGACACCAAAGCCTGAAGTCCGAAGTCTGAGGTCCGAAGTCTGAGGTCCGAGGTCTGAAGTCCGAGACCCAAGTCAAACCATGCCCACGTTGATCCCGCACCCCACCCGCATTCCATCCGCCGGCAACAAACCTAAGCTGATCGACGAATACGTCGGGCGCGTCAACAGCAAAACGTCCGCAGCCAGCGTCGCCCACATGCGCAGCCCGGCAGCTTGGACCGAGTCGGGCCAGACCCCCGAGTTTGACGAGTTCACTATTGTGCTGAAGGGCACAGTGCGCGTCGAACACCGCGAGGCGAATGGAAAGCTCGGATCGCTCGAAATCTCCGCGGGACAAGCCATCATCGCCCACGCCGGCGAATGGATTCGCTATTCGACTCCAAACGAAGGTGGCGCCGAATATATCGCCGTCTGCCTCCCCGCGTTCTCCATGGAGACAGTTCACCGCGACGAATGAAGCATCCTTCTGTGCTTATAATGCGAACTTGAAGCACACTATTGCTTCTCCCCCTGTTGGAGGTCCACGTATGTGCCAAGACATCCCCTTAAAAGACAAGCTGTCGCTCTACGAAGATGGCAAACACCGCCGCTACACTCTGCTCTTTTCCGTCAACGGTGGAGCCTTCGCCATTGCCAAACTTCTTGTCGGCGCAGAAGGAAAGCCCACAACTGTCCTCGGACAACTAACCCTTCCCGAGCTGTCCTGGGGAATGATTCTGTTTACCGTGATTATGGCCGCCGACATTTATGCGTTCGGATACAAGACGAGTCACTCCTTCGGAATCGACGTCTTCGACTGGAGAGGGAAACCGGTGCTTATCTCGATTGGACTGCTTATTTGCTGCGGCTGGTTTTTGGTCGCGCACGCCCTGGGCGGGCGCTGATCTACAGACAGAGTGACAGAGATCTAAATAGGTTCTCAACCGCGAAGCCATTCTCGGCTCGCTCCGGCACTTCTCCAACACGCAAAAAAGCCGCCCGGGACGGGCGGCTAACTGGCTGGATAGACAGAAATCACATTCGCAACTTACGGCGGAGAACTGGAACTAATCCGACGAGTCCGGTACCCAGCAAAAGCAGGCTGCCAGGTTCCGGCGTGTCGCTGACAAACTGATAGGAGATTACGGTGCCGGTCACAGACCCTGGCAGTCCGCCGCTGGCCAGGAAACTGATCCTCTCGACATTCTTGCCGGAGTTTTCAGCAAGGAATATAGCAGCACCGGTGCTCTTGAACGCGAACGGGCAGGATTCCACGTCAGAGCACATAGTCACTAGCGTCCCGTTGGGATTGTTGGGATCAACGGTGAAGAACACCAAGTCGCTGAGGCCATTTGCACAGCCCCTGCCATTGGTCGAACCCTCGCAAATAGCCACTAGGCCCAGCGTCGTCTGAAATGGCAAGTGGACCGGCGGTCGGGCCTCATTGACATTAATGTTGAGAATGATCCGATCCACCAGCGCATCTCCCTTTATCGAATCTGCGAACGCCGCCCCCGACATTGCAACCATCCCAAGGATCAGGAGAACAACAAATACATGTCGCATACTAAAGGTCTCCTTAATTTCTACGTTCGGAGTTTGTTCAGCAGCGACCCGTGGATGCGCTCCCAAACCGGTGGATGGAAGCTCGTGGGTCTCTGTTAAAGGGACTGACTAAGCCGGCGCCTTACACTGACTAAGTCGGCACCTTATGCAGACGGGTCGCCAATTATTCGGCTAGGGGCCCGCTTAAGCGTCTGCTTTCTTGATGCCAAACTTCTTCACTCAAAACAACAGGGTTATCCCGACTAACCAGAATATAGGTTGCAATTTCTTGCATAAAAAAGGATTACCAGCCAGATTCGCGTTCGAGGTGGAGGGTTGATGGTGTTCTGCCCGGCAACTCATCAGCGCGCTAAAACCGCGACTTCATAGCCGTTGTCATTCCACAACTGTCGTCATTCCATAAGGCCTCCGCCGGGATGTGAAACTCGCGACTCGAATCATCTAGAAATCAAAATTCAAGGAACTCGAAAAATGGCCCCTCGGGTCGCGGTCCGACTGGCTAAACCCATGAGTCGCCCTCCGATCTAAGACAGTCGGCAGCGCTTTCTTCCGTCATTTGTACGCGTGCGTACCGACAGATCGCTGCCCCAGTGCTAGCGTCGATTACTGTCCGTCGGGTCTCTCAGAACAACGAGGTGTACATCTCATGCCTCAGACCGATTTGCTTCTTCGCGGCAGGAATCTTGACATCGATGGATGGAAACAACTCTACGAAATCGCAATTCTAGAAATCGACAGTACCAAATTGCCGAAACGGATTGCCGAAGCACGTTGTGCGATTCTCGATAGAGCCGAAGACATACTCACCAATCCCCCCAGCGACGAACGCCACGCTCTCAATGATGCGCTACGCACTTTGCGACTGCTTGATGAAGTCGCGGCCAGAGAACGATCATCCGCAGCGTAAGGACGTTAATTTCTTACAAAGAAGGCGAGCCCAACCACCTCCTACTAGTGACGCTTCAGGCATCCCACCACGGGATCGGTCATGTCGGCAGTAATGGCTACGAATCCGTTCTGCTTCGACGGAGTCGTGCCGGCGTCCACCCCTTCGGCGCCACTGCAACCATCGATGCGCGTTTCCGAAAAAGCTGAGACTTGACTGGGCCTGGTCAGATTTTGATAAAAGAGGTCTCCCTCGGCAGCGGAATTATTCAGTCCATTACTGCACAGCCATGCGGCTATTGCGGTCTTAGGATATTGAAAGTTTGGACCGGTCGTCCCATCGACAATACTCATCGCTTTCCAGATGGCATCGGTATTACTGCTCGTCTTGTTCTGCTGGCATGCGTGTCCAGTCCAACTCTCGACCAGCTGGATACCTGCCTGCACGTACTGCGGAGCATCGGTCCATGGTGAGCCCACGCAACCGAAGCGACTGTTGGCACAGACTGTTACCGCAGGGAAATCCGGTACAGCGCAGCCCTTCTCGACATCGCTGAAGACTGGTCCGGAAAGCAGTTCGACTTTGTCGAGATAATCGGACATTCCATACCAGGCCATCCCATAGCCCAGCGCGCCGGATCCCGCGCTAAAACCTTGCGCACACATGCCTCCGTTCCCTACGTAGAGCTTTTGGTGGAGATAGTTTAAGAGAGTTGCGGGGCGGCAGGCGGCGGCCTTCAGGTCTTTAGCGCCGGAGATACCCGTATCCTCCCAGTCCGTCGCCCAACTGGTCTGCACGATCTGATAGCCCGCCCGCAGGTATGTTGGATTGTAACGTGAGATGGTTGTCTCACTGCCATAGGGCGCGGTGCCTCCTCCGCCGCTAAACTCCACAATCGTTCCGCGGGGAGTTCCGGAAGGATTCACATATCCGTAGTTGACCTTAACATCCGCCGTGTTGGGGCAGCTCACTGTGACCTGAAAACATTTTGCTCCGGTAGCGTACCCGGATGGGCATGTTGAAAGAGGAGTCACGCGGCCGACAGTTCCCAAAGCAAGCGTGGGTGACTGCGCGGACGCTATACCAAACATGACGAGGATCCAGAGCGAAACAGCCAAGACTTTCTGCATAAAGGCACCAATCGTTCCAGGTTTTAACCGCACTCTTGAAGAGGCGCAAACGTCCTCATTTTTAGTTTAACAACGGGTTTGAAAAATGGCCAGATGCCGCTACCCGCCTCGATTAGAGCCAATCGGTGAAGATTCGCTCTAAAAGTCCGGGCACTCGGTAGGAAGACAAGTTCTCATCGCAGATTTTTATTTTCCGGACTTCTTTTTCGCATAGTTGTCCCAGTGCGGACGGGGGCCGTCAAGGTCGGTAAAAATCCGTACTCCCGGCCCAGCCCAGAAACTGAAGACGCGTCCGCTTTTATTTTTCGCCCTTCGCGCTACCAGTATTTCTTGATCACATCGAGCACAGAACTGGTACTTCCATCGGGACGAACCACCCAAAGCCCGCGGCATTCCGCATTGGTTGGGCGCAGAGCGTCGCCTGGGGCGGTGGCAACTGGCAAGTATTGTCCGTTCTGCTTGCACTCGTTGTCGTACAGGTTCCACAGGAAAGCTCCAAAGATCCCGGCGTTCTTGGCGGTGCTGAGAACAGCGTCCGCACGCCACGTGTCACCGGGTTGTTCGGTCTCGAACAGGCCGTATTCGGAGATCAATATCCGACGGTTGCCCAGCCCCTGCGGATCGGGCGCAAGCTTTTCAATCGTCTGCAGAGCCTGACCCAGGCTCTGTTGCACCGATTGCACGTCGGACCCGTACACCATCGCATCGTACGAGGAATAGGTCAGCATATCGGCATTCACTTGCGGCACGACTGCGTTGATCACACGCTTCAGCCCGTTCTGTGCGTAATCGAGTACACGGTTGACCTCGGCGCCATTGAGCACCAGAACGCTCGAGTCGTGGGCCTCATCGCGGGCGCGAGTCACGCCGCGCTGGCGGGCCGAGAGCCAGGCCACCAGGTCGTCGATGACATTTTGCGGAATATCTCCCGTCGTGTTTCCCAGGAAGGCGGCGAATCCATCTGTCTCCCAATTCTTCAACACAAAAGTTTTCCCCGAGCCGGTGAAATGCGAATAGAGATATTTCGTGAGCTGATAGAACTCGTTCTCCTCAGCGCTCAGCCGGCTCTGCGCCTGCGCGATACCCTGCACCTGGTCGGCATTGGCAAAAGTGAAGGCGGTCATGACGATCGTCTTGAAAGGCAGGTGAAAGACTTGATCGAAAGGACCGGTCTGCGCCAATCCCTGGAGATCGGCGGGATTGGAGGCGGGCCAATTCGTCTTCGCTTCATCCGGATACTCGCCGCGGAACCAGGGCGTCAGATAAATAAAGATGGAACTGGATCCCAGATCACTGATTTTCTGCGCGCCTTCCAGCAGATAATTGTTGTCGGTGAATCTGTAGGTCCCATTGATATGGCTGACCCCAGCCATGAAATTGGTTGAAACGGAACCAGATGTGGAGCTGCCGCTGGGGGAACTGGAGGTGGAGCTGGAACCAGTATGGGAACTAGCGGGGCTGCCCGACCCACAACCAACAGTAATCAGAATTGAGGCTAACACGCTGATTATTAATGACTTCCTCATGGAATCTCCTTTGCGGATACTCGGGCGAAGTCCAGACACACCTCTGGCTGCGAACAGGAAAAGCCGGTCTTACTTAGGTGGAATCCTGTAGGAAGGGGTCAGGAAAAACCTGAGATTTTGATTATTGGACTGGATGCTACCAGACTCGTTTCAACATGTCGCGGAAAGATGCCCTTCTGAGTACGCGGAAGGTACAGGTCCCGAAGGGGAGGATAGAGATGGTCAGGATTCAAATCTCTCTGAGTTCGCGGCTGCCCATTTCTCGCGCTTTGCGAGAAGGGTCTTTGGAACGTGTACGCGGATCTTCATCTTCAACAAAGCAAATTTAGGACAAAGAGAATTCACGCTGCCTTCAATCGATGCTGCCAACGTTCGTAATCTCGTGAATAACATCTCTTTATCCTTCTGAGCACCAGGCAGACACTCGTACAAAAAGGGTTGTCGGACGAGGGTTTCCAGGGGGGAGATTCTTTTGCAGGAGACCAACTGCGGCGCCAACTATATTCGCGGGACCAAAGCAAGTCAAATAGAATGCTCGCGGGGTGATGAGTGTGATGAGGGCGCGTGGCGCGGCATTCTTTCTTTCACGCTGACTTTTCGTGTAGCCTGTGCTTCCTGAAGAAAAACGACCTTTGTTTCTCTAAGAGAGGTTCCCGCACATGGGTCTACCGACGGCTCGCCCTCGCTCGATTCGCCTTTTTGTTCTAGCCGTAGCATCCCTCTTCATCGCTTCCCCGCTTCACGCGGCCGAGCCTTCGTCGCGCGATCTGGATTCGGGCTGGCAGTTTCGCATGGTTGGCACGTCTGATCAGGCGGCTCAGGTTGACCTGCAGCAGTGGCATCCTGCGCAGATTCCGGGCGTAGTTCAGACTGATCTGCTGCAGAACCATCTGATTCCCGATCCCTTCTATCAGGACAACGAATCGCGCCTGCAATGGATCGGAGAGTCCGACTGGGAATACCAGACTTCATTTCAACTCGATGCTGCTGCGCTCGCCCACGAACACCTGGATCTGATTTTCGACGGCCTCGACACCTTCGCCGACGTCTACTTGAACGATCATTCCATCTTGCAGGCGGACAACATGTTCCGGCGCTGGCGCGTATCTGCAAAGCCGCTGTTGCAGCCAGGCGCTAATATTCTGCGCATAGTTTTTCGTTCTCCGATTACCAAGATGCTGCCCTATGTGAAGGCGCTGCCTTATGTGTTGCCTGCGATATCGAGCATCAACGGCGGCAATGAAGAGAACATTGCGACCGCGCCCTACACGCGCAAGGCTCCTTATCAATACGGATGGGACTGGGGACCGCGCTTCGTGACCGAGGGAATATGGCGCGCAGTGCGCCTTGAAACCTGGGATTCACTGCGCATCGAAAACTTTCACATCCAGCAAGAAAGCATCACGAAAGATCTCGCCAAGCTAGCCGCGGAAATTGAAATTGAAGCCAGCCAGCCCGCCACCGCAACCATAACGTTTGCCCACGGCGAACTCGGCGGAAACTCCGGCGCTAATGGGAAGCCCGACGGCACGCAGACCGTGCAACTCGATGCCGGGATCAATCACATTTCTTTCCCCATTCGCATCGCTTCACCCAAACTCTGGTATCCCCTGGGCTATGGCGCTCAGGACCGCTATCATTTCGCGGCCACGATCCGCCTGGGAAAAAATGCAGCCGCTCACGCCGACGTGAAGACCGGACTGCGTTCCGTCGAATTACGCCGCCTTGTGGACGAGTGGGGCAAGAGCTTCGAGTTCGTCATCAACGGAATTCCCGTCTTCGCCAAAGGCGCCGACTTAATTCCGTTCGACAGTTTTCCAAGCCGCGTCACTCCCGAGCGCTACCGTCGAATCCTCGAATCCGCGCGCGACGCCCACATGAACATGGTTCGCGAATGGGGAGGCGGCCATTACGAGTCCGATATTTTCTACGACATCTGCGACGAACTCGGCATTCTGGTCTGGCAAGAATTCATGTTCGGCGGAGACATGATACCTGGGGATGTTGCGTTTCAGGAGAGCGTGCGGCACGAGGCTATCGATCAGATCAAGCGACTGCGTGAGCATCCCAGTATCGTCGTGTGGTGCGGCAACAATGAAGTGGAAACTGGTTGGCTGCATTGGGGGGACCGGCAGGAGTTTCGCGACCGGGTGGCGCGTCCGGTGAGCGAGCGTGTCTGGCAGGATTACATGGTGATGTTTGCCGATATCCTCAAGAGCGTAGTGTCCGAATACGCAAGTCCCGTGCCCTACACTCCGAGTTCTCCCAGTGCCAATTTCGAGGAACCTCCAGATCAGGATCACAACGGCGACATGCATTTCTGGCAGGTGTGGCACGCGCTGGCGCCGCCCACGGATTATTTGAAAGTGAAGCCACGCTTCATGTCGGAGTTTGGATTTCAGTCCTTTCCGGAGATGCGAACGATTCGCGCGTTCGCCAAGCCGGAAGACTTCGACATTCGTTCAACCGTCATGCAGACACACCAGAAGAATCACGGCGGAAACGAGCGCATTCTCACCTACATGCTGCGCGAGTACCGTGAGCCCAAAGATTTCGCTTCGTTTGTTTATCTCAGCCAGGTGCAGCAGGCCGAGGTGATCAAACTTGGCGCGGAACATCTGCGGCGCAATCGCCCGCGCACCATGGGCTCACTCTATTGGCAGCTCAATGATTGCTGGCCGGTTGCATCCTGGGCGAGCATCGACTATTTCGGCCGCTGGAAAGCGTTGCAGTACTATGCCCGCCGCTTCTATGATGATGTGCTCGTCTCTCCGTACGCGCACGACGGCAGGGTCGAGGTCTACGTTGTGTCGGACAAGCTGCAACCCTTGTCCGGCAAAATTCACGCGCGTCTGCTGGATTTTTCAGGGAATGTGTTGTTCGAAAAAACACAAGATGTGCAGATTCCGATGGCCTCCAGTGCGGTCTACCTGACATTGGATGAGAAAGAACTTTTCGCCGATCGCACCAACGGTGGCCCCCGTCGCAGCTTTCTGGTTGCCGACTTAGAGGTGGACGGGAAGAATATCTCGCGCAATCTTGACTTCTTCGATGTCGCCCACAACCTGGAATTGCCGGTAAGCCCCAAGATTGAAAATCGCCTCACGAAGATGGCCGACGGCTATGCGCTCACGCTTCAGTCTCCAGTTCTGGCTCGCAGCGTTCAGATTTCCTTCGGTGACCTCGACGTGCAAGTCTCCGACAACTATTTCGACCTGCTCCCGAAAGAATCTGTGACTGTCACTGTAAAGACTTCGATCCCACTGGACCAGCTTCAGGCAGCGCTGAACCTGGTTTCGCTCACTGACGCTTTTGCCGCGCAGGGGGTCAGTTACTGAGGCCGCCGCTGAGACCTACATCGATGCGGTCGTTTCAAATTGGGATACCTCCACCGTTTGCTTGCAAGCACCTGTCCCCAGAGGTATGATTCGCCTCTACCCAGGGCAAGAAGTTTCTCTCCCACTTGGTAAAAGGGCACCGGACCTCGATACCCAACGATGGGGTTGGAGTTTGCAGTGAACTCTTCAGCGCGGCCGCTGATCGTAGACGAGCAGGTTGGTGGATACAAGATCCTCGGCACTGCCGGCGTCGGCGGCATGGGCATCGTCTACAAAGCTCTCGACCTCAAACTCGAGCGCACCGTCGCTCTCAAATTCCTGCCCCATGATCTGAATATCTCCGCTAAAGATAAGGAACGCTTTCTTCAGGAAGCCAAGACTGCGTCCGCCCTCGATCACACCAATATTGGCGTGATCCACGGCATCGAGCAAACATCCGACGGCCACACCTTCATTGTGATGGCCTATTACGAGGGCCTGACGCTCTCCGAGAAGATTCGCCGCGGCCCGCTCTCCGCCAAAGAAGCGGTGGAGATCATGATGCAGTTGGCCCGCGGGCTCGCTGAAGCCCACGAGCACAGCATCATCCACCGCGATATCAAGCCATCCAACGTCATCATCACGCGGCAGAATATCGCCAAGATCGTCGACTTCGGCCTCGCGCGGGTTACCAGTAGTGCCGCAACCACGCTCAACGCCGGCCCGGTCGGAACCCTTATCTACATGTCCCCCGAACAGGTCCGCAACGAACCACTCGATCGCCGCACGGATGTGTGGTCGCTCGGCGTGGTCTTCGCCGAAGTGCTAAGCGGACGCCATCCCTTCGAGCGCGACAACATGTCGGCCGTGCTGTTAGCCATCCTCGAGCAACCGCCGCCGGTTGAGAACGTGGATCCTGCACTGGCCACCATCATCTGCCGTGCCCTCGCCAAGGATCGCGCCCATCGCTACGCCGATTGCCGGGAGATGCTCGCTGACCTCGAAAGCTGTAAGCCTGCCGCCGACGCGCTCCCCCAGCAACCTGCGTCCCGCGATCTCAAGGTTTCTTCGCGCGATCTCAAGAAGTATCTCGAACACGCTTCCTCCAGCCGCGTTGCGATGGCTCCCATGGAGCGCGCGCGCCGCGGAGCCGTCGAGTTGATTGCAGCGTTTCTGCTCCTGGCGGCACTCTCTCTCCTGGTCCCTTCTGTCCGCCAGCGCGCTGCCGCTCTTCTGTCGCGCACGAGTGGAACCGAAAATCACATCGCCGTACTGCCCTTCGACAACATCGGCAACGATCCCGCCAGCGAGGCCGTGTCCGACGGCCTCATGGACAGCCTGACCAGCAAGCTGTCGAATCTTGAAGAAGGACAGCAATCGCTGTGGGTGGTTCCCGCCAGCGAAGTCCGCCGTCGAAAAGTTGCCGATCCCGAAGCTGCCTTGCGCGAATTCGGCGCCACGCTGGTCGTCAAGGGTAGTGTGCAGCGCGACAACTCAGGCGTGCACCTCACGGTCAACCTCATTCGAACGAAGGACGTCCGCCAGGAAGGCTCGCTCTCGTTGCAGGATCGCTCCGGCGATTTCGCCGCCCTGCAGGACCAGGCTGTCTCCGGTCTGGCTCGGCTGATGCACGTTGAGGTCCCCGCTACAGCCGTAGGCGGGGCCGACGGATCGTCGACACCCGCCGCTTATGAGTCTTATCTTAAGGCGCTGGGATATATGCAGCGCTACGACAAACCCGGAAATCTCGATCAGGCAATCGCCGCGCTCTCGACTTCTCTCACCACCGACCCACAATTCGCACTGGGTTATGCGACGGTGGGCGAAGCCTATCGCCTGAAGTTTCAACTCGATAAGAATCCGCGATGGAACGAGCAAGCTCTGGCCAACGGCACCAAGGCAACCCAACTCAACGATCGCTTGCCCACCGCGTACGTAACCCTCGGCCGCGTCCACGACGCCACCGGCAATCACGACCTCGCGCAAGAGGAATTTCAGCGCGCGCTGCAACTGGATCCTCGCAACGCGGACGCCATGACCGGCATGGCGCATGCGTATGAAAGTGCGGGCCGTCCTGCCGACGCCGAAGCCGAGTACAAAAAGGCCATCGCCCTGCGCCCCGACTACTGGGACGGCTACAACAGCCTCGGCAATTTCTACGATCGGCAGTCAAAATACGACGACGCCATCGCCCAAATGAAGCAAGTCATCGCGCTCACTCCTGACAACGCTCAGGCCTACATGAATCTTGGAGCGTTCTATATCGATAAGGGCAATCCGAAAGACATCCCCGAGGCCGAAAGATCCCTAAAGCGGTCCATCGAGCTCCGCCCGAGCTACGGCGCTTACGCCAACCTGGGAAATCTCTATAATTCACAACGGCGCTACTCTGAGGGGGCGACCGCAACCGAGAAGGCCCTGCAACTTAATGACAAGGACTATATCGTCTGGGCAAACTTGGCTGCAGCCTACGAGGGACTCAAGAATGAGTCCAAGCTATCTGCCGCCCAGGATAGAGAATTACCACTCCTCGAAGCAGCAGCCCAGTCCAATCCCCGTGACGCCTATGTGCAATGCCGCCTCGCCCTGCTGTATGCCTGGAAGAAACTGCGCGACAAAGCTCTGAGCCGCGCGCAATCGGCACTGGCTCTTTCTCCGGACGATCCGGATGTGCTGGAGACTGTGGGTGAGGCCTACGAAAAGCTTGGCGATCGCGCCCACGCCATTCAATACATCACGAAAGGTCTTCAGAAAGGCTATTCGATGGCCACGCTGAAAAACGAGCCCGGGTTAGAGGGCTTGTTGTCCGATCCGAATTTCCGGCCCAATGCAAAATGACAATTTGAAAAGGAGAAATACAATGGCAACTGCATACGAACTTCTCAACCAGACTTGGCTCCTCAACATCACGCTTCAGGGAGGCGCAAGCCAAGCCGACAACAAGATCGCCAACTATGACTCGATTGAGTTTCAGAACAACGCACCATTTCCGGTGTCAATCACCTTCACCACGACCAGCGGAACTGTGTTCAACACCATTGCGAGCATCCCGGCAAGCGGAGGGCGGAGCACAGCCCAGCAGGCGCAAAAATCCAACGTGACGGTCAACTACACCATCACCAACCTCAACAACCCCATCCAAGTTCAGGGCCCCTACGGGATCGAAGTTGGAACCGGCCCAATGCAAGTCAACATCCAAGGGGCACAGCCCAAGCCGACGACAATTTCTATTCCTCCGGGAGGACAGATTCAGTTTGATAATCTGGACAGCGTTGCGTATAACGTCTCCTGGAATCCAGTTAACTCGTTTCCGAACGGCACGATCCAGCCAGGAATGAATGCCGTACAGACCGGGCCCAGTGGAAACCAAGCCCAAACGGTGACCTACACATATCCGACTCTCGATGGAACAAATGGCGGAGGCACCGTCAAGGTCAACTCCTGATCCTCACGTCTGTGGGAGGGCTGCCATCCTTTTGCGCCATGTGCAGACGGCTGTCGCTTCTTTCAGCGACATTCGTTTGCGCTCTCTGCGAAGGGATGGCGCCCCGCCGCTTAGCGTGTCAGTCGCAGGTTCCTGCGCGAAAACCATCCGGCCGGTCACAAAAGCGGACATCTCACGTGCTATCTCAACCGGACATATCACGTGTTAACGACACCGTTTATCTATTTCCTTGACAAGGGCCCAGGGATCGCGCACTGTGCTGCAGTACCTCGCGGCACCTCACCAGAGTCCTCCCCAAAAAAGCCGATTCTGACGAGCAGGCCATCACTGTTAGTCGGCGCAGTCCACGCACACGCCCCGCCCGAAATCATCGTGGACACAGAAGGAAATCGTCATGCAGAGTTCACGCACAATTGAAGATTTACTTCACAATCTCAGACGTATCTTTCAGTTTTTCGGAGTCCTCACCGTTTTGATGAGCCTCGCTGCTCAGGCGCAAGTAAAGGGAGCAGGGCCGGCTTATGCGAAAGTGCACGCGGTGTCCGCGCTGCCGGGTGCCGATAACGGCGGACATGTTTCTGGAATCCGCGTGCCGACTGTTGTTTCGGTCCCTCACCCCGACACTCCTGTTCAAAGAGTGAGCATCGTGGAAAGCTATGGAAGGGTTCCACTCGCCTTTGAAGCCAACCAGGGCCAAACCGACCCACAGGTCAAGTTCGTCTCGCGGGGTCCGGGGTACGGCCTGTTTCTAACAACTAGCGAGGCGGTTCTGACTCTGCGAAGCGCTCCCAGGCACGAACCTAATTCACCCAGAGCGAAAGCTCTGCGGCAAGAAGAAAAATCTGCCGTGATCCACATGAAGCTGGTGGGGGCCAATGCCACTGGAACTGAAGTCTCTGGGAAAGATGAGTTATCCAGTAAGACCAACTACTTCATCGGTAACGATCCCAAGAAATGGTGCACCAACATTCGACAATACGCAAGAGTGCGTTATGCAAACCTCTACCCCGGCGTGGATCTCGTGTACTACGGCAATCAGCGGGAACTGGAGTACGACTTCGTACTTCAACCTGGGGCGAATGCCAACGCGATTCGGCTGGCAATCGACGGTGCGAGCAAGCTCCGCTTCGATCGAGGCGACCTGGTGCTGAGCAGCCCGGGAGGCGACGTTCGCCTGCGCCGTCCCTACTCCTACCAGGAGGTGAATGGGACGAAGAAGGGAATTCGCAGCTACTACGTAATGAACAAAAAGAACGAAGTGGGATTCCGCGTCGCTTCTTATGATCGCAACCGCCCGCTGATCATCGATCCCGTACTGGCCTACTCCACCTACCTGGGCGGGACCGCCGACGACAGCGCCTTGGACATTGCGGTGGATGCGTCGGGAAACGCGTATGTAACCGGGTTCACGACCTCCACCGACTTCCCGACCGCGGATGCCTTTCAGCCCGCTTATGGCGGTAACGCTGATGCGTTTGTAACCAAGATCAATGCCGACGGTAGCGCACTTGTCTACTCTACGTACCTGGGCGGAAGTTCGGACGAAGTCGGTCAGAGCATCGCAGTTGACTCGGCGGGCAACGTCTACCTGGCCGGGTACACAGGCTCAGGCGACTTTCCGACCGTCAGGCCCATCCAGGCAACTAACCACGGGTACCACGACGCGTTTGTGACCAAGATCAGTCCCGACGGCAGCACGCTTATTTACTCTACCTACCTGGGTGGGAGCAGCGATGACTACGGTTGGGGCATCGCCGTGGACTCGGTCGGCAACGCCCACGTGACCGGAGACACCCCGTCGCGCGACTTTCCTGTCTTTAAAGCCCTTCAATCGACGTTTCACGAAGGAGCCAATTTTAATTCGTTTGTGAGCGAGATCAATGCCGACGGCAGCGCGCTCATTTACTCCACTTACTGGGGCGGGAGTGGCGGCGAAGGCGGTTCCCGCGTGGCCGTGGACCAGGCGCGCAACACCTACATAGGCGGGTACACGTTTTCACCGGATTTTCCCACGGTAAATGCCATCCAGCCCACCTATGCGGGAAACGTGGACGCATATGTTACCAAGCTCAGCGCCGATGGCCAGAAAGTTATTTATTCAACATTCCTGGGAGGAAGTGGTTTCGAATATGGTTGGGACCTCGCGGTAGACGTGGCGGGCAACGCCTACTTGACCGGGTTCACGCAGTCAGCCGACTTTCCTACGGCACATGCTCTCCAGCCAACAAATCACGGTAAAGCCGATGCGTTTGTGGCCAAGATCAACCCCAGCGGCAATGCATTCGTCTTCTCCACGTACCTGGGAGGAAGTGACACTGACTTCGGCACTTCCATAGCAGCGGACTCAAATGGTAACGCTTACGTGGGTGGGTATACAAAATCAAAGAACTTTCCTACGGCCAGTGCCATCCAGCCGACGAATCACGGTGGTTTCGATGCGTTTGTGGCTAAGATCAGCGGCGACGGTAGCACATTACTCTACTCCACCTACCTCGGTGGGACAGCGAACGAGAGCATATTCGATGCCGGCTATCGGGATCTGGGCATCGCTGTGGACTCGGCGGGGAGTGCCTATGTGGCAGGAACCACAAAATCGGTGGACTTCCCAATCACTCCACTGGCGTTTCAGAAGGCGTTGAAAGGAGGCGCGGATGCCTTTGTGGCCAAGATTGCGACTGCCGGGGGCTCAGGAACGACGCTGACTTCTAGTCTGAACCCCTCTATCTACGGGCAGAAGGTGACTTTTACAGCGACGGTGGCGCCCGCTGGCAACATCACGCCGACGGGCAAAGTGAAGTTCACGTGGGATGGAAACACCATCGGCACGGCGATGCTCGATGCCAGCGGTGTTGCCACCTTAACCAAGTCAAACCTCAACGCTGACACCTTCCCGCTGACGGCGGTCTATTCAGGCGATGCCAACAATCCACCCAGCACGTCCGCGGTGCTGAACCAGGTGGTGAAGCAGACCACCAGCTCGGCCACGCTCACTTCGTCGCCGAACCCGTCCACACAAGGCCAGGCCGTGACTTTCACTGCCACGATCACATCGCCGACAGTGACGGCACAGGGCCCGGTTACATTCACAGCGGGGACGAAGGTGCTGGGGACGGCTCAACTCAGTAGCGGCCATGCAAAGCTGACGATCTCGTCGCTGGCTGTGGGCTCGACCAAGGTCACGGCAACGTACTACGGAGACTCAGACATCGCCAAGAGTTCAGCGTCGGTCACGCAGACGGTGCGTTAAAGACGCGGTTAGGGCGGCTACCGCGATGAAATCATTGCAGATGGAAAGGAGATCGTCATGCGGACTCACACACAACTGAAGAAGTTCTGCATCATAGCGCTCATCTCATTGACGACGACGACCTTGATGACGCTGGCGCAGGTAACCGGTGCAGGTCGGCCGTCTGCGAGGCCGTCCTCCGCTGCTCTGCCGCCGGACGCCAGAACGCCTTCGAAGGCGCTGGAGAGTCCGCTGCTCCGGGCAACCAGTAACGCTGATCGGGTTGCTTTGGCCAGCTATCAGGGAAAGCCTTCTGCGCCGGCCGTAATGGCCCCGGGCACCACTCTTTTCCTGCCGGTAGTGACCTATGACACAGGTGGATCTCAAGCCAGCATGGTAGTACTGGCGGACGTGAATGGTGACGGGAAACCAGACCTGATAGTCCTCAACTGCGGGAACTGCTATGGTCCCCCATCAATCACTAATATCGGCTCGATAGGCGTAATGCTGGGCAACGGAGACGGAACCTTTCAACCAGCGGTCACTTATGGAGCGGGCACAAGCAGCCCCCGCTTCGTTGCAGTTGCCGACGTGAATGGCGATGGCAAGCTCGATCTTGTAGTAGCCAATCGGTGCATCGATAACGGTTGCTTGATTGAAGCCGTGGTGGCCGTACTGTTGGGCAAAGGTGACGGAACATTTCAGGCGGCCATAACCTACAATTCGGGAGGCCTCTTCACCTCGTCAGTGGCAGTTGGCGACGTGAACGGAGACGGCAAACCTGACCTGGTAGTCGGGAATGACTGCGCCGATCCCAATTGTGATGGCTCGGTGGGCGTACTGCTGGGCAAGGGGGACGGCACCTTCCTGCCAGTCGTGACCTATCCCTCAGGTGGTTTTGAGGCTGACGCGGTAGCGCTTGCAGATGTAAATGGAGACGGAAAGCTGGACGCTTTGGTAAGGACTAATGTACCAGTGTGCAACGGGGGAACTTGCTACTACCCGAGCGCGGCCGGCGTGTTGCTCGGCAATGGAGACGGTACATTTCAGCAGGCCGTAACCTATCTCTCAGGTGGGTATTCGTCTCAACCTTCTTCTTCCCTCCTAACGGTGGCGGACGTGAATCGCGATGGCAAGCCCGACCTGATAGTGGAAAATAGCACATACGGTAACTCAGCGGATGGTGCAGTGGGTGTGCTGCTGGGCAATGGGGATGGAACGTTCCAGAAGGTCGCAACCTACAACTCGCGCGCGGGCGGCTATGGTACTTCGGTGGCAGTCGCAGATGTAGACGGCGACAGCAAGCTCGACGTGGTGGCGACTGATCAGTGCGCAAGCGCCAACTGTAATAATAATAAAGGTTTGGTAGCGGTACAGTTGGGTGGCGGTCACGGCACGTTCCACGCAACGCAGACGTACGACTCCGGCGGTTTCTTGACCAACTCGGTGGCTATCGCGGACTTGAATGGCGATGGCAGGCCCGACCTCGTGGTCGCAAACATCTGTGCTGACAATGTCGGCGTATGCGCGCGGACCTCAGTGGGCGTGCTGCTGAATAACACGACCTATTTCCAGACCACAAACACCACGCTGACCTCCTCACTCAATCCTTCCATCGTCGGTCAAGCAGTCACTTTAACGGCTACCGTGAGTTCGTCAGCGGGAGCGCCTCCGAACGGGGAACTCATCACCTTCAAGAACGGCTCGGCGGTTCTTGGTACGGCCCCCCTGAGCGCAGGAAATGCCTCTCTGACTATTTCTTCGTTGCCGGTCGGCATTTTCACCATCAGCGCGACCTACCCCGGCGACTCGAAGTTCGCAGCCAGCACTTCGCCAGGATTGCGGCAAGTGGTCAATTCCACCACGAAGTCCGCGACCGCGACAACCCTCGCCTCCAGCCTGAATCCTTCTATCTATGGACAGGCGGTGACCTGGACTGCGAGGGTCACATCGACCGGCTCAATCACGCCGACTGGGAAAGTGACATTCACCTGGGGAAACACGATCGGCACGGCGACACTCAATGCCAGCAGTGTTGCCACCTTAACCAAGTCAAACCTCAACGCCGACACCTTCCCGCTGATGGCGGTGTACTCCGGCGATGCAGCGAACCTGGGCAGCACCTCCGCGGTGCTGAACCAGGTGGTGACACAAACCACAAGCGCGGCCACGCTCACTTCGTCGCCGAATCCGTCCGCGCAAGGTCAGGCGGTAACTTTCACTGCCACGATCACATCGCCGACAGTGCCGGCACAGGGCCCGGTTACATTCACGGCAGGGACGAAGGTACTGGGGACGGCGCAACTCAGCAGCGGCCACGCAAAGCTGACGATCTCATCGCTGGCTGTGGGCTCGACTAAAGTCACGGCGACGTACTACGGAGACTCAGACATCGCCAAGAGTTCGGCTTCGGTCACACAGACGGTGAAGTAAAGACACGGTCACGTCAAAATGCAGTAGTGGGCTGATTCAAAGCAGCCCACTACCCAAAATCTTAATTGCTGGTAAATGCGGTCTGCGGGGCATAGGATATAAGAGTCTCTTAACGCATCCTTCCGCCGTACGAGGATCGGTGACGGTTCCTTGCGAAATCAGACAGCGTCCCGCTGTTGCAAGGAGCCTCTGTGGCCAACAAAACATCCACTATCCGCTCGAAGATTAACGGCAGGCCCCTCGCAATTGATGGCGTCCCCACTGAAAATGAGATTCTGCTCAACTTGCCCGCCCATGAACAAGCCTCGATATTCCCCGAGTTAGTCTTCGTGCAGCTCCGGACCCACGACGTGCTACATGAAGCGGGAGAGCCCATTAAATTTGCCTATTTCATGAATGGCGGCCTGGCCTCAGTCCTGAGCGTCATGGTCGATGGGAAGAGTGTGGAAGTGGGATTGACCGGCAAGGAAGGTTTTGTGGGATTGCCGCTCATCGTTGGACTTATCACAAGTCCCACTGTCACTGTGATTCAGGTTCAAGGCTCCGCATTCCGAATAAGCGCCAAGGGCCTGGTACAGGCTCTGCGCCGATGTGCCATCTTGGAGAGGAAACTGCAGCGCTACGTGCAGGTTCTCGCCATGCAGGGAACCCATGTTGCCGCATGTAACCGGCTTCACCAGGTGGACGAGCGATTGGCGCGGTGGCTGTTGATGAGCCAGGATCGGATAGGCTCCGCCACCGTCCCTCTGACCCAGGAGTTTCTTGCCCATATGCTGGGAACGCGGCGTTCGAGCGTCAGCGTGGCGGCGGGTGTGCTGCAGAAGGCAGGATTGATCACCTACACGCGGGGATCGGTCCAGATTGAAAACCGGTCTGGCTTGATGAGCGCCTCTTGTGAGTGCTACGAATCGATGCTGCGGCAGAGTGCGAGCTGGAAACTAGAGTCAGGATAAGTTCAGTTCGAGAGGTTCCATGTCATTCAATATGCGCCGGGCAATGTACGCCGGGGGACAGACATGAGGCAGGCGTCGGCTCTACATTTACTGCGCAGGAGGCCGCCGATGCATAGCGACTATTCCTTATCCCCCATCCCGCTCACCGAATCCCGTTTTCCAGCATGGCGGCTCACCTATGAAGCGGTCTTGTCTGAGACCGACCTCAAGACGTTGTTCACTCGTGTAGAGGCGGCGGAAGCGGCAATCCTCACCCGTCGAGGGGACATGGAGCGACACGCAGACGATTACGCTGAATGGAAAGCGCTTGAAGAGGCTCTGGCGAATCTAGCCGTCGTGAAGCGAGAACGGCTTAAGTACGTTGCCTGAGACACAATGCGGTAGCCTGGGGCTGTGTCGAAGAGATCCTTGTGCGCCGCTTCACGGATGGGTAGCCAGCATTTTCTTGTGCGCGGCAAAAATTCATCGTCACTGAACGAAATCCACCCGCTCCGACCCCTCCGCCAAGTGGTATAGTGGTATGACCACTCCGTCGAACCCGCGAAATGGCCGATTCTGGACTCCACAAGCGGGTTCTTGGAAGCCGTAAAAATCCACACAAAGGAAACTTCAACTGATGGCAATTGCGACTATTAATCCCGCCACGGGCGAAACCTTGCATATTTTCCAACCCCTGTCTGAGCCTGAGATTGAAAAGAAGCTGCAACTGGCGGTCGCGGCGTTTCGGTCCGAACGGAAGACTTCGTTTGCGGAGCGCGCGAAGCGGATGACCAAGGCGGCTGAAATCCTCGAGACCGGGAAAGAAAAATTCGGGAAGTTGATGACGCTTGAAATGGGAAAGCCATACAAAGCCGCGGTGGCAGAGGCGGCGAAGTGCGCGACGGCATGCCGCTACTATGCGGAGAATGCAGAAAGATTTCTCGCCGACGAGATCGTGGAGACTGGCGCCAAGAAGAGCTTCATCCGATATTTGCCGATCGGACCGATCCTGGCGGTGATGCCGTGGAATTTTCCCTTCTGGCAGGTGATCCGGTTTGCGGCTCCGGCCTTGATGGCGGGGAACGTCGGGTTGCTGAAGCATGCCTCGAACGTGCCCCAGTGCGCGCTCGAGATTGAGAAGATTTTTCTGGAAGCCGGCTTCCCTGAAGGTGCGTTTCAGGCGTTGTTGA
>Ga0209488_10000887_pt1 | contig 25431 bp, 33 predicted proteins | sample Rivendell_Oct201_8_FD_188349 | JGI IMG/M metagenome (GOLD analysis project Ga0209488, IMG submission 188349) | Vadose zone soil microbial communities from the Eel River Critical Zone Observatory, Northern California, USA -... | ecosystem: Environmental > Terrestrial > Soil > Vadose zone >...
GACGCCGACGCCACCAGCCTCGCTGGTAATGACTTGGTTGGACCACATTGACCCGCTGCACTTTCCTGGCCTCTGACGGACACCAAGCTCAAGCAAGTCTTGTCTGGGTGTTGCTGTCTCGGTGTGTGATGTGTGGTCGGCTTAGGGTAAAGACTACATAAATGCACATCGGGCAATAGTTGTCCATTTTTGGCAATGGTGATAGGAAATTATAAGAGTTTTTTTCTAATCGAAGAACCGACCCCCGTCTATACTGATCTATATGTTAACCTTGTGTCAGCCGAACAAAATCAAAGGATGAGGAGAGCCGAGATACTCACTGACTGCCCGGTGATAATATGAGATTCCTTGGAAGCGAGGAAGGAAACGAGTGCTGCGATATCGGTTGGGACAGCGACATATCCAACTGCAGCGGTCTTCGAAAGCTACCCAAACGTTCTTATTGAGATGACATGCAAACAGTGTGAACTAGGATCACGTGTACCTGTTCCTCGAGTACACCTGCAGGCGTGCCGACACCGGCCTCAAGGTCATCCCCTGATGAATGTTAAAAAACGTGTGAAAGGACTATATAATGACAAACCGTACACATTGGGGTTTTTACAGGTCCAGGAGCGTAAGCATTAACAGTAATACCGTGCGCGCCGAATTCTAAAGCTGTATTCGCGTCAGCACACGAACGGCGCCCGAGGTGGTCAAGAAAAGGATGAGCACGCACCAGCACATTGGGTTAACCCCCGTATACCGAATTTGCTCGCGGAATAGGCGCCAAGAGATGCTTGGGCCTGCTTGCCAGTCCCAGAACACGCGCCTAGGTGAAAAAATGGGTCCCAGTGAGCGCGAGTGACGTAAGACGGGCAGAGGGGAAAGAAAGAGAATGAATGGGAGGAGGCTGACCGATGATGCGCCCGCCACGGCCTTGCTCGATCATCTGCTTGGCAGCATGCTTGTAACAGTTAAACGTCCCCCGCAGATTGACGGCGAGGACGCGATCAAAGTCTTCGACAGAAGCTAACAACAGGGCGCCAAAGTTAGCCTTGTCCAAATTGGCGACCAGGGAAGAACGCGAAACGAACTGTCGACAAAGCTCCTCATCATAGAGATACCGGCGTTGGCGACCATCTGTGCACGTAAGGGTCGTGCGTCAGCGGAACCGGGATTCCCATTTCCTGCGTTCAGAGTGAGAGAGCGTTGCATACCACATCCAATCCGCCGAGCGCTCGGACGACGTCGGACACCATGGTCTCGACTTGCTTCTCGTTGCTTACATCCGCGAGGACACAATGAGCACGACGCCCGCGAGAAGCAACCTCTTCTGCCGCTTTTGCCAGCATAGCTTCGCGCGCAGGGATGTCGTTGAGGGCGACATCAAACCCATCTGCGGCAAGACGGATGGCGATGGCACGGCCAATGCCTTGACTGGCACCTGTCACAAGAGCTACGCCCTTTGCTATTGCCATATCACGTTGAGAGGGACGAGGAAGTGTGTGGAGTAGAGAGGGAAATATGCGAGCTTGGATTGGGGGGGTCAGTGAACCCATGCTCAATTTATAGGGCCGAGTTAGGGGAATGAGTACAAGTTAACAGGTTGTCGGTATAGTTCATGGGATAATCGCCAAGTCCCAGGAGGAAAGATAAATGGAGGCCAAGTATACGGAAAGTTTGCACAGACAGGATCCGGGTCTTCAGATCCAGGTAGCCCATCGACGTCGATGGCGCAGATGCATTTGACCCAATTTGGCGATGAGGAAAGCAGCTTCGTGTGATTGGTCCGGAACTTAGCGGGGGGGGGATGCCATACCGGACTTGCCGTCCTAACAATTCAACGATGCTCTCCATTGTCAGGTCCTCCTCATGGCGCTTGCACTCTCCCATTCTCGCACTACGTCCCTTTTCGTCGTCGGCTGCTGCAAGGCAAGCAGTTCCTACAGAGACTAAGTCCCTCAATAAGGAATTCAAGATCTACCGTTGGGTAACGTCGTCCTTACTCCTTTCTTCTCGTCCCTTCGTTCATCGTCCTCCTCCTTGCAGAACCCAGATGAACCTCAGAAAAAGCCAGAACTACAATCTTACACCATCGATCTAAATGAATGTGGCCCTATGGTTCGTGCCTTTCATCTCACAGTCTGGTTGGACTCTGTTACACACCAGCTCTCCTGCAGATTCTTGATGCGCTCATCAAAATCAAGAACGAAATAGACCCGACGCTCACTTTCCGTCGCTCATGTCGAGAGGGTATCTGCGGTTCTTGCGCCATGAACATCAACGGGCAGAATACCCTGGCTTGTCTCTGTCGCATTGACCGCAATGAAAGCAAGGACACAAAGATTTATCCTCTTCCCCACAGTATGTCCCTTTATATCTTTCCCTGTCCAAACCTCTCACGCGCGGATCTCAGTGTATATTGTAAAGGATCTCGTTCCTGACCTCACCCTATTCTACAAGCAGTACAAGTCCATCGAGCCCTACCTCCAAAACGACAATCCTCCCGCGGAAGGCGAGTTCCTTCAGTCCCCAGAAGACCGCAAGAAATTGGACGGTCTATATGAATGTATCCTCTGCGCCTGCTGTTCTACCTCTTGCCCTTCCTACTGGTGGAACCAAGACGAGTACCTCGGACCCGCTACTCTCATGCAGGCCTACCGCTGGATCGCCGACTCGCGGGATACCTACAAGGCACATCGCAAGGAGAAACTTCAGAATGAGATGAGCTTGTATCGTTGCCATACTATCTTCAACTGTGTGTATTTTAGTCCTCATGTCAATTTCTATTCCCCCCTTCCCCTTCTGACCAATCGCTTGTTTGTCTAGGTGCTCGAACATGTCCAAAGGGTCTTAACCCCGCCGCTGCAATTGCACAAATCAAACTCCACCTCGCAGCAGATTAGGTAAGCAAATCGAAGTGCGGGGGCGCATGGAGAGAGCGATAGCTGGATTGCTGTGTATGTGAACTCCCTTCTGCATGCATCAGCCGTGCAGTATTCTTTCTCGTTTATGTGCAAATACACTACAGAGAAAGTGCGAACCCGGAGTGTGGTCAAGAGTTCGTTGGCAAAGCGCCCGTACCATTCCAAAGTCCGCGAGCGTTGAGAAGTTTCGTACACGAAAAGGTAACTGGTAGGCCTAATGCTTGGTGTAGCAACAGCCAGTAAGGAGCGAGAGGTGTTGGTCCCTGAGCGTGGCTCCGTACAGGCCACCAGAACTAAGTTGTTGTAATTGTTGGTCTAATGAACGCAACGATCGACGCATACAGAGTCCCTCATCAAAAAGGAGCACTCCAGTCGCACGCTTGTCAATATAGGCACCCCCATTGATGGAAACCGGTGGTGTTAGAATGACAGTGCTTGCCAGTGACATGTGCAAAAGAGCATGCCCTCTGGCCCTTTTTGACTCATCATAATGTTGGTTGGAAATATAAGTGAGGTCGCAGCCCCCACCTGTAATCTATCATCAAGCTTGTGCCCGCCACTGGCTCCCTAGGTTGGAGGTTAGATAAGATACCAAGTCGGCAATGTCCTTGGGCTCTCCAATACAGCCCATTGTCGCAGAGGCGAGGAGCCGGTTACAGCCACTAGTATGACTAGAAATTCTTAAATGGACATTACAATATAAGAGTTCTACCCTATCCTAGGACTACGACACTTGCTCCGAGGGCCAATGTCATATCTGCCAGGACTTTGCGAGGGTTGCTGTATAATACCTGCTCCTAATCGCATAGTAACCTCGGCTCGCACCCGTACCTTGCTTCAAGTTCCCTTATGCTACGTGGCGTTTTTCACAAGCGAAGGTCTAGGTCTAGAGCTCGACGTCGTGGCCAAGTTCCATAAGGTCTTATCTGCCCAATGCGGTGTCTGTGCAGCAGAAATTGTGTCATGGCCATCCCCGAGCGCATCTACATCATTGAATCCCTTCGTTGGACTGAAACGCAAACGGAAGGAACAGGAAGGCACTGGCAGTCGGGATCGCCTCCTTCAAACCTTTCTGCGCGAACTTTCCCCCCACACTAATGTCACCCCGTCTGCCAGTGATGCGGCACGCCCGAGCGATTTCCGGCGGTATCAACGCGGCGATGATGTGATTCATATTCTAGATGATGGCCCCAATAAAGGACCTTTAGGTCACCCCAGATTCGAAGCACTCACACCAATTCTTCCTGCGCGTTCTCCTTCCGAGTCTGGTGGTGATTTTATTCTGCAGGACCCGCGCGGCGCGCTGCTCTAAGCTTTCTGTGCAGCCTGTATTCTCCGCTCCAATATCGGAACGTATTTGATCTTTACCAGTAAGCGTGTCCATTGGGCGAGCCATCCCAACCCCCAAAGCATACTCTACTGTGCACTTAGCTCCTGGAAGAACCTTTTTATCAATTGAAATCGAGGATCCTTCTCTACATTACATAATCGACGATCTTTAGTTTAGTCATTCTTTTTTTTTTTGACAATTGCCGTCGTGCAAAGGCTACTGAGGACATTTACATTTCTCCCTTCTCCCGTCACGCCAATCGCGTTTCAATTGCAGCGACTTCTCAATCATAAAAGAAACCGCCATTGACGGAAATCTGTTGTAACGTCAGATAGAGATCGGTAGCTGGCTAAACTGAAGGGATCTAGACATACAGATTGGCCTTTGCAAGCGCAAGCGATAGAGAAGGGTGAATAGTCGCGATGGTGCAAGAAGAATCTACGTACCAGTGACGAAACCAGCGACGTCAGAGATGAGATAAGACACAAGGCCAGCCACTTCCTCTGGAGTTCCGGGGCGCGAAATCGGTGTGCTCGAAGCAATCTACGGCAACTCCTCTGGTCAAGTCTATCTCATCACGGATATTGGGCCCTACTCACTGCAGCACTCCCAGTCACCGCGTTTGAATCGGGCTGAAGACCGGACATGGCAACGTCGAGCCCAGCCACTGTTGGAGACGTTTAGTACTCACTTTTCAAAAAGTGCTGAAGAAGAGGGAAGGCACTGACTCATGCGAGTATCGACCAGACCAGGAGCATACGCGTTTACGGTGATGCCGAATTTGCCAAACTCTTGCGCTTCACGGGCACTTCTTCAACTCACGGACAGGGAGAAGGACTCGGAGATATCATACCAGCCGCTTGTGTCAAACCACGAATAGCAAACTTGGTTGCACAGTATGCAGAAACGATGCTGGCACCTACTCGCACGACGTGAGCCACACCTGCAATTGCATATTGCGAGAAAAGAGGTGACCTTGTTTTCCTGATGCCGAGCATGCCCCTAAGCATGCCTCCGAGTCAATACTTGTGAGGTAGAGAGATGGGAAAGTTCAGCACCGATGATACGACCGCCGCGGCCTTGTACGATCATTTGCTTCGCTGCGTACTTGTAGCATAGCATCGTGCTGCGAGCATTGACGGCCATCAAGCGGTCAAAGGTATCAACAGTCACTGCACAAGTACCTCTTAGCGAATTCGGTGTGATAAGCGACGGTGTACACAACTCACTGTCCGTGAGCGACTGATAAATGACTATTCCTGCGTTCGCAATCATCTATAAAGTATAAGCCCGCGCATACAGTCCACAGAAAACCTTGGAAAGGCTTACCACATCGAGGCTGCCCAGCTTTCGAACGACGTCTTGGATCATCTTCACGACCTCTGGCTCCAGAGATACGTCCGCGGGTACCGCGAACGAGCGCCGTCCTGTTTTCTCGATTTCTCGTACGAGCCCGTCCAGCTCGGGGCTGTTCGGTAGGTCGTTGACAGCCACATCAAATCCATCCGCGGCAAGGCGAAGAGCGACCGCACGTCCAATCCCGCGAGCCGCGCCAGTGACGAGTGCAACTTTGGTTGTCGTCGCGATCATTGCGAGAAAGGTAGTAAGTAGTTCAGTGGGGAGCAATTGGGTGATTTTTTGAACTTGATCGCTTTTATACACATGATACTCGCATCAAATCGTCGAGCTCCCAGGGGAAATGGTTCATATCAGGAAAGGCTGATGAGCTGGCAACTACCACAAATGTTTAGTGGAATGCGTTGACGTTGAGTAGATGATGACATCGCATAGTCATCATCATGTTCGGGCATGATCCGAACACATTCAATTTTCGGGTCAACTCTGTGTATTAGATAAGTTAATAGAAGATAGACAAAGCGACTGAGTACTTAGTGTCCGAACGCAACAATAACGTAACAACAAACAGCAACTACAACAACTGCGAGATCTAAGAGAAACAGGTTCGGTCGTATACAATCAAATCTATGGCATGAGTCTCTCCTTAAAGCTTACTGCCCGTATCCAAATCTCCCCTGGACGGCTGCAAAGAAACGTATTCAGGAGACACCCAAGTTCGAAGATGTCATACACACCTGCGCTCACGAAGCACCCGCCATACCATCCGCTCCCTCTCCCCGGGCGGAGGAGCAACGTCACCTGCCCGAGGTTGATACATACCTCGACAGCGAGCGTGAAGATCCGCAAGTCCCTCATTAGTGCCCTCAGCCTCGATGACGACCGTGCCACGCCAGCCGGGGTCCACACCACGCCGTTCTCGATTGGGGAGCATGATCACAGGGGCACCACCGGGTGGGGGAAGGATCGTGAATGAAGAGCGATGGACCCATCGCACGACCGTATGATAAGCGCCCTGTGGACTGCGATGCGAACAACTTTGTTGGCAAACGCACAAGAGCCAGAAAAGGCCACTCACGTTTCTGTTCGCACGCGATCCTGCAACAATTGCAAATTCGCGATGATGTCCTCTGCCCAGAAGCGGATATCGATATGGGCTATGGGATTTCGGTCTCCAGCCACCCGAATAACACGGTGAAAGTACGATGGTGGGAATGCCAGCGCGGGCAACGACGGGGGCAAATCGCCCATGTGAGAAAAGGTGTAGTCAAGGTCCTATGTAGTTTGGGTTAGCAAATGACCGGGATCCACGACAAGGTAGGACGCACAATCAGATATCGTCCGTCCCAGACAAATCGACCAACATTGCCCTCATCGCCAAGCGCGATGTCCCATACGACGTCGCCAATACGAAGTAGAGGCAAGATGCCAGCTTTGCGCAGTTCCGTTTCACATTCAACCACGCTCGCGTCTGACAACCAATCTCCCTCAGGGGATGGTACAAACACGCGCAGCAAGGGCGCACGCCGTAAGCGAAACAATGGTGACTTGAATCCGCCAGACGTGTGGGTACTTCCGAGAGGAAGGTGCACCTGCGAACTTGCCCCATGGGACCAAGCGGAGTTCGTCGGAGACGGCGCACGGCTCGACTGTTGCGACACCGAACGGTGCTTTCCCCCCTGACCCTGCGCCGCACCTGCGCTCCATGACAGTGGCGGTCCGTTGTTTTGTCGCTGTGATTGAGGCGGCCCGATGCTCTGTCTTCGCCGGAGAGCGGCATTGTGTTCCATGTCAGCTTCAGCCTGTGCCCGGAGACGAATGACGACTCGATTGAAAGCTCGTGTCTCTTTCTTCATTCCACGAATAAGTCGAACAGTCTCTTCCGAGGAAGGCGAGGAGAGTGTCGAGAAGGCAAACTGTGCGTAGACGTGCACAGGAATACTCACGCCGCGCATGTACGCGTGCATCTCCGCGAGTGTGAGCCGTGTTGGTTCACGGCTTGGCCATGACCACCGTGCATAGCCGACAGTACCTAGGTAACGCTCTAGGGCGACATCACAGAGCGCAAGGTCGGAGTCAATGGTTCGTCGTATTTCTTTACTTACGCCACCCCAGAGGACGAGCCATTCATAGAACGAGAGGTACGCTAAAAGCTCCGTTAATAGTTCCGGGTTCTGCAAGTGCCGGAGAAGAGGATAGAATGTGGGCATTGTTTCCTCCGCGAGTTCAGCGATGTCGGCCGGGACGGACTTCTCAAGCCATGTACCGCGTCTACGTGCGCGAGCACGGGCGTATTCTTCAGGTGATGAAGGAACGGGTGCCGATCGTGGACGACGTCGAACCACGGGTTCGGCAGTTCTCACGGGCTCGGCATCTCCTACGGGCTCCATATCTCCCGTGGAAGATTCAGATACCAGGAGGTCACCATCATCCTCCCACGACTCTCGAATTGCATCCTGATGGTGCTGAGAATCGGAGACAACAAGCTCAACGGAGTCATCCTCCTGGGAGTCCTCGGGGTTGACAATACTGTCATTAGAGCCATCAAGTAGTTGACCAACTGCAGCAGGTGCATGCAAGGGGCCCTCATCGATTGAGCTCCCAGGCTGGTCGGATGCCTGCCGTGTGGAAAAGCCATTGAACAGATGGGCGTCTGGTACGTCGTCCTGGCTATCTTCTACGTTATATGGTGATGGGTCGTCTTTACCCGGCTGTGGTTTTGCAGGGACATGGACTACCCGGCCTTTGCGCATGTCGGGACGTGCTACGAGTTCAATGCCGCCGGGTTGAGCCGGAGAGTGGGGATCGGGGGATCGGCGCTTGATACGGCCCAACGACTCACTTCGAACATCGCGTGGTGGTGACTTTTCGGGGGGCGTCGGTGGTCTTAATGAGACAGGGGACGGAATTCGTTCGGGTACTGGCAGAGCAGACATCATAGGTAGGTCACCATCTAAGTCCGCTTGCCGTGAAGAGCGCGAAACCTCTCGCCTGGGTGCAAGGTTTGGTGCCGTTGAGGGATCAGCCGGTTGGGAAGGCAAGTTGCGCATACGGCTCCCGTGACTTGACTTTCTTGAATGATCAACCGATGGCATTTGTCGGTCCTCCAGTAGTGGCTGAGAGGCGCGCGTTTTGGCGGCAGAACCTCTGCTTACCCTGCGAACACCAGGGTGGGCTGGGGGCGGGGCTACGTCCTCATAGGAAACAATTGCCTGGGAGGTCTTAACCTGCCCCTGCTTATGTGGGCCCGAGTGTGAAAGGGGATGATGTGACATCGACTGGGGGTCATGTGGTGTGCTATCCTTGTCAATTGTGCCTTGCAAAGGCTTCGCGAGACTCGATGGCAGCTGAGACCCCTGCTGTCCAACCTCAAGGAAACTTTTCCGTTCGTGGGAGATGTGACGAGAATCAGCTTCCTCAGCGGAGAAAATGAGCGGCCCACGTCGTATTGGCATGGGCACAGGTTCTGGATCAGGATCTTGTGTGGCAAAGATGCGTGGCTGTCCCCGCGTCGGCATGCTGCCGCGACGTGTAGTGTTCGCATGTTTGTTTAGGGACTGTGGTGGTGTGTCAATAGACGGCGCAGACGTGGTTTCAGTGACGGGTGTCTGTGAGAAATCCCGATAGACTCTGTCTTGTGGAGACACGCTTGCGGCGGGTAGGGAAGGATCCCTCGCCAGTATCTGCGATGCCTTGGGACCAATTTTCTCTTGGCCGTTCGGCTGCAGCACCGGAGGCGCTTTGATAAGTACAGTCCCATCAACACGGCCATTCGATTGCAGCGTCCAGGTGACTCCCTGGAGGGCTGAACCTGACGTGTCCTGTATCTGTTCGTTATCGTGCGATGCCTACGGGGATTAAGAAAATAAGAAGCGCGTTAACAATACGGACAGGGGGGTTTGAGGTGCAGCTGCCGTAAGGTGCAATGAAACTGATAGGAGATACACACCTGGTTCGGGGACCGGGAAACTCCCACCGCTAAGAAGCGGTCGCTAGTTTTATGTGGACCTTGCTAAAAGAGTGTGCGGTGATTAGCACGGCGTTGAAGGGGGACGAAAGGAAACGGGTAATATGCATGCTGAGACATCATTATGCGTGCGATATGACAACCTCAACACGAATGCCCTTCATGGAAGACGTGCAGAAATGACGAATTGAATATATGCGTACCTCTGTAGGATTAGGCTTAGTAGTATTGGAAGTGGATGCGCTCTTGCGACGAAGCTTTCCAGAGGATCGACTGGTGGGGTGTCGGGGTTCTTCATATAATCGCGTAGTTAATGCGGAGGCTTCAACCGCTGTGACATATGGCTTTACAACAGAAGGGAACGACGACGACGATGACGGATCTAAAGTAATAGGTTTCACTTGTTCAGAGTAGGAACTTGACTGGGGCAATACGGGAAAGGAGGGGAGGGGTTTCTGTGCGTTCTCGGTGGCTGCGGCATGATGGAAGTTCGGGGTAGCGAGTTGCTCGTCTGAGGAAGCTGGTCGTTAAAACCAAGTCAGAAACCGGTATGCAACGTCCACATGACAGGATGTGGAGAACAGCAAATGGACTGTCAGTAACGCTAGAGATGGTGGCCATGCTCAGATGCTCGAATGTTCTCGACGCGTGGCATGGCACTTGGGGTGAGACGTCGATGCACGGAGAACGTGTGCGTGCGTTGGGAAAGGGAAAATATGACTTACAAGTCGTTTGAGTTCTGAGGGGCTGCCTTGCTGCTTGATTCGTGTCAACGCGCATGTCCTGATATGACCTGTCCAGAGAGAACTGGACTTCGCGGGGGCCTGGGAAGGACTTGAGGGGGGGCTGTGGAATGGGAGGGGTCCCCTGACGACCATTGCTGGATTTATGTCGCGTATCTTCGCGTTTTTTCTGCCTGTCGTCAGCTTCGTGGTTTATGCGGCCATGTCGGCTAAGGGGCATAGGCCCCGAGACGACCGGGCGATTTCTATCCGGGGCTTGCGCATCCGGTATGACGCTGGCAAAGCGAGAATATAAAGGTGTATCAATTGATGACGGTTGTTGGGAAGGTGAGGGAGAAGAGAGGAGCGAAGGTTTTTGGTTGCTGTCGGGAAGGGTCTTTTTTCGCAAAAGGGACTTCATGGCCGTTACTGCAAGATTAGTACAACATAATGCAAGGATAAAAGGGTATAAAAGAGAGCGCGCAAACGTGAGAGTAAAGCGACACCGGACACACCGAGTGACTTGGCGTATGCGCATCTCCCGGATTTGGTAATCAACCGACTCTCGGCAGAGAGATGCCGAGCAACGATGTAGAGGTGATCGACCTGGAATTCCAATTCCTCTGGCGTTTATTCTGTCTTATCAAGTCTACGCCGTTCTCGTTCGTATTACATGCATTCGTGCTCCCAGTGTTCAGCCAAGTTTGAATGTCTGTCCTCGCGTGTCGACTATCTTCGTGGGTTTGTGAGAGCACGACGTTCTTCTCTAGGGCAGATCGCATAACAGAGAAGACAACGGGAGGGTATGGCATTACCATTTGAGGAGCAGGCATAACGACTAGTAGAGTGTCCAGCTGAATGCAGAAAAGAAAGGTTACGACAGATATGCCACTGCTCACAGGTAATATATTTGCATCTTACATGTGATAAGTATGACAGCCAATCGGTGCCACATCGTGGGCGGTCATAAACTGGTTCTATTAGTTGTTGGGCCCAGCGCAGAACGCCCGGATTGAGCTCTAAAAGTTAAAGAGTCGAGTTCTTGCCCAACCATCCTCCAACATCCCCGCCATTTCACCCCGCAGCATTTCACATAATCATTATAGCATCTCGAACTGGTGGTCTCATCCCTCGTTACGGAAATACCGATCACTTCATATATGAAGGCAGTTTATGTTTGCACTGGCAACAGAAGCACTACTTGCTTCCCACGCAACTCTCCCCAGAGGGTGGCGTCAATGACAGGGCAGCGGGGGAGAACAGTGAGGATCGATTTGCGTACGAAGTGATCCCCGTGCCTTGGCTATGCTGAGGCCCGACAATTGCTTTTTGAGCACTCATATTTTGGCCACGTGACCCTGATATAACGAAGACGATCATAAGATAGAAAACAACTCAGCAATCCCACCCGTACACAAATTCTGCAGATGCATTCTCCCTCTTGCCGGTTGGGCAGATGCTCGACTCGAATTTCTCCCGCAGCAACAAATCTACAACGTTGCGGGAGGCAAGTGTCTCTGTCTCCATGGCAGAGATAAAACTGGAACAGGTCACGTTGGTACAGGCACAAAAAAGAACGACTGCACTTACGGCTCGAATGCGTTCACATAGAAAAGGCCGTCATCGAGCTTGATGGGCGGGAACTCCGTCGTTGGAGGCAGCACAGGATATGCATCCCACTTGAGAAGTTCGTCAGTCTAAAGGTTGAATGTTGGAACCAAGTTCGCATAGACATACCTCTTTACGAAGAACCCAGCTAACTTCATTCTGGAACATGCTTGAGAGCCACTCATCCGAGATGCGCTCCATGGAAAATATCTTCACGACCCACTCGTCAGTCTCTTGCTTAGCGTGTGTCTCATTCTTGGCAGACGTCGCGTGTCCGTGATATGTCAGGGAGTTGAACTCTGGGGCATTGCCACCTTGACGAACGCCATCAAAAGATGTCAGGAGGGTCGTTGGTACCCTGGAACCAGGCTTATAGCCAAAGTACTCGGGGTTTGGCGTCGCCGCAGTAGTCGTGAGAAGGGTGACGTGTAAGTGGATATATGGTTGGGGTGGGATCAAAGAGGACAGATCAGCCGGCAGGGAGATCTGAGACGTTAGATGTGGCGTAGCGATGACCACCGCATCATAACTGCGACGTTCTTTCGCGGTAACAACTGTCCAACCGTGATCGGAGAGCCGTTCTATGCCCAGCACCTGATCCAACATTAACACTTCAAGGTCTCATGAGAAGAGCCGCCTACCTCGGTATTTAGGAAAGCCCGCGCTCCTGATCGTTTCACAAATTGTTCGAAGATTTGCCAATTGCCTCCGCTGACGCCGACACCACCATCCGCCGAAATAGAGCAGGCGGCTTCCAATGCGTGTATGCTATCAATTGTCTGCGTAGCAAAGATTAAGTAAAGAAACAGCAGAAAACGGCCTGTCCGCCCAACCTGAGCATAATTGACGAGCGTCCCAGCTTCAATGAGCTCAGTCGCAAACTTTTCCGAGACGCCATGACTTGAGAAATATTGGATACCAGTCTGGTTCGTCAGCTCGGTCCAGTTCATGACATTATTGAGCGACTCGATGGAGGACCAAGTTTTCACGTCCGGCTCGTAAAGCGTGACGAACTGGTCTAACACGGCCCGAACGCTGTGCTGCCGATGAGGACGGGCGAAAAATCGACGTTTTGAATGACTCACAGCTCTTGTGTTTTCGCCGGCGAGTGATAGCCATACCTCCACAGAAGTTTGAGTTTGTTCAACCAGGAGGACCAGGTCCCCGATGCCGCGGCCTTCCGAGGAAAGGGCATCAAAACAGGGTACGTGGCATATCACGAGAAATCGTACCGTATACAAGAACCGTTCCCCATCCCAGATACCCATATCTCCGTCCTCGTCTTCGAACCCGTACGTACGCAGATTAAATTCCTTGACCGCCCGTTGCAAGTTCTTGTTGACCTCTACAAATATGGACGCGCCAAGTTCCACGGGCTCGTACGCACTGTTATTATACGGGTATACTGTGGTGCTTCCTGCAAGGAGCTCAGCCCAGAACTGAATATGACGAGCATGAGTCGAGTAGCTTACGGCCTCCAATGTAGTCGTTGCGCTCGTAGATATCGAGATCGAGATCGAGATCGTAACGCTCTTTTGCCTTTGAGATCCAGAACGCAGCAGATGAGCCGCCAGCACCAGCACCGATAATTGCGATGCGGGGTGACTTTGGTAATACTACCCCAGGCTCCGGCGGAGGCTCAGGCCTTGTCGACAGAAAACTGTCGAGGCTGAAAGGAAATTGGAATGCACGAGAGAGAGAGGCTGCGACCAAGACCGAGAGTATTATCTTGCGCATGATTCACGAGTAGCAAGGGTCGACCGTTGTTGACCCGGTCGCGTCGCCGGCGCGCAGCTGCCGCGCGTTCAAGCGCTAAATTTAGAGCTTCGCGTATACTGGTGCTCACAAAGCATTTTCTTCCCACCTCCGTCTGACTTACATTCATGGCCTAGGCCTAGGTTGAAATCATCCTGTACTATAGCATCAATGGTAGATGTTGGACTGTCAATCTGTCACATAAAATATGGCATGATAAGATAAGAGCAGATCCAAATAGTATCACCCAGGACTGGAGCAAAACATAAAACGGGAACTTCAATGCATTAAGATGACTATAAAACTAGTGTATTAACAGTAAACTGTGATGTTATTGATGACCCATTTGACGTCTAGGTTCTCATTCAGTACAACACAGTGCACGAGGAGGTGTGAATGACATACCGACAAAGTTCTCGCCTTTACTTACATGCTCTGCACAGCTCCCTGGACAACCTGAGCTCGGGTATTCACCACCTCCCCAGCCACCACAGAGCGTGGTGTCAAGGACAAGATGCTGAGGAGAAAAGTGGGATGCTATGTCATAGTCAGCGGTGGACAAAAAGGCACTTGAAGGAGGCCAGGAAGATGGGTCGGGTTTCCCAGAGTGGGCGTCCAGAGGGATCGAATTGCGTGCAAAGTGCCATATCTTGATGCCTGTGTTATCATCCCGCAGGAGTGCGAAAACACCTGACGAAGTCTTGACCAGAAGAGCTGCGATCGGGATCGGACAGTGCACAACCAATGTCATTCTCGGGTGAACTTCTGCAGTCCATGTCAAGTACATTACCCGTGAAAGCCGGACGGCCATCTGGGGAAGTAGGTGCCTTCGAAGGGGTAGCACAGTCAGACCCACTGCCGGTATGGATAGAGTATTGATTCCTGCACACAAGGGTGACATCGGAGAAGCCGGGGATGCAAGAAACAGAACTAACGTTGGATTGTTATTGACACCCTCGACAATGTCAATCTCTCCACCATCAGGCCAGTTGGCACCAACGGTCCAGAACGCAGGCCATACGGAGCAACCATATGACATGGCAGCGAAGTCCGCAATTAAAAGAGAGTTGCCATAGCTGTTCTTGGAAGTAATCCTAATGCTAGAAAATCAACACTTGTCATGCAAAACCTCTACAAATTTCATAGGCACCACGCACGAGTCACGCGGCGCGCCAAAGGCAAGGTCATTCTTGCTATCCACGGCCAAGACAACGGTGCCGTCGGACTGCACGTAGGCAAGCTTCCGGCTGACAGCGTGGGCTTTCGACAGATAGTTGACTTGACCATTTGTAAGGTCGCTAGCAGCATAGTAGGTCCAAAGACTGAGAAAAGGATTAGGAGAGAGTGGATAAGTAAACAGGTTGCTCACTTCTCGTCCATGAAATCCGACCGCCGAGAGTGATCCACAGGTCGGAACTGGAACTTCTGGCTTTGTGCTTGAACGGAGTGCGCATGTCCGGCATGCGTGCAGCGGCTCGAGCCCGAGATAGCATTCAAGTTGATGGCCGCGACTAGAGGCGCAAGAGAGAGACGAAGAGCGAAAGACACGGAGAGCATCAGGGTCACAATGAAAAATCAGGACTCCCCGCAGGTCGAGGATAACACGGCTGACTTGAAGGTGCGGGAACAGAGACACAATCCGTGCCCTTTTATCGATCTCATGGATTGCGGAAAGGGAGACACGACGGAGCTTGACCAAAATGGGTCCGATGATGGCCTGGTGAGATGAACCAGGATGTCTCAGGCTCCCATAGAGTAAGTCTGAGAACGTGCTGTAGTCGGTGTGCAGGCGTCACTCTGGGCCTTTGACATGCCCTTTCGAGGACCAGCAACAACTTGGGGAAGCAGAGGGACATCTAAAAGTACTGTCAGCGCATCACGCACTTATGCAAGCCTCCATGAAAAACTCCGAATCCGTGGCCCAACCTTCGCATAGCCTGCCATCAGTGGTGTCGACTCCACTGTCCCAACTGGTCACTGCCCGCCGGGGATTAGCAATGCGTTTAAATAGAACGATGCTCCTACCGGTGCACATGACTGGACTTCTGTCCATGTGGCAACTCAAAAGTCTTGCATTCTCACCAACGAGGAGCCGGAGGATATCCGTGGAATGGCCGCGGCCATTCTCCGTGGTATTCATTAAGTAATACGTAAGTGTTATCAATCTCGGTTGTGTGGGCATTGACACTGGTTGCGCGTTTGAGTCGTTACTGTCAACTTTAATAACAGCTCCAACTTCGGTGACCCCGACCTTTATCTTATCTACTTACCGTACATCCACCCCTATGTTGTCGGGTTGATTCCTCCAAACCACCTAGCGCCCACTGCGCGGCGCGCAGACTTAATTCACAGAACCTACGCTTGCTCATGCCCACCCTGCGTTTTCAGCTACTTGGCAGCTTTCCGGCAATGCAACACACAAAGAGTAATGGGTGTGGGCACAATATTTCGCCATTCGAATGCCCACTCATACACGGCGGATGCCCACGTCTGCTTGCGAAGTACAGGTGCCTTCTCGAACGTAGATCCCACGAAGCAGTCGAAGGGAACTGAAGAGTATGATGTCGTCAATCAATGAGTAGTTAGTACCAACGCTGTGGTAGATTATATGTTCTCTACGAATGCAAGTTGCCCCTTGTATTAAGTACAACAGACAGTGCCTGGACGGTACCTTCAGTGACGGATAGAGCTCTCGCTTCGGAAGCCTCTTGGACGTCATCGAGCCACAGCCACCCTTGTTCCTTGTTGAGGTCATTCATAACGTAAGGGGTGTGCGTACGACCGCGGCCAGTGACCCAGACTTGAAGCGGAGGTGAAACCGGGCTGCGCAGTTTCCAAGGAATGAGACTGAAACACAAGGAGTCGCACCCTGCGTCAACAGAGAGTAGACCGGTTTGACGCGCCCCGAGTACATGTGCTGCGCGAAGCCATAATTAGAGGTGGAGACGGGTTGATCATCAAGCAAGTGATCGAAGACTTTTTCGGGTGGGTACAAGACGCGTAGGGAAGACGTGAACGTGAGACGCGGATTTTATGCGACGAATGCATGCAATACGTCAAACGCAGAGCCAGAGAGGAGTTACAGCTAAACATCGTTGACAGCTGGTACAATCGAGTTAATCTAGTCACTAGTGTCGGAAATGAATACCAAGAAGAGGAGAGAAAGAGGTGGAAGGCGTCATACCAAGGTAGCCAAATAGTCAATGGTATGGATCGCTCCCTCATAACTGAAATTTGGTTCTTTAACACCGCGCGACTGTCCTCGATGAGCCTCCGGCAAGAGTGGCACCAGCGATGGCGTACCGGAAGATGGCAACACGTCAGTTATTCTGGTACAAGACAGCTTCGATATAAAGACAAGCCTGTGAAATGCTGAGTATCTGCTCAAACTACCCACGACATGTGCAAAAAGTCGTACATGCCGTTATGATGAATGGAACGCGCTTCTAGCAGAGCGATTGTTAATGAAGTGTGTGAGCGCCATGAGCCAAAACGAAGCTACGGCGTGAGGGATCAAGACCGCGCCAGCAAAGTGGACTTCGACACGGCGCTAGTGGACTATACAGCCACGCAGAGATCGATGCATGTACGAGGCGGGCGGTGATTGGGCCAGAGACAGAGATGGCGATGTAGATAGAGCTCGTTGGCGATGACGAAAACAGCAACTTCCCTCTACGGACTTTGAAAGAGCCATCCTCTTCTTCGTAATGGCTCACTACTGACTGTATTGTAATCCCTCCTCCCCCCGAGAGGCCTCTTTATGTTCACATTTTCATCTAGTTATTGTACTCTACCTTGTATATCTCTCTTCTCTTCCCACTCAGGTTTCCTTCCAAACGTTACGCTCCGCATCATCCATGTCTGAAAACGGCCTCCAGTCCGCATCCGTATGTCTTTCTCAAGTATGAACCAGGATGATCATCACTCAAAGTCACACAGCATGCTGGTGCTCCCCTCAGTCTACTTTCTTTATCCATAGTAGCTGCAAATGCAGAACCCATCGAGGTGCCCCAGCCTGAGGATTCTGCCTTTGACGCCGATGACCACCATTCCTGGCGTGGGGCGAGCAGCGAGGCCACTCACCACGGGCGCAACCCCAGTCAAGGAGTCGCTGTCCACAATGGGACGAAGCACCGTCGCCTCTCATCGACAGGGCAGGTCCGTCGGCGACTCAGCGACGCCCGCGACGCCGCCAGCCGTCCATCGTGAATAGAATCACTGTCTTTTTTCATTCGCTCTCTACTGACATTTCGTCCCCAGGACAGCGGTTCTGCCCAGCGCAGCTACCACTCTCAACTCTCTCGCCTCAATATCCATATCCTCCTCAGCATCGCCACAGGGTCCAGACGGTTCTTCAACCTTTTCTCGAGCGCCTACTGTTCCCGTCGCGATTCCTGGGTCCAGCGCCCACACTTCTAGAAATAGTATCAGTAGATCTGTTCCCGTGGATGACGGGACCAGCGTTTCGCTTTTAATGACAGAATCAAAATCTGCAGTGACGGGTGGAACGAGTAGGAACGGGAGAAAACGAGGAACGACTTTTACGTGCGAAAACTGCTCGAAGGTCCATTCGGTGCTTGTGCCTCTATTCGCCAAAGTTGACATCACCTTATAACAGGTATATCGACACCCGTCGTGCTTGATCAAGCACCGATGGGAGCACACCCCACATTGGCGAGAAGCGTCGAAATTTTTGCTGAGCAAACACCAGCAGGTGCAACTCATGGAGGTGAGTGCTATCGTGTGTTCGCTATTCGTGTTGCCATGACTATGGCATCCATCCTTCTGTCGTCTTGCACGATCCCCGCTTAAGGAGGACATCTTTCTATGGCTGTTCTTAAAACCGTGGCGCAGTACTGATGTGATGTTACATCTCACGTGCAGGCCGCAGCAATACTTTCACATCTGACGCCGTCTGCGTCGGGTGGCTCGTCCCTCCCAGATGATCGCTCCCTCTGGCCCTCCTTCCTGTCTGGTGGTGCATTGCCGCCCCCAGTTCCACTGAGCGAGTCCGTCACCGAAGCGACAGCATATCCGACTTCGAGCTCGGTGCCGTCAGGGCCGCGTATCCACGATTACTCGCTACCGAGTACGAGTGTCAGCGGGATCACTCGGCTGCGGCCAGGAATTATTGCTGTGCCAACTGATCCGGTATCGTGCGGCCCGCCAGAGAATGGAGTCGCGCAAAGCTATACGACAGGCTATGGGTCATCGTTCGCTAGCTCCTATCAATCGTCGTCGGCTGGGGTCATCGTGCCTCATGCGCCGGCCTCTGGGAGTTCAGACCGGTGGTCGCGCTCGTTTTCATTGTCTCACTCGGGGTCGAGTGATGAAAGTGAATTTGTGGAAGTTGAAGCAGAGACAACATCTTCTGGAAGATTCGGTGTGCATGGGCCACACCTTGATGTGGAAGGTGATGTGAGCGTCAAAGAGGAAGAGGAGGAGGAAAATAGCTGGGACGGGATGGAGATGGAGATGGAGCTGTAAAGGGTAACAGCCGTCATGCGTGAGCTGGCAATCTACAAGTATCTTGAATTTGTACGTTATACCATTCGTTTTCTTGCGCTTTGTCCTATGATTCGCTTTGCTCGCGTCCTTTTTGTTTTTGTTTTTGCATAATCAAAGAAATGTTTTTTGTTCGTCTGGGTAGTGAGGCGCTTGTTGAGACCGAATGAGGTTATCCCGGGGTTTGCAAGGCGACAGCTCTTAGCTTGGGCTGACACCTTTTCTTTTCATTATCATCCTCAATCCAATCACTCTTGCCTCGTCATGGACGGCGTTCTCCCTCACGTACTCGGTTCCGACTCGCCGCCATCAAGACAAAATATTCTAACTTCTTTCTTGCGCGGCCGTCCACGAGGCACTTCCCAATCCCAGCATACCTCACCTGTGGTCGACCGCGACTCCCCTCCACCCTTCCCCCCACCATCTCACCCATTCGTATCTCCCCCTTCTCCCGGCCCTTTATCCAATAACAACAGACGTCGATCCTCCGTCGCCCCCGGTATTCAGTCTTCGGTTTCCCACAACCTGCCTATCACCTCTGGGTTCACCCAGATCCTGCGCAGACGCCGCTCCGGCGGTGCCCTCGCATCCTCCAACACACCGCAAGTGCCCACCATCGTGCCAACTACCCTCCAACCGTCCAGCATGCCCGTGCTCTCCAACGTGCCACCCCCGGCGTCAACAGCCACATCGCACCGCATTCGCCTCGTGCCACATCTCGACAGCCGCCGCTCCCTCCGCTTTGACCCTATCACCCGCGACGTCGTCGAGGGCGACCCTGCGCTGCGCATAGGCAGATTCACTGAGCGCTCGGGGATGGGCGTGGCCCAGGCCAACGCCCTAAACTCGAACAAGCTCGCTTTCAAATCAAAGGTCGTTTCTCGCGCCCACGCGGAGGTCTGGTGCGAACTCAGTGGCAAGTTTTTCATCAAGGATACCAAGAGCAGCTCCGGCACGTTCCTCAACCACGTCCGCCTTTCGCCTGCCAACCAGGACTCGCGCCCTTTCGAGCTCAAAGACGGAGACACTCTGCAACTCGGCGTCGACTATCAAGGTGGGACAGAAGATATCTACAAGTGCGTACGTATCCGCGTTGAGATAGGTCGCGAGTGGCAGGCTTCCGCGAATGCGTTCAAGTACGTGACTTTTTTTTTGGGTAATGGTAATTGGTTGCCTTAGTGGGCGTTTTTTTTCGGGTAGCACTACCGCTTTGCGTCAACTTAAATCGTTGGCAACTGTAACTGCCCCTGCCGCGCCTAAGACGACAGACAAGAAGCCCGCGCCCAAGTCCGGTTTTCCTGACTGCTGCATCTGTGAGTGCCGTTCCTAGTACTTCCATCAACCATCGAACAAGTGTTGATCGACTTATAATTGCAGGCCTATTCTCGGTTACGATTCGACAAGCACTCTTTATCGCACCATGCTCACACGCCTTCCATTACAAGTGCATCCGGCCGCTGCTGGAAACGCACCACCCAGCGTTCCTGTGTCCCCTCTGCCGCACCTTTGCAAATCTAGAGGAAGACGTCGAAGTCGAAGTCGCTTCGATCGACCTTGAGGACGAAGCGGCGGAAGAAGCTCCGGCTCCCGCCACTGCGCCGGAGGACCCTGAGATGCTCATGCTGTCTCCGAATTTAGGTCGAGAACGTGACGGTGCTGAGACGGAGGTCGAGCCCGAGGCGGGCATTAGTGGCGCCCTGCGACGGGTCCCTGTACCGCCGAGCATCATCGACCTGGCCGAAGAGAGCGACGACGACGACGACGACAGGGATGCGGAGATGGCGGACGCCGATCGTCACGACGACGAGCCGCCGCTACCGCCTCTTCCTGAAGGCGAGGGCTTGCTGCCTCCCCCTCCTCCTGATCGTGATATACCTGGAGCACGCAGTGCATCTGTCTCTGACGGTGAGGACGCGAGCGGAGAGAGTTCTCAAGGGGTCGTCGATGAGGCGGATCGAGCGGCGAAGCGGAAGCGATAAAAGATCGGGTCAACAATTCTTTCAGCCCACAGACGCGATGTGTTACCACGGTCGTTGAATGCGTGTCCAAAGTCTTGGTAACAACATACTGTACAAGGTGAACGTCGTATATCCGGGCTAATCCTCAGGGTTTCTTTTCTTGAATGTTTTACAGTACAGTAGTCTGTAACCCACCTCCACATTGTCTCTTGTCTGTTTCCCCATTTAGTCTATGCGAAAGATACTAATCGGATTGGATCATGATCACGATATACACACATATACCCCCCACCCCCCCAGCGTGCGCGGAAGGCCGACGAGGTGGCATTCCTTTGAACAAACGGTTCAAGTCGGGGAAGTGCAGCAGCGATATGCCTTGGCTGTGGAGCCGACAGTTGCGTCATCTCTTGCGACCCACAAAGGAAAGAGATACGGTATTCCTAGACACCATGCTTTTGCGAGCGAGCCAACCCAATGAGGCAAAATTCACGGGTACGCAACGTGCAAACAAGATAACGCCAGCCATTGGTTGATAATAAGGGATCCCAGCTCGATAGACGTGACATGACGGTGATCTGACAGATGGACAGGCCATCCAAAAAGAAAACGAGATAACGCTCGAGGAAGCCGCGGCGCGCCAGGGTAAAAAAATAAATATGGAGAACGCTGGTAAAGTTCACCAAGGTTTTCGTGTGAAGGGGGGTACCTCACCGTATTTTTACAACTAACCGCCCCTTTAACATTTCAACGCCCCAAGGGTGGGGAGGGGACGGGCGGGCGGGCGGTTGAGCCCTTCGGGGACCTGAGTACCGAGTTTCCCTCCTTTTATGCAGTATGTCTGCCAAATTGAAACGTGGGGCACGAGTGCCAGTACAACATTTGTACGTATAAGATAAATGCCGTACGTTTACACAAGGCGCTGATAAGGATTGGCTAAAGAGCTTAACCTAAGAGACGGAATTAAAATGACGGAGAGAGGGGGAATCTCCGGGTGGGCGGCTGCTCGTGCCGTTTGAATGGATGACGCGATCGTAGCCAAGTCCTCGTGGTGGATGGTGCAAAAATTGGTGGTGCAGCTGCAGCCAAACAAGGCACTAGACTGACGGGGAACTTTTTGAAGAAGAAACGGGCTACCGGATGAAGGAACTCGCTTAAAGCACTGTGATATTTCAAAGCGAGACGTGTACAAATTTACTGTGTTTGAAACCCATTCCCTTCCGAAGGGGTATAAGGAGAGTCGACTGTGCTGTACACGCCGGAGTTTGGTTTTTTGGGGGTGGTGCAACGGGATTGTTATTAATGCGTATGTGACCCTGGCAATTTCTGCTGTTCCGGTTTCCCCGCACCGGACGCCGTTCATGCCCAGAGCCCTGCCAGTGCATGCCCCATGGAACAACGCGGGTACTTGCCAGCATACGTGCGCTTTGTGCGCCTTTTACCAATGACTTGCTGTAAACACGCACGAAACTTTCGACCCTTGTTGTGTCGGCGATCATGATTGTCCCCGACTTGGGGGATCACCTTAGGTTTGAAATCTAGCAATCCCGAAAAGTAAACGAGGGTGCGTGGAGTCGAGGAGGGGCGTTTTGAGATTTAGACCCCCACACGACGCCACGGCTCCCATGTGGGAAATGGGCGGTTTCTTCACGTGGTGAACATATTAGGTAAAATATTCTTGGCACAACACAAGCGGCTAACTACGCAAACTTGGGCACGACTTTGTGAACGTACCATCTCTACAGCCTACGGCCGCAGAGGTGAAAAAGCATATAGGAACCCCCTCGTTTGGAGGCGAGCCGGGAAGCAGTTGTGCACCAGCCCCATTGGCAATCAATGCGCAGTAACTTCGAAGATGACAACGCTGCCGCTGTGGACAAGCGACGTGCGATGTGACGGAGAGAAGAAGTATAAGCGCCGGCGTATGCAGCGCTAAATTTGAGGGCAATTTGTAACTCATGCGTTCCAGAACAACAAGGCGGGGGTTGCCTTGCGCCTTGCGTGAATTGAGGATAGGCCTGATGGAGGGCTTGACGGGTGCGTGAGCCTTGACCTCAATTGACCAAAGGATTGATGAATCGCCCGGGGGTTGTAGAACATGAGCGCATCAACACCCCCGGCACACTGCACTTTTGTTCCGTTTCTTTTTTCCCGATAAACAATATTGGGCTTCTTGAGGATTTTGTTCGTCCTCGGTGTTTCAGTTTCAGAACCGTCCAGTATTTTGATCGGTTAGCAACACGTTCCCAGGGCGGTATTCGTGCTCTGTTGTCTTAGTTTCTCAGGGGGGATTGAAAATCGTTTTCACGCCACGCCTTATTTTTTCTGGGATATTACACCACCCACAACTTATTCTCTTGTCTCTTTACCACCACATTCGTTATAGCAGTTTTCCTGTCCTGGTTAATCCTTCATGGAGTCCCTTGGTCCTGGCTTTCCAGACCCCTTCAGTAGTGACAGGACGTTCAACAAAGCCTTTTGGCATGCCATTCTGGCCACTGCACTTTTTCGGTGCTGGCACATTCTCATCTTCTTTGCTGCCTGGTCCACGACCATCTGCGTCATTAGCGATACAACAAAAAACTTGGGCATCGCGCCTACCTTACTCACAGTGTTCGTTGCAGTGCTCTCTCTTTTTCATCTTGACAAAGGCTTACCCAACGACCTGCAGCCTCGGTACCGTCCTCGGTTTCGTAATTTCCTACAGAACGACATCGAGTTTCGAGAGGTACAACGAGGGACGAAGGTACTGGTCCCAAATTGTATTTTCTACGCGGACCTTGGCAAGGTTGATTTGGTTCCATGTCCCGGGTAAGTGTCAACTTGAACACACATGAGACTCCATCTGACTTGGCACAGAAACAATGCATTTTGATTCTAAGATGTCAGCGGAAGAGACCCAAGCTCGCGTGCTCATCGAAAAGAAGACGGTTCTTAATCTGATTGACGCGTTCGGCGTGTCAGTCAAGCACTACCTGCGGGGTGAAGAAGGTATGCTGTGCATTCATGGAATCTTCAAAATGTTCTATCCAACATCACCACAGACATCACCTACTTGGATTTATATCACACGACCAAATATCTTCCTCCTTATGCACTACCCGCGGGCCTGCCATCCACTACAGATGTGGCAGCGGCTTCCTCGCATCAACACCATCGCATTATCCCACGTCGTTCCGGTGAACGTGATCAGGGTGAACCCACTGAGCTAGCCCCCGGAAGACCCTCCACTGCCTCTTCCAACCTCCCCCTTCCTGCCACTACGCCCGGACCGGTCGAACCAAACTACGAAAAAACGGAACATCTCGATGTTTCTTCAAAGCCACGGACGTCTGGAAATTCAATTACGAAGGCCAGCGGGTCTCTGGCCGACCCCGACGAGATCTTGCGTCCAGCACGCCTTCCCCCCAAATATTCACTCTTGGACTTTTTCCCTTTCTCCCTTTTGGTGAATTTCCTCAGGCGGCGCGGTAAGAACGTGGGCGGTAAGAAAGCGGCCCTTAAACAAGCACGGTTGCACCACCACGCGGTCACCCATAACATACCGCTCGAAATTTCGCTCTATATTGTGCGTTTTCTATTCTGAATAGCCGAGTTTTTCCCCCCTCAACGACACCACAGAGCTCTTACATTTCCTCGCTTCAAGGCCGCAAGTGTCTTGATGCGGCTACGACGAGTATGCTCCTTGTTTGACTTCGAAGGAAATGAATTGACAGATGCTCACGTCGCACAGCTGGCTTGTTGAACTCTCTGAATTCACTGGTCGAAGCTTTGACTGGACTTGAACGGATCCTAACCACACCCATTCCTTTCTCGTGAGTGCCAGTGCCCACCAAATCACCGGATTACTGACTGCTGCTCTTAGATATTCGATTCACCTTTGGGCCGTGACAGTCGTTTACTGCTTCTTCTTAGTACGCCGACCTTAATTTGCGCCAACCTCGTCGATTAATTGACGCGCGCACCCAGCCCTTCCAGCTTTGGCTATCGCTCAGATATCTTACTATTCCCGGGACCATCGTTGCGGTACGTGCGCCATTCGGACATGGCCGTCCTGTATCCGACTCGTGGTCTTTTCTAGAGCTTTATTTTCTTCGGCTTCCTGGTTGCCGGCGAGGAAATTGAAAGTGAGTGACGCGCTTTCTGCCTCGTGTGAGACCTTCTGACCCTCCATTCTCCTCCTAGACCCATTCGGTACGTACCAAGCACTCACCTAAAATTCTGATCTGCCTTGACCCAAAATTGTTTGTCCGTAGGCTATGACAAGAACGACTTGGTGGGCACACTTGCCTTGTTTTGATCCTACGCGGGTAACTGATGTATA
>Ga0209488_10000888_pt1 | contig 25425 bp, 20 predicted proteins | sample Rivendell_Oct201_8_FD_188349 | JGI IMG/M metagenome (GOLD analysis project Ga0209488, IMG submission 188349) | Vadose zone soil microbial communities from the Eel River Critical Zone Observatory, Northern California, USA -... | ecosystem: Environmental > Terrestrial > Soil > Vadose zone >...
AAACCCCATCAAAAAACTTCTCGGCAATAGCCGGAGCCAAACCCTCTACCCACAGCATCGTGGTAGACCTGGCCCACTGGAACCTCGCAGAAAGTGACCACCCCCCAGTAGAAACAATCTGCAAAAACATTAACAATGACCTCACCACATCCTCCCACTCCACCGTCCACCTCATCACAGCTAAATGGACAGCCAAGGGAAACCTCATCCTCACCGGCGATGCCAGCACATCACTCAACATCCTACTCCCCACCACCAGCCACATCACTGTCATCATCAGCGCACGGTTCGCCAAAACCACCCCTAAAACCAGGGCCAACGTCAAATGGTCCAAAATTCTTATCAATGGCGTCCCCACCAGCAAATCACAATCTCGGGAACCATACACCCCGGATGAGTGCCATCAGGCACTACTCGAAAACAACCCCACCTACACGTCCCTCACAGTAATGCAGAAACCCAGCTGGGTCAAAGCACCTTCCTCCTACACAGTCAATGCCACCTCATCCCTTGCAGTGGTGTTCGAGGACCCAGACGGCACCAAACTCAAAACCATTGTCAAGGGAAGACACCTGTATGCCTTCGGGACCAGGCTCAACACCAAGAAATGGAAGCAGAAACCCCTAACCACGCAACCCTCCAATCAGCCACTCGTTCACCCCCCCACGCTGAGGAGTCAGCAGCAACCGGCACCCACCCCACAAGTCCTGCCTACCTCCAACCCCAACCCATCGCAACCCAGGCAAAGCAGAAGGATGCAAGCCAAACCCGGGAAGCAGGGATAGGAACATGCACGATTGAGGTAGTAGTATCCTGACCCCCTACCGTGCACCCGACGCCCTTTGCACTTATAACTCGAACTATCTTCTCTTCTCCCTGCCCCACCCCCCATATGTTCATACATCAAGCAGACACTTATCCCACTAGTAAACCTTCCCCACCTATAGGCCATCTTCTGGCAGAGAGTTAACGCTAATGTGCCCACCAGCATTTCCATGCATACACAGTCACTTTGGTAGTTTAAAAATGTATTTCCAGTAGAGTCCTACATGGGTTCCTGTAACCCGAGGTGGACAATAATGGATTTAAAAAAAAAAAAAAAAAAAAAATCATCCATCAACACACTCCCATCTTGATGAAATGTGAGTGTTTAGCACAGGATAGAGCAAGACACGCACCATCCATAATACTCCGCACGTTCTTCACAAGACCATACACGACTTCAAGCGTCTGTGTCCCGATCATCCGAGACTCTTCTAGCGTCAGGCGATCCAATCTTTGCAACACCAATTGCACATCGTTTTCGCCTAGAAGCCTCTTTCCAAGTTTTTCTGTCTCGCACGTGTTAATGAGTACCATTTTGGAGAAGATTGAGCTTACTCAATCGGCCTTGTTTGAGCTGTCGTATCGCAAGGGAGATGGTAGAGAGTAGCTCGATTAAAAGCTTGATAATGATCTCAGTTATCGCCATCGTGGACGGAATTTGAGTATAAATTTCAAGTCGCTTGAGGAATGACTCAAAGGATTCAAAAAGATCGACAAGAACATCGTAGGTCTTGTCGATATCCTTGATTGCCTGATGGTAGTCACAGATTGGTGAGGATCTGGTCGAGCAAACCGAGGTAAGAAATATACCGAAAGGAGTATAGCGATTCCGGCGAAGACGGCTTTTGCTGGTGGAAAAGCCTGAAGAAAAAAAGTTATTATGGAGTAGAATGCCAGAGTGCCAGTGGCCGTAATTACCAAACCGACACCCTCACCAAGCACGCCACTGGTAGAAAGGGAATGCAGGATCTCAACGGTCCGCTTAATCCACATCATGAGCTTTCCGTCATTTCCCCGAAAATGACGGAAAGCCTGGGATTGCTCGTGAAGGACATCGAGGACGGAATCAACAGATTGACAGGTTCTGAGTGTGTTGAAAACTTGATGTTGAACTAAGTTGGTCCCTGCTCGGTTCTCAAATTCATTGAGAGCAGCTTGTAAGAGCGAATTGAGCTCTGGATAGGAATCGATAGACATGGTGTTGAAAGAGATGGCCGATTCCTTGACGGCAGGGATGTGGGCGCAACACGCCTACATAGGGTCGAGTCACGTCACCGATAATTGACGCGCAGGTTTATGGGCGGCAACGAAATTGGAATATCAAGCCACCAAATGCCAGTGGTAAGTTACAGTAGGAAAACAAGCAGTGACCGTCAACTGGCCGTCAACGCCGTGACGTTGTCACCGCACTAGAAACAGACCCGGGTCCGAGTCGCAGCACGGCCGGGACACCAAATCATCTACATCCACTTGCCGCCAAATCTGCTACTAGCTCAGGGCGCCGAGTTCGCCCTCGTCTAAACCCCATACTGTTGACCTATCTGAGCTCTACTATATATTTCATCTCTATTCAAACCGGATTTCAAGTTGCAGCGACCAACAGTGACGCAGAACAAATGTTCGCACTCGTGCTCGCATGAGCTTCGACTTCGTGGCGTCCTCTGTCATCCATGTACTGCATACAGGCCGCAAGTGGCGTTGATATTTGCAGCCCAATTAACTAACACTCGAAGGCTCGAGTGACCAGGACCAGTCCTGCCTCAGATGCATCATACAAAGGAGTGTAGTCGGTCCTGCGCTAGGTATTGACGTCCACGATGTGCATGGGTGGAAACCGCACTACCTCGAGAGATCCCCTTCTAGACACGGCATGCAGTGGAGTATCGAAGTAACCTCCCCATGCATTGTCATAATTTGTGTCTTGCGACCATGTTTCGACCGGCCCTTTCATTACACCATGGAAGCCACACATGGCAGAGCGGCATAATATAACGGTGTGGCCAAAGTCATACACGGGATCTCATTATGATTCATATTATACAGTACATCCAAATCCATGTTTAGAAAAATATTCGAGTTCCTCGAATCGAACAGCCGACTCATCATATCTTCTGTCTGTGGTGACGTATCCTTGACCTGCGCATGTTTCGTCCAGTACCGAGCCACATACCTAACAAGGGAAAATCCCTTCATGTGTGCCTTCATCATCCAGCTGGGGCCGAATGGACAGACGCGCCTGTGTGACCAGGGCAGGCGCTGGTTCGAAGGAGATGTGGTACCGCGAAACGCGTCCTTCAAGTTCGCCGGTGACCCGACTTGATATCAAGTATCCTTTGACAGAAAAGTGAGAGGATTGCACGACTGTCGAGCCCCCAAACTCGACGATGGCAATCAAGGTAGAACACGTGGGTAGCACCATATCTCTTGGGTCTTCCATGCGCCAGCCGGCTCAAATTATCGGGGTTCCATCGTCCTCGAAATCAAACACAAAGAACTCTGCGAGCTCTTCAACATGGAGTGAGCGGAAAGCGACCACAAGGCATTGAAAAAAAGAGATGATGGGCATACCCCCAATTTTCCTTCTCGATGTCCAGCTTAGACGTCTCGTCCAGAGCATGCCTGAAAGACATCGTCGCAAGTTATCCAACTGACAGAACTCCCATCGAAACCTGCATAACCACCTTAGCCAAAATCGACAGAAACGGGAAAGACGAGACTTACATCCCATCGGCTTTTCAGAGGGCTTCTTGATCATGTACCCCTTGTCTTTTGAGTCAAAAGACAAGAGAAAGAAGTTCTTCTCCATTTGCGTACCTTTGAGTCCGATTTTACAACCATTTGGTATATTTCGTGATATCCTCCTTTTCTCCACACGGTATGAGACGCCAAGGGCTACAGAATAGCCCCGGTGTCGGCCCCCAGCCGGCCCGTGACACAAAAAGAAAGGTTTGAGCACCTACCTAGTTGTGAACTTATTCTTCCAGAAAGACCCCGGTGAGGACGTTCCGTGACTTTTGCACAACCCAAAGTGACTTTGTCAACACGTCGATCGTACAAAGGCAGTTCGATGCGTGTCTTACCCGTATAGTCATCGAATCTGCGAATTTCTGACCACACCCGGGAGCTCCACCTTCACAGAACCCTTGAACCACAGAAAGCGTCGCGGCCTTCTTGACATCAAGGGAAAGGGCCCAACAGACAAAGTGGCCTCTGTCAAGCACTGGGTGTTAACTATTACATGGGAGGGGCTTCAATGCCTCCGTGAAATGCTGCTCGCCAGCAGGGGTGAAAAGGAAAATGGGAGGCCGAGAGGACAGAGGCTGACATCTTCATTGCGTCCCTTGGAAGGATACTGCGCGTGCGTAGAGCTGCAGCGATGTGCCCCATGATGGGGTGAACTGCACAATAAAGCATCTTAGCCGCGCGCCGTTTGTCAAGTCGTCAAGTTTACCTTGACACGGGGGTAGTCGGCTTCTGACAAGACACTGCGTGAATGTAGCTGTCATTCACGGAAAGTTACCGATGTTGAGTGGGAGCCAGGGCCTCAATACATTTTTGATTTCGTACGATGGGACACTAGACTTTATGCTGATTAGGAAGAACATGCATTTGTGCCAAAAGGTGGCGAAACGCTCATTACGTGGCCCCGAGGTACTTGGGTGAGGGTCTCGTGGTAGCGGGGCTACTTGTGGTAGACAAGGTGGCCGTAGTGGCCAAACCCGACGGGCACATCGGATTGGGGACGTCAGGCTGGCAAAAAATTGGTCGCAATCTGCGGAGAATGGCAGAAACAAGCAGAATGGGAAAATTCGAAATCTCTAGTATGACAATCCCATCCACCGGTGTCGTCCGGCAAGAGAATTGCTCCCCTTAGCATACCCAGCGATATCGCAGGAACAGGAGGAACAGGACAAGCAATTTCAAATGACGACGGAGAGCGGACCACGACTCGGATATGTGTCAGTTTTGTCGCAGCCCAGAAGGAAGGCAAAAGTCCTCGGGCCGTGCGACATCGTGGAAAAAATACAGCTCAAAGTTTCTTCTGCGATGTGGACTGCGATCAGCAGGGACGTTGCTGAGATCCTTCGGGATGCTGGTAATGTTATGCCGATCCGTCGCTTGCAGCTGCCTCCGATCATCAGTTCACAACGGGAAATCGGGTGCGTACCATGGGGAAATAATTTTCCAACTGTTTGCAATGAATATGATATTGATGGAAGAATACCTTGTACGAGTCATTCACATCATGACGTGATGGGCTTAACGAGGGCTTCGAGAGCCCCAGTCACTGCTTCGGACCTCCCTACCCGAAAATCCGGTGCATGGGAATCGAACAAGAACCCATTATCGGTTTTTTAAGCTGGCTCTATGGCGAGAAGAGTTAACGATCGCAATACGACCCTTTAGGCTCTCCGAGATTGGAGCGGTAACTACCAAACGGACTAAATTTGCCGCAGACGGACCAAGTTGACCGTTACCGGCTGACACGGTGATGGCACGTGCACGATGAGCCGCGGCCAAGCCAAAAAAGAATTTATTACCCCATCCGTCTTTCCCCCCTCCCACCAGCACACCACCCGCTCGCCCTCATTTATTCTCTGCCGACATCGTCGTCGTCAGCATAAATATAACCTCAGTCGCTCTTTCATCGCGCTTTCATTTTTCTTCTATTACCGTCATGAAGTCTCTCGCTTTCGCTTCCGTACTCGCCTCTCTCGCGCTTGCTCAGACCACGGTACGTTGCCATTCACTACCCACACGGTACTCGACTCGGAAACACTGATTTTTGTTTTTTTATAGTCGAACCCGTTTATCCCTTCCAATATTAGTGAAGCTTGCCACAACTTCTACGTGCAGTTGAATGCCAATATAACCATCTCACAATGCCTTAAACCCGTCATTTCTGCCTTGACACCATTGGTTTCGGGTTCCAACTCGGACGAGACATGCTCCGCCATCACTTCCAATCTGGGCACCGTCTGTTCAGCAGCTACCTGTGATGCTCAAGTCGTCCAATCCCAGCTCGCCCTCCTTGCCCAGTCATGCAACGCCGAGCTCGCTGGTGGGCAAGTGCCGGGGGTGGTTCTGACATACGACAGTCTATACCTCCTTGGCCCTTTCCAGAAGGTGGTGTGTTTGAAGGATAACGCGGGGCACTACTGCCTGGCCAATTTGACCTCATCGACCTCAAAGCGTGCCACGCTCGACCGCCGAGGCGCACAAGAAGCTTTCATCCCAAACACGGCCACGTTCGACCAGAAGAACATTGCGTTCCTTGGCTTGGAGCCCAGCCTTGACGCTAGCAAGCTTTGCGTCTCCTGCACGAAAGAGATCATGAACGTCTACACCACCCAACTCAACGATGTTCCTTATAGCCCCGGCATCGCGAACAGCGTGCTGTTCCATGGCCAGTCAGCGTTGTACAGCGCTATCAACTCGAAGTGCGGTGCTGCCTTCCTCGGCGGCCAAGTACAAGCCGCTGGCGGTCTCGCGACAGGTGCTGCACCACGGTCGGTCGACAGTGGCTTAGCATTTGTGGGCTCAGCGTTCGCTGCTGCCGCTGCGGGTGCCGTTGCGCTTTTGTAGAAGGCGATTTATTTTTTTCGGCGGGTCATTGCTCAGATGTCGCTGCTTTCATCGGGATATGGTCACCCCATCATTTTCCTTTTGCCTTTACCCATCTCGCTACGCTATACCCTTCAGGATTTATTTTTGTGGATGCCATTCAGAGGGGCGATGACGCCTGCTACATAGTATAGAACGCCTTTGCTGTGCGAAGCTAAATATCCAGTGTCGCTGGCGCAGTTGAATATGAACAATTTTCTTTTCTTTTCTTTTCCAGGAGTGTTGTTGGTTTTGTTTGCACGTGGCTGTAACACGTGCTCGGGGCGGACCGTCAGTCCGTGCGATGTCCTTGTAACTTGCGTCACTGGTATCAACACTTTTAGGCACATTTCGAAAATCTCAAGGAGAAAGCAAACCCCTCAGATCCTCAGGGACATCCCATCTTTGCCCTGCGCTATTCGAGACATCCCGGGGGATTCAGAGGGCAAATATTTTACCAACCATCTACCATCTGTTTATCACTTATCTTTCCGGCCTTATTCCTCTCTAAATGAGCGACTTGTCCACAGAGAACAATGTACTGTAAGTTTTCCAATCCTGCCATAAGACCCGTTCCTCGCCCACGAATGGAATAACGTACATGCTTCGCTATTCAGATCTGCCCAATACTGGTCCGAGGCCGTCCAGACCCGCACCGCCTTCGTCGACGACATCTTACGACAGGTTCCACACACCACCCTCTCCGACATCTCGGCCTTCAACCTCGTCGATGGAGAAATGGCCGCCATCCGCCGCGCGCTGCGCGCGATCGGCACCCGCCGGAACGCCCTTACGCCTACCTGCCGCATCCCGACAGAGATCCTCGGCGAGATCTTCCTCTGCTACCAGCAAGCCTCTGCCGGTCCATACATCCTGGAATGCACCAGCGACCCCGCCGCGCGACTCACCCTCAAAAATACCTCGCTCCGCTGGGTACCCGGCGTCGCGCACGTCTGTCGCCACTGGCGCGCGGTCGCGCTCGAGCATCCACGTCTGTGGTCCCACGTCACGCTGCATCTCGGTCGCGAGTGGGCCGCGCGCATGCTCGCGCTCTCAAAATCCTCGCCCATCAGCATCGCCCTGGCCGATCCAGACCCCTGCGAAGCGAGCATGCCGCTGGACCCATGGGGCCTCCCGCCGCCGCCCGCGCCGCGCCGCGCGCAGCTCGACCCCGTCGACGTCCTCTCCCAGCACCTCTTCCACATACAGGACCTCGACCTCAGCGCGTGCTCGTGCAGCATCCTCCCCTGGGTCCGCCTTCTCGAGACCGCAGCGCCCCTCCTCGAGGTGTTCTGGCTCCGCGTGGACCCGCACCGTCCCGGCGCCCGCCACGACATCGCGGTGTCCCTCCCGCGCAACTTCCTCGCGACGCACCCGCGCCTACGCCGCATTATCATCGACGGCGCGTTCCTCTCCAGCTGGGCCGTCCCCACCCAGCCCCTCGCCTCCCTCACCCTTCTGAACATTGGCGTGCCAGACCCACGCAAATTCTTAGAGCGCGCAGAGGTTATTCTCCCGACGCACGCCGAGTTCCTAGACTGCCTCCTTGGGATGCCCGCCCTCGAGACCCTCGTCCTCGAACACTGCCTCCCGCCGTTCGCGACGGCCTACTCGACGCGCGTCGTGCCCCTCCCACGCCTCCGCGCGCTCAACATCCACGACCGCGTCGACAGATGTCGACAAGTCCTCGACGCACTCGACCTCCCGTACACGGCGACGATCAGAGTCTCATGTTGGTCCATCTGCCCGCCCTCCGAGCACGACTGCCTCCGTATCCTCCCCTCCCTCTCCGTGCACCTCTGCCGCGAAGATGCGAGAACCAGCCATCCCAGTCCTCCCGCAGGCGACAACGGCAACGGCAGTGGCGTGGGCCCCCACGCGCTCTCCCTCTCCTCCACGTCCATCGACGGCCACACCGAATTCACCCTCGCCGCGTGGCGCTCCTTCGTCCCACCGACGGTCGCCGAGGACCGCGACCAGTACTTTGGCCCGAAGCCGGCGGCGGACGTGCGGCTCGAGTGCGAGTGGGACGCGAGCGACGACCCAGAGATGGAACGGCGTGCGCTGCGACGGGCGTGTGCGGGCGTGCCGCTCGACGAGCTGCGCGCGCTCAGCGTGCGGGCGGAGGCTGCGGTGTGGGACGCGCATGATTGGTATGATGTGTTTGTGGGCTCCGTCGAGATTACGCATGTTGCGGCGCTCGAGGCGCCTGGAGAGAGCGTCCTTGATGCGCTCAAGTTGCCTTTTCGCACTGGCACTAGCACCGTGCCGGACAACAGCAACAACAGCAACAGCAATATTCAAGGCGAAAGGGAAGGGGAGGGTGACAGTGGGGGTGACGGCGGGGGAAGCAGCGAAGGTAGTGGTAGTGGTGCAGGTGCAGGTGCAGGGGACGACGTGTCGGCGCCGCTGTTCCCCGAGCTGGTGTCCCTCACGCTCACGGGCGTCAACTTTATGCGCGCGGCCGACGGGGCGTGGCTCACGATGTCGTCCGCGATGATGAAGCGGCAGGCGAGCCCTGCGTGCGTGACGATCCTAGACCGGATCGAACTGCGCGGGTGCACGGTCGCCGAGTGGATGGTCGACAGCTTGAACGAGTTTACGGCCGTCGTCGTCTGGGACTCGGTTACGGATCCGGATAACTGGATGCACGTCCCGCGGGAGGTGGAGGGCGAGGAGGAGGAGGAAGACGAGGCTGAGTGAGTCTTTCTTGGCCTTTTTTCTTTTTTCCATTCAGAACCCCCCTCTGCGTTGTTCTGCGCACATCCACATCCACACCCACACCCTCAACCCCCCCCCCCTCAAAAACGTTACCGAGCACCTTCAAGGCGTCAGCTTGGCCCCCGGCGGGTTGGTGACACCCCCTCGGAGCAATGCCTTATACCATACACACGTCCCGAGCTTTGTCCTCGACCCTCATTCAACTGTTTTACTCACGAATCCCATGCAAGCATCTGTATCACCCTACTGTTATGTTCCTAGCCACAGGACGATAGTCTCCCTTAAATGGGCCTGCTCATTTCTTGTAATAATGTACCGCTTTGCTACTCACCCTCGTCAACACAACTGTAGTGTTAGTTTGTTTTTTGTTGGTTTCTTGTATAGTAATTGACAATGCTATCCCTAGCTAGGAATTCTAACTGGAAGGCAAAAAAAATAAAATAAGAGGGGTTTTTACTCGAGCTTGCAAAGAAAACTTTTGCGGAGTAGGATAAAGCTCCTGCTCACACTTGGCGCACTGCCTGCGTAACATCCGATTTTCTTTTCCAGAAGAGATGGACCATATGACCAGGGTTGACACATGGGATACGATAAGACCAAACACAGGCCAAACCTTAGAGAGCCATAAGGTCAGGCACGGCATGCACCGTAGTACCAGTCGATCCCATCCAGAGGGTGACGACGACCTAGCTCTCATCGTAGCGACGTCCTGGAACCTTGCAAGAGAAGCACCTTCATGTGCTCTGCGCATGCCCCCCCATCTGGAGCGATCGGCAAGGAGAAAGGAGATCTAGGATCTCACCAGTGGATGATTCTTTGTACAGACCGTCCCTGACAGGACCCTACATGCCATCACTTTGAGCTAGTGGCGAGCACGTTGCCTTGAGGCTATGCCGCGGGTGCATTGAGTCTTCGGGAAAGGGACCAGAGCCTTTCATAGTTGATGCTCTCGGTCCGTCAGAAACGACGAATTTGTGGCGTATGGCGCTCCCCATCCTGATGACGTGCCACACGATACAGGGCGATCTGTAGGAGGGGGAGGGGACGGGAATGGAGAGCGGCAATCAATCTACTCACGAGGCGCTAATCTGTAGGGAAGCGAACAAGGAAAGCAGAGAAATTGTCAAAGTTAATTGTTCATCCCCTAGTATGAGCACATGGCCCCTGGACGGAAAGAAAGAAGGCGGGGTCATTTAATTTTCTCCGTCGATGACATACAAACTCAGCGCGCGCCCTGCAATTTTGGACTTGGAGGCGAGAACGCGCCTTTTGCCTAGGAAACAAGGGCCCAGACTTACGTCGACTGAGCAAGAAGGTCCATCATGATATTAGTCATTTAATCACGATGTCGCAATGTGCTCAACTCACTAACTCGCCATCCATGTGGTCCTTTTCGTGCTTATTCACATTCTAATTCCCACGGCCCTCCCCAGGCACCGTGACTCAGAGCGTCTGGATAGTGTCATGAGAATGATTGCGGTCTGTCACCAACGTTGCGCACCCCCTTAATGCTTGCGGGGGCCGTAGCACAATACAGTGTTTTGATGGCTTATTCCGGAAAGACGACATAAGAAGTGGATACCGAAAGAAGATCCCTGAGACCCTGCATGGCGAATTGTCCAACATAAACGTTCCTGTCCGGGGGCCGTAGTACAACCAGTGATGACCGGTAGCGGTAATGAAACACCTGAAGGCATCCTCACCTGTATATTTCTGGGACCTGCCAGATAAAAGTCTAGCCTCACGTACAAATAACATAAACGTGCTCTCTTGCGCGGGTGCAGTAACGCAATAAATGACATTAATGAAACACGGTACGGGACCTCACCTGTATACGCGCTGATGTTGAGGGTGATCACGGAGGGCCCTGCGCCACTTTGTGATAGTCCGAGCCTTCAGGCACCCGTGTGACAGCCGTAGTACACAAGTATCAAAGACCTGTATCGGCAAGGAGAGATAGGGGGGAATCTCACTGATAGATACGCTGGGAATGGTTTCTATGACCAACGCCTCTTTGATTGGGTCTTTCACGCTTCATCTTGGACAGAATATCTGGACGAGACGGCTCACGAGTTTTTATGAGAGCCCTCTCCCCCGACACAGTGGATTCTCTCGCAACACGGGTGGCGTGCAGAGGTAAACCTTCGAGCATGGGTATTGACCTGTTGACCTGACAAGATATCTATGACCTCGTACCTGCCGCGAAAAGTCACGTACCTTCCTCCAGCCCATATTAAGCCCATTGTCTGAAAAGACAGAGAGATATCCCGAGACCGTGCGGCATCAGGGCGTAAGGTTAAAAATACATTGCAAATCGGTTTTGTTTTGCTATCAGCAGTACGTAACATGGATGAAGGCCAGACCTATGCTCCGACAGGCATCGGATGTTTGCGAAGGGAAAGTTACTGTCAAGAAACAATTAATCCGCACCATTTAGGATTATTCGCTTAAACTTGAATGAGGGAAGACTTTATGCTCCATATCGCTACCTCATTTACTGTCAGTCAAATCGCATAATCGTACCCACCTCAAACTTGCTGGGACATAGGGGAAGTTGGGATACCCACCAGCAAGATAGTTCTAGGGAAAGATAGGGCTTAGCGAGCTACGAGGACTCCCAAGGTAAACCTTAACTTGCTATTGAAATGGCGCCAGCTGACTCATTGACCAGAACTTCCACAATGAGAAGCGAATTCCCGCCCGATCACAAATCAGAGACCCGAAAAGATAGAAGTTCCAGTGGAGGCTTGTGATCGGGTGTCACTGCAGGAAACGGAGTCCTGAAATGTCGGAGTTGATGCTCACAGGGTATTGGAAAGTCACGTCGACCCAAGCCATCAGTGTCAATGTACGTGATAGCGCCCAGCTGCCAACGAAGATCAAGGTCGAGCACGATAGAAAAGCGCTCCGTCCGTACTTTAGGACCTCTATGAACATTTTGAGAGGCTTCAGGTCCCCGATGTGGAGTGTTCATAGACAGCTTGATTGCCGTCCACAACGGATGATAATTCTTTTAAGAAACTACGCACCGCACCAATGGAAAGCACAAGGAACCATCCCCAGCAATGGTCAAGGGCCTGTGCACTTCCACAAGGAACGCCTATTTGTCCAGTCATTCGGAGATTCATCGGATTGACTAGTAAGTCTCATGATCAACCCCATGCACGCTGGGTGTGGAACCACGAGCCGTGCTCCGAGGTTAAGTCGTGCTATAGCCAAGGAGAAAGGGCAGATTTTGCTTCGTGTGATGGGATATATCTACTTGGCGTTGTAGTCCACCCCTGTTGTCCTAGTCTTAGTCCGAAAGAGATAAGAGATCGGAGACCGTTTTCGCCGGTTGGGAACGGCATTCTCGGAGTAAAGAGAGGGCTTCCCGTGTGCGCAGTCCGTCCACGGAAACTTGTATCTTTCAGCGCTAAGAGCTTGTCACTGAACTCCCACGTCCCAGGCGGAACATGCTTGGGGGCTTGGGGGCCAGGAACGTGACAGGAAAAGTCACCCACAGGGGTACGCATATCCACGGTCTCCGTGCATCTTATGGGGAATAATGGTGGACCTCACGACTAGGTGACGAGACGGGTCCCTAAAGGATCTATGGCGAGGCGAATATTGAGAATTCATTCGCCATCGCCACCTAACAAATTTGTGCGGTAGGACTGAGCAATTCCAATGGACCGCCCCTCTCTCCAAAATACAATTAGTATTCGTCCCGTGGATTGTCCATGAAATTGGTACTCAATGTGATGAGACGACTGGAATGGCTGGCCCCCTTCCGATCTATCTCATTGGTATTCATTGTTTGCGTTATCGTAGTGGGGATGACGGATGATGGCTTCGGCGATAAGAACCTCATCACGGTACCTTGATGGTCCTACACCCCCAGGCGCTCCGCCACACCCTGTGTGTCGAACAACTCCAATGTTTTGCACTTCTACTCCAGTCGGACAGTTTGGTTAGCGCTGCGTACGTTCCTCCTGATACGGCAATGAAATTGAGACTTTTACACAAGTACGGACCTCGGATGCACTTACAAAATTGAATATGAGCGCCACAGGACAATTTATGTCCAATCTATTGGGAATAATTGCATGGCCAACTTCAGTTGATCACGATGAAGTCGGAGGGAGCCACCTGCGCATAATCGTGGTTGACATGCCCCAATTGAACACGCCCCCTCCCCTGCAAGGGGTTCCGCCACTCAATTTACAATTGATACCTATTAGGAACGCGGATTCGTAGTATCACTTTCTGAAGCCTTTGACGAAATATTTTGGTATTTCTCGTCTTTTGGTTTGTTGAAGTCGTGAGTCATGGGTTACGGAGAATTCCGTAGTGTGTTGAATGAATGAAAATGTAAAGAAAGGATGGGCGCCAAATTAACCATCCCGGTTCCGCGCGGAAGGGACGGGGACGGCCAGTACTATTCTGTAAGCAAGGGCAAGGGCGGAGTGAATATGCTTGTAATATGGTCCATGCCGAAACTCGATAATCGAGACATGTATTATCCTAGCCGGTACGGTATGTCTCAGGCCGGTGTGTTAAGGACATGAGGAGAAAGCGTGCGCGTGCGCGTGAGCCGTCATGAAATTCCCGAGGGACATTGGCGCTGCACGCCTGAAATGGCATGGAAGATATCCAAGGAAGTCCTTTAAGAAGTCGAAGACCAACGAGAAGCGCGACTTGCAAGGTTTTAGTATATATAAGAGAGAGAGGTGCCAGTGCCACGAGGACGCATCTCATGCCGTCAGGCTGATAGGGCAAGGGTTCTTCTCTAGGGCGAAAGAGGGGCAAGAACCGAGAACGAGAAATGCAACAGATGTAAGTTACTAGCAGAAGGGGAGCTACTCGAGCCATCTTGGACTGGACTCGCACCCTCCCACAGCGTGTTCACGGATCAGGTACAGCACTCGGGCTCCTTCGGAGGGGCTTCTGAAGCGCCCTTTTGCTCCGATAAGGGTAATTTTTGGGGTGACCTCGAGCGAAGAAGGCGTCGTAATAGTCTGTATTAGATCCTTGATATGTCCCAAGGGATTGGAGGGGCGGCGCCAAGTCCGAAATGCTTACTTGAAGCAGCACACTTAGGTGAGTCGCCAAGAAAGCAGCAGTAGCAGTAGTTCCCATGTGTCACGGTCCTCATTCAGGGGCTGGGGCTTGCTTTATGGTGAACCATAAGAGTGGCTCAACCACGTGGCACTCGGCCCGGGTGCCACCCACCACTATTAACCCGATATGTCGAATAGATCTAGGGTACAAGCAAGAAAATACGAGCAAAACATACAACAAGCAGAGCCGGGTGACCCCACAAACCCTCTAAATCAGGAACATCGCCCACACGTGCTCAGCGAATGCTAAACTTATCAAACGCACTCTCCTTCTTACCCGCCCCTTCCCGCCGCCCCCAGACTTTCCACATTTTCATCGCCTCCTCGCGGTAGCATATAGTGAAAACCATAGTTCCATCCGGGCTAAGGCAGCTCTGGCTGACGGTGCCCGTATGCGCAGTGACGCTGACGAGACGGCGACGGCCGGGGAACGCATGGACGCTGATCGAGTTGGTGTATGGCGACGCAGCGGGTTCAGGGACTTCTGGCAAGCGCTCGCGGGGGTGCCACGCGAAGCCATGCGTACTGAGTAGCTCCCTCGCGTGTGGTGACCATTGTAGGGAGTACACGCTGCTGTGAGTCTGGATCGTCTCGACGGGATCTGGCGATAGTGTACTGGCGAGCAAGGAAGTGCTCCAGATGTGTATCCGCCCATCAGGATACGTCCCGCCTGTAGCGAGTAGATCGGGCTTCCACGGACACCACGCCACGGCCTGTTGTTGTTACAAGGCCAGAGGAGGCAGTTGGTCAGCTGTAGATCACAGGGTCGGACCTGAATTGATGATGTTTCACCAACCTTCACCGGGCTGTCATGCTTCATCTTGCCCACCCGAGCTGACATGTTCCGTGCGTCCCACAGGTGGACGGTGCCATGGGCGTCTGCGCTTACCATGAAGCGCTCGTCGTGGCTCCACTGCATGCCGTAAACGCCCCCTCTATGCCCTCGAAACTTGTGCACTTCATCTGGCGCACGGACATCCAGCAACGCGAGCTGTCCATCAGCTTTGCCAATGGTAAACAGTCGCGAGCACGGCCGCCATGCGAGCACACTAACGCTCATCCAGTCCGTGTTCGGCCACGATCGCACCCGACGACGCGAGGCGGCATCCCAGACTTGTATAGATCCTGTGGTGGTTCCAAAGGCAGCAGAGGGCCCAACTGGCGCAAACGCAAGCGTGCGAATACGGCCCAGGCTTGGGCGCGGCAGATTGCAGAGATGCGCGATCTGCCGCGTGTCCAGGTTTTGGTAGTACACGTCATGCCCACAGGCGACAGCAATGACGTTGGTCGAGGACCAGGAGAGCGGATAGGCCCAGGGATCTTGTAGTATACCAGGACCATCGAGAGCAAGGACGAACTGTCTCCGCTTTCCGAGGTGTGCGACTGCGGAGGTTTGATGGACAGCCGGAGGTGAATAGAAGAGTTGGGAGGCGCTCCGGCGGAGCGAGGTAAGCATCTTGCTGTCCGGGGTTGTATTTGTCGTATCGGTAAACTGCAGGAGCCGGTCATCTGTGAGGCCAAAAAGCTTTGCCATTCGATTGGTGCGTGGGGTAGTATTCATGGGAAAGAGAGCCTCCGGACGCGTGGCAATGAAGCGGTCTGCCTAGAATTGGCCCCGAATTGAGTAGGAGAAACGATCGATAGTTATGACGCGCATGACACGACGCGGCACGCAATTCATGAACGGACAATGAAGGTCGGGTGATAACGGGATGGAAACGACGTGTTGTGCGACATCCAGGGAGAGAACAGGATTGACTGCTTGATCAGTTTCAGAAACCAAAAAGGACAGAAACTTACCCTCGGTTCAGCATTAGTATCAGAAAACTCCTGCCTCTGCTCCGCGTCAGTAGAAACATCAATAGAGCCGATGGCCTCGGAAATTCGTTGCCTCTTTACGGAGAACTCGTTTGTGATCGATATTCTTGAACGGCGCTTGCGCAGCGGGGTTTCAAGCTTGCAATCACGAAAAGAACCGAGAATACGACTATAGAGAATGTGAGCTATGAATGAGGGAAGGCTGGCAAGCACATGGGCGCATACTCTGCCATATGAAATACCTCACGGTACAGGTGAGTGTGGCTTGCGAGGCCACTGCGTTGCGACTACACCCGGTTAAGGAAATATGTCACGTGATCACATATCATTCATCGATTTTGGTTGTGCACAATGTTATTCAATTTATACGAGCCTCCCAGGTGTGCATCAAAATCACAATTGTACAAACATTTCATCAAAATACGCTGTCATCTCATGTCTACCCAAAGAGGAACAGTCTGCGCAACTCACAGCTCTGGCGAATGAGGTCAAACTGATGTTCAAAACACAATTAAAGCGCATCCAATGCTTACTTTGCATGGCAGCTATGTCACTGCTCTGAACATAATCCTCATATTCGGCAATCTTCTCTTGAAGATCATCAAGTGACACCTTTTCGTCCTCTGCATATTTTTCATGAGATCAGCCAACGAAGCACCTTGCAAGCGAGCAACCGACGAACCGACGACGAGCGTGATCTGAAGCTTGCGAATACCATACCCAATGGGGACGAACTTGCTGGCACCCCATACAAGACCTTCAATTTCAATCGAGCGCACAGATTCTTCCAATGCTTTCATATCTGTCTCATCATCCCACGGCTTCACCTCGAGGGTGACGACCGACTGGGAGGACGAGTAAAATTAATTAAATGACAAATAAAAGGACAAGGGCACGGACCTTGGCGATCGTCTTGGGCTTGTTCGCCTTCTTTGCGGCATACTCCGCGACACGCTCAGCCTTGATCCGCTCGGCCTCCGCGTCCTCTTCCTCGTCTGAACCAAACAAGTCGACGTCATCCTCGTCTTCTTCGGCAGCGGCGGCAGCCTTCGTGGCGGAGGCGGTAAGCGCCTCTCCAGCCTTGGAGGAGCCAGGCAGCGATCCGAACTCGCTTTCATACGACCGGATGTGGCTGTACCAGCGGGCTGCATGAGGGGCTGCAGCCGCGTCCGGTGGACCCGAGAGGGTCTTGAATACGTGCACATCAGCCTGCGAGGGGGTGTACCTGATGAAATGTCAGCTTGGCACCAGGCTTTGAACATAAAGACGATAACAGCAAGAGGTGCGCATGTGATCTCAGAAGGCTACAGAAGCTTGTTTTCTGCACGCTTGAGCAGCGGTGTCTAGTCGCTTCTTGGAAACACGGACCGTAGTATTGAATTCATCATAAACCAATCTGCGCGCCACCCCCCTGCTCCAACGATAGCAAGAAAGACTGCTCACCCTTCAACGTAAGAACGCGAGGAAAGATGTGTCTCGAGTTTGGTAAGATCAACTGACATGTTGGATCCTGGGCAGTGCGTGTAAAGTGTTGGACGAGGTCAAGTGGAAAGAGGACAATCGATGTCGATGAACTGCACGAAAAAAAAACTAAATCTGATAACCGTTAGATCATGTGACCACAGCACAATAACTACTTAATAATTATATAATAATACCTTCAAAGCGACCAGCGCATTCCGCCTGTGCTGACCCAGTGTCATCAAAACAGCGGAGCGCCAGTCCAAGCACGTACGTATACCATATCCCACGCCCTGTATCCATATTTCCCCGGATAGAAAATCTCCGGCCTACGTAGTGTCATATTAACGACTTGGCTAATTAGGCGCAGATGTAAACCGTTAGGGCACTCGCTCCCACACACCCATCTCGAATTGTCCACCAGTGCGACGGTTGCGGTCTCAGGTCGCCATGGACGGATCCCGCACATATAACCCAACCGCATGTTATCAGACGCTCAAACTGCCACGAGTCGTCTCATCTATCACGGCAGTGTCTGGTTATCCTTCGGCATTGATAATACGCCCTCTCCTTTGTTGCCTTTGCGGCACTTTATTTGAAAAATTTCTCTCATTGGCCGCCTCGGCAAAAAAAAAAAACAGATGTTGAAGCGCGGAACGGAACGCAGTGTAATCATCATTACAGGTATGAATAACGGAGCGCGCAGGCAAGCAGCATTCTCAAGGTAACGCCTGGCCTCATCATGACGCCAAGACGCGATGGTCCCCCTAAGCATTCTCGCCAAAGGTTGTGGGCTGGCGAGCATCGAGGCACGGTCTCATTTGCCCAAGGTACCCGCAAGTTGTTACGTCCTTTGTTCTGAGCTTTGCAAAGCGCCTCACGGCGAGCTGTCAAGTTCACTCAATGTGCGGCGCCGCGGCATTCTTTGGCGCGACATCGGTCCTCTAGTCTTGCTTTACTTGTGCAAAAAAGGTAGCGCAATTTTTTTTGTCAGTTTTTCGGTCCCTTTTGGCTCGCAGGCTCACCCACGCCGATTGCGCTCCCCCCACTTCGCATCTCCACATGGTATGGATTCTTGCGCTCTCGAATCTATGATGTCAGCTACCCTCTTTTTGATGACAAGCGTTCAGGGTCCTCGAACCTTGCACGATCTGAAGGCAATCGTCTCACAACGGTTTGGAGGTGCTGCGTCTGTGAAGTCACGTGTCTCTCGCGTTGTGCCCTTCTCGAATATCGAAATGGAATTTGATTCCACCTCATTCTGAACGTGTCGTCCATTCGTCCCAACCCTCTGCTCGTGCACGCCTGCGCTGGTTGGCTTATCTAACGTTATTTTTATTTTTTTCAAATCCAGCACAGGTACACTGGAACATTACGTGGACGATTCGAGCCATCGTTCCAAACGTGCTCTTTTTGACACAAACCCTCTGATTTTCAGTGTCCGCGCTTCAACATCAATGTTGCCCGCAATGCCGCTCGTCGGAGAAGTCTCGGTGCCAAGTAAGTGCTTACTCTCAAGAGGTAGGGCATTGATCGTAACGCGCACAGCCCTGGTGGACGAGGCGTAATGACCCTAATTCAATTTGTGTACTCGGTTTGATAGGATGTCTGGATTCATCGCCCGCCCCAGACGGCAACGACGGCACATTATCCGAGGACGGGCCACTCGATGAAAGTAAACGGGATCGGCGGGTGGTTTTTGCACAAGCGGAGTTTGTACTGTCCAACACCCAGGGAGGGGAAGAAAAAAGGGGCAGTCGGGGACGAGAATTTGTGCGAACAGATCGCAGCGTGTGCATGGTACGTGTGTATGCTCATTTCCGCCTGCTTCCCGTAATTTCCGCCCTCCCTGGCTTGCTTTCCCCCCCTCAACGTCACTTCACTCCCATCGTCATCATCATCCCTCCCACCTTGAGACCCACACCCCCGGTCTCCCATTGATCTGTTGGGTTCCGGTGAAAGGAAACAAGGGGCAGGGAATGACAAGAGGCGCTCAACGAGTGTACCGTGGCCATAGGCCCGGTCACACAGAGACATAGCAGTGCGCACGCACGGTGTGATGGGGTACACGCACATACCATATCACAAGACATCACCCCGCACAACACCACGACTATGGCGCGTGGCCGAGTTGGGCAGGAAGGTGGCCGCTACCGGAAACAAAAAAGGGGGAGGACCTCTTGGTGATCACCGTGCACCGTGCAGGGTAGGCAAGGGCAGTAGCAGGCGAGAAGGGAATCATCTAGCTGTACTGCTACATCAGCTCCTGTGCACTAACTGGTCGGTGCGTGTTCTTTGGTGATCTGCGCCACGAAGCAACGTGGCCGGGGAGTACGAAAGAGGCCCCCCGTTTGCAATATCTACGCGCGCAATCTGGTCAAAATTGACCGAATGACCACACAGTATTCCTGTGACACCGAACTCATGCGTGGCACTGCACTGCGGATCACGTCGAGTGCGTGTTGGTGTTTATGAATCCAGTTGCCAATTGTCGAACTTGCCTCTTCGGCTGGTTCGGCAAGAAATGCCAAGCATATCGTCGCTCCGACCAACCAGTCATATCGAGGTGAGGACCTGCGCTAGACCTAACTGGTTGCGGATGCCGAGCTTTTGCAGTGACCGAGTATGTAACGTAAATGCCAAGGACCCGGTTTGAATGTGAGTTTCTGGAGTCGCACAGCCTCACAAGCAAGAAGTTTCTTGAGAAGCCGAAATGTATGAGCGATATCGATCTTTCGTCACGTGGCGTCCGATGGCGTCCTCCCATCGAGACAGCGTCTCTCTTTCCCGATCGCCAATGTATTGGTTGCCAGTGAAGGTGTGAGCGTGGGTGAAACTGACTGAAATTGACAGATTAAGTTGTCGATTCCCAGCCAAGAGCCTACCCAGACAGCAAGGATATCGGGTCTGTACTGTACTGTACTGTACCGATGTTTAGGGAATGCCGAGGAAGAGCCAGGCGCCAGAGCCGTTTGAGGCGATGGACCTCCATTAGTCACTTCGGGTTTCAGATTCGTAAACGGTAACTCATAACCCCGGGGCGGGCCACTGGATCCTGAACCCGCCTGCTAACAAATTTGCATTTTTGCGGTCTACCGTCGGGGACTAGAGGACAAGAAAAGGAAGGGTGAAAAAGAGAAATTAACAGACGGCGTCCTCAACTGACAAACGATTGCATGATTGTCGGCCGGCTGCTTGACTACGGCTAGGGGCGAATGTCCGACGTGTCTTGAGAAAGAGACGATAATGACGTCAATTTTTGTTTTCGGTTGCCGATTGATTTCGTGCAGGGGCTATCAGGTGCTTGGGTTGATGATGATGTATGACACTCCACTCTTCTGAGTGAGATGAATGAATTAAAAGTGCGCGTCGTAATAGATCAGAAAATCATTAATTCATACTACAATATGGAGAAAAAGGGGGAAAGCAAGGGGGAACGGCAAATTTGATGATGATGGAATGCGCATGAGATGGGTGCGTTGGTCTTGACCGGTCGTAGCAACCGATCGAATGGAAGAGCAGACCTGTGTTAGACAGTTTCAGCTGTGCGGTGGTGTAGCCCGGTGGGGATGGGGCGCACGGGCACGCGGTGAGATTAGTAAAAGGAAAGTAAAGAATGTGGGTCGCCAAGAGGATCCGTGTGTGTGTGTGTGCTCGAATTTTTTTTATAAGGATGAGTTGCGCCAAGGGAGGGAGGACGGCAGGAGGAATTGGGTTCACGAAGTAAATCTAATAATAGATGTAATAGTAATAGCGGTGGTAGTTGTATTGGTATTGGATTGAAATGAGCGCTCCGAAGAGACTGACGGTTGGCGTGGGTGTCAATGTCCCGTGCTGTGTCGAGTTGGAAAGTGGGCGCCCGACGGTTGGGTGCTGGCTGCTGCTGCGCCAAAGAGAGGGGGAAGGACGGGTTGTGGAGCCCTGAATTTATTTATTGTCGCGATCGGCTAACTCCGACGGTTGTTATTCGCGATCATGAGCGAGAGATGAGATCTGCGATTGATTGGATTTGGGTCTCTTACTCGTCACCCACCGGTCCCCCTACTCTCCAAGCAAAAAATACATGAATACCACGTGGCGATGGCGGTTTCGTCATCGTTGAGAATAATAAAATAATAAAATGTTGGCGGGTTCCTAAAACCCGCTATCCAATTTGGAGACTTAACGGACGAGTAAATAATAAATTTGTGTGGCCGCAGCGTCGCGTCCGTGTGCGTTCCACTTTCTGTTTATGTATGTTCTGTTCATCCTCCGTCTCATTCCCTTGGCTCTTCTCTTGCCGTCGGGCGTTCCGAAGCCAGGTTCGCGATCTCTTGAGCGCAATAATCCGTCCTCCGGCTCCGTCGAGTCCGGGACTAAAACGCTACCCTCGTCTAACTTTACCCATACATACCGCCATACAACGTCACACCACCGGCTCGTCGGAGTCGCATCTACCAAGTTCTCGTTCAAGTTCAAGACGCCGCGTTGTCGAAATGAACTACATCCAATCCCCTCTATGCATCTATCTTTTATATCCTCGCTCCCTCTCCGCTCACCCTTCCTTGTCTCCTTCTCAACATGCTCTCCCCCCTCTTCCTCAAAGACACTATGGAGGACATTATCATCCATTCGCTCGACGACGACCCTCCCTTCTCCCCTCCGCGCTCCCTCCTCCCCCTCATGCTCACTTGTCGCCGCTTCTACAATCTCCTCAATCCTGACAACAACCCTCGTCTCTACCAACGCATCTTCTATCGCATGTTTGACGCCGCCGCCCTCGCTCGCCGTTTCCCCCCTTCCTCCCTTGTTGCCTCCCATTTGTATCCTGAGCTCAAGAGGCGCTTCCAGGCTCTGCATTGCATAAGGCATGGCGACGTACATCACCCTCACTTGGAGAGAGCTCTCCTTGTAGCCTACATCATGGTACTCGAGCATGACGCCCTCAACTTTCGACTCCTCCAAGACGCCGGCCTCTCCCCCCTTCTCGACAAGTATATCGCAGAGCGTCTACATCGCGGCCACAACCTATGGCCCGTCGAGGACACGTGCAATGTCCTCGCCGTCGCTCTCTTTTGGCATATGACTTCACAAGGTGCGTTGCATGATCGTACTCCGCTCCTCCTTCCCTTCGGCCAATCTGACCCTCCCCCTTTTACCGTCAGACGCCCTCGCCGGAGAGTCAATTGATAGCCGTGACAAGGTCATGGACATTCTATTCCCCCTCGTTTTTGCTTGGTTCCGGGTCCGTGCCTTCCCTTCTCCCTTCTCCATCACCTCCACCCCTCGTTCTGACCGATCGTCCCCCACCCTGCAGTACTCATTCGCCGAGCAAGGTTTTGATCCGCACATCCTCATTAATGGGACGTCACATCTCTCTCCACGCGCCTGTCCCCCTGTATCTCCCTCATCACCTGTGATCGTCCCGATCGAATACGTGGGCCACGCGCTCCACCTGCGGCTTCCTCCGATCGCGCTCACTGCGTCGCTCGCGTATTTCGTACGAATCGACGCGTTTCCTTCCATTCCTGTCCCACTTCCAGAAGGCCAGACGAATGGTGCAACCGTCGAGGTAAATATCGAGCACTACTTCCGCAACCGCACGGTGCCCCGCGGTCCGGTATCTCCGGGCCCCTTTTACAAAAGCCCCAGCACGCGCCACGACTGGGACTGGCTGCGTGCCATTGCTGGCAACCGCATCACGTCGGGTTCGCTTAAGCGATACACGCCTGGAATACTCACCGGAAAGTGGAGGGGGACTGCGCTGGTGCGTGTTCTGCGTGTTCCGTGCTGCGGCGCTGAGCCCTTGCTTTTACAAATTTCTGATATTGCTGCCCTCCCTCTTGCACTAGGCACCATACGATCGTGACTTTACGCCCTTCATGACTGGAGAGGCTGGCCCTGCCGCATTGCCTGGTCATTCTCGCCTTCACTTCTCTTGCTCCTTGGAGGAACACGTGCGATATTCCAGGCACGACTTGAAACTATCTGGCGATGGATTGGATGACCCTCCCCACTTGCCGTTTTCCTCGCCGACGACGTGGACGCGAACTAAGGTGCGACTCTGCTCAGAAAGGCAAAAGAGCTTTGCTGCATGCCTCCATAGCTGATGCCATTTTTTTTGACAGGACGGAATCGAGGTCTTTGATAAACGTACTTCTACAAAGGTATTCTACAAAACTTTCAATCGCGAAAGTCCTGGTGAAGAACCGGAAAACGTGCAGAGCGAGTTGGGTGCAGGTCCGCCGAGGACTGATCAGAAAATTGTGGATGTGGTCTTATCGGGCAAAGTGTGTACCGCGTTTCACTTTTCGCTGGAACGCTACTCCTAACTAGCCGGCTTTTTTTCTGAAGAGTGAAGTTCGCCTTGAACCTGCATTGGGCAATTATGAGTTTTTGGGCCGCGTGCGTATCTCCGACGGCCTTGTTGTGCTTGTCAGACGGCATCCGGTGTGTTGCATTAAAATTACTCGGTCAGCTTCTGCACATGGGATTCCTAATGGACCATCGCTTGTAGGCCAACGCACACGGGGGCAGACATCCAGGTTGTATGATCTATGTTGGTTACGGTGAGTCTTTTCATTTGATCACCAATTGAATGCCTGGAGAGCTGATCCATGTCGTTTCATAGTGCTTTCTTCGCAGAACTTTGTCGGGAAATGGAAGTACGGCTCTCCTGGCGATCAATGGGAGGGTATCTTTAGTCTGTGCAAAGAAGAATAGCCAATGATGAAGTGCGATTCCATATTTGCACTCTGGGTGGGCAACGTGCCTTTGCTGGTGGGCGTTTTCACCAGTAGCCCCATTCCGCATGTGCGCTCGTGCCCGCACGCGCCCGCGCGAGATCCGATACGATATCACACAGTCGTCTCACATCTGACTGCCCTCGAATCTCGATATGGACAGGAGCGCGCTTATGACCTGGTTCTGCCATGCCCCCCTCCCTTCACTTCGTACTTAATTGCTGCGGACATCTGGATACGATTTATACACGACATAAACGCACGCACACTCACACCTAGATATCACCCCACGTAAATCCCCGGTTTGTTGTCTTATCTCTCACTTGCCAGCGTTCTCGAATCCGGGAACTGCGATTATTGTGGCGTCTAATTCTATTACTACTATTTGCTTCTACATACTACAGCCTTCCTCTACCTTCCTTATGGAAATGTTATGGAATTCCCTCCCCTCTCTTAATTTATCTGCCTTATTATGTATTGAAATCAACGTGAAAAGTAAATAAACATAATCGGAGTTGAAATGCGTGTTTGATATGACAAATGCCGAGGCCGTGTTGGCTGTTCACGTCGTCTGTAACGGCGTCGTTGATCTTCTTGTCATAACCACCATCACCAAAGAAAGGGAGAGAGACATGCGTACGACCACAACAACAAGCACGACGTTCGATTCAATCCCACAAGAAGTCCTCGAGAACATCGCCTTCTTCGCAGTAGCGAGCAACCCGCTCGGCCCGCCTCACGAGCTCATCCCGCTCCTCCTCGTCAACAGACGCCTCCACGCCGCCGCCTCGAGCACATCAAACCCGCACCTGCACGCCCGCATCTTTGCACACAAATTCGATACTGCCGCCCTCGTCCGCCGCCTGGGCCCGAGCGCCGTCACGGCGCCCAAGCTTGCGGCCGAGCTACGCCGCAGGTGCGTGCTCCTCGCGCGTCTGCGTGCGCGCGTCGGGTGCTCGGTCGACTTTTCCGGCGGTGGTGGTAATGGTGGTGGGGTGACGGAGGAAGAAGTGCGGATGATGCACGAGATGTTGTGGATGGCGTATCTGATGATGTTGGAGAATGACGGGAAGAACGAGAGGCAGTTGCGGGAGTACGCGCTGCTCGACGGGTGGCTGCGCCGGTTCTGGTTTGCGGAGGACGGCGCGTCGTGCGCGCAGCTCGCTATTCGG
>Ga0209488_10000889_pt1 | contig 25409 bp, 28 predicted proteins | sample Rivendell_Oct201_8_FD_188349 | JGI IMG/M metagenome (GOLD analysis project Ga0209488, IMG submission 188349) | Vadose zone soil microbial communities from the Eel River Critical Zone Observatory, Northern California, USA -... | ecosystem: Environmental > Terrestrial > Soil > Vadose zone >...
CGCGCTGTATTTTGCCTTGCGCCGGGCGCTGCCGCTCAATCCTTTGAGCGTGATGGCCGTGGGTGGACTTGGCGTGGCGGGTTTGGCGGCTGCCGCGCTCCAATTCTACCATCCCTTCGACGTGACCATCGTCGACCTCGCGGTGCATGTGACCGCGGTTCTCATTGTCGTCGCAGCGATCACGCTCGGCGCGCGCTGGGATCTGGCTCGCTCGCGTTAAGAGCTACTTCTTCCGCGCTGGAACGGGGACGCCCGCGACCTTCAGATTGACCATGTTCAGCGTGCCGCGCGTCGTGAAATAGAGCGTCTTCCAGTCGTCCCCGCCGAAGGCGATGTTCGTGGTCGCGGGCTGGCCGTGAACGATGCGGCCGAGCCTCTTGCCCTTGGAGTCGAGGATATAGAGCCCGCCCGCTCCGCCCACATACACATTGCCGGCGGAATCCACTTTCATGCCGTCGGGCACGCCCGGCTCCGCGCCGCCAAGGTCGGCGAAAACGCGGCTCGTCTGTTTCGCCAGCGTGCCGTTGGGCAGCATATCGAAGGCGCGAACATGCCTGCGACGTGAATCATCGACGTAGAGCACGCTCTCGTCGGGCGAGAAGGCGAGCCCGTTCGGTCCGACCATGTCCTCGACGAGCAGCGACATCGAGCCGAGATCGGCGCTCACGCGATAGACGCCATTGACCGTCACGTCCCATTGTTCGGGCGCGAGCGGTCCGCCGGGATCGGTGAAGTAGATGGCCCCATCCGATTTCACGATCACATCGTTGGGGCGGAGCAGCCTCTTGCCTTGGAAGCTGTTGGCGACAACGGTGATACTGCCGTCCGGTTCGGTGCGCGTCACACGGCGCGTCAGATGCTCGCAGGCAATCAACCGCCCTTGCAGATCGCGCGTCGTGCCGTTCGCTTCGTTGGTCTTATCCTTGAACAAAGTGACGCCCTGCCCCGGCGTATATTTCATGCGCCTAGCGGTTTGAATGTCGCTGAACAGCAGATAATGGCCTTCCGCAAACCATACCGGCCCTTCGGCTGGACCGATGTCGCCGCCGAAACCGCTGGCGAGCTCGCGGATGGGCTCGGAGGTCGCGATGATGGCGTCCAGTTCCGGCGCCAAACGCTCGATGCGCTTGGCCGGCTGGGCAAGAGCGCGCCAGCCGCCCGCGGCAAAGGCGATGCAGCCAGCAGCGCCAGACAGCACCGCTTGACGACGCGTCATCCCATAGCGAATGCGCATGGCGAATCCCCCTACAAAAAACTCACACCCTCCCGCTGTTAGCGGTCCGGCAAAGCGAACACGTAGATCGCGTTGCCGTTCAGCGGGTGCCGCACATCCGGTTCGATGGTCCGCGGGACATTGCGCGGGCTGCCGCCGCCAAGACCGGCCGGTACGGCGATATATTGCTTGCCGTTGACGCTGAAACTCACCGGGAAGCCCTGGACCGAGGTGCCCAGCCGCGTCTTCCACAGCTCCTTGCCCGTCGCCGTGTCGAAAGCGTGAAAGGTGCGGTCGAGGTCACCGACGAAGGTCACACCGCCATCGGTCGTCAGCACGCCGGTCAGCCATTCGGGCCGCTGATCGAAGTTCCATTTCTGCTGCATGGTGCGAACATCAAACGCAGCGAGATGACCGACATTGCCGTTGCTGCCTGGCATCTCGAAGAAGCGCCGGTCGGCCTGTGTGCCGCCGCCGCCGTCCTTCCTTTCGACGACGCGGCCGTTCATCTCCATGCACTCTTGCGTGAGCGGAATGACGAGCGTGGACGTGCCCGGATCGTAGCTCATCGCCTGCCAGTCCTTGCCGCCCGCGGTGCCCGGGCAAGCGGGGAGCCAATAGCCGGTTTTTTGTTCGAGAATGTCGGGCCGGTAGGAAAGCTGACCCTTGCTCTTGTCCTTCCACTGGAAGACGTTCTGAAAGACCGTTTCCTTGGCGTCGAGGAATTGGCCGGTCTGGCGGTCGAGCTTCCACAGGATGCCCGCCTTGCCGATGTTGAACGACAGCTTGCGGCCGCCGACATCGACGAGCACGCGCTCAAAGACCTCATCCAGATCGAGCGATTCGCCGGGCACGTGTTGGAAGTACCAGGCGAGCTCGCCGGTGTCGGGTTTGAGCGCCAGCGTCGAACTGGTGTAGAGCGCGGCGTCGGCGCCGGTGGTGCCGCGGCTCGCCTGCATCCAAGGCTTGGCCTGCGCCACGCCCCAATAGGTGAGATTGAGATCCGGATCGTAACTTCCCGTGATCCAGGTATCGCCGCCGGAGCGCAGCATGTTGGGGAGCTTGCCCCAGCTGTCGCCGCCCGGCGTTCCTTCACGCGCTGTTGTTATGAAGCGCCAGAGCTGCTTTCCGGTCTGCGCGTCGTAGCCGCTGATGAAGCAGCCTTGGTCCTTCTCCGCGGCCTTGTACAATTCGCAGCCGCCAAGACCCTGGACGACTTTGCCGTTGATGATGATCGGGCCGCTGGAATTGGCGAAGCCCTTGGAGTTGTCGGCGATGACGGTGTCCCAAACCATCCGGCCGGTCCTGGCGTCGAGCGCCATGATGTGCGCATCCGAGGAGGCGACGTAGACCTTGTCCTGATAGATCGCCAGATTGCGCATCGCGCCGTTCCCGCCGCTCCTCGCGCCTGATGGACGAATGCGATTTTCCCACAGGAGTTCGCCGGTGCGCGCGTCGAGCGCCTGCACCAGATTGTCGACGTTAACCAGATACATGATCCCGTTGTGCACGAGGGGGGTCGGCTCGTTCGCACCGACATTGTCGACCATCGACCACACCCAGGCGAGCTGGAGCTGGTTCACGTTCTGCTTGTTGACCTGGTTAAGCTGGCTGTGGCTCCAGCCCCTGTAACCGCCACGGACCATCAGCCAATCGTTCGGACTGGGATTGAGCAGCATCTGGTCGGTGACGGGAACGTAGTTCTGGATATTGCCTTCCAAATTGAGGCGCGCGGGCAGCCTAGGCGGTCCGGCCGTCGCCCCTGCGGCTGTCTGAGTTGCCGGCCGCGCAGGCGCCGTGCCCGTCGCGACTTGCCCTAACGGTATTGCCGTCGCGACCGTGAGTTCTTGCGCGCCTGCCGCCGCGCCGTTCTGGCGCAAGATGAAAGCAACGAGAGCGCCAACCGCCTGATCGCTCAGCGTGCGCGGATTGTCGGCCGGCATCGAAGTCGCGATTTTGGTGTAGAGCTCGCTGGTCGTGCGGCCGCGCCAAGCGCTCATGAATTGCGGGCCCGCGAGCGGCGGGGCTTCGGCGCCGCCGCTCAGATCGGCTTGATGGCACTTCGCACAGGTCGCCTGGAACGCCACCTGGCCGATATTGGCCTGGTCGGTCGTGAACACGCCGTTGCCCGCGGGCTGTGGTTGTGCCGTGGCGATGGCGATGGCAATTCCTAGTGCTGCCGTCGCCGCACCCGAAACCAAGAGTAATGTTTTCAATCCCCGCATCGTCTGCTCCTCAATTTGCGTGCATGAGCCAGCCCCGGAGATTTCCGTCGGGGGCGCGCTCGGAACTCAGCTGAACGTATAATTGGCCGTTCTTCAGATCCTGGACCATCTGGGGCGTGAGATCGACACTACCGCTGATGGTCGGCGTGGTCGTCTTGGTGATCTCTAGATCGAGAATCGCGGGGCCGGGTATGCCGGGTGCGCCACGATGGATGTGCGCCACCGTCGCGGGCGAGCGCAAGCCCTCAGCCGTGCCGGTGACCGAGAGCTTGCTACCGGCGAGGGTCGCCGTCACGGAGCCCTGCCCCGCGACGGTCGCCTGCATCCCGACATCGAGCGGCACCACCGAAAGCCGCGTCTTGTAAGTCTCGCCGTTCGGAGCCGCGTCGACGCGGGCTCCCAGAAAAAGCGCGGCGGCCATTACGAGCGCCGTCCATCCATGATGCTGGGTCATGATCATCTTCATCTTTGAATTGGGCCGGTCGGGAGCTCCCGATCTCGCCGCCCGTGCCGGCGAAATCTATACAAGAGGGCGGTGCAGTTCCAGGCCCGCGAGCCTATCGCTTAGTCGGGTTTTTCGAAAAACAGGGCGAGCTGGCCGCATTCTGCCTTCGCGCCTGCGAAATCCGCCGCCAGCCTTTCATAAAGATGCGCGTTGCCGATGAACAGCTCTTGGGCAGCCTCATCCGCGGCGACGAATTCCGCGATTTCCTCCATTTCCGCCACCCAGCGATAGGCCTTGCCGAACATCGATGGAATCTGGCGCTCGAACCAGGCGAGCAGCATCGGCTGGCTATCGCCAAGCTCGCGGCGGAGCGCATCGGCCGTTCCCGCCCGCGCAGCCGCAAGAATCATCACGCTCGCAAGCGCCGTCAGTCCCTTGGTGATTCCGCCATAAGACATTTTGAGCGCCGATGCCGCGCCAATGGGTCCATCGAGCACCTTGCAGACAAGCCCGAATTCCACGAGCACGGCAGCTTCACCGGCCTTCTCTCCCGAAAGATAGAAAACGGGACCGGCTGCGCCCGGTTTCGGCGGTCCACCGATGATACCGGCATCGACGAAGGGCGTGCCGGTGGTTTCCACGATCGCTGCGATCGCCCCGACGGTCCGTGGGCTGACGGCGTTGCAATCGACATAGAGCGGCTTCTTCGGCGCGCGCGTGAGGATCGGCGCCAGATGGTGCGCGAGGGCTTCCGCTTCGCCGGGCGGCACGATGGAAAGCAAGATATCGGCCGCGGCAAGCTCATCGGGCGAAACGGCAGCCATGGATGCTGCCGCGGCGCGGGCAACGCTGTCGCGGCTGCGCCCCTCCAAAGAGGTCACAACCTTGAGCCCATTTTGGCTCAGGCGCGCGCCGACGGCCGTTCCCATCTGGCCGGGCGCGATGATCGCAATATCGGGCTTCATGGGCCGCCTACCGATCCGGGCGGTGCTTCTCTTCGATCGTGCATGCCGTAGTCGCGCACCACCGAGACGACGCGCAGGCGATAGTCCTGAAAGATCGTGCTGCGCCCAACGCGCTGCGCCTTCTTATGATCTTCGTGCTCGCGCCAGCGGCGCACCGATTCCTCGTCGCGCCAGAAGGAAAGCGACAGGAGCTTTCCCTCCTCGGAGAGACTCGAAAATCGTTCGATCGAAAGGAACCCGTCAGTGGCTTCGAGCTCGGAGCGCAGCGAGGCCGCGATGGCAAGATAGTCCTGTTGCCTATCCGGCTGGGTCCAGACTTCGAAAATGACCGCGATCATCGACTGTGCCCCGGAGCTCTGTCGGTTTCGGTTTCCCTAGCTCGGAATCGAGGTTGCCGACAATCAACCCGTATGAGCCACAACCGAAAACCAGGGCAACGCCCGCCGCGACAAGCAGCGGAAGCGTGAAGTCTCCGGAGGTCGAAATCAACAGGCCCGTGACCAGGGGCGCGAAAGACCCGCCGATATTTCCGCCGAAATTCTGCAAAGAGGCGAGCGAGGACACCATATGAGGCGGGGCCACATCGATGGGCATGGAATTCACCGCCGCCGTGGAGAAGCTGACGCTTGCGACCGAAAGCGTGAGAAAGGCGATCGCCAGGACATCGTCCGGCGTGTAGGCGCCGGCGATGGTGAACAAGGTCGCGCCCAAGAGGCCGCCGCAGGCGAAACCTTTTCGCACCAGCGTGACGGGCCGCCCGGCGGCGATCAGCCGATCCCCCAGCCAGCCGCCCAGGATCACGCAGCCGGTTCCGATGAGGAACGGCAACATGCCGACCCAACCGGTGGTCAACGCCGACATCCCACGCTGCAGGACGAGATAGCCCGGCAGCCAGGTCGCAAAGACATAATAGATGTAGAGATAGCCGGCTTGCCCGAGCATCACGCCCCAGGTGGTGGGATATCGGAGCAAGCTAGACCAACGGATCTGGCTTTGGGTTTCGTTTGTCGTGGCGGGCGCATCCTCGCGTGGCGGCGCACGATAAACCGCGGCCCACCACAGAATCCAAAACAGCCCAAGCGCGCCCGTGGTGTAGAACACCCACTCCCAGCCCCAATTCACCAGGACCACCGAGGCGAATGGAATGCCGATTGTGAGTCCGATCTTGTTGCCGGCGAAAAACGTGCCCACCGCCAAAGCGCGATTCTTCTTGTCGAAGGTTTCGCGAATGACGCGCGCGCCGGACGGAATCAGCAGCGACTCGCCGATGCCAAGCAGCGTGAGAAAACCCGCGAGCGGCGCAAATGCCTTGGTCAGGCTGCATAGAGCCGTGGCCAGCGACCAGGTTCCCACGCCCAACGGAAAAGAGCGCCGCGGCCAGATGCGATCGGTCAGCGGACCGGCGGCAAGAAACGACAACGTGTAGGCCCAACTGAAGATGGCCTGAAGAAGGCCTACCTCAGCCGGCGTGTAATGATAGACCTTGATGAGCTGCGGCCCGACCACCGCGACATTGACGCGGTCGATATAAGCGATCGCCTGCGCGCTCGCCAGCAGAGCCAGGATATTCCAGCGATAGGCCGGGGAGGACCGGTTCACCCGACGACAAGCTTGTCGTGCTGGCTCTGGCCTTCGGTCAGGCCTCTTTCCTTCATCCAGTCATAGGCACGACCAAAGAGCTCGGCCGCGTAATAATCGACATGCTTGTAGCGCACAAAGGCCTTCAGCAATTCATGCGGCTCCATCGCGCCCTTGGCCGACGCCGTCACGTGATGGGCATATTTGTAGAAATCGGCGTTGATGAGATCGACCGCTTGGTTTTCCGCATCGTAATAGGCCTTGCGCTGTTCGGGCGTTAAGTCGGGCGCCACCACCTCGCCGCCGCGATAGAAGGCCGATGCGATGATGTGCGCGCCTTCCTTGAGGCCAAGGCTGATGAAGGGCTCCATCACCGTCACGACGCGATATGCACCGCTCTTCAGCCCCGCCCAGCGCGTATAGGGCAGTCCACCGTTCTGGATCTTGACGTGCTCCTTGCCGACGGCGCTTTCGAGCATCTGGATGGTCGTGTAATGCGAACCGGTCAGCTCCTGGACGACCACCGGCACGTCGGCGAGATCGCGCGGCACCTGCAAGGCTTCTTCGAAGGACAGGATCGCCTGCGCCGCTACGGCCGAACGGAGCCCCGCGATGTTGCCGCCGCGCGTGCCGCGTTCGAGCCGGTCGATGCTGGCCCATTCGCAGACATTGTAGCTGTCGGCCGAACCGCAATCGAAAAGATTCTCTTTCAGCCGCGCCATGATCGGACGGTCGGCGCTGTCTTTCTCGCGCGCTTCATAGGGCGCCGACATCTGGACGTTCAGCCCGGCTTTTTCAAACAGCTTCTCTTCGATGCCGACCAACACCGGCAAATCGAAAACCGGATTGTTGGGGGCGATCTTCACCAGCGGTTTTGACTCGGACATTTTCTTCCTCATGCGTTCGGAAGGCTTCACGCGAATTCCCGTGTTTTTGATGTAGTTCTTGACCCGCTGCCTGTCAAATCACCGCTGCGCGCAGGCGGTTTTCCTTGGCGGAGTTCGGGTTTGCATTGCCTGCAAGATGCTCTTCAAATGCTTAAAATCGCATTCGGATCGCCGGTATGACGGATCTTCGATTAACCCTTGCCTGCAATGATTACGACCGCTGCCGGCCATTGATCGATGGGCGGGTCAGCCCTGAAGGCATCGATCTGGACATCACCATTTTAAAGCCGCGCGAACTGTTTCCGCGCATGTTGGACAACCAGGAATTCCAGGCTTCCGAATTGTCGCTCGGCTCCTACGCCACGCTGGTTGCGCGCGATGAAAGCCCCTTCGTCGCCATTCCCGTCGCGCTGTCGCGAATTTTCCGGCATTCCTGCATCTATGTCCGTGACAACGCCGGAATCGCCAAGCCGGAGGACCTTAAAGGCAAGCGCGTCGGCACGACCCAATATGGCGCCACCGCGATACTCACCATCAAGGGCATGCTGCAGGATGAATTTGGCGTGGCCCCACGCGACATAAGCTGGTTCATCGGCGGCTTGAACACGCCGGCCGAGAAACCGCTGATCCCTCTGCATCTGCCGGAGAATATCGATCTGCAATTCCTCTCGGGCAGCTTGACCCTGGAAACGATGCTGGAGCGAGGTGAGCTCGATGCGCTGTTCTCGATCTATTTGCCCAAGCTTTTCCTCGAAGGCTCGCCGCGAATCGCGCGGCTGTTCCCGAACTTCAAACAGGTTGAACAGGATTATTACCGCCGCACGCGAATCTTCCCGATCATGCACACTGTGGTGATCCGCAAAGACGTCTATCGCGATTCCCCCTGGGTGGCGGAGAGCCTCTATCGCGCCTTCTGCCGTGCGCGAGATATCGCGGTGCAGCCGCTTTACGACACCGATGCGCTGATGGTCGCGCTGCCCTGGCTGATCGACCATGTCGAGGAAAGCCGGCGCAGCTTCGGCGAGGATTTCTGGGCCTATGGTCTGGAAGCGAACCGCCCCTCATGGGACGCGATGTGCCGCTATGTTTACGAGCAGGGGCTGGCGCCAAGGCGCATCGCGCCCGAAGAGCTGTTCGTCCCGGTCGGCGATCCGATCCCTAGCCGCTGTTGATGTGCAGGATATTGCCGTCGGGATCCTTGAACCAGGCAGCCTTGAAATCTCCGGCGACATGGATGTCGTCTTCGCGGCGTAGGCCTGGCAGGTCGTAGTGCTCGAACACGACGTCCGCTCTCTTGAGGGTCCGGACGATGGACTCGATTTCGTCACCGACGCCCCAAGTCGCAGATGTCGCCTTGTTGGTGCCGGCAAATTGCGACTGATAGACCACAATGATGGAACTTCCGCTGCGATAGGTGATCACTCCGGGGCCTTCCATGCCGGACGGCTTGAAACCGAGAGTGCCTTCATAGAATTTCTTAGCCCTTGCAATGTCCTTCACCGCAATCGTGGCCATTGCATTTTTATCTGCCAGCATCGCAATTCTCCTGTTTGCGAGGTTCGCGCTCCAGACGGCCGTGCGGATCGCACAGTTTCGCCGCACGGTTGCGTTAACCGCCTAGGCGCGATTTCGTTTCAGAGAGTTTGCGGCCGAGCACACGCTTATGCGTGCAAAGGCGAGAGGGGAAAGGAACCCATCCATAGATGGATTCCTTCCCCTCCTCTGTCTAACGGGACATGCCCTTGTAGAGCAGCCGCTGCATTCCCGAGCTGGTCTGGGCGATATAGATATTGCCCTTGGAATCGGTCTGGATGTGATGACCCGCGCCCAGGATTCCCGGCGGCTCGATTGTTCCGAGATAATCGAGCGTCTTGCGATCGACCACGGCTATGCCTTTACCGTAGCCGACATAGAGGAATTGCTCATCGGGTGAGAACGCGAGATCGCGCGCGAAAATCGCGTCGCCCTTCATCAGCTGTTTGATGAACTTCCCGTCCTTGTCGAACATCTGCACGCGACGGTTCTCGCGATCCGCCACATAGACGGTGCCGTCCTTGGAGAGGCGAATGGCATGCACGATCGAGAAGTTCTGCGGGCCCGGCTCCTTGAATTCCTTAAAGCTCACGACCGCGCAGGAATAGTCGTCCACCGGTTTGTTGCCGAACGCGCCCCACATGCGCTTGAAGCGCCCGGTATCGGCATCCACCACGATGACGCGATGATTGCCATAACCGTCGGCGACGAACAGTTCATTGGTCGCCGGAAAATATTGCGCGTCCGCCGGCCGGTGGAAATTTGCCGTGTCGGCATTGCCCTTGCTGGCGCTGCTTTTGCCGAACTGCGTGACGAATTTGCCGTCCTGCGTGAATTTGAGCAGCTGGTCGTCCGTCACAGGGCGCAAGCCGGGCAAGCCGTTTTCCGGACAGGAATTCCCGCCGAGCCAGACGAACCCCTTTGAATCGATCAGAATGCCGTGCTCGCGTTCCGGCCATTGATAGCCATTGCCATCGCCGCCCCAACCACGCACGTAATTGCCCGCCGCGTCGAAGATGGTGACCGGCGGGGCGGCCATCTTCTTGTCATCGTCCTTCAACGTGCGCGGGCGGGTGAGCACCCAGGCATTGTCCTTGGCATCGATCGCGATGCTCGAGACGTCGCCGAATTTCATATTCGGCGGCTTTTTCGGCCATGCCTTATCCACTTCAAACATCGGCATGCTGCGGGCTTGCGCCGCGGCCTGCGCCTTGGACAGCCAAGCGCCTTGCGCGCCGGCGACCATCAGCGATGCAACCAAAATCGTGCGAGCAAAACTCTTCATGGCTCCCTCCCGAGGATGACCCGTTCCTATCGTTAACAATGCTCCGTTCCCGCGTGCCGGGCAATCGGATCGTTCGCCCCGGCACATGGCTTGCGTAGGACCCCCTGAAACAATCAGGTCAGGTCCCATGCGCATTGGTCATCTCTGCCGAATTGCCGGTTTGTGCGGCCTTTTCGCAGCTCTCCCGGGAGCGGCAAACGCGACCCTCATCTCAGACACCACGAAAAACGTCTCATACTGGGGCAGTTCCCCCTACAATTGGTACGCTGGCGGGACAAGTTCGGTTGGCGACGTGGTCGAGGGCGGGCCGGACTTCGACACCAACAGGGTAAATGTTTCCACGACCACGCCCTACACGCTCAAGCTCGGCTTTTACACCCAGTTCAGCGGCAGCGATTTGGGCGCCCATTATGCGGATATCTTCCTCGCCACCGATCCCGCCCATCCCGACATCTTCAATTATGGGCTCGCGCTGGGCTTTCAGTCGCCCTATGGCGGCGTGACGAAAGGGCTGTACGCGCTTTCGGGCAATTACCAGACCTCGATCGATCGCTGGAAAAACACCGGCTACATCTATGGCGGCCAGTACATTTCGCCCAATGACAATCTCGGCCACGACGCGCCGACGGTCATAACAAGCGGCTCGGCGCTTTCGGGTTGGACCATTGGCGTCACCCAAAGCGCGAGCGGCGATCCCACTTATCCCTATCTTCTGTCGGTCTCTCTGACCGCGATGAACAAGAATGTTCTCGACTCGGTTTTCTCGCATCCGAGCTTCGCGTTTCTGTGGGGAACCGGCGATTGCAACAATGACTCGGTCTACGTCTCCAATATCACCCCGCCGCCGGACGAAGTGCCGGAGCCTCCCTCCGGAATCATCCTTGCCGGCGGATTGCTGGGATTCGCTTTCGTGACGCTTCGCAAGCGCGCGACACCGATGAGGGTTCGCGCCGCGCGTAGAGCGTAAACCACACCAGCTGGGTTCAACTCAACGATGCCCACAAGAAAGCCAAAGTCGCTGCCAGGCCGAGCGCGGTGCGTCCGGCGTGCAACGCGCCCCACTTCACGACCAAGCTCCGGATTTCAGGTGGCGGATTCGTCGAACTTGCTCCCTGAAGTTTCCGGTTTGTCGGCATGATGACGATAAGCGTGTAAGGCCAGTTCGTAACCAGGAGGGCTGCGCCCAGCAGCCAGGGCCAACGCCCCGTCTGCCACCACGCGAGCAGGCCCAAGAGAAAACCGATGAGCGCGAGCGGAGCCTGCATGGTGGTACCGCGAGTGTAGGAAGGTTTCCACTCCGTGAGGAGCGCGGGCGTGTCGAGGTTCAACCGGGCAGGCTGTTCGGCAACACTGACATAGAGGGCGGCTCCCGCGAACAGCGCGGCAACCATCAGTGCAAGCTGCCCGGCAAGCATGACTATCGTACCTGCGATTTCAGATCTTCCGCGCCGGGACGGGCGTTCCCGCGATCTTCAGTTTGACCGAGCCCAGCGTGCTGTGGGTTGTAAAGTACAGCGTTTTCCAATCATCACCGCCAAAGGCGATATTGGTCGTCTGGGGCTGGCCGTGGACGATGCGCCCGAGCTTCTTGCCGGACGGATCGACGATGTAGATGCCGCCCGAGCCGCCGGTATAGACGTTGCCGGCGACATCCACCTTGAATCCGTCGGGGCCGCCCGGCTGGGGACCCTTCAATTCGACGAAGACACGCTCGGTCTGGTTGGCGAGCAACCCGTTGGCCATCACGTCGAAGGCGCGGATTTGTGTGCGCCGCGAATCCCCGATGTAGAGAATTTTCTCGTCCGGTGAAAAAGCCAGCCCGTTGGGCAGGAACAGCGAATTGGTCAGAAGATTGATGGTGCCGAGGTCGGGCGAGACGCGATAGACACCGTTGAAATCCAGATCCCAGGGCTGCGGCAGGTCGGGAATGTTCCACGGATCGGTGAAATAGATCGAGCCGTCGGATTTGACCACGACATCATTGGGCTTGTTGATGCGCTTTCCCTGATAGGAATTCGCGATCACCGTGAAGCTGCCGTCGGGTTCTTCACGCGTCACGCGACGCGTCAGACCTTCGCAGGAAACCAGCCGCCCTTGCATGTCGCGCGCGTGGCCGTTGGCGCCATTGGTCTTTTCGCGGTACACGCTGGTGCCCTTGCCCGGCGTGTATTTGATCACCTGATTGTCGCCGATCGAGCTGAATAGGAGAAAGCCGCCTTCCTTCCACCACACCGGCCCTTCGGTGTTGCCGCCACCGCCGAAACCGGTGGCGAGAGTTTGGATCGGCTCGGTGGTGGAAATGATCTTGTCCAGCTCCGGCGCCATTTGTTCGATGCGGGGCGCGGCGCTTTGCGCATGCGCACGGGTGAGATCCGATGTCAGGGCAATGGCGCCCGCTGCCGCGCCCATCTCCAGGATCGTCCGCCGCGATAAACCATAAGTGTTCGGCATGATGCGCCCTCCCCGCGCGATTTCCTCGTGGCCTAAGGATGCGTCGTTACAGCTTCCCTGGCAATCGCCCTTGCCGCCTCGCGCCGAGCTTCTGGGCAGATGCGTTATCGTGTAGATTGCCGGCCAAGGCTTCTCAAGGAGGCGGCGATGTATCTCAGAGCTCTCGGTCTTGCAGGCGTTGCGGCGGCGCTTTTCGCCGTACCAGCTCTCGCGCATCATTCCTTTGCGATGTTCGACCAAAACAAGCTGAACACCATGATGGGGACGGTGAAACTGTTCGAATGGCAAAATCCCCATGCCTGGCTTCAGATCGAGTTCACAGATGCGAACGGCAAAGCCGCAATTTGGTCGTTCGAAGGAGGTTCGCCCGCCCAGTTGGCGGCATTGGGCTGGAAGCCGGAGAACTTTCACGCCGGAGACAAGGTCGAGGTCGGCTTTCGTCCGCTGAAAGACGGCTCGCGCGGCGGTCAGCTCATGAGCGCCAAGCTTTCCGACGGACAAAAAATCTGCTCGAACCGCGGCTGCGGCGACGGGTCCGGCAACATCCTCGCGCCCTTCTAAGCAAACTGCTCAGAACGTTTTCGTCTTTATTTGTCGAATCGGCCGTCGGGCGGAAACCGCACCGTCTGATCGAAGCGCGAAGGCACGGTCATATCCTTGTCGCCCCGCGCCGGCAGCACAATGGCTTGCGCCAGATAGAGCCGCGCCTTGTTGTAATAGAGGGATGTGCGCACCCGGCTGCCGTCGGGCCGGTCGACGACGAGCGTCACGCCATAGACCGCCTTCTCATCCTGATAGACGCGCGGAAAGTCGTTGAAGAGCACGTCGCCCTCGCGCATCAGATTATAGCCCGCCTCGTTCAGGAGGTTGGTGCCGGCATCGGTGTGACCGGCTAGATCCACCACCGTCATCTTGTAGAGGACATGGTCGTCTTCGGAGGAATAGACCGTCGAGCGCAGGCCTTTGACCAAAGCCGATGGATAGGGAGCCGTCGTCACTTGGGGCTTGGCCAAAAACTGAATCGCAAAACCTTGATCCAGATAGATATATTCTTGCCATGCCAAGACCGGGTTGGCGCCAAGGACAAACATCAGAATCACCAAAGCGAATATGCGCATAGCCTCTCCTCCGGAGCAGCGATCCTGGGCCTGATCATATCACGCAAATGGCTGGGTGGCCTTCTCTGAACACACCGCAAACAAAAGCCGCCACACAGGTCAGTAGGTCATCCTGATTCTTGCGGGCGGTTTGACCACGCTTGCGCGTTTGCGCTGCTTTTCACGTTGCGCATCGGTCATGGCTTCGGACTTTGCCACGGCTTGCTTGTCGGCCTCCGCCTTGTCCACCGTTTCTTTGGCGAGACGCAACTCCCGCAATTTGGCGGTTTTCGCCGCGTGTTCGGAGCGTTCCTTCTTGCGGCTGCGTTTTGCGAGCGTGTCGCTTTGCTCGGACTTCTTGAAGAATTTCTGCGCGTTTTTCTCCGCGTTATTTGGAGGTGTTGGGTTTGCCATCATGATTCCTTGCGTCAGAGGGATGCGCGGGCAGCGGACTGCTTGTGCCAGGCCGGCGATACATTCGCCACGTGCGAAAAGCGCCAAGGAGACCCGTTCGGAACGTATAGCCTAAATTGGTGCCGCTTGCGTGACTCGAACACGCGACCCCATCATTACGAATGATGTGCTCTACCGGCTGAGCTAAAGCGGCACGAGGCTCGGATCCCCTCGAGGCGCCGGAAAATAGGCGCGTCAGCTCGCCTACGCAACCCTCTCAAAAATCAGCGTAAATGAACCGCCGTACTATTGGCGCCGGGCTCGAGCACGATCGCGGCACCATCGAAATTGTCGGCATTTGCGCCATTGGAAATGCCCTTCGGCTCGCCGGGATCGGCTTTGCCGTTATTGTTAACGTCCTGCAGTATCTTCAGCGCATAGGTGCCCGGCGGAAGACGGTCAAAAGTGACCACGACGCTGCCTGCGATCTTGGGAATCTCGCGCTTGAACAGGGCGGTGTCGGGGATGGCCGGAAAAGTCGCCTCATCATAGAGGCCGACACGCAATGTACCTCCCGAAGGCGTGACCCCATCGATCGTGACGCGCAACGTCGCTGCCAATTGGGTCAGCGCGGCATCGGCGGCGACGGGCCATAGGGCGAGGAGAAAAAGCAGCGCAACGTTTCGCATCACGACGCGCGCGTCAGCCAAGTCTCGGCTCGAGCTTCCGGCAGGCTTCGATGAGCCCTTTCACCGAATCCACCGATTTGTCGAATTGCGCGCGTTCTTCTTGCGTGAGGGCGAGCTCGACGATGCGTTCCACACCGCCCGATCCGATGACGACCGGCACGCCGCAATAGAGATCCTTCAAGCCATATTTGCCGTCGACATAGGCGGCACACGGGAGCACGCGCTTCTGGTCGCGCAGATAGGATTCCGCCATGGCGATCGCCGAAGAAGCAGGCGCATAAAAAGCCGAGCCGGTCTTCAAGAGGCCGACGATCTCCGCCCCGCCATCGCGCGTGCGCTGGGTGATTTGATCCAGGCGCTGTTGGGTGATCCAGCCCATCTTGACGAGCTCGGGCAGCGGGATGCCCGACACGGTCGAGAAGCGCGGCATCGGCACCATGGTGTCGCCATGGCCGCCGAGCACAAAGGCCGACACGTCCTGAACCGAAACCTTCAACTCCTCGGCGAGGAAGTGGCGCAGCCGCGCCGAATCGAGCACACCGGCCATGCCGACGACCATGTGATGCGGCAGCCCGCAGAACTGGCGCAGCGCCCACACCATCGCGTCCAGTGGGTTGGTGATGCAGATGATGAACGCGGATGGCGCGTAGCTGCGGATGCCCTCGCCCACCGCGCTCATGACTTTGAGATTGATGCCGAGCAGATCATCGCGGCTCATGCCGGGCTTGCGCGGCACGCCGGCGGTGACGATGACCACGTCCGCGCCCGCAATGTCGGCATAGGAATTGGTGCCTTTGAACTTGGCATCGAAGCCTTCGACAGGCGCCGATTGGGCGATATCGAGCGTCTTGCCCTGCGGCAGTCCTTCCACGATGTCGAAGAGCACGACATCGCCGAGCTGTTTCAAGCCGATCAGATGCGCCAGTGTGCCGCCGATCTGGCCGCCGCCGATCAGCGCGATTTTGTTGCGGGACATGGGAGGGCTCCTATTCGCCGGGAATGCTCGTTACTAGCGGCCTCAAGCGTGTGGGGCAAGCTGTTCCTCTTGCTCTTGACTTTGCTAATTTTTGTGGCCACATAAATTGATGAGGATCAGCTTCGATCCGGCAAAGCGGCAATGGACGCTGCAGAAGCGCCGCCTGGATTTTGTTGAAGCTGAGCAGGTATTCGCCGGCCTGACCTACACGTTCGAAGACGACAGGTTCGACTATAGCGAAACACGGTGGATCACGTTTGGGCTGCTGCGGGGACGGTTGATCGCTGTCGTATGGACATTACGGGGTGAAGATCGCCACGTTATTTCTATGAGGAAGTGCAATGACCGAGAAAAGAAGAAGTACCAAGCGCGTTTGGCATGATCCCAACGACGCTCCCGAACTTACGGATGATTTTCTGGACCGTGCAGAAATCGCGATAGGCGGCAAAGTCATTCGGCCGGCCAATGGCACATTGACCAAACCGGGAAGACCCAAATCCGCAACGGTAAAGAAATCAGTGCATCTGCGCCTGTCGCCCGATGTGCTCGATCACTTCCGCGCAACAGGTCCCGGCTGGCAGACACGTATCGATGAAGCTCTGCGCAAGATCACGAAACTCGGCGCACGAAAATAGCTGATGGTCGCGACAACATCAGACGTGATCGCGTTGAACAAGTTGCTTGAGGCTTCGACCGCAGGCATCCCACACGTCGTCGAACACTTTCTCTACTTTCATGATCAATCCAGCGCCGACGCCGCCCTTGTCGAGCTTCGCCAGAACGGCTTCCGGGCGGAAGTGGTGCCAAGCGCCGCGGGTCCAAAATGGTGCGTGATCGCCACGCACGAAATCATACCTTCTCGGGATTCAATTGCCTCGGCACGAGCTATCATGGAAGCACTGGCTTCCAGGTATGATGGCAAGTACGACGGCTGGGGAGCAGAAAGTCAAAGGAAGCAAACGCTGTGGGAGTCGATCAAAACATGGCTTAAGCTGCGTTGATGAAGCCGCCCATCTGGCGGTTCCATAACCGCGCGTAAGCGCCGCCCTTGGCCAGGAGCTCGCGGTGCGGCCCTTCCTCGACGATGCGGCCCGCTTCCAGATAGAGGATGCGGTCCATGCCGGCGATCGTCGACAGCCGGTGGGCGATGGCGATGACCGTGCGGCCCTGCATCAGGGTCCACAAAGCTTCCTGGATCAAATGCTCGGATTCCGAATCGAGCGAAGAGGTCGCTTCGTCCAGCACCAGGATGCGCGCATCCTTGACCAGGGCTCGCGCAATCGCGACGCGCTGGCGCTCGCCGCCCGACAGCTTGATCCCCTGTTCGCCGACGATGGTGTCGTAGCCGCTGGCCCGCCCAAGAATGAAATCATGCGCAAAGGCTTCCGATGCCGCACGCATCACTTCGGTTTCGGCGGCGTCGGGTTTGGCGTAACGGATATTGTCTCTGACGGCGCGGTGGAAGATACCCGCGACCTGCGGCACTTCGGCGATGGCTTCGTTGAGCGAATCCCAAACGATGTGCGCGATGTCCTGGCCATCGATCAGGATGCATCCGGCTTGCGGCTCGAATTGGCGGCGCAGAAGCTTCACCAGGGTCGATTTTCCCGCGCCCGACGGTCCGACCAGGCCGACTTTTTCGCCCGGCCGGATCGACAGATTCAAATCCTCGAACACTTGCAGCCCGTCGGGATGGGCGAACCTGACATGCTCGAAGCGGATCGCGCCATCATGCACAACCAACGGCCGGGCGCCGGGCGCATCGACGATCTCATGCGCTTGGCTCACCAGTTCGAGCGCTTCGGCAAGCGTGCCCAATTGCTCGAAATAATCGAGCATGCGGTAGGAAAGCTCCTGCACGCTGCGGATGATCTGATTGGCCAAAAAGAAGATCATCGCGAAGGCGCCGACCGAGATCACGCCCGAAAGCGCATCGGAGCCCGCAAGCGCGACGAGCCCTAAAAGCAGCGCCAGAGTGGCCACGGACATGAAGCTGCGCATCACGATCAGGAAGCTGCGCAGCCGCCGCGATGCGTTCATCTCATCGGCCAGGAAATGCGAGATGAAGCGGCGCTCGTAGCCCGCCTTGGCGAAAGCGCGCACCAGATCGGAATTGGCGATGGCATCGATCAGCCGGCCGGTGGAGGTCGAAATCTCGTTCGACAGCGCCTTGGACAGCACGACGCAGCGCCGCGCCAGCGCGATGACGATGGCCAGATAAACCGCCGCCCAAATCGCCAGCACAGCCGCGTAAGTCGCGTGCGCGTAGAACATGAGCACGCCGCCGACCAGCATCAGCATGGCGACGCGCACCATTTCGAAGGCAAGGATTTGAACGACCCCGATCGCGGCCTGGCCCGCCTGCTTCACCTTCTGGCCGAGCTTGCCCGCGAAATTCTCCTGAAAATAACGCGGGCTGTGGCCCATCAGGTACGTAAAGAGATATTTCTGCGCGAGCGCACGCATGCGGGGGGACGTGACGACGTCCACCGCCTCATAGGAACGATAGGCCAGCGTCGAGCCGAGCCAGATCGCGGCGAGCAACATCATCCAGGGAAGGATCGCCGTCGCGAAACTGGCATGCGCCGCGACCGCGGCGGTGATCGCGTTGATCAGGTGCGAAAGCGCGTAGGGGCCGAATGCCTCGACCGATGTGGCCGAACCCGCCAGCGCGACCAGCGCAACCACCTGCCAACGGAAATGCCGCGCAATCAGGAACCGGATGAAGGCGAAGGGCGTCGCCGGCACCACAGCCAAGGGTTCTGCTTCCGGCAGGGGTTCCGGGCAGCTCAGGACCTGATCGGGAATGACGTGTCTATCAGACGGGCTCATAGCCCTACCCTCGAAAATTTCGCGGCCACGGAACTCCCGCGACTCGCGCCATCATCATAGGAGGAGACTAAGCGAGGTTTTGGTTAAGAAAACCTAGCTTTTGCCGGTGCCTGCCGGGCTCGAGGCCTCGACTTCCGCGGCTCCGCGCTGGCGTTCGGCGATGCGGGCAGCTTTCCCGCGGCGGCCGCGCAAATAATAGAGCTTGGCGCGCCTCACCTTGCCGTGGCGGATCACCTCGACCGAATCCACCAACGGGCTGTAGACCGGGAACACCCGCTCCACCCCCTCGCCATAGGAAATCTTGCGCACCGTGAAGCTCTCGTTCAGTCCGGCGCCGGACCGCGCGATGCAGACGCCCTCGAAAGCCTGAAGGCGCTCGCGCGTCTTTTGCTGCTTGGACTTCTCATCAAAGGAGACGTCCACGACCTTCACGTTGACCTTCAGCGTGTCCCCGGGCCGGAAGACGGGCAGCTTCCTGCCGCCTCTGGACGCATCCATTTGTTCGCGTTCAAGCGTCTGGATCAGGTTCATCTTTCACGTCCTTCCGCCGGGTCTTGGCGGAACCAAGGTCTGAAGAGGCGGGCCTTCTAGCGGATCGGGCAAGCTTTTCATAGAGGGTCCACAGATCGGGCCGGCGATCGCGTGTGAGATCCTGCGCCTGGGCCTCCCGCCAACGCGCGATTTCCGCATGGTTGCCGCCCGTTAGGATCTCGGGAATCTCCATGCCCTCAAAGCTTTGCGGCCTGGTGTAATGGGGGTATTCGAGCAGGGAATTCTCGAAGCTTTCCTCGAATAGCGAGGCTTGCGCGCCCATCACGCCGGGCAGCAGCCTGACGCAGGCTTCGATCAGCGCCATGGCGGCGATCTCGCCCCCCGCCAAGATGAAGTCGCCAAGCGAAATCTCTTCCATGCCGCGGGCGGCGATCACCCGCTCGTCCAGTCCCTCGAAGCGGCCGCAGAAGAGGAGGATTCCGGGGCCATGGACAAGTTCCTTCACCCGGAGCTGGGTCAGCGGCTTGCCCCGCGGAGTGAGATAGATCAGCGGCCGGGGCGCGGCATCCTCTCCGCGCACCGCATCGATCGCGGCGGCGGCCACATCGGCGCGCATCACCATGCCCGGGCCGCCACCCGAAGGGGTGTCGTCAACGGTCCTGTGGCGGCCGATGCCGTGCTCGCGGATATCGTGGGTTTCCAGCGCCCAGAGGCCATCGGTGAGGGCCTTGCCTATGAGCGAGGTGCCCAATGGGCCCGGGAACATCTCCGGAAAGAGCGTCAGGACCGAAGCGCGCCATGTCATGGCTCGCCTTCGCCTTCCTCCGCATCGGGCGCGAGCGCGATCACGATCCGGCCCGTCGCGATATCGACGGCCGGCACGCTATCATCGTTAAAGGCGATGAATTCGGTCGTTCCGTCGGCAAATTCGATCTCGACGACGTCGCCGGCGCCGAAATTGTGCACCCCACGTACGGTGCCGAGAAGATTGCCGGAAGGATCTTCGGCTTTCAGGCCGATCAAATCCGCATAGTAGAACTCGCCGGCATCCGTGGCAGGCAGCGCGGCGCGGGGCACATAGAGACTCCGCCCTTTCAGACTCTCCGCAGCGCTCCGGTCCGCAATCCCGGCAAAACGCACGATCACCTCGTCCGGTTTGAATGGGCGCAGCGCGGTGATTTCAAGCTGCCGCCCATTCTCGGTGCTTACCGGCCCGTAATCGCACAGGCTCTTGGGGGATTGGGTAAAGGTCTTCACCTTCACCTCGCCCTTGATGCCGTGGGCCGCCGTGACAACGCCAAGGAGGATGCGGGTCTGCGTCAAGCCGGCGCTTGGCCGGCCGCTTTGGCAGCCGCGGCGGCGCGCTCCTGCGCCTTCTTCTTGGGCTTCATCTTTTCGGGATTGTGATGCGTGACGGGCTTTACCAGGCCCGCATCGGCCAGAAAACGATGCACGCGGTCCGACGCCGTGGCGCCCTTGCCGATCCAGGTCTTGGCCTTGTCCAGATCGAGCTTGAGACGATCGGCGTGATCCTTGGGCAGCAGCGGATTGTAATAGCCGAGCCGGTCGATGAACCGGCCGTCGCGCGGGCTGCGCGATTCCGCGACCACGATGGAATAATGGGGCCGCTTCTTGGTGCCGCCGCGCGACAGTCTAATCTTCAAAGCCATTGTTGTTCCTTCCGTGTGCTGATGAATATGTCTTCCCCCGTTTACGGGGGAAGTGTCGAGCGCAAGCGAGACGAAGGGGGGAAGCCCCCCTCCGACCTTCGGTCACCTCCCCCGCGCGCGGGGGAGGAAAATCACGAGCCAACGTCATTTCTTTCCCCCGAATCCGGGTGGCAATCCGGGCGGCATGCCGCCGCCGAGGCCGGACATCATTTGCGGGTTCATGCCGCCGAGCGCGCCCATCATGCCGCGGCCGCCTTTGCCCATCTTCTTCATCACGTCGGACATCTGGCGCTGCATCTTGAGGATCTTGTTGACGTCCGAGACATCCACGCCCGCGCCCGCCGCGATGCGCTTCCGGCGCGAACCATTGATGACGTCCGGCTTCACGCGTTCCTCTTTGGTCATCGAGGAAATGATCGCTTCCTGGCGCTTCAAGATTCGGTCGTCCAGACCGGCGGCGGCAATCTGATCCTTGATCTTGCCAATGCCCGGCAGCATGCCGAGAAGACCTTGCATGCCGCCCATCTTGCGCATCTGGGAAAGCTGATCGGCGAGGTCGTTGAAATCGAGCTCGCCCTTTTTCATCTTCTTGGCGAGCTTTTCCGCCTTTTCGCGATCGACGGTTTCCACCGCCTTTTCGACAAGCGAGACGACATCGCCCATGTCGAGGATGCGCGAGGCGACGCGCGCGGGATGAAACGCCTCCAGCGCGTCCAGTTTCTCGCCGGTGCCGAGGAATTTGATCGGCGCACCGGTGACTTCGCGCATGGAAAGCGCGGCGCCGCCGCGCTGATCGCCATCGGCGCGGGTCAGGATGATGCCCGAGATCTGCACCCGCTCGTTGAAGCTTTTCGCGATATTGACCGCGTCCTGGCCGGTCAGGCTGTCGGCGACGAGAAGCGTCTCATGCGGATTGGTGAGTTTCTTCACGTCCGCGACTTCGGCCATCAGCGCTTCGTCGACATGCTGGCGGCCCGCCGTGTCGAGGATGAGCACGTCATAGCCGCCGACCTTGGCTGCGGCGAGCGCCCGCCTGGCAATGTCGGTCGGGCGCTGGCCCAGGATGATGGGCAGTGTCGGCACGCTAATCTGCTCGCCCAGGACCTTGAGCTGCTCCATGGCAGCCGGGCGGTTGACGTCGAGCGACGCCATGAGCACGCGCTTCTTGTCCTTGGTCTGCAACAGGCTCGCAAGCTTGGCCGAGGTCGTGGTCTTGCCCGAACCCTGGAGGCCGACCATCAGGATGGGCGCCGGAGGCGCGCCGAGCGATAGGCCTTCGGATTCCGCGCCCAGCGTCTCGACCAGCGTGTCGTAGACGATCTTCACCACTTGCTGGCCGGGCGTGACCGATCGGATCACGGATTCACCGACCGCTCGTTCGCGCACTTTGCCGATGAAGGTTTTCACCACGGGCAGCGCGACATCGGCATCGATCAGCACGCTGCGCACTTCGCCGAGCGCGGTCTCGACATCGGCTTCGGACAACGCCCCACGCCCGCGCAAGCGGTCGAACACCGTACCCAAACGAGTCTGCAAACTGTCGAACATGCACCACTCCAAACGCCGAACGCCCCAGGGGGCGCACCTGCGCTGCCTGAGGGCGATCCCGGATTTAAGCCCGGGACCGGAAGGGCTAAGCCGTTCCGGATGAGGAGGATTTAGTTCCCGTACCCCCCCAAGTCAATGCTAGGACTCGTACCAACGCAGCAACGGGGTGGACGATGGTCGCGCATGGCAGCTGTCTGTGCAAAAAGGTGCAATACGAAGTGGAACTGCCGTTCGAACGGTTCATGTATTGCCACTGTTCGCGCTGCCGCAAAGCCACCGGTTCGCCGCACGCGGCCAATGGCTTCGTGAAGCCCGGAGCCTTCCGCTGGACCGAGGGCGAGAGCCTCGTGAAACGCTACGATCTTCCCGAGGCGAAACGCTTCGGGCTGCAATTCTGCGGCCATTGCGGCTCGAAAGTGCCGCATGCAACGCGCGACGGCGCGATGATGGTGATCCCCGCGGGCTCGCTGGACGATGATCCGGGCACCAAACCGCAGGCGGTCATTTTCTGGGGCTCACGCGCGCCCTGGTTCACCGACTGCTCGGAGATGACCCGCCACGACTCTGTTCCGGGATAGAGTCATTTCAGGCCCAGTTTTTGGGCCAGATAGACGTAGCCCAGCGCATTCATTTCGGCCTGCTGCGCGTGATTGGCCGCCGCCGCATGGCCGCCTTCGGTGTTCTCGTAGAACAGAACGTCGTGGCCCTGCGCTTCCATCTTCGCCGCCATCTTGCGCGCATGCACCGGGGTCACACGGTCATCCGACGTCGCGGTGACGAAGAAGATCGGCGGATATTTCACGCCTGCTTTGACATTCTGATAGGGCGAATATTTCAGAATCGCCGCGCGCTCCGCTGCGTTTTCCGGATCGCCATATTCGCCCACCCATGAGGCGCCCGCGCCGAGCTTGGGAAATCGTATCATGTCGAGCAGCGGCACCTGGCAGACGACGGCTCCGAAGAGGTCGGGCCGCTCCACTGCCACGGCGCCTACCAACAGCCCGCCATTCGAACCGCCCATGATGCCGAGCTGCTTTGACGTGGTGAGGCCGCGCTTCACCAGATCTTCGGCGATGGCGATGAAATCGTCATAGGCTTTCTGGCGGTTGGTCTTCAGCGCGGCCTCATGCCACGCGGGACCGAATTCCCCGCCGCCGCGGATATTGGCCACCGCATAGGCGCCGCCCTTGCCTAGCCACAAACGTCCCGCGCTCGACCAATAAAACGGCGTCTGGGAAATCTCGAAGCCGCCATAGCCATAAAGGATCATCGGCGCAGGGCCGGACGCATTTCTGGCGCGCACGACGAAATAGGGGATCTTCGTGCCGTCACGCGAGGTCGCTTCATACTGCACCGTCGTATAGGGCGTCGCATCGAAACGCGCCGGCGAGGATTTGATTTGTGCGGGCGTGCCCAAATCTTTCGCGGCAAACAAGGTCGTCGGGGTCAGAAAGCCCTGAAAGGTGAAGTAGGCTTCGGGACCGAACTCATTGGCTGAAGCGAGATGGGGCGAGCCGCCTGACGGCAGGTCAAGGCGGGCATTGCTCCAGCTGCCGGTGACGGGATTTAAGCGGAACGCATGCACGCTGCCGGTGACGTTCTCGAAGATCGCGGCATAGACCGCATCGCGTCCCGCCGTCACGTGGTCGATCGCGGCGCGCGGGCCGGGCGCATAAATCACGGACACGCGCGGGAATTTTCGCGTCGCCACGAATTCCTTCAACGGAAACGCGATTAGGGCACCCTGCCGAATGGTCGCCTGGCCTTCCGGTGTCCAATCCTTCCTCAGCGTTGCAATCAGATTGCCGCCGAACTCCGCTTTCACATCCGCCGACAAAGGCAGCGGCAAGGCGAGCGTTTCACCGTCCTGGGTGAGGGCGAGATATTCCGTGTCGAAATAGCTGACCGCGCGCGACACAATCGCAGTCGAACCGGTCGCGCTATGGAACACCGCTGGCGATGCAATGACGTCTTGCGATTTTCCTTCAAAGACGATTTTCGCATTCGCCAGACCCTCGCCGCGCCGCCATAGCTTTACGATGCGCGGATAGCCCGATTGCGTCAGCGTGCCCGGTCCGAAGTCGGTGCTGAAAAGGATAGTGTTCGCATCGATATAGGCCGCTTCCGCCTTGGCTTCGCCGAGCGCGAAACCGTCATCGACGAAGCGCTTCGCCGCCGGGTCGAACTCGCGCAACACCACGGTATCGCCGCCATCGGGCGAGAGGGAAATCAGGCAGCGCGAAAGATCGGGCGAACAATTCGCGCTTTTGAACACCCAGCTCTTGCCCTCATCGGCCGCGAGCCGGTCGACATCGAGCAGCGTCTCCCATTGCGGCGAGGGCGTTTCGTAGGATGCGACATCGGTGCGCCGCCAGATGCCGCGAACATGCATCGGGTCTTGCCAGAAATTGAAGACCGCGCCGCCATGCAATTGGCCCACCGGAATGCGGTCGTCGGCATCGAGAATGGCAAGGAGCGCGTCGTAATCCTTTTGGTAATCGGGATCGCTCTTCAGGAGCTTGAGCGAGGCGGCGTTTTGTTCCTTGACCCAATCCAGGGGCTTCGCGCCATGAATATCTTCAAGCCAGAGATAGGGATCATCGGACCCTTCCGCGCCATACATCGCCGTGCCCAACCCCAACCCCATTCCCATCACCGCCCCGGCGATCAAACCTGCCCATATGCGGAGCCGCATGAAATTCTCCCAGCCTGTGAGGCCTCATCTTGGGCGCTTAACCCGGAAGATCAACCCGCTGCAGAGACCCTGGCCGAAGCGGCGGGAATGCGTCCACCTAGCAAGCCGAAGGCCGCAGTCTTATAAGGCCGCCATGACCAGCTTCCTGAAAATGCACGGCTTGGGCAATGATTTCGTGATCTTCGATGCACGAATCTTCCCGCTGCCCTTGGATCCCGGCACGGCCAAGATCGTGGCCGACAGGAAGCGCGGGATCGGCTGCGATCAGGTGATCGTGATGGAGCCGGCGAAAAATGGGGCCGCGGCCTTCATGCGCATTTTCAATGCCGATGGCGGCGAGGTGGAATCCTGCGGTAATGCGGCGCGCTGCGTCGCCTATCTTCTGATGGCCGAGAGAGAAAGCGATTCCATCGCCCTCGAGACATCGGGGGGGCC
>Ga0209488_10000890_pt1 | contig 25393 bp, 28 predicted proteins | sample Rivendell_Oct201_8_FD_188349 | JGI IMG/M metagenome (GOLD analysis project Ga0209488, IMG submission 188349) | Vadose zone soil microbial communities from the Eel River Critical Zone Observatory, Northern California, USA -... | ecosystem: Environmental > Terrestrial > Soil > Vadose zone >...
CCAAAGAGCTGTCCGCCGACTGGGCGGCGCAGCGTATTAAGAGCCTCGATCTCTGGCTGGTGATTCGCAGCGCGTTGCTCCCGCGACGCAAGGCGAAAACTCGTGGTGAGGTCGTCACCACATTGATCGACAAGTTTCGCTACCCACGATTCGGCCCCGGGCAGATGTGGGAGCGCGTTGCGGAGATCGGTCGGAAAAAAGGATCCCCGGTCCTGTTCGGGCAATCGATCGACCAGGTGATTCATGAGGATGGCGCCGTCACGTCAGTGGTGGTCCGCACGCCACGCGGCGAGGTTGAAGAACACACCGGCACCCATTTCATCTCGAGCATCCCGATTCGGGAGCTCATCGCGCGCCTCGACCCGCCCGCGCCTGAAGCGGTGCGCCGCGCCGCGGAAAGCCTGAGCTATCGCGACTTCATCAGCATCGCGCTGATGATCGATCGCGCGGATGTGTTTCCGGACAACTGGATCTACATCCACGACCCGAGCGTCAAGGTCGGCCGGATCCAGAACTTCAAGAACTGGAGCCCTGACATGGTCCCCGACCAGACCAAGACCTGCCTCGGCCTCGAGTATTTCTGCTTCGAGGGCGATGGGTTGTGGACGTCAGATGACGCCGCGCTGATTGCGCTCGCGACGAGGGAGCTGGCGCAGCTCGGAATCTGCTCGGCCGAGCAGGTGTTCGACGGAGTCGTTGTCCGCCAGCCGAAGGCCTACCCGGTCTACGACGACGCGTACCAGGCGCACGTCGACGTGATTCGCGAGTACCTGCAGTCACACTTGCCGAACCTGCACCTGGCCGGCCGCAACGGCATGCACAAGTACAACAACCAGGACCACTCGATGATGACCGCGCTGCTCGTGGCGCGGAACATCGCGACTGGCTCCGCGCTAGACCCGTGGAAGGTGAATGCGGACGCCGTGTATCACGAAGACATCAGGGTCGGTGATCGCGACACGACAGGCCGGCAGGTTCCGCAAAAGGTCGCCGCAGGCTGACCGTCTCTTAGGCTAGGTCGTCTTCGGTCGGGCGAAGTTCGCGGCCACAAGGCTTGCCACCGCCAGCCCAACGAACAGCACCGCATGCGTGTAGTGATGCGTTGCGTGCGTGTCGCTGACGAGGATCTGCAAGACCCCGAACGCGTAGAGCACCGCCACCACCAGGAAAACGACTGCCAGGACCACCAGGCCCCCAGCCAACGAGTTACCTCTCATGAATTGAACGTTAGCAAAATCAAGCTGGCCAACCCGGCGGCAGCGCAGTACCAGCCGTACGGGTCGAGCCGGCCGGATCTGAAGTAGCGCAGCAGGAACCGCGCGCTGAGATACGCCGCCCCGAGCGCAAGCACTGCGCCGGCGAGGTACTCGCCCAGAGGCACATTCGGAGAGAACAAAAGTGGGACCTCGATGAGGCCCGCCGCCGCGATGATCGGCGTCGCGAGCAAGAACGAGAAGCGCGCGGCTTCCTGGTGGCGTAGCCCGGCCAGCAGGCCGCCGCCGATCGTCACGCCCGAGCGCGAGATTCCGGGCAGCAGCGCCAGCGCCTGGACCGCGCCGACCAGCGCGGCGGCGCGGAAGCTGATGCGCTCGGCCGTGCCGAAGCTCTCTTCCTGCTCGACGCGCGCCTTGCCTTCAACGGCTGCCCTGCGTTCCGCCCGGCGGCGCAGAAGCTCCGCGCCGAGCATCAGGAATCCGTTGATGCAGAGGAAGCCGGCCGCGGCCTTTGGATTTGCGAACAGGGTTTTCAGCGAGTGCTCGAGAAAGACGCCGAGGATCCCGGCCGGGATCGTGCCGACGAGCAGCAGCATGGCCAGGCGCTCAGAGTCGGTCTTGATCTGTCCCCGAAAAGCGGCGCTGAAAAAGCCACGGATGATGTCGACCCATTGCCGGCGATAGATGATCAGGAGCGCTGATGCCGTGCCCAGGTGAAGCAGGACGAGAAATGGGACGAACGACGGGTCCGACGTCTTGAACTTCCAGTGCAGCAGGCTCGGGATCAGCACCGCGTGTCCCAGCGACGAAACGGGGAACAGCTCGGTCGCACCCTGCAGCAGTCCCATGAACAATGCTTGCTCCCACGTCACCGGCATATATTGCTGAAGCCGTGCCTCGCCTCGCCGCCTTCAACCCCGCGGTCAAGACTCTCGACGAGTCGATCGCCAGGGCTCAAACGGCCGAGCGGCTCGGCTACGAGTCGATCTGGACGTCGCAGCTGCCAGACGCACGCGACGCCTCGCTGGTCCTGGCCGCGTACGCCGCCGCGACCAAACGCGTGGGTTTGGGCACCGGCGTGCTGCCCATCTACACGCGGCATCCCACCGCGATGGCGCAGATGGCCGCGACGCTCGATGAGATGTCGGGAGGTCGATTCATCCTGGGAATCGGCATCAGCCACAAGGTCACCGTCGAGTCGATGTGGGGCATGCACCTCGACAGCCCGCTCACCGCGATGCGCGAATACCTCGACATCGTACGCACGAGCCTCAGGGATGGCGCCTGCGCCTACGAGGGCAAGTACTTCACCGCACGGTGGGGGTACTCGGCGCCGCGGCGGCCCGACCTGCCGGTGATGATCTCCGCGCTCAACCCACACATGCTGGAGCTCGCCGGAGAGCATGCGGATGGAGTCGTGTTGTGGATGTGCTCGCCCGGTTACATCCGCGACCACGTGGTGCCTGGGGTCACGGCAGGACGCATGAAGGCCGGCAAAACGCTCGAAGGATTCGAGATCGTCGCTCCGGTTCCGGTTTGCCTCACGACCGACCGCGCCGCCGCCCAGGCGGTTTTCCGGAAGACCGTGGAGCGATATGCCAGCCTGCCGTACTACCGAAAGATGATGGACAAGAGCGGATTTGCCGCCGAGCTCGCGTCGGGCGACATAAGCCCGGAGATGCTCGACGAGTATGCCGGCATCGGCGACGAGAGCCAGGTTCGCGACGCGATCAATCGGTACCGGGAAGCCGGCGCCACGCTGCCCGCCGCAGGCCCGTTCTCCGGCCACGAGGGCGCGGCCGGTTTCGAAAAAACGCTGGAGGCTGCCGCCGGCGCCTAGCTGAGCTTGGCAGCGGCTTCGTCGAGCAGCTGCCGGGAGGCGTCGAACTCTCGCCGCACCGCCGCGTCCTCGGCTCGTCCGAGGAGGGCGACGACGGCCTCCCACCGTTCAGCGTCCCGTTCGGTCAGCGCGGCTCTGACCTGGCCGATCGTCTGGGTCGCAAAAAGAAGACCGCCCCCGGGGTTGTCAAGGATGTCACGCGCGATCTCGAGCTGCCGGCGAGCCCAGCGCACCAGCGAATCTCCGGGATGGGTCGGGATCTCTTTCGGGCGAAGCACTTCCACGCGAGATCTATTCTCGGCCAAGCGAGGTGAGGGCCTCGCCGGTGAGCCGGTAGACCGTCCACTCGCTGTTCGGCTTCGCTCCCAATCGCTCGTAAAAACCGATCGCGTCGCGGTTCCAGTCGAGCACCGCCCATTCCAGGCGCCCACACCCGCGCTCCACGGCGATCTGCGCCAGCCGCTGGAGCAGCGCGCGCCCGATGCCGCGCCCCCTTTGCTCGGGAACGACGAAGAGGTCTTCGAGATAGATCCCGGGTTTGGCGAGAAAGGTCGAGAAGTTGTGAAAGAACAGCGCGAAGCCAACCGGCGTGCCGCCGTCTTCGGCGATCAGCGTCTCGGCGTAGGGTCGCGGGCCGAAGAGATTCCCGGCGAGCAGCTCCTCGGTCATTGTGACCTCGTCCTCGAGCTTCTCGAACCGCGCCAGGCCGCGAATCAGATCAGCGATCACCGGCACATCCGCCGGTTCCGCCATGCGGATGGCCGCGCTCATTTCGGGCGGTCGCGCAGGCGAAACACAAAACGCATCGCACTATGAGTATCCGAGAAGCTGGCGATCTTGTTGTCGACGAGCCCCGCGGCCAGCCCCGCCTCGAAGAGGTCTGTCTCGCGCAGCGCACTGCGGCCGCCCTTGGGCCTCACCACCCAGATCCCCCCGTTCGGCTCGATCCAGGACTTGACGGTGTTGAGGCGTTTCAGGTCGGACCGCTCGTTTGCGCCCATGAAGACGAGGTCGACCGGCTGTCGAGGTCGGCCCCTCACGATGTCGGCCGTCCGGCTGCGCAGCAGAGAGACGAAGTCCGCATCGGGGAGGTGGACGATCGCCACCTTCGAGCCCGGTTTCACGCCCAGCTTGTCCAGCAGGGGGCGGGTCGACACAAGGTCTGGGCTCAGACCTGCTCCTCCTCGACGCCTGCGCCGCGCACCGCGCTGAAAACGATCAGCCCGACGAGCCAGCCCGCGTAAGCGCCGGCAACAGTCAGCACGATGATGGGCACCAACGGCGACACCCCGAGTCGGCTGGAGAGCAGGAATCCGAGCGCGGTGAACGCCGCGAAGACAAATGCGCCTGCGAGTCCGCCGACGACTGCGCCGGCGAGAACGGCAGCTGAGACCCCTCGCTTCAGACTTCGATCACCTGCAGGTCGTCCACCGCGCCGTCGACGGTGCCGTTGTAGAGGTGGTTGAACATGAACCGCGTCTTCGGGTGGCGCTTCTTCAAGGCCTCCGCGTGCTCCCAGCTCATGTGGCTGAAGACGTCACCCGGTCCGGTGGCCTCGACGATCGCGACGTCAGCTCCTTTGACGAGCTCATCCAGGGGTGCCGTCGGCTCGGTGTCGCCTGAGTAGGCAATGATGCGACCGTCAACCCAGATCCGGTACCCATTGCTGCCGCTTGTCCCGTGGTCCAGCTTGACGGTTTCGTACTTGTAGCCGGCCACGTTGCCAGAGGGCTTGGCGACCTCGTACTTCACATTGAAGCGAGGCAGCATCACCGGCTTCCAGTCGACTCCCCAACTCACCTCCCACAGTGCGCTGAGCCTCTCCTCGATTCCGGCCGGACCGACGAACGTGATCGGCCGCGGGTCCACGAACACTCGGTAGAGCACGAAAGGCGGGAGTCCAAGAGTGTGGTCGCCGTGAAAGTGCGTGAGGAAGACCGCGTCGATCGCGCCCGCGTCGACTCCGACGCGACTCATGTGCGGAAGCAGCGGCGCTCCGCCATCGAGAAGAAGGCGCCCGTTCACCACCACTGCCCCGTTGTACCGCTCCAGCGAAAAGGCTGAGCCGGTGCCGAGGAACGCGAGCTTTACGCGATGGTTACCGACGGGTTGAGGTACACGTCCTGAATTGCGTGTAGTAACTCGACTCCCTCCTTCATCGGGCGCTGAAACGACTTCCGGCCGCTGATGAGACCCATGCCGCCGGCGCGCTTGTTGATCACGGCGGTGCGGACAGCCTCTTTCAAGTCTGCCGCTCCGCGTGACTCACCCCCCGAGTTGATGAGGCCCGCTCGTCCCATGTAGTTGTTGATGACCTGATAACGGCACAGGTCGATCGGATGGTCTGAGGTCAATTTTTCGTAAACGAGCGGCGAGGTCTTTCCGAACCCGATGACCTCAAAGCCGCGGTTGGTGTCAGGCAGCTTCTGCTTGATGATGTCGGCCTGGATCGTGACGCCCAGGTGGTTGGCCTGGCCCGTCAGGTCGGCCGCGGTCTCGTAGTTGACGCCGTCCTTCTTGAAGGCGTTGTTGCGGACGTAGCACCACAGCACCGTCGCCATGCCAAGCTCGTGCGCCGCGTGAAATGCGACCGCGATCTCCTGCAGCTGGCGGTCTGACTCGGCTGACCCGAAGTAGACCGTGGCGCCCACCGCAACCGCGCCCATGTCCCAGGCCTCCTTGACGGTGCCGAAGAGGATCTGGTCGTAGTGGTTGGGGTAGGTCATCAGCTCGTTGTGGTTCAGCTTGCAGATGAAAGGAATGCGGTGGGCGTACTTTCGAGCCACCGAGCCCAAAACGCCGAAGGTCGAGGCGACGGCGTTGCAGTCAGCCTCGATGGCCAGCTCGACGATCTTGCCGCTGTCGAAATAGATCGGGTTGGGGGCAAACGAGGCGCCGGCGGTGTGCTCGATGCCCTGGTCGACCGGCAGGATCGAGACGTAGCCGGTACCGCCGAGGCGCCCCCGGTCGAGGATCGACTGCAGGCTCCGCAGGACGCGAGTCGGCCGGTCGCTGTCCTTCCAGACCCGGTCGACGAAGTCGGGCCCGGGCAGGTGCAGCTGCTCCTTGGGCACTGTCTTGCACTTGTACTCGAGCAGGTCTCGGGCGTCCGGCCCAAGCACCTCTTCAAGCTTTTCCAGCGATCCCTTGGCGACTGTAGCCATCAAAGCCTCTTCCACACTTAATTAGCATGCTACGCAGGGACGCGAAAGCGCCCGCGTCACTCTATAGTGCGCCGATATGACAGAGCGGGCCAGTGACCTCCTGACCGAGCTTGCCGACCGGCTCTCAGACAAGGCTGCTGAGAGTGGTTTGGTGGCTGCCGAGTCGGTCCGGGCGATCGAGCCGGAGCTGCTTCGGACGCACAAGGACGGGTCGGTCGACGAGCTGGTCAAGACCTCAGTCGCATTCCTGGAGATACTCTTCCGCTCCCTGAGACCCGACTCGAAGGTGCCCTGGAACGAGTACTACACAGTCGCCCGCGAGGCCTCCCGGCGCTACGCCGAGAAGGGGGTCCCGCTGGAATCCCTGATGGAGGGGCTGGCCGTGTTCCGCCGGTCGGTCATCGCCAGGGTCACCGATGAGGTGGGTGGCAGCGAGTACGCCGACGAAGTGCTGCTCCTGGCTCAAAGCCGACTCGGGGACGTGATCGAGCACCTCAACTCGAGCTTCATCCGCGGCTATCTCGACTACACGGAAACCCGGCATCGCGCCCGGCAGACCGAGCTTCACGGCCTGTATCACATCGCCAGCGCTCTTGGCCGCTCCCTGGACGTGACCGAGATCGCCGAGGTAGGCCTGCGCGAGACGCTCAAGGTGCTCGGACTGCAGGCCGGCGCCGTTTGGGTCCGCGAAGGCGCGCGGCTCAAGCTCGCCAAGACGATCGGCATGCAGCCCGGCGAGGAGGAGGAGTTCTCCGAGTCAGGCCGCGGCCATGTCAAGGTGGTCGAGGTTTCATCGGGACCGGCGGAGTCTCGGGTCGACCGGATCGCCGGCGAGTGGAGCGCGATCCGTGCGGAGCTGCGCACCAAGGGCGTGCTGCTCGGCGCGATGACCGTGGCGACCCGGCTGCCCAGGACCTTTGAGTCCAGCGACCTCGAGTTCGTGGCCGCTGTCGCGGACCAGATCGCCGTCGCGCTCGACCGCGCGCGCGAGCATACGCGTGAGGCCAGGACGGATTACTTGACCGGGCTTGCCAACCGTCCGGAGTTTGAGCGGGCGATCGACCGTGCGGTGGCCGCCGCTCAGCGCCACAAGCGCCGGCTGGCGCTGATGATGCTCGACCTCGACAACCTCAAAGAGATCAACGACACCCAGGGACACCATGTCGGCGACGAAGCGATCCGGCTGCTGGCGCAAGAGCTGCAGCGGGCCGTGCGCGCCACCGACACATGCGGTCGGCTCGGAGGCGACGAGTTCGGCGTCGCGATGCCTGACGCCGACGAGCACGACGCCCGCGAGGTCGGAACCCGCGTCCGTCAGTCGCTCGACGACTTGAACCGCACGAACAAGGTGCCGGTGCCGGTCGCGTTCAGCCTTGGGATCACCGCCTGGAGGCCGGGCATGGACTGGCAGGCGATGTACCAGGTGGCGGACAAGGCCCTCTACGTCGACAAGCGCCGCCGGCAGGCGGGCCGCAAGAAGCTGGGCGAGGCTCGGGTCTGACACCAGCCTCCAACGCGGCGCCGACCGGCAAGATCCTTGACGCCGCTTTCTTCGACCGTGAAACCGTGAAGGTCGCGCGCGACCTGCTCGGCAAGGTGCTGGTCCGCGAAGTCGGCGGGCGCAAGCTGTGGGGCCGCCTGGTCGAGGTCGAGGCCTACATGGGACCGGACGACCTCGCATCGCACTCCTCAGGCGGCCGGCGCAGCCCTCGCAACGAGGTGATGTACGGCGAGCCGGGACATGCCTACGTGTACTTCACTTATGGCATGCATCACTGCCTCAACTTCGTGACGCGCCCAGTAGGCGTTCCCCAGGCAGTGCTGATCCGTGCCCTCGAGCCCGGCCCCGGGGTGGGGCGGTGCGGAGGTCCTGGCCTGATCTGCCGCGCCCTCGACATCGATCGCGGGTTGAATGGAGTCCCGCTGGCACCCCCCAACCTTTATGTGGTCGACGACGGCGCGCCCAGGCGCCGCATCGTCGCGACCCCGAGGATTGGCATCTTCAACTCCGGCGACTGGCAGGACCGACCGCTGCGCTTCTGCCTGGACTCGCCGCACCTCTCGAGGCCGATCCCCAAGAACATTGCTAAAACCATTAGCGGGACGGTGGGCTAGATGGATAAGTCGGTGCGTGACTACATCGCCGCGATAGCGCCTGACCAGCGCCCCCTTTTCGATCGCCTACACAGGTTGGTCCTGGAGGCAAACCCAAAAATCGTCATTACATTCGCGTACAAGATGCCCACCTACGAGGTTGGCCGCCGCCGATTGCATATCGCCGCGTGGAAGCACTGGGTGTCGATCTACGGCGTCGGAGAGGACCGCGACGCAGGCTTCACTGCTCGTCACCCAGAGCTGAAAACCATCAAGGGGACGATCCAGCTGCGTCCCAAGGATGCGGACAAAGTTTCCGACAGGGAGCTGCGTGAAATGGCCCGCGCCGCCCTGGAGGCCTAGCCCTAGGGCCAGTTCGGCTTCGCCGGCTCCAGGCGCTCGAGCTTTTTCCAATCCTCGCGGACCGGCGCGAAGACGTCGACCACTGTGCACCCGTGCGATCCGACCGCCACATGGTGCGGGACATCACTCGGAATCGCGTACGTGTCGCCGGGGTGAAGGTCGCTCCTCTCATCCCCGATCCACATCGTCATGCTGCCGGCGATCACAAACCCGAGCTGCTCGTTTTCGTGGTGGTGCTCGGGCATCGCGATGTTGGGTTCGAGGTCGACGACCGCCATCGTGATGCGCTCGCCTTCGACGGCACGGGCCGTGATGCCCTCACGCAGCGCGTGAGGCCTGATGTTGCGCAGCGGCTCGAACGTTTTCTGCGTTTGTTTCATTCGATCACCCGGTCGATGATGGTCGCGGTGCCGATCCCACCGCCGCAGCACATCGTCTCGAGCCCATAGCGAAGGTCGCGGCGCTCGAGCTCGTAGAGGAGGCGGTTCATGAGGATCGCGCCGGATGCGCCCAGTGGATGTCCGACCGCGATCGCGCCGCCATTTACGTTGGTCTTGTCCATATCGGCCCCGGTTTCCTTCTGCCACGCGAGGACGACAGAAGCGAACGCCTCGTTGACCTCGAACAGGTCGATGCTCTTCAGGTCGAGGCCCGCGCGCTTCAGCACCGCGGCGGTGCCGGGGATCGGTCCCTCGAGCATCAACACTGGGTCGGTGCCGACGACTGCCTGCGCCCTGATCCGCGCGCGGGGCTTGAGGCCAAGCTGCTTTGCCTTCTCGAGCGACATCAGGAGCACCGCGGCCGCGCCGTCGGAGATCTGGCTCGAGTTGCCGGCGGTGATCGAGTGCTCGGGGTTGAAGGCGGGCATCAGAGCCGAGGTCGCTTCGTAGCTTGCGTTGGGGCGGATGCCCTCGTCTTTGGTGAACATGTCGTGCTGTCCGTTGCCGTTGAGCGACACCTCGATCGGCAGAAGCTGCGAGCTGAAGCGTCCCTCCTCCGTCGCCTTTGCCGCCAGATGGTGGCTGCGCACGCCAAACTCGTCCATCTGTTGGCGTGAGATCCCGTACTTGCGGGCAATGAGCTCGGCTGAGATGCCCTGAGGAACGAGGTCGTACAGCTCCATCAGCTCGGGCGGAAACGGTGTGCCGGGCGAGACCGCGTTGGAGCCCATCGGCACGCGGCTCATCGATTCGACCCCGCCGGCGATGGTGATGTCGCACACGCCGGACTGGATGAGGTTTGCCGCGAAATGAATCGCCTGCTGGCTCGAGCCGCACTGCCGGTCAACTGTCGTGCCCGGTGTCGTGAATGGGAATCCCGCGGCGAGCCACGCGCTGCGCGCGATGTTGAGGCTTTGCTCGCCGACCTGCGTCACGCAACCGAACACCACGTCGTCGACCTGCTCGGGCGCAATGCCTGAGCGCTTGATGATTTCCTGGAGCACCAATGACCCGAGGACGACCGGGTGGATGTCCTTGAGCTTTCCGTTGCGCCGGCCAATCGGCGTGCGGACGGCCTCGACGATCACGGCTTCGCGCATTTGTCAGGTCTCCTTTGCGTTGACGATGCGATCCATTCTAGGTGTCGCCCTTACTTGGTCACCGTGAGCAGTGTCAACCCCACAAAGATTTGCCTGGCAGTCCAATTTTTTTCTGAGTTGACTCATTCCATAACCGCCTGATAACTTTCGCGACGCCCCAAGCGGCTGAGTACGGTAAACCTGAGGATACCGAACGTCGAGTAGGTGGAAGGTCCGAGGCAACTCGGGATGGAAACCGAAAAACGCATAGGGGACTTCAGGGTATACAGGAAGGTCGCTTGGGTCATGTGTTTTCCACAACCCCTGCACAGGGCGTTTCTAGTTCAAAAAGCCCTTTTGCGACGCTAAAGCGCAGGCTTTCTCCACAGCTTCTGAGTCGAATCTCCCCCCTCTTCTCCGGAGCCTTTTCGTGCCTTCCAACAGGCGCATCACCGGCATCGGGTCCTCGTAGCGAAGCCACCGGTACGCGATTGGCCGTGACCACTCCCTTCCCTCCGCCAGGTAGAGGTCCCGATGGGCATCGATCACAACGTTCTCGACCCCTGCCAACAGCCCGCTCTTAACCAGGACGTCGAAGTCCTGGCGGCCCATCCAGACCAGGAGGCGAGACAGTCGAGCCCCTGCGTCTACTCCGCGCTCTCCACTGGAACGATGGTTGGGGCCGAGGGGATTTCGAGGACGCTCGAGCGCAGCGTGCAGATGAATGGAAGGTTGCGGTACAGCTCGCGATAGTCGAGACCGTAACCCACCACGTAATCGTTGGGGATTTGAAAACCCACGTAGCGCACCGGCACCTTGACCAGGCGCCGCAACGGTCGATCGAGCAGCGTGACGATCTCGATCGAGGCCGGGTCTCTCTCGCGCAGCTGTGACAGCACGTAGTCCAGCGTGAGCCCGGTGTTAACGATGTCCTCGACGATCAGGACGTGTCGTCCGGCGATTGGATAGTCGATGTCGCGCGCAATGCGGACGCGGTCCGACGGCTGTGCGCCGGCGTAGCGCTTGAGGTCGAGGTAGTCGATGACGAAGGGGACCTTGATCGCCCGCGCGAGGTCGGCGAGGAAGAATGTCACGCCTTTCAACACGCCGACCACAACAAGCGACTGACCGCGGTAATCGCGCGAGATCTTCCGAGCCAGAGCTCTGACTCGAGTCTCGAGCTCTAAGGGTGAGATCAGGATGTTGCCGACGTCCTCCTTGCGCAGGTTCTGAACCTCGACAGCGCCGTAGCCGGCTTTCGCCAGCAGCTGCTGGTAGTCCTTGCGATACAGCAGGCGCACGTTGAGCTCGGGGTACAGCTCACGCAGCATCCGGAGCTTGCGGTTCTTCGGTGTGACGAGCGACTGCTTCATCGTCGTCAGCTCGATGTAGAGGTCGTGCTCCGGCAGGTAGAAGTCGGGCGTGAACATCTCAGCCACCCGCTCCCCTTCCCAGGCGATCGGGAAGGAGACCGGCTCGTAAACCCACCGGATGCGGTAGTAGTCGAGGAAGCGCGCGAACTCCTGCTCGGAAGGGTGGGCAAACTCAACGCGCGCGTGCGCCGGGCCTGTGCGTCTGACCAGGCGCGAGCGCTGCCTGACGGGGCGGCGCCATTTTTGCGGGACGGAGTTCGGGGCGGAGGACGCCAACTAGACGAGAGGATTGTAACCTCGGTGCTGAGGTTGTTTCGATGAGCACTCCGGCGCAGCGGATGGTGGCCGAGCAGCTGCTGCCTCACGGCGTCACCGACCAGCGAGTGCTCAAGGTCATGGCGGAAATTCCGCGCGAAGAGTTCGTGCTCCCGAAGCTGCGTCGCCACGCATACGAAGATCGCGCGCTCGCGATCGAATGCGGGCAGACGATCTCTCAGCCGCTCGTGGTCGCGCTGATGACGCAGGCCGTCGCGCCAAAACCGGACGACGTCGCGCTCGAGGTCGGCGCCGGTTCCGGCTATCAGGCCGCGGTGCTCAGCCGGCTGTGCCGCAAGGTCATCACGGTTGAGCGCGAGCCGGCGCTCGCCGAGCATGCGGCGGCGACATTGAGCCGGCTCGGTTTCACGAACGTAGAGGTGGCCGTTGGCGATGGAAGCCGGGGCTGGCCGGTGGAAGCGCCCTACCAGATCATCCTGGTAGCGGCCGCGGCGCTCGGGGTGCCGCCGGCGCTCATCGAACAGCTCGCTGAGGGCGGGCGCATGGTCATCCCCGTCGCGGTGTCACCCAGCGAGCCGCAGGACCTGCGTCTCTACGTGAAAGTGAACGGAGAGGTCACGTATCGCTCGCTGTTCCCCGTGCTGTTCGTGCCGCTGCTGACGGGTTAAGGGCTTGGCGTCGCCTTTGGGCTGGGCGACGGCGAGCTCGGCGTGGTCCCGGTCAGCTGCTGGAGCTGCGCGAGGAGCTTGCCGACGGTGGCCATCTCGTTCGCGAACGTGGTGAGGTCGCCGGCCTTGAGCGCGGCGTAGGCCGCGGCGTAGTGCTGGTTGGCCTGAGTCACCAGGTCCGCCAGCTGAGCCACCTGAGCCGGCGTGAGCGTGGTCACCGGCGGATTGTTGGTGGGCGGCGGCGCGGTTGCGGTCCCGACCAGCTGGTCGATCGCCTGCTGCAAGGTGTCCGTGTAGACGACCTTCGACTGGTCGGCCAGGATGACCTTCTTCAGCTCGGGCAGACCGGAGGCCGACGTGGCCTTGAGATAGATCGGCTCGAAGTAGAGGAACGAGTTGCCTATCGGCACGACCAGGAGGTTGCCTTGCTGGACCTGCGACCCAGTGCCGTGGAACAGGGTGAAGTCGCGCGAGATGGCGGGCTCCTGGTTGATGAGGTTGGCGACCTGCTGCGGGCCGAGGATGACTTTGTCCTTGGGCAGCACGTACGACACATACTCGCCGTAATGGGCGCCGTCGCTGCGCGCCGCCATCCACGAAACCATGTTGTTCTTGCCGCGCGGGGTGAACGGCATGATCAGGAGAAACTCAGGGTTCGTCTCTCCGGGGAGCCGGAACAGGACGTAGTAGGGCTGCACCGGCAGCGACGCGCTGCCGGGCGAGGTCTGGGCGGTGGGAATGTCCCAGACGTCCTCGCGGGCGAAGAAGACCTTGGGATCAGTGATGTGATACGTCGCGTAGATCCCGATCTGAACGTCGTAGAGGTCGACCGGAACACGCAGGTGGGCCTTGAGCCCGGCCGGCATCGCGTCGATCGGCTTGAAGAGTGACGGGAAGGTTGCGACATACGCCTTGATCAGAGGGTCCTTCGGGTCGAGGATGTAGAAGTCGACGGTGCCCTCGTACGCGTCGATCACCACTTTCACCGAGTTCCGGACGTAGTTGATGTCGGTGACGCCCTGGAAGGTGGCGGATTGCGAGTAGGGATACGTCGAACCGGTCGTGTAACCGTCGAGGATCCAGTAGACCTTGCCGTCGACCACGACCACGTAGGGGTCCCGGTCGTACGTCAAGAACGGCGCCAGCTCGTTGACCCGCTCGAGGATGTTCCTGCGGTAGAGCATCTGAGTCTGGTCGGTGATCTGCGGTGAGACCAGCAGGTTGAAATCGCCGAGCTTGAGCGACCACAGCGCCCGGTTGGCGCCGCCCATCAGCACGCCGTGCTTGCCCTTGTAGGTGGTGAACACGTCCTGGCTTCCCTGGGGGTAGTCGAGCTCTTTCGTGTTCGAGGGCGCGAGGACCGGGTTGGCGGTCAGCTCGCCGAAGTAGATGGCGGGGTCGCTGACCGTCAGCTGGCCGGTCGGCGGGATGTCGCGCACCACGTAGTCAGGCAGCCCCTCGGCGGCGATGGCGTTGACCGGACTGCCAGAAACTCCATATCCGTGTGTGTACTGGAGGTGCTGGTTGACCCAGTTCTGGGCGGCCTGCGGGAGCTTGGACGTGTCGAGCTCTCGTGCGCTGATCTCGACCTGGCGGTACTTGTCCGCGATCGTGTAACGGTCGATGTCGATGTCGTTGAAGGAGTAGTAGGTGCGGATGGTTTGCAGCTGCTCGTATACGGCCTGGAGCTGCGTGTAATCCCACAGACGAAGGTTGTCGATCGTGACCTGGTCGCTCTGCACGTCTTTGAGCGTCAGCGGCTGGTCGCCGGAGAAGTTGCTGACCTTCACGTTGGAAAGGCCGTAGGCGGCGCGCGTGCCGGCGATCTCACGCTCGATGTAGGGAAGCTCATACGACTGCGCGCTGGGGGTGACGAAAAAGCTCTGCACGATGCCGGGGTAGATCTGCCCGATCACCAGCAGCGCGACCCACACGCCGACAGCCGCGAAGGGCAGCCACAGCCGCCTGATCCACGCGTTCACGACCAGGGCGCCCGCGAGCACGATTCCGGCGCCCGCCTGGAATGAGTAAAGAGGCAGCCGCGCGTTTACGTCGGTGTAGGAGGCGCCCCACACGATTGAGCTGTTGTGCGCGTACATGAGGTCGTAACGGCCCAGCCAGGTCCATGCCGCCAGGGTCACGGCGAAAATTCCGAGCAGAGCGGAGATATGGGCCACGGCCCGCGGGCTGAGGTTGAGGTCGAACGTGTCACCTCGCCACGCGTAGAGCGCGCCGATCAGCAGGACCGCCATGAAGTCGAGGCCGAGCGACCAGTTCGCGACCGCGTGCAGGAACGGAAGGGTCAGCAGGTAGAACGAGACGTCCTGTCCGAGCACGGGGTCGGTGACGCCCGTCGGAGTCGAGTGCTGGAAAAGGGCGAGCAGCTGCCACTGGGAGCCGGCGCCACCCGACAGCACCAGGGCGATCAGGGCGGCGCCCAGCAGGCCGAAGACCCCGGCCGCGCTTCGCAAGCTGGAGCGACGGATGCCCACCGCGCGAAGGGTCGGGCCTGAGCGCAGCCGCAGGGCGATCACGATGTTGATGGCCAGGTAGATGAACGCGAGCAAGAGGCTGCCGAAGAAAAGCCACGCTTGCAGCGAGAACCTCGTCGTGAAGATCGACCTCAAACCGAGCGCGTCGTACCACTGCAGCTCGGTGATCAGCCAGACGATCGGGCTGGCGAAGATGAAAATGAGGACCGCGAGGCCGAACAAGCCGGCTCCGACCCAGAAGCGGCGTGGTGGCCGGGGCAGGCGAATCTCTCTCGCGCCTTCACTCGGTCCGCCCCGCTCGAAAGGATCGAACGGACGGTATCGCCGGGTCATCTGGTGGGAACTCTAGGCGCTTTCAACAGCGCGGTCGTCGGCGCTGAAGTCGAGATCGGGATCCGGCGGCGGATTGGCCAGGTGCCAGCGCACCGACGTGCCTAACGATTCCACAGGATCCGATGTGGTCCAGCCCAGCCTCGAGCGTGCTTTCTGCGCGCTGACGACGATGTGCTGGCTCATGGTGCCGGTGGGCTTGAGATCCTCCGGCAGGACATCATCAGCCACACGCACGAGCTCGGCGGTCGAGCCGGCGGCGTCGAGGATCATGCGCGACCACATGCGCATCGAATAGGTCCTGTCCTCGCAAAGGTTGAACACGTGGCCCGCGGCGTCCCGAGACTCGAGCGCCAGAAGAACCCCGCGCGCGACATCTCTTACGTATGCGCGGCAGGCAAGCCACATGCCCGCGCCGAACGGGATGCGGGTGCGGCCTGCGCGCAAGCGCCGCAGGATGAACTCTTCACGCAGCTGGTAGTCGTGCTCGCCGTAGACCATGGGAAGGCGCACCGACGTTCCGCCGCGCGCGAGGTAAACGTCCTCGACGTCGAGCTTGTCGTAGTGCTCCATGCCGGGCATCCGACCGCGGTACGGATAGCGTGTGGGGCGGACGGCAGATTCCTCATCGAGGGGAACGGGATCGGTTTCCAGATCCTGGTTGAGCGCTCCAAAGGCTCGGTAGACGTCGATGCTCGAGATGACCACCAGGCGCAGGGCGGCGGGCAGCGCTTCGAGCACGATCTCCGAATCGGCCCGCGTCAGCGCGCGGCAGTCGACAGCCGCATCGGGCTGGAAGGCGGCGAGCTCGTTCCGATGGCCGCCCAACTCTGCTCGATCGACGTGCAAATGCTTGACGGCCGGCATGTCATCGGGCTCGAGGTTGCCGCGATGGACGATCAGCACGTCGTGGCCTGAGCCGGCGAGCTCCTCAACGATGGCGCGCCCGATAAAGCGCGTCCCCCCGAAAACGATGACCCTCAACTAGCCGACTGTAGTCACCACGGTCGATGAGTTGTTGCTGACGTCCGGATCGTACTCGTTGGCCCTGACTGATGCCGTGTCCTTGAGACTGCCCTTGCTCCTCGGCTGAAGGACGAGCGTGATGGTCGCAGTCGCTCCATTCGAGAGGCTCCCAAGGTCGCAGCTGACTCCGGCGCCGGATTGAGTGCACGTTCCCTGGCTGGTCGATACGGACTTGAAGGCGATGCCTCCCTTGATCCCGCTGGCCGCCGACCACGCGTCCTGGGCGATAACGCCGGTCGCGGTCAGGGGCCCGTTGTTGGTCACGGTAATGGTGTAGGTCTCCTTCTGGCCGGCGACAACCGGGTTGGGTGTTCCGGTCTTAGTTACGGAGAGCTCTGCCGCTTGCGGCTGGATCTGTGTCGTGAGCGAGTACGAGTTGTTGGCCTGGTTCGGGTCCGGCTGGTCGGCCGTGATGTTCGCAGTGTTGGTCACTGTTCCTGCTGAGACAGGGAGAACGGTCACGCCGATTCCATCGCTGACTGAGCGCGCCCACACGGTGCCGAGATTGCATCTGACCAGGTTCCCGCTCGCGGTGCATGGTGGTTCCGCGGTGACAACCTGAACCTGCGCAGGAATCTGATCGGTGATGACGGCGTTGGTCGCATCGTCAGGGCCGTTGTTGCCGTACCAAAGGTAGTACTTGAAGGTCTGGCCAACGTAGTAAGGACCCGGGCTCGCTGTTTTCGCCACGAATATATCGGCCGTTGTCGCCTGAGTAACGGTGGTCGACCAGCTAGCTGTGTTGTTCGCCGGGTTCGGATCGGTCTCGTTTTGCGTCCCGGTCACGGTATTGACGAGCGTGCCCGGGGAGTCCGTCGTGACAGTTATGTACCAGTCGGGCGCCATGCCGGGAGTGAGACTCATAAGCGGCCCGCACGTGATGACGGTAGGAGACGTTTGGCTGCACGGACCACCGCTGGCATAGCCGAGGTATGTGACGGGGCTCGAGAATGTGTTGGTCAGGATGACGTTGGTGGACGAGTCGGGCCCATGCGTGCCCAACGACAGGTTGTAGGTGATCTGCTGGCGCGTTGTCGCAGTTGATGGCCCGCTGACGCCCACGAACAGGTCGGAGCTTCCGGCGGCAAAGACCGGAGTGAACGATGCGCCAGCGAAGATCAGGGCCGCTGTAACCAACTTGGGGACCGACCGACGAAGCAGTCTCTGAAACATGACGCAACCCCCTGCAAGCGCGTGCGGAAGCCACGGGGGTTTCCGCTTATATTTCAGTAACGCTTAAGCCGGAGTTTTTACGGCGGCCGTCGCGACATGCGGATTCTTCTCCACGATCAGGTCGATCAGGCCCCACTTCTTGGCCTCTTCAGGATTCATGAAGAAGTCGCGCTCCATCGCCCGCTCGACGTCCTCGAGCGGCCGAGAGGTGTGCTTCGTGTAGATCCGCGCCATCGCCTCGCGCTGCCGGAGGATCTCCTGCGCGTGAAGCTGGATGTCGGTCGCCTGGCCCTGGATGCCCTGGCTGAACGGCTGGTGGATGAGGATCTGAGCGTGGGGCAGCGACATGCGCATCCCCGGGTCGCCTCCTGCCAGCAGGATTGACGCACCACTGGCGGCAAGCCCGGTGCACAGGGTGCCGACCTTCGGGGCCACGTACTGCATGGCGTCGTACACGGACAGCGCGGCCGTCAGCGATCCACCCGGGCTATTGATGTAGAGCTGGATGTCGCGGTCCGGCGACTCGCTTTCGAGGAAAAGAAGCTGCGCAGTGACGATGCTCGCGAGGTCGTCGTCGATCACGCCCCGAACAAAGATGATGCCGTCTCTGAGCAGGCGCGAATAGATGTCATAGGCGCGCTCGCCGCGGCCGTCGTTGGTGATCACCGTTGGGATCAGGTTCATCGCTTATCTCCTTGTATCGAAGCCGATTCGAGGTTTCGGTCGGGGCGGCGGGTTGGCCATCGCGAGGTACGCGCTGAAGTCGGCGACGCTGCGCAGCGCTTCCAGCGGCAGCGACGCGGTGGCGAGTCGAAGCTTGGCGGGCGGATCCTCCGGCCACGCGGGTCGATCAGGATCCGCTCCCAAAATACGTGCGAGCTCGGCGTAGATGTCGGCCGGTCGGGCGCCAAGCGCGTGCGCCACCGCCAGCAGGCGCTCGGTCGAGACCTCCTTGCGGCCTCGCTCGACTTCCGAGAGATGAGCGGGCGAGAGGCCGGCCTCGCCGGCCACCTCGGTCAAGGTGCGACGTGAAGCCTCACGACGCTGCCGAAGGATCGCGCCCAGAGCGCTTCTGACCAACCCGGCAGATTCGCTGTAAGCGAAACTCATTCTTTGGAGGCTAAGCATACGCTTCGGTCAGCGCCGCTTGAAAGTCGGTCCGGGCGGCGCTGGGATCGCCTGGCGTTCCGCATCGGTCCGGGCCCGCCGGCGGTGCAGCTCGAGCTCGAGACTCTTCTCTCCGCGCGCCATCGCCCAGCGATGGTTGGCGGCGAAGATCGGTCTGAAGACTGGCGTGCCCACGCGCAGCAGCCTCTTGTTGACTTCGATCCGCCAGTCGTAAGTGATGTCGACGAAGTCGCCGTCCTGCTTGAAAGTCCAGATCCCGGTGCCGACGAAATCACCTTCAGCAACCAGCTTGAATCCGTGAGGCGGGTTGGATTCCGTGACGGTGAACCGCCAGCGCAACGTGTAGGGCAACCAGCCCTTGGTGTAGAGATCGATCACCCTGCCGACCCCCGTTCGAGAGTCGCCGGGCGCCAGCTCCTTCACATCGAGGTAGACCGAAGGCCACCAGCGCGGCAGCTGCAAAGCGTCGCTCAGCAGCTCTGAAACCTCTTGCGCGGTCCCACGCACGCGCCACTGGGTGAGGAACGCATACCCCGTCGCCATCAGTCCTTAGGAATTCCTTCCGTCATTGCCGAGACACCCGCATTCGCAGTCCAATGCGGGCTTCGGGATGCATCCGAAACCCGCATTTGCGGGCGAATGCGGTCTACGCGATACATGCGATGAGTCAGTCCTTGAGGTTGTTCGGGTCGAGGAGCTCTTGCTTCGGCCGTTCGATCTTCTGACGGGACCGCATGATCTCGATCAGCTTCTTTCGACCTTTCGGCGGCCCGATCATGATCGCGCCGACCAGGTGGTCGTCCTTGAAAAAGAGCTTGCGGTAGAACTTTTCTTCAAAGCTGTACGTGCGCACCGACTCGAGCCCCGGCTGCACGTCGGGCGTCACGCCCATCACTGCAAGCGTCGATCCGAACATCGTCGTCGTGTAAGTGGGGACGTCGAAAAAATCCTCGTCCGCGCCGGCCATGTTGCGCGCCGCCACCTTGCCGTGTGCTTCCGCGTTGTCCCAAGTGCCCATCTGGTTGTGGCGCTCGACCATCAGGTCGTAAAACACAGCGACGTCGCCCGCCGCATAAACATCCGGCGCTTTCGTGCGCAGCTTCGCATCGGTGACGATGCCCTTGTTCAGCTCGATGCCCGTACCACGCACGGGCTCGGTGTAGTAGTCGAGACCGACGCCGTAAGTCAGCAGGTCGAAGTCGACGTGCTTTCCGTTGACGGTCTCAGCGTGAAACCGGCCGTTGGTGCGGCTGAACTTCTTGACCTCGTCCTCGACGATGAACTCAACGTCCTGTGCCTCGCCCATCTGACGGCACAGCCGGCCGCCCTCCTCATCGAGCACGTAGCGCAGGAACCACGGCCCGCGCATGATCCACGTCAACTTCGCCTTCTTCCGAAAGCTCACGCCCTCCGCCAGCTCGTAGCCGATGAAGCTGCCGCCCATCACGAGCACGCGCTCTGAGGCGTCGGCCTTTTCGATGATCGCGTCCGTGTCGTCGAGGGTCTGAAAGCCCAGGCAGTTGGACACCTCGTCCGAGCCTGGCCATGGCGGTGGCTTCGGCCGGCCGCCGGTGGCGATGAGAAGCGCGTCGTAAGGAAACTCCTGGCCCCGATTCGTGCGCACCACCTTGCTGTTGACATCGATCTCAGTCGCCCACGTCTCGAAGTGAATCTCGAGGTTCCGATTTGCGTAATCCTCGACGGTGCGCATCAAGACTTTCTCGCGGCGGACCTGGCCGCGCAGATAGCGAGGCAGCGCGACCCGGTTGTAAAGAGGATGCCGCTCGGCGGCGATCATCACGATCGACGCGTCGGCGTCTGCCTTGCGCAGCTCCTCCGCGGCCGTCTGCCCGGCGATGCCGTTTCCGATGACGACATATCTCCTGGCCAACTAACTAAAGCTGCAGGCCGTAGATGTAGCTGGTGTCGTCGTCATTCGCGAGATCGTATCCGGAAGCGGTCATGTCCCCGGCGGCCGGATGGTCACGCGGGAGCGCGACGGTGACATGGTCGAGGCCGTCGGCGTCTGCCTCGAATCGCAATGACATGAGGAGCTCGCGCAGTGCTCCGCCCTGACCGGCGACGAATCCAACGGCGAGATTCTCGCCCCACGGTTCGCGCAGCCCGGCGATGGCGCGACCGCCTGGACCGGCCCTGAGCATTCCGATCGCAGCGAGCCGTTCGAGCTCGGCGGCGTTCAAGTCATGTGCGCCATTGAAGTCCGCCGTGACTCCCTGATACAGCTCGAGGCCAGGGCTTTTCTCCACCGCGGCCCAGAGTCTCGTGGCTTCTGACTTATCCGGCATGCGAGAGGGCTCCCCACCCTCTACTCGTTGGCCGCGCCACCATCGCGCATCGAGACGCCGCTCGAATCCGGCGGCCTCGAACAGCTTTGCAGCGCCGGGGTTCCCGGTGGCCAGCCGCATCTCGCGAAAGCCTTGCTCTTTCGCTTCTGCGATCGCGGAGGCGAGCATCGTCCTCGCGAGCCCCTGGCGCCGGTGGGTGCTCGCGACTCGCAGCCCCTCGTACCAGACCAGCCCGGGGCCGTAGGGCCTCAAACGATGCAGGCCGACGACGGTGCCCTCGAGCTCAGCGGCCTGGAAAGTGGAACCGGCATCCGTCACCCAGTCATCGAACACGCGCGGGATGTAGTCGTGCCCGTCCCAAACGTCGCGAGAGATCTCCGCCACGCGGTCGCGATCCGCCGGCCGCATCGGCCGGAGGGTCAGCTCTTGGCCTGTGGTTGCCAATGCGCTACTCCCGCCAGCACGGTGCCGCCACCAAAAACAAAGTCGTCGCCTTCGCGAGTCAACATGCCTTCCAACATCTTTCGTCCGACACCCTCATCCCAAACATCGCCCACCAGCGCGCGCGAGTCGGCCACGGCCTCTTCGAAGTTCCCGTACCGATTGGTGCTCGTGTAGCGCAGGAACGTGACGTCGGGCGCCGCCCCAATCTGAACCAGCAGCATGAAGAGGTCGCTGAACCGAGGAAGGCTCGGGCCCGCATTCCCGGCCAGCCGCTGTCGAATCGCGGCCGCCGGGTGGGGTAGGTCGCTCTCACGAAGCATGATGAAGACCCGCTCGCGCGCGGACCGTTCCAGCTTGGCGATGAAAGGAGCAGGGTCCTCGACCCCGTACAGGACGTGACAGCAGATGACCAGGTCGGCGGGCGCGACCTCGGCATCCTCCCAGGTGCTGGCGACAATGGTCATGTTGTCTTTGGGCGGGATCTGTGCCCGCATGCCTTCGGACGGCTCGACGGCCGTGACCCATTCGAGGCGGTCCGACAATGGAACGGCATGGCGACCCGTGCCGGCGCCCGCGTCGATCAGCGTTTTGCGCGGAGAGAGGTAGGGGTCGATGACGGCGAGAAATTCGTCAGCCCGGGTGCGCGTTGAGCGGGCAAAGCTCGGCGCGCGGCGATCCCAGTAGCCTGGGTTTGCATGAGTGCCCGCCGCCCTCTCGCGCACGATCTTCTTCCAGTGCTCGACCCAATCCATAACCAAATTCGAGGCTAGCGCAATCACCAACGTCGGCAATTCGCAGCAGGTTCTTAACAAGGTTGGGGACAACCCGGGGACAACTCCGTCCTTTCTCCTCTACATGCTGGGGTCCGGCATTTTCGAGCCGCTAGATCTTGTGCCGGGGCTACCATAACGACGTGGCAGCGACAGAGTTCTCGTCCGCCGAGGCGGCCCTCCTCTCCCGGTATTTCACAAATCTCGACCGCCCCGTATTCGCGCTGCGCAACCTGCCCGAGGTCGTCAAAGGGGCCCTGTTTTCGCGCTACTCGCGAACCGAGAAGAGCCTTCGGCGCGTGCTGCTGGACGAGTTCATCAATGCACCCGAATCCGGCTTCTCCGCGCTGGCCGGGAAGCCCTCGGACGACCACGATATGGTCGCCGTGCGCCGCGCGGAGGAGTTCTACGAGCGGGTCCTGGTGGGTTACGGGGACGACTCCGTAGCCGAGCTCGCCGGCGCGCACGTGGCGGTCGAACGCACCTCCACGCTGGCCGCCAAAGCGCTGGAGGACAGCCGGATCGGAATCTCGCCTCTGGAGAAGTCGACGCGCTACGTCCGGTTCGATCGGCCAGGTCCCGACGGCCGCCACCTCTACCACCGCGGTCCTGAGCTGGCCCACCCGGACTACGAGCCGGCGGCCGACGCGCTCTTCGCCGCCTACAGCAGCCTGGTCGAACCTGTGACCGGGGCTATCCGTGAGCGATTTCCACTCGAGGTGGGTGAGACCGACCGGGCCTGGAAGGCCGCGACGAGGGCCAAGGCGCTCGACCTTCTCCGCGGACTCTTGCCGGCTGGGACGCTGACCAACCTCGGTCTATTTGGCAACGGCCGCGCCTTCGAGTACCTGATCACCAAGATGGCGGCGCACGAGCTGCCGGAGTGTCAGCGCCTCGCCACCGACCTGCACCGGGAGCTGGGCGAAGTCATCCCTTCTTTCGTCAAGCGGGCCGTCGACGACCGGTACGGCCGCCCGTCGGCCGAGCGCATGGCGAGGATCCGGACCGGGGTGGCCCGCCTCGCGCGACACAACCAGGCGGAGTCTAAATCTGGGCCGAGCGTCAAGCTGATCGAGCACGACCCCGACGCCGAGGGAAAGGTGGTGGCGGCAGCGCTGTTCCCCTACTCCAGAGCCGGATTGACCGAGCAGGGTGGGGATCCGGCACAGGTGCTCGAAGCCCTCCTGGGCGATCGCGCCAACCGCCGCCAGCGCGCGCCCCGCGCCCTGGAGCATGCGACCTACACGTTTGAGATCGTCGCCAACTTCGGCGCGTATCGCGACCTGCACCGGCACCGCATGCTCACCCAGGACCGCCAGGTCCTCGGCACCCAGCTGGGCTACGACCTCCCGCCCGGGCTGGCCGACCTTGGCTTGGACGGCCGGTTTGCGGCGGCGGTCGAAGCCGCGGCCTCGGCCCACGCAAAGCTCGAGCGCGATGCAGGTGCGGCCCTGGCCCAGTATCTGGTTCCGCTCTCATTTCGGGTCCGCTGGTACTTCAAAGCCAACCTCCGCGAGATCTATCACCTGTGTGAGCTCCGGACCACCCCGCAAGGACACCCTGACTACCGCTGGGTCGCGCAGGAGATGTTCCGCCGGGTCAGCGAGGTCCACCCGAAACTGGCGAGCTACGCCCGATTTGTCGACCTCGGGCCGGGCGACGAGCTTGAGCGCCGCAGGTCCGAGCAAAAACTTGATGAGAAGTTATCGGCGCTGGACCACGGCGTGCGATAGCATCACGGACCAATGCTCACGCAAGAGGAAGGTGTGGTTTTGACGGAGACGTTGGTCCCTCGGGGACCTGAGAGACGCGACAGCGACAGACGTGCGTGGATGGAGCGGAGGTTTGCCGAGCGCCGAGACCCGGCGCGAGCCAACGCCGGCCGCCGCGTGCTCTACCCGTTCGACCGGCGCATCGCCGAACGCCGCATGGTCGACCGCCGCGCCGACTGGCCCGAGTAGCGCCCGACCGGCGCTGATCGTCCACGGCGGCGCCGGGCCCGTCCCCGATGTGGAACGCCCGCTGCGGCAGGCCGCCGTCGAACGGGCCCGGGATGCAGGCTGGTCCCAGATCGGCTCCGGTGCCCTTTTAGCGGCGCTGGCCGCGGTCCGGCACCTCGAGGACGAGCCACTGCTCAACGCCGGCATCGGGGCCTGCCTGAACGCCGACGGGGTGGTGGAGCTTGACGCGGGCGTGATGGAAGGCGCCGAACTGAGAGCAGGCGGAGTCGCCGGGCTGAAAGACGTGCGCCATCCGATCGATCTCGCGCTCGCGGTCATGCGCGACGGCAGGCATGTCCTGCTCGCGGGCGAGGGAGCCTCGCGTTTTGCTCGCGAGCATGGAATCGAGATGTGCGACCCCTCGATCTTCATCACGGACAGAAAACGCCAGGAGCTGATGGAGGGCGCCGACACGGTCGGCGCGGTGGCTCGCGACTCGGACGGCCGGTTGGCGGTCGCCGTCTCCACGGGCGGCATCACCGGGAAGCTGCCTGGACGGATCGGCGATTCGCCGATTCCCGGCGCCGGCTTCTACGCCGACGACCGCTTCGGCGCCGTCTGCGGGACAGGCCAGGGCGAGGCTTTCCTCCGGCTCGGGCTGGCCCGGGTGATGGTCGTCGAGCTCCAACACGGCATGGATGCCGGGGCAGTCGCATCTGGCGCGATCGGATGGCTGGCCAAGAGTCTGAAAGCGTCGGGCGGCGTGATCGTGATGCCGCGAGAAGGAGTGCCCGAGGCCGCCTTCAACACGGCAGCCATGCCATACGCGATCGCCCAGTGACGGATTCGGCCAACGCCGGCGAGCTGGTCACGCTCGCACTGAAGCACGGGGGCGTCAGCCACCTCTTCACCCTCAACGGCGGCCACATCTGGCCCATCCTCACCGGCGCGACGGAGCACAGCATCCGGATCATCGACGTGCGCCACGAGCAGTCTGCCGCGTTCGCGGCCGAGGGCTGGGCGAAGGTGACGCGGCAGGTCGGCGTCGCCGCGGTCACCGCCGGGCCCGGCGTCACCAACGCGGCTTCCGCGATCGCGCAGGCGCAGGCCGCCGACAGCCCGCTCTTCGTCATCGGCGGCCGAGCGCCAAACGCCAGGTGGGGGATGGGCTCGCTGCAGGAGATGGATCACGTCGCGTTCCTGCAGACGCTGACCAAGCAGGCGCAGACGCTCGGATCTGCCGAAGAGGCGTACCGGCTCGCCGCTGAATCGA
>Ga0209488_10000891_pt1 | contig 25390 bp, 22 predicted proteins | sample Rivendell_Oct201_8_FD_188349 | JGI IMG/M metagenome (GOLD analysis project Ga0209488, IMG submission 188349) | Vadose zone soil microbial communities from the Eel River Critical Zone Observatory, Northern California, USA -... | ecosystem: Environmental > Terrestrial > Soil > Vadose zone >...
GGGATCGGGGGTCGAAACTGCCTGGGGAGCCGATATTCCGCCGCCTACCTTGAATACACCGCCACCAATGCCTCCGCCACTACCTGGTCCCACGCCTGGTCCGTGCCCAACGCCAACCCCGCCGCCAGAGCCGGATCCGATGCCGCCGCCAGAGCCGGTCCCATTCGAAGGCGGCGCAGCGGGTAGAGGCGCGCTCGAGGGAGATCCCAGGTTGAGCATGCGGTTCTCGGCCATATGGACTTGCGGGGGAACCACCACAGTCGGCTCCGCCGTCAATTTCGGTTTTTCGTTGCGCATGACAATCTGCGGTGGAGTGATCTGCTGCATCGCAAACTTGGGGAGCCTTCCTTTTGGAGCTGGCAGAGGATCATGATCGCCTCCGCCGCCGCCACCGCTCACGACTTTCTTTGCCGTGGGCAGAGCGTAGGTGTCGGGTGACGGAGCGATTAATGTGACAATCTCCCGTTGTTTGGCCTGTTGCACGACGTGATGCCCGAAGCTTGCTCCTCCAAGGATTACGGCCAGAAGCACCACGTGAACGATGGCAGATCCCACCAAGCCATTCGATCGGTAGTTATTGTACTGACCCCAAATTTGTTCGGGGACAAAGGATTGTTGCGATCGCGATCGTGCGTGCATAAGGATAGGTTGACGCGCGGCGCTGCCACGACGCGAAAATGGAGAATCCAGCACTGCCGACGAAGATTGAAATGGCGGGTGAGCGGAATAGCGAGGACTTTGCGGATTCGACATTGGCACTCCTTGATTCTCGAGTTCTCGCGAATAACTCGTCATTCGTAATAGATGCGATAGAGTTAGGAGTGGGTTTACCGTCTCACAAAATTGAGGCGAAAAGATTTGCGAGGGACCGTCCGAAAAAATTGTTCATACCAGACGTTCCTGCGTTTAATACCCAATCGGGCCGATGGCCAGAAGTCAATCCACTCCGTGCAAGAGCTCATACAAAAAAATGGTGGGAGCTTACGCTCCCACCATCGCCATTGAAGCGATACTAGAGACGGCCCGTCAGCAGAAGGACCAAGACAATCACTACCACGAGTCCCAGGCCGCCGCTTGGGTAATAGCCCCATGATCTACTGTACGGCCAGGATGGTAGCGCTCCGACCAACAGCAACACGAGAATCACAAGCAGAATCGTTGACATGAAGTTCTCCTCCGATCACACGTCTGATTACTCAAGATACGGCCCGACCACAAGTGAAGCCGGGCCTAAAAACCACTGTCATCGTCAATGGCAGGTTCAGCGTTTTTCAGACTGCTGCCCGCCGTTCGGTGCTCCTTCCAACTGGCCCTTCTCGCTGGCCTGGCCAGCATATTTCCGTACTGCGGTCAAGAAGGACTGAGCTGACTCAGGAGCCTCGATCTTTCCCTCGAAGATTTCGCTGAACGGGACAAATTTCCCGTAGAGAGTCCTGGTTTCGTCTTTGTCCTGGGTAACGGCAGAACCATTCAGATCTATGCCGGCAAATATCCCGCGCGCGCGAGAATACGTGAGGACCTCGGCCTTCATCTTCCAGTCGGTATCGGCGCCCGCATCACGTCCGACTGGACCGGCGGCGGCCGACGCGTCTGCGCCGATTTTGAACTTACTGGAGAGCAAGTGCTGCATTCCCTGATCGTTTGTGACAACCATTACCAGGTCCACGGCTTGTCCGCCAAGCTGCAGCCCCCAGCTTCCTCCGGTGATGGTAACCGGTGCCGGAGCGCTCCATCTGCCGCTTTGGGTGCGGCAAGTGGCTACGCCTTTCCCGTGACTCCCTCCGAAGCCGATAGCAACTTTCACCATCGAAGGAATCACGGCTATACACTTCGCCTCGTTCATGACCTTGTCCGGAATAGCTTTATCGGGCGTAGCCATGATTTCATTCAAAACGTTAGCCGCGTTATCAATCCGCTTCTCAATGTCAGACTGATCTTTGTCCTTGCCCCAGGCAACACTGGCCAGGAGCAGAATCCCGGCTCCAAGCACCGGGATAAGCTTTGACGACACATTGCGATTTCTTGTCATAAGTCTTCCGACCTTTTCCGTGCTCCAACTGAGCACACACTTAGATTTTCGCGTGCCAGCTACCCACCCTAGCGTTCCCCTTTTTTCTGTTCCATCCGGTTCAACCTGTAAACAAAGTCCGGACATTCCCTGAGAGTCTTAAAATCGTCGAATCGTCCGCACGAGACTCTGGAGTGACGCGGGGGCCAATCCGGCACTCATTACGGGCACGGCCTACCATTTCTGTGAGCGCGACGTACAGCTTTGACGGTATTGTTGGAACACCTTTTAGCGGATTAGTCTGAGGCCCTACTCGACACGACGCCCCCATCAGCAGGTGCCGGTCCACTGGGAGGTATCGGCACCTGCCCCTTCTTAAAAGGGGAGACTTCAAGATTTAAGGAAACGAAACCTCAGGACGAATGTTGTAAAAATTAAAAATAAGGGACGGCCGTGAATAGCCGTCCCTGGCGTGTAGACGCGAGTCGCTTATTGCGAATGGCTATTGATTCCGCGCCGTAGATGTAGCCTTTTGATCCTTGACTTCGAGTTCGTTTACTACCTGTTTGACATTCGGCACCTGTGCGACGATTTTTTCGACTGCGGTTCGTTGCGACTCGGATTTGACGCTTCCCTTCAGAGTTACGACACCATTCTTTACGTCGAATCTGACATCACGATTCAGCTTCCGCTGCACTAGCGCGGCGTCCACGTTTTTGTCGATACCCTTGTCGAGATCCGAGTCCACTTTCTTTGCGGTGCTCTCGTCTCCCCCAGGCCTTACACCAATCTCGTTCGAAACTACCTGATTCCCGGCGATAGAGCGGGCAATGGATTCTGCCTGCGTTTTTTCGTTTTCGGTCGCCACATTGCCTGTGAGGGTCACAACGTTCTTGTCCTGGTCCTGACTCACGCTCACATCCCGAAGCCCGGCCTGGTCCAGTGCCTGGCGGACACTAGCCGAGACGTCAGGCGCCTTTGCTTTATTGGTGCAGGCCAATCCGCATGCCAGTGCGAGGATAACGACCAGAGTAGGAAGAGCCTTTGATGTTTTCATGTTTCTCCTCTCGTTGACCCCAGAGTACCTTTCTAAGATCAAGCGTCGTAACCGGGGCCATTAGAAACAGCAAGGACCAATGTTGCTCAATCGGGGAAGAAGTCTCTATCGGCCAGAACCCTTAGGCTTTGGGATAATTCAAGGTAAGAGGGGCAAGGTACACGCCGAGGCTAATCCGAATGCTGGCGGCCAGGGTGGCTTCCAATCCGGTCAAACTGCAAAGGCCCGCTCGGGCCACCGTGTGCAGTCACTCCTCGTAGAGGACATGGCCGCCAGTTGTCTCTGCCGTCCGAGAAAATACATCGTCAATTCCGACTGGAACAATCGGGGAATTCCCTACACGCATGTCTCTCAGACTGTAGGCACTACTTTCGGTGAACTCTCAAAAAAGTAGAGAAAAACGCCAGGAAGATTCGGCTTACAGGCAGCTGACAAACTCCACCAGCGACTTTGTTTTGAAAGGGCGCCGGCTTTAAGCTGCGCCGAAAGTGCAAAAAATCAACCGTGGTTTTAGCCACGCGGTCGGGCGCGGCGCAAGAGCAGGGTGCAATCTTGGGTCTTTGCCGCTCGCCTGCCAGAAGCTATCGATTTACCAGGTGAACGACGACTTTTTGGTGGACGTAACCTTGGCCTGCGCCCTCGGCGAACTGAATTCTCAGTTTACCCTGTTTGGTCACTACACCGCCGTCTACGGATGTAATCTGAGCCGGATTCCAGAGCTCAAGGTTGTACGATCTAGAGGTGGCGCCGGAAACGTCCAAGGTCAGCTGGGTACGTGCATTGTTCCAGGATTCGGAAACGATTCGTAGACCCTGGCTGGTGCTCCCCAGCGGCGGAAGTTGATTCGAGATTGCCAGACCGAAATCATTCTTCACGCGAATTACGACGGTGGTTGAACCGCCCTCGACAGGAAAGCGCACGAACACATGCTGATCGTTGTCATTGACCTGCATCTTGAAGGGCAAGGGCCGGCCATTCATTTCGACGCTGACGACTTTGGTGCGCAAGGTAAACGACGGAGCGAACTCCACCCAGCAGTCGCCGGAGCCCGTCCGCTTAGTCTCAAGCACAATGCTGCCCGGAGTTTTGCGATATTCAAAGTCTGCATTGACCGAACCGATGTGAACGTTGTGAATAGCGAACGACGTCCAATCCGCGGGAACATGGGGAGCGAGCGTGATCTGATGGATCTGCACGTCAGTCTGTAATCCAAAAAGTCCGCGCAAAAGAGGACTTATAACCATGGCGGCCGACCAGATCTGGTGTGGTGAACTGGTCGCGAAAGAAGTGTAGTAATCGCCGGAAAGAACTTCTGTGAAGTGACCAAGCGAGCCGTCGCCGGCCAGAAGCGCGTTGGCTCGCAGATTGGAATATGCGGGGAGCGCGCGATGATAGCGATACTCTCCCACAGAGGCCCATCCGGTGAACAGCGGCCAGACGGATCCGAAATGGTAGCCGGATCCGTCATAAAACTTGGAGCGCGAGGAAATGATCCGCATGCCCCAGTCTGTCTCGTGATCCGCGTCGGCCAACCGCGTGATCATCTCGTTTGCATGAGTTGCTTCGGGCAAACCGAACCACATCGGAACTGCGGCGAGAACGCTGGCTTCGTCCGCCCGTTGAGTGTCCTGCTTCAAAGCGAAAGCGTAAATCTTTTTCTCCGGCGACCAGTAGGCTTGGTCGAGCGCAGGCTTCTGGCGATCGAATTCCGTCGCGAGTGTTTTGCTGACATCGTCTTTTCCGATCAGCCGCGCCAAGTTCGAAAGAGCGTTCAAAGCTTCTACGCCAAGCCCTGCCTGATAGAACTCGTTCTTTACCGGCAGAAGCGGACCACCCTCAACCCAACCGTGGCCGACGCCCGCATTCTGCGCGAAGCCCTGAGAGTCACACGTTGAGCGAAGAAACTGGTACGCCCGCCACACGTTGTCCCATTTATCGCGAGCGAACGCTATGTCGCCGCTCTGGACCACATAGTCATTCATCGCAATGATGAAAAGCGGCGTCGCATCGGCTGAAACGTAGGGATAGGGATAGTCCTTGAACCACGGCACCAGACTCGCACTCTGTGAAATCTCATGCGGAATTTTGCCGTCCTCACGCTGGTATTTACTGATGAAATCGATGGCGGTCCGGCTGGTCGAGTAGTCGCCCTCCGCGTTCAGCGCAAACGAAGTCCAAAGTGAATCCCGGCCGAAAAACCAGGCAAACCCAGGACGCTGGCTGGTTCCAGAAGTTCGATATCCCGCAACGAGGCCCGTGCCTGAATACGGATTATTCACCAAACCCTGGATTGTGCTGATGCGCGCCCAGTCGTATGACTGCTGGAGAGCATCGTCGGGAAGATCGAGGGTGACAGTCTTGCCAAGATAGCCGCGGTAGAATTCCGCAGACTCCCGCAGCAAGTCTGGATACGATGCGCTGAGATGCTGGTAGCTTTTTTCCGCCTCTGCGCGGCCCGCCACCGAAGCGGCGACGAGTAGCACCTTGGTTTCTTTACCTTTCTGTGTCACTCCCAGCCGAAGCGAGTTCTCGTCCGACGAAGAGTAATTTGCCTGGTAAGCTAAGTGGGCCTCCCCGGCCGTGGGCGAGCCGACCAATGCGGCAAATTTCCTCGTCTCCTCTCCGAAGACGAATGCATTCTGTTTCTCGTCCCAGTTGACGAACGCGCCACCAATTGCGGCCGGCCATTCCAGTTGGAAGTCTGGTGCGAAAGCAGCCTCAACTTCCAGCGGTTGCTCGGTCTCGATGTCGAGCACTATCACAGCGCCGGGTTCGCGAATGGGGACGAACAATGTCTCACGGACTCGAAACGAGTCTCCCGCGTAAAGAATGGTGGCAGACTCCGGCCGCACGGTGAGAGTCCGCGCCAGGCTTTCCGCAGGCAGCGCCCGGCCGCCAACGTGGAATGTGAGATGAAACTCGCGGAAGATCTTCAGCGGATAGACCCATGCTTCCAGCCGTCCAGTTTCGTTGCCGAACAACGCTGCGCGTGTCCCGACAACTGGAAGGAATTCCCAGGTACGGATGGTTCTCGAGAGCTCCAACGCTTGCGCGGGCTGTTGGGCTGTTGCGATAGGGGTGGCGATAGTCAGCGAAATCAGAACGGCTAAGACGATACTTGGGAAGAAAAATCTGGATGCACCGCTCGGTGCGGCCTTAGCGACCGGGATCTCTGTCCCGCCGGAGGTTGCAAAGTCACGGTTCACTGAATATAAGAGGTAAGGGGCGAATTCTAGCACGAGCCGAGTGGGCCAGGTAGCAACCTCTTGTTCCCGTCACGCCGCGTTTTTTTGAAATCTCTAAGCCGGTCCGCTCTGGTGCTTTCTCTCGAAAGCGTACTGGCATTGGCGCGCCCGCCCTGGTTGCGAGCTGCTGCTCGGCTGAGCCAGCAAGGCAATCCCAAGAATGCGGAAGATCATCCACAAAGCAACGACCTCGGGGTGAGCTTCGTAAACGTGGCTCGGGAGTCGGGCCTGAATGTAAAAACCATTTTCGGCGGCGAGCACAAGAATAAGTATCTGCTGGAGACCACGGGTTGCGGCGTCGCCTTTTACGACTACGATAACGACGGATGGCTCGATATATTTCTGGTGAACGGATCGCGCCTCGAAGGTTTCCCCGCTGGCACCGAACCGACGTCGCATCTGTTCCGGAACAATCGCGATGGCACGTTCACCGATATGACCGCCAAGGCTGGATTGGCGCACTCAGGATGGGGTCAAGGCGTTTGTGTCGGGGACTATGACAACGACGGATGGGACGATCTTTTCGTAACCTACTACGGCAAGAACGTTCTCTACCACAACAACGGAGATGGAACTTTCACCGACGTCAGCCAGAAGGCGGGCGTGGCGGGCAAAGGCACGCGCTGGAACACTGGTTGCGCGTTTGTCGATTACGATCGCGACGGCCGCCTCGATCTGTTCGTCGCCAACTACATCGATCTCGACTTGGCGACTGCGCCCGTTCCCGAGTCTGGTCCGTGCCTCTATAAGAGCGTGATGGTGGCGTGCGGCCCGCCCGGATTGCAAGGAGGAAAGAACATTCTCTACCACAATAACGGAGACGGGTCTTTCGGCGACGTTTCCGAAGCTGCGGGAATTTTCCGTGCCAACGGCACCTACGGTTTGGGAGTGCTCACCGCCGACTTCGACAATGACGGCTGGCCCGACATTTATGTTGCCAACGATTCCACGGCCAGCGCTCTCTATCAGAATAAGAAGAACGGGAAGTTTGAGGACATCGCCATCGAGGCTGGCTGCGCCTTGAGTCCCGACGGCAAGCCGCAGGCCGGCATGGGAGTTTCCGCCGCCGACTATGATCTGGACGGAAATCTCGACCTGGTCAAGACCAACTTCGCCGGCGACACGCCCTCGCTCTACCACAATCTGGGCGGTGGCAGTTTTGAGGACACGACTTTCACGGCAGGCCTGGGTGCGCACACGCAATTTCTGGGCTGGGGCTGCGGCTTTTTGGATTTCGACAACGACGGCTGGCCTGACATCCTTATATGCAACGGACACGTCTACCCAGAAGTCGAGCAACTGAAGACTGAGGCTGGCTATGCTCAGCGGAAGTTGCTCTACCGTAATCTCCGCAACGGTCACTTCGCCGACGTTTCCTTCCAGGCTGGATCAGGAATCTCGAATCCCGCGGCGTCGCGAGGCTGCGCCTTCGGGGATTTCGATAATGATGGCGACATCGACGTGGTCATCAATACGGTCAACGACTATCCCCAGCTGCTACGTTGCGACTCTAAGCTCGAGAACAATTGGATCAAGGTGCGGACCATCGGCACAAAGTCAAATCGCAGCGGCATCGGAGCACGTCTCATTTGCGTAACCAGCGTTCCAGGAGAATCAAAACTGCACCGGCAGATTGACGAAGTTCGCAGTGGCGGCAGCTACATCTCGCAGAATGACTTCCGGATTCACTTCGGCTTAGGGAAGGTGGAGAAGGTTGACGTGCTGGAAATCCGCTGGCCCAGCGGTCAGGTCGACACGATGAAAGACATCAAGGCGAATCAACTCGTCTATGTGAAGGAAGGCGAAGGCATCACGCGCACGATGCAATTTGCGAAGAACTCGAAGCCCTCCAGATAATGGGTGCTCACGGTTTCTTCGTATCTGCCGCAACTGGCGCGCCTGAACCTTCTTTAACCGTATGAATCTCATCCACGCTTAAGTTGGCAAAGTGCTCCGTCAGGCCGCTCGGCCAGCGCACTTCAACCCACTCAATCTTGTTTGCCGCGCCCAGGCCGAAGTGGACACGTATATCACTGTTCGAGCTGTAGCTGGAACCGCTGCGCACTTCATCCACCAGCGTGCGCGTGGCTGTCTTCACTCGAATGCGAGCACCAATGCCATCGCGATTGGATTTCGTGCCGACTGCGTGAATCGCGATCCAGTGGTTCGGTGTCCGGATCTGGTTGACCAACAGACTCGGCCGATCGTTCATATTGCTGATGACTGCGGCAATCTTGCCGTCGTTCCACAGATCGCCCAGGGCCAGACCGCGCGAAGAAGCGGCAGTCGTGATTCCCGATCCCCCCGACGCAGAAATATCGCTGAAGGTTCCATCACCGTTGTTGTGGTAAAGAATGCGCGGCTCTTTATAGTTGCTGCCCAAGTGCTGGCTGTCCACCTCGGGATACACGTGGCCGTTGACAAGGATCAAGTCAGGCCAGCCATCATTGTCAAAATCGAAAAACATCGTTCCCCATCCCAGGTATTGCGTGTATAGCCCCAGACCAGCCGCCGCAGTCGCGTCTGTGAAGGTACCGTCTCCGTTGTTGCGGTATAGCGTAGAAGTGTCGTCGGAAAAATTCGTCTTGAAAATGTCCAGGTGCCCATCGCCGTTGAAATCGGCGATGGTTGAGCCCATGCCCGCCTGCTCGCGCCCGTCTTCATTGAAGGCCGCGCCCGCCGTGACCGCAACGTCCGTGAAAGTGCCGTCGTGATTGTTGCGGTAGAGGATGCTTGGCGTGCTGTCGCAGGCGACATAAATATCGGGCCAGCCGTCTTCGTCGAAATCGAGCGTCGAAACGCTAAATGCATAATGCCCGTCCGTCCGGTCAATATGAGCCTTCGTGGTCGCGTCCTCAAAGGTGCCATCGCCCCGGTTGTGGTAGAGAATATTTTTCGCGCCAGGAAGCCCGCGCGGGCCGCACATTACTGGAACGCCCTTCCACACACAGGTTGGCCGGTCTCCGGGAGCAGGGGCCGTCGCCAGATCGAAGTCCACGTAGTTCGCCACCATCAAATCGAGATATCCGTCGCGGTCATAGTCCACAAATGCGCAGCCCGTCCCCCAAGCTTTGCCTGAGCCAGCAACTCCGGATTTGTCCGCGACTTCGGTAAACACTCCGTCGCGATTGTGGTAGAGCCGGTTCTTGCCGTAATAAGCGACGTAGAGATCTTCCCATCCGTCGTTATCGTAATCACCGACGCACACACCTTGTCCCCAGCCGGTCGCGGTGAGTCCTGCCTTGGCGGTCACGTCGGTGAAAGTCCCATCGTGATTGTTACGATAAAGATGATTGCTCGGTGCCTGGCCTGCGGGAAATGATGTGCCAATCTTCGTGCCGTTCACGATGAAGATGTCGGGCCAGCCGTCGTTGTCGTAGTCGAAAATCGCGATGCCGGTGCCGGTGGTCTCGATGATGTACTTCTTCGTATCCACGCCGCCGAAAACTTCCTGCATGGTGAGGCCGGCTTTTTCGGCGACATCCGTAAAGTTGGCGATGGGAGCGACCGCTGGCGGGGCTGCGGTCTTTGCTTGCTGACCCTGGAGGGACAGCGCGAGAAGGAGTAAGAGACAAGTGTACGAAATTGCTGGACCGATTCGACGCAGGCAAAAAGAGCAGGAAATCGTCAATGACATGGCCTAGGTGGGATGTTAGGGGGGTCTCAGTGAAGCGGTCAAGGTCCGTCGGGGTCGTGCCCGGGCGAATTCCTCCCTGCAAAAATTCCATACGCCACCAGTTGCCACCAGAGCACCTCGATCAGAGTCACAACGGCCAGCCCGACGAAGCGCCTCTCAGCGCCGCCGTCCCTCGGAATTCCAACTCCGATGACTCCTCGGACTATCGCCCCCACGAAAGCCACGGTTGTCATCACACTCACGATGACAATCTTTCGTCCAGACACGTCGTTGTTCAGCGCCGGGCCTGACGGTTCGCTGTTGCGATAACAAGCCCTCAACCAAATCGCGAGAACCCCAAGCCCGATCATCGTGCTGCCGTGCTGAAGCAATTTGTATGCCGGGACCATGCCCAGCACAGGCGCGAGAACCGGCTGGCCGAGCACTGGCCAATGGCGATACGCCCAGGTGTTCGGATGAGTGAATGAATCCCACAGAAGATGAGTCGCAATTCCCAGCAGGATGGAGACAACAATCAGCCTGAACCTCCCCGCTCCACCAAAGCGGAAATCCTGAAGATGGTTCGTCAACCTGCGCTGGGCCGCCTCGGGCAGCAGCCCCGCAACCGCCTGCTTGACATAAGCATGGAAGAGCCAGAACACGGCCAGCGCGAGAGGAAGAGTCAGGACGAAAGTACCAAGCAGCGTGTGCCCGAACCCGTGGCCGGGAGTGAGGCGAATAAAATATTCGAAATCTGGTGCGAACGTCCCGACCATCAACGCAGAAAAAACAAGGCCGAGGCGTCGAAAGGGAAGTGCGGCAGCACCGTGTGCAGGCGTGAACGGCACCTGCACATTATGAACTCAATGGATCAACGCCGTCTCCGCAACGCCGACGTACTTATCCGCTCCGCCGTAATAGAACAGGTACCGCGCACGCTGCCGCACCATTCCCTCGACAAAAACCACATTGGGAACCTGGCCGACTTTCTCCCAATCTTTCTCAGGCGCGAAGACGGGCTGGTCGCTCCGCGAGATCAAGTGACGCGGATCATGCGGATCAAAGACTGCGATGCCGGTGCGATATACGAGCTTGTCATCGGCACCGTTATAGATGAGCACAATTCCCTTTGATGTCACGATGGGTGCGGGTCCCGGTTCGGCGACGCGCGAATCAAATTGCCCCGCACGCGCGGGCAACACAGGAGTATCAGTCGCTTCGGTCCAGTGAACAAGGTCTGTAGAGGAAGCCAACCCTGTCTGGTCTCTATTGTCCGCGCTCGTTCCCAGAAAATACATCCAATACTTGCCGTCAATCTTCTCCGGTATGATTACGCCGGACTTTGTCCACTTCACATTCCAGCGCCCTTTGTATGCGGGCAGAATCACTCCCTTCCGCTCCCAGTGAATCAGATCCTTTGACGACGCCAGACAAAGTTGCGCATCTTTCTTGTTATAGCCCGTGTACGTCAGATAGTAGGTCCCATCAAACAGGACCAGCCGGGGATCTTCCACGCCACCATTTTTTTCATAGTTCTCTGTGGGGGAAAGAACGGGCTCAGGCCGTCGCGTGAACCGCACTCCATCGCTGCTCTCCGCGTAGCCCAAACGGGAGGTCCCCTCCTTATCCTGCGCTCGGTAAAGCATGATGATTTTGCCGTCCCGAATAACGACCGCCGGGTTGAATGTACCCGCAGACTCCCAGCCGTTTCCGCGAGGAGAAATCACCGGAGTCTCCGATACCCGATGCCACGCGGTGAAAGTCTGGTTCGCGCCATCCTGAAAAGTCAGCGCGAGAACCAGAGAACAGGCGGATACCAGCGCTTTGCTGTTGATGAAACGGATCATGACAAATTTATCTTCTGGCTCAGAGCGATGACCGGGTCTCGGTCGAATATCATTCGGACCTTCGATTCTCCGCCACCTTACTCGTTCTGGCAATTGCCTGACATAGGGTCTCTCTTTCGCGCATCCGTGGAATCACCACAAGACGGCCGGAATTGATCCGCAATTGGCGCCGCTAGGGCGTTGAAAAGCTCCATATGGGACTGATGCTGGCTTGGTCAAGAGAGCCGGGCTTCGCCCGGCTGGACAGCCGAGGCGGCTGTCCCTACGTGATTCGTTTCCTGGAGGCAGCAAAAAACGGCAGGGCCGACCCCCTGCCGTTCCTACAAATCCCAGATTCTCTTACGTCGCTACTTCTACTTCTTATTGACTGCTTTCTTGAGTTCGGCCCCAGGACTGAATTTCGCGACTTTCCGGGCAGCGATCTTGATAGTGGCGCCCGTCTGCGGGTTACGCCCGTTCCGGGCCTTTCTCTGGGACACAGAGAATGTGCCGAAACCTATCAGAGCCACCCGATCTCCTTTCCGAAGGGCAGCAGTCACGCTGTCCACGGCGGTGTCAATCGCCATCGTAGCCTGTGCTTTGCTCATCTCACAAGCGCCTGCGATCTTATCAACGAGATCGGCTTTATTCATTTAGTGTCTCCTCGCAGGTCTCTTTCTGGCCCAGCCTATACCGGGAGGCAGAATCCGTTGGCTGAGTTGGGAAACCTGACGGCTCGTATTTTCCTCCCTTCGGGCCGAATGTCAACTGTGAAAATCCGCACGGGAAGCCTGTTTTGCACCTCCCTGGCCCGAATTGGGGCTTGCGGTGCGGCTTTTCATCCACATACCGCGGCTGGTACCCGCATTCTCGGGGAATATCGCGAGTCTTAAGACGCCTCGTACCATAGTCTGGGACCGGTTTTCCTCGGTCCTCCACAGACTCGATTGCTCCTTCACAGGATGTACACAGACAGTTGGGCGGGGGGACTTGCGCGAAGTTGGTGCGCAGGTGCAAAGTCAATTTCGGTACAAAGTAAACTATTGATGATGAATTCTGCGGAAATTTGGAAGGGTCCCCGGTGATTAAAGCTCCTGCAAGCGTTTGCCCAGTGTGCGACGGCACGGGTTGGAAAACGGTTTCTTCCGCTCCAGGCGCGCCCAAAGACCGGCGCGTGGCTCGCTGCGACTGCCAATTGCGAGCGCGAGCAGAATCGCTATTGTCGGCAGCACGGATTCCACGGCGCTACGAACACTGCGAGCTTCCCAGTTTCACTACTGACTTCCCCGGAGCTCATCCGTCGCTGACTATGGCTCACCTCACCGCCGTTCGCTTCGCCCATGAGTTCGATCCGCGCGACGGCACGGGACTGTTAATCATTGGCAAGATAGGCACCGGCAAGACGCATCTGGCGGTTGGGATTATCAAAGAGTTAATCCTCAACAAAGGCATCTCCTGCCTCTTCTACGACTATCGTGAGTTACTGAAGGAAATCCAGAACTCGTACAACGCCTCCGTCCAGACTTCGGAACTGGACGTTCTCCGGCCGGTATTTGAAACCGATGTCCTTGTCCTCGACGAGTTGGGTGCGGTAAAGCCAACGGAATGGGTCTGGGACACGGTAAGTCTGATCCTCAACACCCGCTACAATGACAATCGTACGACCATCATCACAACTAACTTTGACGATCAACCCGCAGCCGGAGCCTCGACGTCTCTTTCCCCGGCGCGATCGGCCGCGCGCGCGGAAACCCTCGGCGATCGCATCGGTGAACGCATGCGGTCCCGGCTCAACGAAATGTGCCGCGTAATTACGCTGGATGGAATCGACTTCCGTCAGAAATTTCGCAGTGCCAGTTTCCGGTAAATGCACACTGAACTCTCCGTGCCTGTGGGCCTCCGTGCTGAATTCGCACTAGAATAGCCTCGTGCTAGCCCAGCGTCTCGAGTTCGCACCAGATCGCGATGTCGAGGTCTTCGCTGCCGTGCCAGCGGCTCCGGCCGTATTCTTGCTGCGTGGAGAAGACGCGCAAGCCGAGCCTTACGTCGGCAAGACAGCCAATCTACGTCGCCGCCTGCAGCGACTGCTGGGACGGATCGAAGAACGCACGAAGAAGCTCAATCTGCGCGATCGCGTCCGCCACATCGAATACACGCCGACGGGCTCTGACTTCGAATCCGGCTTCATGCTTTACCAAGCTCTGCGGGCGACATTCCCCAAGTCTTATGGCGACCGTCTGCGCTTCCGTTTCGCGCCGCTGGTCAAGCTTCATCTGGAGAATGAGTATCCCCGCGCTTCCATCACCACGCGGCTGGGCAGGCTGAATGGGCGCTCCCTTTACTATGGACCGTTTCCTTCGCGCGCCGCGGCCGAAACATTCATGAACGATTCGCTCGACTTCTTCAAGATGCGGCGTTGCGTGCCCGATCTGCATCCTGACCCAGAGTTCCCCGGCTGCATTTACTCCGAAATGAAGATGTGCCTCGCGCCTTGCTTCAAAGGCTGCACGGATGAGGAGCACTCTGCGGAAGTAGCCCGGGTACAGGCGTATTTCGATTCAGCGGGGGAGTCGCTGGTCCGCGAATTCTCGGCACAGCGCGATGCCGCCTCGACCAGTCTCGGGTTCGAAGAGGCCGCAGCGATTCACGCGCGGTTAGAAAAGCTGAAGCCGGTACTCAGCCAACTTCCCGAGGCAGTCCACCGCCTAGACCATCTTTCTGCGCTCATGATTCAGCCCTGTCACCTGCCCGACTCGGTTGCGTTCTTCCGGATCGAAGCCGGCTGCCTATCGGGGCCGTTAGTGTTCCGCATCCAGCCCACTGAACACGCAAAATCGCAATCCATGGAATCACGAGTGCAAGACGCTTTGAGCTCGTCCCTGCCGCCGAAAACAAAATCTGTTCTGGAAACTATGGAACACTTGGCGCTCTTCAAGCGCTGGTATTACCGCGGGAGCCGGACGGGGGAAGTCTTCTTCGCGGATGAAGCGGGCATACTGCCATTGCGGCGTGTGGTCCGGGGGATTTCGCGCGTGTATCGCGGAGAGAAGCCCGAGGGAGCTCAAGCACCGAGTCACTGCGTTACGGAGATGTGCCGTCGCACTGAAAGCGAATGATTGTGGCAAGTGGTGAATATAAGGAGAGGAATTAATGAAAGATGCACACGACAAGCCCCTCCGCCAGCAGCTTATCGATCTCCTCGCAGGCGGCAGTGCCCACGCAAAGTTCGACGACATAGTGAAAGGACTTCCCCCGGAACTGCGCGGCACACGCCCTGCCAAATTTCCCCACTCACCCTGGATGCTGCTCGAACACATGCGCCGGGCGCAGTGGGACATCCTGGAGTTCAGCCGCAACTCCAACTACGTGTCTCCGGAGTGGCCGGAAGGATATTGGCCGAAGGCCGAGGGGCCGCCGAACTCTGCCGCCTGGAACCGGACCATCGAAGAGTTCCGCAGGGATCTGAAGGCCATGCAGAATCTGGTCGCGAACTCGAAGACCGATTTATTCGCGCGCATTTCCTGGGGCGACGGCCAGACCATCCTGCGCGAGGCCCTGCTGCTCACGGATCACAACGCATACCATTTGGGACAGTTCGTAGATTTGCGGCGGTTGCTGGGAGCCTGGAAAGGATAGTGAACTTGCCGCTAAGCTTCTGCTGTGCGCCGCGACGCTGGGCAGGAGCTTCGATCAACGGCTGGCCGCTTCCGGAACACGACTCTTACTCCCTCTCGCCAGCGTTCGTCAATTCCCACGAACACCCATTCAATTTCCGGTGAGACGTAGCGGAGCAAAATATCAGTCGCAGGATGCACATGCAACGCCGGTGCCAGCAGGAACAACAACGGCTTCTCGGGGGATAACTCCTTCCCCTCAAAGTATCCAAAGCGGGTAAATTCGCCCCGGGCATGATGCCACTCAACCCGCGACCAGTAATCCAGCCCCTGCAAGGGCAGGTGAATATCCTCATCAGCTTTGAGTTCCACGACGGCCAGCCGCCCCTCAAGCGTAGTGGTCAGAACATCGATCATGGCGCGGTCCGCGGCGGAAAAGGCGGGCACCTGCGAATAGAGGCTGGACGAGTCCAGACGCTCGTCGACGACGCTCACGTCGCCCACCACCAGCGATTCGAGCCAGCGCTCGGGGTGCAAACGCCACAATGCATGCTGGCGGGGCCCATATGGATGCCTTACGTCTCGAAGGCAAGTGACCAGCTCGCTGAACTCGCCTTCATTGCACGCCTCAAGAACTCGTTCTTCCGCACCCACGCCAAAGACAATTTCCTGCATGCTGCGGAACGATCCGGGCTCCGCCCCCATGCGGGCTCGGGCAAACTCCAATCCCCGCCAGCGGAAAGCAATCTCGGCGGCCGATAGCACACCGACTTCGCAGTGCGGCAGAAGCTTCCGCATTCTCTCAATCGATTCCGCGAAGCGTTCGAGAGCTGCACTTTCGTCCGGAGCGTGGACCAACCGGGTAGCCACATTTCCTCGGTCCGAGCAGTCGATCTCCGCCACCGCGTCGTGCCGTTCGTCCAGCTCAAACAAGCTCCACTTCGCCGCGTCCCGATTGAGATTAGCCATCCGCTCGCGAACCAGGGCTGAGGTTTCCGACGGAACAAACAGTTTCAGTCCCTCGACAAGAACCTTTCCCGACTGGCTCGTACGGCACACATCCAACCACAAAATGCCAAAGGTGAGCGCAGCATCGATCGAAGCTTGCGTTTCCTGCGCGTTCACTCCGAGCACGGCGAATCCTGACTGCCCTTGTCGCAGCATTCCCCTCGCGTAGATTGGTCCAAAGGATTTCTCAAGATCGATTCCTGTGGTCAGACGCGTGACCGTGAATTCGTGGAAGTGGCGCTCCAGAGCCCGCCTCAGCTTGTGCTCATAGGCCGCCCGCGCAGCTTTTTTGGCGGAAGGCGAGCGCCGGTCGCGATCCCGGCAGATCTCGAGCTTAGTGGGACGCGACTGGCCCAACCGCTGCACAGCCAGTCGTAGAATCCCGTTCTTCACCTCCGCATCAAGCACTCGCCGCACGGTGTTCCGCTCGACCGACCAGAGGTGCAGCAAACACTTGTTGTGCTCGCCTGAGATGGAATACTTGGCACGCCCCAGGTCGAAGGCGACCGAGCCGTTCTCGAGCACGACGGCGCCCGAGGACAGGCTGAGATAGTCCTGGACCGTGCGCGTGAGTGCTTCGGGCGTCACCGTGGCATTGTGTACCCGCGGCATCTTTGGCGTCTGTGACATGTGACCATCGTTATCTTTAGCGTGTGGATAGGTTGGACGCATCCGGTTCGTACAAAGCATCGTGTATGGGATAATGATGGGAGCGAAGCGCCGAGTCTTCCGGCAATCAGAGGCATCTAATTCACGTGGACAAACAAAGATTTTTCTTCGAGCATTACGGCCTCACCGAGCACGATCTGGAACTGTACCTGTCGGCGGCTCTTTCGGCGGGTGGCGATTACGCTGACCTGTACTTCGAATACCTCTCTTCCACAGCATTGATGGTGGATGAGTCCATGGTCAAATCGGCGTCTCAGGGCATCTCCGCGGGTTGCGGTGTGCGCGTGGTTTCCGGTGAGCGCACCGGCTACGCCTATACCGACGATCTTTCGGCTGGACGCATTCTCCATGCGGCACGCACTGCGGCGTTGATTGCCAGCGCCCCGGCCAAGACGACAGTTACCGGTTTCCAGAAGGCAGCCGCTCGCAGCCTGTATCCCGTGACTCTGCCGTCGGTCGACGCTGAGATTTCCGCTAAGGTCGAGTTGGTCATGCGCGCGGACAAAGCGGCCCGCGCCTACGACCCGCGGATTCAGGAAGTTCGAGCCAGCTACTCGGACGAACTTCGCAACATTCTGGTGGTCGCGTCTGACGGGACCTTCGCCGAAGATTCCCAGCCGCTCGCGCGCATGAACGTTTCCTGCATTGCCAAGACTGAAGGCAACTCTGCCCGCGGTGGTTCCGGGGGCGGAGGCCGCGTAGCACTCGACTTCTTCTTCGGCGAAAAGACTCCCGAGTTTTTTGCCAAGGAGGCCGCACGTCAGGCGATCCTGCAACTCGACGCCCGCGAAGCGCCGGCCGGCGAGATGGAAGTTGTCCTCGGACCGGGCTGGCCTGGAGTGTTGTTGCACGAGGCCGTCGGTCATGGCCTTGAAGCCGATTTCAATCGCAAGAAAACGTCCGCATTCGCCGGACTGGTGGGCAAGCGCGTGGCCAGCGCGAAGTGCACAGTAGTCGACAATGGCACCATGCCCTGGCGTCGCGGTTCACTCAACGTGGACGATGAAGGCGAGCCCACACAGGAAACTGTGCTGATCGAAAACGGAATCCTTAAAGGCTATCTCAGCGACAAGCTTTCCGCGCGCCTGATGGGCATTTCCGATACCGGCAACGGGCGGCGTGAAAGCTACGAACACATTCCCATGCCACGGATGACGAATACCTACATGCTCCCGGGCGAGGACCTTCCGGAAGACATCATTCGCTCGGTCAAGCGAGGCATTTATGCCGTGAACTTCGGCGGCGGCCAGGTCGACATCACCAATGGCAAATTTGTTTTTTCCGCTTCTGAGGCATACATGATTGAGAACGGCCAGATCACCGCTCCGATTAAAGGCGCCACCTTGATCGGCAACGGCCCCGACGTGCTGACGCGCGTGTCAATGGTGGGCAATGACCTTAAGCTCGACGAAGGCGTCGGCACGTGCGGCAAAGACGGGCAGGCCGTACCCGTAGGCGTCGGCATCCCGACTATCAAGATCGATCGCCTCACCGTAGGCGGCACCGCCAAGAAAGATCCCGGCGGGTTCATGCAGTAAAACTTCTTTGCCACGGATTCACGCGGATTTTCACGGATTATTGAGTGCCGAGTTGAAAGCTCGGTGAGGAACCTGCTTTCTTACGGCAATCTTACCGACCGCGATGATTTGTATGTCTTAAGTTGAACTTGAGACTCCCCACAGACGAATCACATGGTGAAATTGATCCAGTCACTATCGCTAAGTTCTGGTGCGGTTCTGATAGCCATCGTTTCGTCCGCCACCGTCTGGCTTTTGGGCCAAGTATCCCCCTCGCGACTTCGGAAGCTTTGGATTGTCATCGTGCCCGCCGTACTTGCGTACAGCCTTTACTGGTCCCCTGTCTGGTTTGCAGGCGAACCGGGGTCGGAATATAGCACCTGGCAATTTGCGTTTTATATTCCGTGGTTTCTAGCTGGAGCCATTCCTTCGGCTCTAGTGGTCCGGTTTGTCCTAAAGCGCGGCTGATCAGGCAAGCTCATTCAGTTTTCTTCCCGTCGGTTCCCACTGTGCCGACGTCGTGCGGAGCTTTTACGACAACTTATAACAACCGAGCCGATGCGCCCTGTGCGCTGATCATCTCAACCGCCTTCTTATCGAACGAAACAAACGTCTCCGCGCCCAGCCATCTGCCCTCGTAGGCAATCACGCCATCGGCAAAATCCCCGCCCGCGTCGAGTACACCTAGGCCAGCGTCAATTGCCGGTCGGTTTGTTTCCACATTTTCCGCTGCAAGCAAAGTACGAATTGCCTTGGCTATATCCGATGACTGAAAGCGATAAACGCTACGCAGGACCCAAACAAACTCGCACACCGAGGGCACCGCAATGGCGACCAGTTTGGCTCGGGCCATCAGCTTGGTCGCGGCGTCGGTCTGCTCGACGTCGTCACGTACAGCCGCCCGCACCAGAACGTTCGTGTCCACCGCGATTTTCATTTCTTTCCCGTCATTTCTTTCCAGACCAGCCGCGAGCCGCGGCGTCATTCATCTCTTCGATAGTTGCCACCTTCTTCGTCTTGCCTGCAAGCACACCAAAGAAGTCCTGAATCCTTCCCGTCGGACGTGCCGCCCGGATCACGCCCCGGCCATCGGGCAGCAGATCCAACGCAATCTTTCCCCCGGGTTTTATGCCGAGGTGCTGTAAAACCTTTTTCCGGAATGTAACTTGTCCGCGCGAAGTTACGGTCAGTGTGGTCATGGCATATACCTTGAATTCAATTGTAATGCATAAATACATTACAAACAATGCCTTACTGAACCCCTATTTGGCCCGAATGACAGCGAACCAGATCGTGTGAAAACGAGCCATTTATTTGGGATAAGATAAATTAGGATCTTATGCCTTCAACAGAATTAGGAACTAGCGACCCCAAGCTGGAAACCGACCTGCGCGACCTAGCCCACGACATCGTCAGCCGCGCCATGAGCGGCGGCGCGACCGCTGCAGAATGCGTAGTGCGCGAAGGCGACGAATTCTCCACCCTGGTGCGCCTCGGACAGGTCGAGACTCTGAAAGAATCAGGCTCCAGGTCCATTGGTGTACGAGTGTTCTTCGGCCAGCGTGCGGCCAGCACCTACTCCAGCGACTTCTCCCGCGAAGGCCTGGACCGCATGGTCAAGTCCGCACTGGAGTTGTCCCGGATCACTTCGGAAGACCCTTTCGGCGGAATCCCAGAACCATCGCAACTCGGATCGCTCTCCGGTGATCTCGATCTTTATCACGAAGACGTCTATTCGCTTCCCGGCCCGGATCGCATTAACTATGCCCGCCGCGCGGAAAAAGCTGCACTCGATTTCGATCCCCGCATCAAAAATTCCGAAGGCGGATCGTTTGACGCCGCGACTGGCCACAAAGTCCTGGCGAACTCTCATGGATTCGTTGGTGAATACCGCCGTTCTTACTGCTCCGTTGCAGCCGTTCCCATCGCTCAGAACGACGATGGCGCGATGCAACGCGACTATTGGTACTCGGTCGCGCGCACGTTGTCCAAACTCGACTCTCCGGAGCACGTCGGCAACGTTGCTGCCGAGCGCACTCTGCGCCGTCTGGGTTCCCGCAAGGCAAAGACTGCTCAGGTCCCGGTCGTCTTCGATCCCATGGTTTCAACTTCCATCCTCGAACATATTTTCGAGGGCGTGAACGGCGATTCCGTTTATCGCGGCGCTTCGTTTTTGGCCGGCAAGTTGGGCCAGAAGATTGCCGGCGACAACGTCAACGTAATCGACGACGGCACCATTCCCGGCGGTTTCGGCACCAGCCCGTTCGACGGAGAAGGCGTCCCTTCACGTCGCACGGTGGTTATCGAAAATGGCGTGCTCAAGTCGTATCTGCTCAACACTTACACTGCGAAGAAGCTCGGTCTGAAGACCACGGCCAATGCCTCTCGCGGACTCGCAGGTACGCCCGGCATCGGTCCGGGCAATTATTTTTTGCAGCCGGGCGCGAGATTGCCGAAAGAATTGATCGCCGGAATTAAGGAAGGCCTCTACGTCACCGAATTCCTCGGTCAAGGCGTAAACCTGGTGACGGGCGACTATTCTCGTGGCGCATCCGGGATGTGGATTTCCGGCGGAGAGCTTGCTTACCCAGTCGAAGAAATCACCGTGGCAGGAAACCTGAAAGAACTGTTCTTCAATATTTCCGAGATCGCCAGCGATCTGGAATTCCGCGGCTCGGTTGCGGCTCCGACCCTCCGGATTGACGGGCTCACCGTTGGTGGTGAGTAAGACGCCGAGTAGCAGCTGGACCTGCTAGAGCTCAAGCCGCTGTAACCATCAACCTGTACAATCAACCTTCATGGGCGGCCTGAATTCACAATCTCCGGTAACGGAAGCGAGTGATTCCAGCCGCCGTACCATTCTCGTCGCCGTCGTGGCTGTCCTCGCTGTGATGGTCGCCATCGCACTCCTACTGCGAGAAGCTCCGAAGCCCGTGTCCGGACCTCCTCCTTACGCCGCCAATCTTCGCCTTTCCGACTTCAAGATGAGCGCGGCAGAAAACTTCGTGGGCGCAACTGTCAGCTATATTGATGGCACCATCACCAACGCCGGCGACAAGACGGTAACTCACGCTGCGGTCGAAGTTGTTTTCAAAGACGACATGGCGCAGATCGTTCAACGCGAGAATGTCCCGCTGAGAGCATTGAAGACTGGCGGCCCCTACACCGAAGCCGTCGATCTGAACGTCTCCCCACTCAGTCCCGGCCAAAGTCAGCCCTTCCGGCTAACCTTCGACAGCATCTCCGCCCAGTGGAACCGTCAGTATCCGGAGATACGAATAACAGATGTGACTACAAAGTGAGCTAAGTCTAACTCTGTAGCTTCGTGTTCTGCCCGCAATGACCGCGCGTCAAAAGTGCGGCAGCGGCGTTCCCGCGAGAGCCGCTTGAATCACAGTACCTGCGTAAGCGATGTCTACGGAGACTGGAGTAGTGAACTTCATGCCCCTTCTCCAGTACGCAGGGGCTTCCGGATGAACGCCGGTGAACATCACAAATCCATTTCCGGATTTGCCCTCTACGATCGCTGCAGTGCCGTCTGGATATTTGGCAACAACATCACCCCAGCCCGAAAGCTGAGGCCCATCCTCCCAATACACATCGAGCGGCTCGCCACTGGGAAAAGAAATCAAGACGGCCTCTTTGTGGATTCCCTGGTTCTCATCGGAAAAGAAATCGAATCCGAACCCCGACGTAAGGTCCACTCCGTTGTAAGTCGAATACCCACCAAAGAAAGCTCCGGCACAGATTCCCAGATAATGCACGCCATACTGTGCGACTGAGTTGCGGATGGTTGCGGTAGCCGTTGTGGTGAGGTTCTCGCCGATGGTGATCGAATCTCCGCCCGGAACGATGAGCAGCTTGTAACCGCCCAACTGACGTTCGCTAGTGGCCTCAAGCTGACTTGAGTCCGCCGTTAGGTAGCCAACTCTGAGAGTCCCGAGCACAGCTTCGATCGCCAAAACGTCGGTGGGTGAGGTGCCTGTCCCGGTATAAAGAAGCACTGGTTCAGCGGAGGGAATTGGTGGAGGAAGAGCAGGTGGTGCGACTACCTCTGCCGCCTGAGTACTTGGCGGAACCGTCCCAGATCCACATCCGGTAAGAATGATCGCGGTACCAAGCACGAAGGAAAGAACGGCCCAGCGCGCGGCGCTACCGGCAGATGTGACACAGAGGAGCACAATACTTGCACCGAATGACGTTGAACCTTAGACGGGGGGCGCCACCTGCACGGTTGCAAGCGAAAAGAACAAGACAAATAAAGAACTCCATAAATTCTCCTGCCGCGGAGTTAGGGAAGTCAAGGGTTCCAGCCAGTAACTGCGCATCCGCAACCTCGGTACAATGACTGCATGTCTGAAACAAAGCCGTTCCGGCTAACGGAGTCGGTAAAAGCCGCGGGTTGAGCGTCCAAGCTGAGTCCGGCGGCGCTGGACACGGTGCTTGGGAAATTAGCCCGGCAACATGACCCGAATGTTCTGGTCGGCTTCGACCACGCCGACGACGCCGGAGTGTATCAAATCGCGCCCGATCAGGCGCTGGTGCAGACCGTGGATTTCTTCACCCCCATCGTGGACGATCCCTACACCTTCGGCCAGATCGCAGCCACCAACGCGCTGAGCGATGTTTATGCCATGGGCGGTAAGCCGCTTACTTCGCTTGCATTGGTGTGCTTTCCAGAAAAGGCTGATCTCGAAATCCTTCAGCAGATTCTTGCTGGAGGGCTCTCCAAGATGGTCGAGGCCGGGTGCACCGTGATCGGCGGCCACAGCATTCGCGACGAAGAAACAAAATTCGGATATTCGGTAACAGGCCTGGTTCATCCCAAAAAAGTGCACGCCAATCGCGGCGCGAAGCCGGGGGACATATTGATCCTCACCAAGGCGCTCGGCACGGGAGTCATCTCGACCGCCATCAAGAAAGGCAAAGCAGAGCCAGCGTGGATTGAAGCCGCCGTGCAGTCGATGACCACTCTAAATAAGAAAGCCGCTGAATTCATTACCGAAAACGAGGTCAGCGTCAACGCGATGACCGACGTCACCGGCTTCGGTCTGATTGGACATGCTCGTGAAATGGCTCTTGCGTCCAATGTCTCTTTGGCTCTTCATGCGGACCGAATCCCCTTGCTGGCGGGCGCTCTGGAGTGCGTTCGCGCGGGCCACATTCCTGCCGGACTCAAGAACAATCGGGAGTTCGCGGAATGCCTTGTTCAATATAACGACGGCGTGGCCGATGACATCAGAACTCTTCTGTTCGACCCTCAGACGGCCGGCGGACTGTTAATGGCTGTAAAGACCCACGGCAACGATTGGGTTTCGAAGCTGAATGCTGCAGGGATTCCCGCCATGCATGTGGGTGAAGTTCTGCCGGAGTCCAAACCTCGCATCCTGGTCACGAATTAGCGAATTGTGCAAATCAGGGCATTCCTGGGAGCCTAGAAATTCGCCTCAGCGGCTAAAGCCGGATTGATTTTGTAGCACTTACGGCGCGGCTTGAAGCCGCGCCCTTTCAAGACAAAATCAAAACTGGAGTTCTTCAGCAAACTGTGAAGCCGAAAACCATTTCGCAGACATGTGACATGACTGAAGTCATGCCCTGATACGAAGCCGAAATTCCACAATTTTTCGCACTCCTCCGACATTTTCGTTTCCACGCACCCGCCCGTTGATCCCCAGCATCTAGTAAGTGTTCGTCCGTAATTCATAAATCGTCGGCAAAGGAGTCATCATGCAATTTCGCTTACTTGGACGCAGCGGTCTTAAAGTTTCCGCCCTTGGCCTCGGCTGCATGGGCATGTCGGAGTTCTACGGACCGCGTGACGATCAGGAATCGATCGCCACAATTCACCGCGCTCTCGAACTCGGCCTGAATTTCCTTGACACTGCCGATATTTACGGCCCTTACAAGAACGAAGAACTTGTCGGCAAAACCATCAAGGGCAAGCGTGATCAGGTTGTGCTGGCAACGAAGTTTGGCATCGTCCGTGACCCGAAGGATCCAACTGTACGCGGGGTCAGCGGCAAAGCCGATTACGTGCGCAAGTCCTGCGAAGCCAGCCTTCGGCGTTTGGGCGTTGAGACGATCGATCTCTATTACCAGCATCGGGTCGATCCCAGCACACCGATTGAGGAGACTGTCGGCGCCATGACGCAACTGGTGAGAGAAGGCAAGGTGCGTTATCTGGGACTCTCCGAAGCCTCGCCGCAAACGCTGCGACGCGCCATGAAGGTCCATCCGATCACCGCGCTGCAAACCGAATATTCTCTGTGGAGCCGCGATCCAGAAAACGAAATACTTCCGACCTGCCGCGAGCTCGGGATCGGCTTTGTAGCTTACAGCCCGCTCGGCCGCGGCTTTCTTACAGGCCAGTTCCAGAGCTTCGAAGATTTGCCTGCGGACGATTACCGCCGCAACACGCCTCGGTTTCAGGGAGAGAACTTCCAGAAAAATCTCGACCTGGTTCGCCGAGTGGAGGAAATCGCAAAAGAGAAACGCTGCAAGCCATCGCAACTCGCGCTGGCCTGGGTACTGGCTCAAGGCAAAGATGTTGTTCCAATCCCCGGCACCAAGCGCCGCAAGTACATCGAAGAGAACGTGGGCGCACTCGAGGTGCAACTAACGAAGGAAGATCTTCAGCGAATCAACGACGTGTTCCCTACTGGCGCTGCCGCCGGGCTGCGCTATCCGGAACAGATGATGGCCGCCGTTAACCGGTGAGGAGTTTCGGCGTCCGGAATCCGGCGTCCGGAACCCGGCGTCCGGAATCCGGCGTCCGGAACCCGGCGTCCGGCTTCGGGCGTCCCGGCTTGCGGCTCTCGGCGCTTGTGCCC
>Ga0209488_10000893_pt1 | contig 25351 bp, 21 predicted proteins | sample Rivendell_Oct201_8_FD_188349 | JGI IMG/M metagenome (GOLD analysis project Ga0209488, IMG submission 188349) | Vadose zone soil microbial communities from the Eel River Critical Zone Observatory, Northern California, USA -... | ecosystem: Environmental > Terrestrial > Soil > Vadose zone >...
CCAGCGTAAGGGTCAGGGGGGATGGGAAGCCTGAAGGCAACTGTATCCGGCCGTTGCCTTCAGGCTTCCCATCCCCCCTGACCATGCGTGCCGCTCACATTCACCGCGCCCAACTGCTAGGAATAACTTAACCGAAGGCGCGCTCCAAGGCCTGGCCCAGGTCCTCGATGAGATCGCCGGCATCCTCGAGGCCGATCGACAGGCGCACGGTTCCGCGGGTAATGAGCGAGGCGGCGCGCTGCTCCGGCGTGTATTCGGGGCTGGCCAGAAGCTGCGGCGGCATCACCAGGGACTCGGCCGACCCCACGCTCGCCGACATCGAAAACAATTGCAGCGCTTCGGCGAACCGGGCGCCCTGCTCGAATCCACCGTCCAATTCGAACGTCACCACGGTGCCGAAGTCACGCATTTGCCGCCGCGCAAGCACGTGCTGAGGATGCCCGTCGAGACCTGGATAAAAAATCTTCCTCACCCGGGGATGATCCTTCAAGAACGTGCTGACGGCGAGCGCGTTCGAGCACTGACGCTCGTAGCGCAAAAAGTACGTGCGCATGCCGCGCTGAATCAGAAAGGCCGCGTGCGGATCGAGCGTCGGTCCCATGGACACGATGTCCTTGCGCATCCGGGCGATCAGCTCGCCGCGCGCGATGATTGCGCCGCCCATCACATCGCCGTGGCCCGAGGCGTACTTCGTCAGGCTATGCAGGAAAATGTCGATGTCGTAGGCGCCGTGGTTGTGAAAACCCGCAAATGTATTGTCGAGGACGGTGAGAGCGCCTGTGCGCCGCGCATGCGCCGTGAGATGTTCGATGTCGGCGATCTTGGTGACCGGGTTGGTGGGACTTTCGAACACCACCAGCCGGGTCGGTGTCTGGCTCAACACCCGTTCTATCCCTTCAAGGTCCTCGATCGACAAGAAGGTATGAGCGACACCGAACTTCGCCAGAAGATGCTGCACGATATAGCGGGTCGGGCCATACGACTCGACGAAGGCCAGAATGTGATCGCCCTGCCTGCACAGCGACAGAAGGCTCGCGGCGATGGTCGCGACACCGGACCCCGTCAGCAGACAGTCATCCCTGCCCTGCAGCTGCGCGAGCAGGAGCTGCAATTGTTTCAAGGTAGGATTCGATGTCCTGGAATAAAAGAATCCCGTTCTCTCGCCGCGCAGGTAGCGCAGGGTCTCACCGGTATCATCGAACGAAAACTTCACCGACTGATAGATCGGCGCCACCAGGGGACGATTGTCCGAAGACATGGGAACGGCGGGCGGATGGTTCACCAGTGTGTCGTTTTTCATTCCACGCACGATAATGGAGCCAAGCCCGCATTGAAAGCACCGTTTCTGCCGCGCCGCCTACCTGCCGATCCGGTGGCGCGCGGCCGGCGAGTCACGCGCGGTGCGGCCGGTAAGTCACACGCGGTCGGCGGGCAACTCTTTGTGCGGCAACGGGATATTGCAGTTCCGCGCGCGTGGGCTTTAGGGCGCGAGATACCGGTCCAATTCGGCGTTGATGGCTGCCGCCGAATCGAACAGGGCTTCGCCGTCCGCGGCAGCGAGCCCGACATCCCGGTACGCCTCACTCGTCACCAGCAGATCGCGAGCCACCTGCGTTGATTCGTGCAACGTGTAATCGGCGAGTGCGTGCGCCACATTGACCACATTGCTCTCGAATCGGGCAGCGCCGGCCGCGGCATAGGCTTCCCATTGCGAAGTCACGGTCAGCACCGGCGACGGCAACGCCCAGGCGGTGACGACACGCGCGCCGATGTGACGGTGAAAGGTCTCGATGAGCCGATCGTATTCTTCGCTGGCCAGTTTCTTGCCGGCGCGTTGCGCAAGCTCATGCACCGCGCCCAAGGTGACGACCTTGCCGATGTTGTGCAGCAAACCGCACAGGTAGCACACGCTGCCCTCACGGGCCAGCATGTGCGCAAGTTGCCTCGACCACAAGGCGCTCGCCAGCGAGTGACGCCACAGCCGCCGTGCTTTGTGCTGCTGTCCCTTGACGTCCAGCATTTTGCCCTGCAGCGCCAGAGTGAAGGCGATGTTCGCCACTTCGTCGAATCCCAGCCACGCAACGGCGTGCTGCAAGGAAGCGATGGGCCTTTCGGGCCGCTTCGCCGCCGATGCCGCGACGCGCAGCACGTACATGGTGAGCGCGGGATCCGCGTTGATGATATCCGAGAGCTGCCGGGCGTCGGTCGAGCCCTTGGAGCGTACGACACGAATGGCTACTTCCGGCAATATCGGCACGGCGAGTTCATCTCTGGCCAAAACCTGCTCCAGAAATCCGTGGACGATTTCCCAATTATCCATTCCGTGCGGGGAATTGATCGATCCGTCCGGCGAAACCGTTGACGGATTGTTCGAAGGGTCCTGCATAGCCCCGTATAGCGGCCGCCGCGCCGCCGACTTGAGGTACGCATTCGAACCGAATAAATGCGTAATTTCTGTTTGCCATGAACGCCGTCCCAAATTCGTCCGAAACGTTCCCGCGGAAACGCGCGAGTCACTCGATCTGATCGCGGTTTGCCTGATGATTGAGCTCGAACCAATTGCGCAGCGCCGTGAGCCCTTTCGGCACGTGCGAGCGTCCGAACCCCACCCGTAGGCAGTTCTCGGGCACGGGGCCGAGCTCCGATCGATAGATGCTCGATGGGAGGAAGAGCACGCCCGATTCCTCGACCAGCCGCCGCGTGAATTCTTCGACTCCCTCCACGCCCTTGTAGCGGATGAAGGCGACGCAGCCGCCATCCGGTTCGCGCCAATCGAAGAAGTCCTCGTAGTCGGCAAAGAACCGGTCCAGGACGGCAAGATTGTCGCGAATCACCCGGCGGTTTCTATCCAGGATCTTCTGGCGCGCCCTGAGCGCGATTCGCGCCAGCACCTCGGAGGGCGCCGAGTTGCATATGGATAGGAAATGCTTGTAATGCTCGAATCTGACGAGCGTCGCGCGATCCTTGCAAGCCAGCCACCCGATCCGGAGCCCAGCCAGTCCGTAGGCCTTGGACATCACGTTGAGGGATACGCCACGCTCATAGGCGTCGGCCGCCTGAGGCAGCCTGAGAGACGGATCGCGTTCGATCAGCCGGTAGACTTCATCGCTGAATAGCCAGATGCCGCGGCTGCGGCAGATGTCGACGATCGCGTCAAAGACCGCCCGCGGGATGATCTTCCCCGTGGGATTGTTGGGAAAATTGATCGAGATCAGCTTCGTGTTGGGCCGGAGCGCGGCGCGCAGGAGATCCATGTCGAGGTCCCAATTCCGGTCGATATCGAGAGGCACGCCCGTGACCTCGCAAATGCTCAGCGGCACGGTTTCCGCGGCCTGGTAGTTTGGCGTGATGACGATTGCGTGGTCGCCGGGGTTGAGCAGCACCCTCATCGCTACGTAGATTCCCTCCTCGGCGCCCGCAAAGCAGAGCAGGTGTTCGGGCCTCACCGTATCGTAGGTCTGCGCGATCTCCGCGCGCAGCGCGGGCGCACCGAATGTCTCCGTATAGCCGAGACTGACGCTCTCGAAGGCTGCGCGATCCTCGGGACCGGCGAGCTCGAGCAGCTCCGCGAGGGTCATGTTTTCGCCGTCCGACCCCGCCAGGTTGTACTTGGCGGCGAATTCCCACTTCGAGAAATAAACCTCGAGCGCGAAGTCTCTCATCGGCTTTGTCCTCATGACATTCCGCTCGACGTGCCCTGCGTCCGGGCATCGCCGCCGATCAGACGCACCTCCATTTGCGGATACGGAATGCCGATGCCGCGCCGGCGCAGTTCCTCGACCAGGGACAAATTGAGCTCGCCTGCGACGGCACCGAAGTCGGCGACCGCGACCCACGGCTTGACCGTAATTTGCACCGCTGAATCAGCCAGTGCGACTACTTGGATCACGGGTGTCGGCTCCGGCAGGACGCGCGGATTCGCCTGCACCAGATCACGAATGGTGCCGAGCGCAAGAGTCAGATTCGATTCATAGGCAACCCCCACCTGGATCTCGGACTGGCGGATCTTGCCGTAGTTGTGCAGGATCTCACCCACCACTTTTCGGTTTGGAACGATGATCAGCGAACGGTCGGGATGCGTGAGCGCCGTATTGAACAGCGTGATGGCCTCCACCTGGCCCTCGACACCGGCTATGGCGATGTATTCGCCGACGCGGTACGGTTTCGTGAATATGATGGTGAGGCCCGCGACCATGTTGCTCAACACGCCCTGAGTCGCGAGGGCGACACCCGCACCGGCGACGCCCAGCCCTGCGATCAGCGGCAAAAGCTCGACGCCGAGATTCTGCAGCGCCATGATGGCGAACAGAGCCACTATCAGCACGCGTGCCACCCGGGTCAGGAGCTGCCGCACCGGCGGCTCGAGTTCGAGTCGGCGGAGGCCCCGAAGGGTCGCGCGCGCCACCCAGCCTGCCACGAAGAACCCAACCGTCATGATGAGTATCGCCACCAGCAGCTTCGGTCCGAAGCGGACCGCAAGATCCAGCAGAGTGTCCTTGGCGTGCGCCAGCGGATCGAGCTGATTGTTCATCGGTTTCCCCTTGCGCGTTGCGCGCGCGAACGACTCTAAGCGGCCGCCTTATCCAGCTTGGCCATCCGAGACATCCACAAACTCACGCCCACGATCATCGTCGTCACCACGGTGATGGTGATGGTCGCGAGCACGTTGATTTCCGGGCTGACTCCCAGCCGGACTTTCGAGAACACCACCATGGGCAGGGTACTGCTGCCGGGCCCCGACGTGAAACTCGAAATCACCAGATCGTCCCACGATAGAGTGAAGGCCAGCAGCCATCCCGACAGAATCGCGGGGAAAATGATGGGCAGAGTAATGACGAAGAACACCTTGACCGGACGGGCGCCCAGATCCATGGCGGCTTCCTCGAGCGCCGTGTCGAAAGTCGACAGGCGCGAATTCACGATGACCGTGACGTAGGCCATCGAAAACGTCATGTGCCCGATGGTCATGGTGGTGATGCCGCGTCCCGCCGGCCAACCGATCAACTGTTCCAGGGCGACGAACAGCAACAGCAGCGACAATCCGGTGATGACCTCGGGCATGACCAACGGCGCCGTGGTCATGGCGTTGAGCGTGAAGCGTCCCCTGAATTGACTGAACCGCGCCAATCCGAAGCCCGCCAGAGTGCCGAGGATGACCGAACCCGAGGCGTTGATGACGGCCACTTTGAGGGAAATCCAGGCGGCATCGAGTATTTCCTCGTTGTTGAGGAGCGCGTAGTACCACTTGAGCGTCGGCGAATTGGCCGTATCCCACACCGTCACCAGCTTGGATGCGTTGAACGAGAACACCACCATCGACAGGATGGGAATGTAGAGAAAGGCGAAGCCGAATCCCAGGCACGTCAGAATGAAGTACGAGCTGCGATAGTTCATCGTGCCGCCGCCTTCGCCGCGCTCCCTGCGCTCATCGCGCCCCCGCCGACTCGCGCGCCTGCACGCTCTGGTACCACATCATGAAGGGCACCAAGAGAATGAGCAGCAGAATCGCCACCGCGCTCGCCACCGGCCAGGCGCGATTCGAGAAAAACTCGTCCCACAGCACGCGGCCGATCATCAACGCGTTGGGGCCGCCGAGCAGCGCCGGGATGACGAACTCGCCCACCGCCGGAATGAACACCAGCATGGAGCCCGCCAGGATCCCGTTGCGCGACAGCGGGAGCGTGATTTTGTAAAACGCCTGCCAGGGGCGGCACCCCAGGTCCTCGGCGGCTTCGAGCAATTGCCAGTCCATTTTTTCGAGGTTGGCGTACAGCGGCAGAATGAAGAACGGCAGGTACGAATAGACGATGCCGACGTACATGGCAAAGGGCGTGTACAGCATGGTCAAGGGATCGTGGATGAGCCCGAGCCGCATCAGCACATTGTTGATGACGCCGTTGGCCTTCAAGAGGCCGATCCAGGCATAGACCCGCAGCAGCAGCGAAGTCCAAAACGGCAGGATGACCAGCAACAGGAGCAGATTGCGGGTCGCCGGTTTGGCGCGCGCGATGCCGTAGGCCATGGGGTAGCCGACAGCCAAACATAGGACCGTGGAGATGAACGCGACTTTGATGGAGTTCAACAAGGCGTTGATATACAACCGGTCGGTGAACAGAAATGCGTAGTTATTGAAATTGAGCTTGATGGCGAGAGAATTCTTGCCGACCCACTCCAGCAGGGGCTTGTACGGCGGTATCGCGAGGTCGATGTCCGAAAAGGATATCTTCAGAACGATGACGAAGGGGACGACGAAGAACAGCAGCAGCCAGAGAAAGGGAAGCACGACGACGAGGCCGCGCCCCGTGACGCCGAAGCGCCGCAAACGTCCCGCTGTGCCCATGGAGCTAACGGGTCACCACCACCGGACTGGTCGCGTCCCACGAGAGGTACACCTGCTGGTCCCAGGTGATCGCCTCGGCATGGCGCGACGTATTGGGCTGAGTCACGCGCACCACCTTGCCGGTCGGCAGCTTGACCAGATAAATCGACAGGTCGCCCAGATACGCGATGTCCTGCACCGCACCCCGTACCACATTGTCGGTGCCGCCCTCCGGCGGCGCCGTGGACATGAAGATTTTCTCCGGCCGCACCGCCGCCCATACGACGGCTTCCGGAGGCGCGCTGATTCCGTGGCTGACGTATATCGTGCCGCCCAGTTCGTCCGACCCGATTCGCACGTATTCCGGTTCGTCTTCGATCAGCTTGCCTTCGAACATGTTCACCGAGCCGACGAAATCGGCGACGAATTTCGAGCTCGGAAATTCGTAGATCTCCGACGGCGTGCCGGCCTGAACGATTTCGCCGTGATTCATGACCCCGATCCGGCTCGCCAAGGTCATGGCCTCCTCCTGATCGTGGGTCACGACGACGAAGGTCACGCCGAGCTTGTCTTGCAGGCTGATCAGCTCGAATTGCGTGTGTTCGCGCAATTTCTTGTCGAGCGCGCCCAAGGGTTCGTCGAGCAGCAGCAGTTTGGGGCGCTTGACCAGCGAACGCGCCAGCGCCACGCGTTGGCGCTGGCCGCCCGACAGCTGATGCGGCTTGCGCTTGGCGAAACCGCCCAATTTCACGAGGTCAAGCATGGTCGCCACGCGTTCTTGAATCTCGGCTTTGGGCACGCGGTCCTGTTTCAGGCCGAAGGCGACGTTCTGTTCGACATTCATGTGCGGAAACAGCGCGTAGGATTGGAACATCATGTTCACCGGCCGTTCGTAGGGCGGTACGCCCGACATGTCCTCGCCGTCGATGAATATTTTTCCGGCGCTCGGCGTTTCGAATCCGCCCAGCATGCGCAGCAGCGTGGTCTTGCCGCAACCCGACGCGCCCAGCAAGCAGAATATTTCGCCCTTGTAGATCTTCAGACTGACGTCATTGACCGCTTTGAAATCGCCGAACGACTTGGTGATGCCGTCCACCTGCACGTAGGGACGAGCGTTCGGGTCCCTCCAAGGTGCCGCCTTGACGGCCGCTCCGCCGGATGTCGACATGGGTTATTGGCCCGTCTTGAATTTTTGCCAGATGCGGGTAATGGCGCGGGTCTGATCGGCCGAATCCGCCAGCTGCACCGCCAGCTTTTGCCGCTGTTCGGGCGGAGGATAGATCCCGGGATCATCCCTGACGGACGGCAGCACCAGCGGCTGCGACGCCGCGTTGGCGTTGGCATAGCGCTTGAAGTTCGATATGTCGGCGATGACTTGCGGCGTCATGATGTAGTTGAGATAAGCATAAGCGCTGTCGGGGTCCGGCGCATCCTTCGGGATGGCCAGCATGTCGAACCACAGTATCGAGCCCTCCTTGGGCACGAAGTACTTGATTTCGATCCCCTTGTTGGCGTCGTGGGCCCGGTCGCGAGCCTGCATCACATCGCCGTTGTAGCCCACTGCAATGCATAGGTCGCCGTTGGCCAGCGCCTCGATATATTCGGAGGAATTGATGTTGCGGATGTAGGGCCGGATCTTGGTGAGCACGGCTTCCCCGCGCACCAGATCATCCGGACTCTGCGAGTTCGGATCCTTGCCCAGGTAGCTGTACACGCCGCGCATCACTTCGGCGGGCGAATCGAGCACGCTGATGCCGCACTTGGCCACCTTCGACGCCACGGCGGGATCGAACACCAGGCGCCAGCTGTCGAGCGGCGCATCCGGCAGCAGTTCCTTGACCATCTTCTCGTTGTAGCCGATACCGTTGGTGCCCCAGGTGTAAATGATCCCATGGGCGTTGCCCGGGTCGTGCAATGCCACCTTCGACATGAGCTGAGGGTCCATGTTCTTGAGATTCGGCAGCTTCGACTTATCCAGCGTCAGATAGACCCCGGCTTTGATCTGTCTCTCGAAGTACGACGCCGTGGGCACGACCACATCGTAGCCGCTGCTGCCCGCGAGCAGCTTGGTCTCCAGCGTCTCATTGGTGTCGAAATAGGCGGCGTGCACCTTGATGCCCGTTTGCTTCTCGAAGTTCGACAGAGTGTCCGCGGCCAGATAATCGGACCAGATGTAGAGGTTCAGCACCTTTCCGCTGTTGGCGACGGCGCCGGCCTTGTCCGCCGAATGGGTTCCCGTCCCGGCGTCGGGCGCCGCGGAAGATGACGATTTGCGATCACCGCAAGAACTCAAAATCAACACACACCCAAGCGCCAGAATCGCCATCCGACGAACGCTGAACATCAAACGCTTCCCCTTCTTATTCCCGAGACTACGACCTTAAGTCCAGGGTCATATGCGTTGCGTCTGGACTGGACCCATGTCCGCTTTATATCGCAGCCGGCGACCGGGGGACAGAGCCAAGCCAATGAAAGCTGCTTAACCGGAATAGCCATGAACAGTTGAAAGTTCGAAGGAGGCTGGCTCGGGCCTAAACGTTCAACAGCAGGTGCTCGCGCTCCCACGAACTGATGACCTGCGCGAACGTCTCGTACTCGGCTTCCTTGACGGCCGTATAGGCGAGCACGAAACGATCGCCGAACAAGTCCACCAGCGGCTTGGACTCGCGCAGCAGGCGCAACGCCTCTGCCAAGGTGCGCGGCAGGGCGATCGCCAGGTCATAGGCGCTGCCGGCGATCGGTTCTGAGGGCCGAAGCCCCTCGACCATTCCGAGATAGCCGCAGGCCAGTGACGCCGCGATCGCGAGGTAGGGATTCGCGTCGGCGCCTCCCACGCGATTCTCGACGCGCCGGGCCTCGGGGCCGGACATGGGTACCCGCAGACCCGCCGTTCGATTGTCGTAGCCCCAGTGCACGTTGATGGGCGCCGAAGAATGGCGGCTGATGCGCCGGTAGCTGTTCACGTTCGGCGCGAACAGCGACATCGCGCCGGGGAGATATTTCTGCAATCCGGCGATATGCCCGAAAAACAGCGGCGAGGGTGAGCCGTCGCCATTGCTGAATATGTTCTTGCGGGTCTCCACGTCGACGATGCTTTGATGCAGGTGCATGGCGCTGCCCGGTTCCTTGGCCATCGGCTTTGCCATGAACGTGGCATACATTTTGTGCCGCATGGCCGCCTCGCGGGCGGTGCGTTTGAACAGGAAGGCCTGGTCGGCGAGGCTCATGGGATAGCCGTGCAGCAGGTTGATTTCCATCTGCGCCGCGCCGGCTTCGTGGATCAGGGTATCGATTTCGATGTCCTGGGCCTCGCAGAACGAGTACATGTCGTCGAACAGCGGATCGAATTCGTTGACCGCCGCGATGCTGTATGCCTGGCGGCCGATCTCCGGACGGCCCGAGCGGCCCACCGGCGGCTTCAGGGGATAGTCGGAATCGACGTTGGGTTCCACCAGAAAGAATTCGAGTTCCGGCGCCACCACCGGTTCCCAGCCCTGCGCTTCATAGAGCTCGAGAACCCGCCGCAGCACATGGCGCGGCGCCATGGTGACCGGCCGGCCGTCGCCATAAAAACAATCATGAATGACTTGAGCGGTGGGTTCCGCGGCCCAGGGCACCACGCGCACGGTTTTCGGATCCGCTTTCAACACGATGTCGATATCCGAAGGATTCATGGCGCTCTGATCGTCCGGATAGTCGCCGGTGACCGTCTGCAGGAAGATCGCCTCCGGCAGGCGCATGCCCTCCTCTTCGGCAAATTTTTCCGCGGGCATGAGCTTGCCGCGCGCCACACCGGCCATGTCCGGGATGATGGCTTCGACTTCCGAAATACCGTGCTCTCTCAAGAATTGCTGAATCGTACTCGCCATAAATCACCCTTCGACTTTGCGCGCCCGACTGGCTTCACCAAATGCCGCAAACAGCGCGCGAGAAAATGGATTCGTTGCAAACTGCCATTCCGGATGCCATTGCACGCCCAAGGCGAAATTCGGTGCGTCGGCGACCCGGAACGCCTCGATGACTCCGTCCGGTGCGCGCGCCTCGACCGCCAAATCCTTACCCAGCGTTTCGATTCCCTGCCAATGCAGGGAATTGACTTGCAGGCGATCCTGTCCGGCGATTTTTCGCAGAGTTCCTCCAGGCTCCAGGAGGACTTCGTGAGCCGGCCCGTATTGCACGTCCAGCGGCGTGGATTCGTCTTCGCGGTGATCGGAGTATCCCTGTACCTCGTGCAGCCGCTGGTGCAGTGTGCCGCCGAAGGCGACGTTCATTTCCTGAAATCCGCGGCAAATCGCAAGCACCGGCAAGCCTGAGGCTATGGCCCGCGGAATCAGCGGAAGCGTCGTAGCATCCCGATTTGGATCATGTAGCGTTCCCGGCACACTCGCCGGGCCTCCATAGTGGTGAGGTTCGACATTCGATGCACTCCCGGTCAGCAGCAACCCGTCACAGGCATCCAGCAAGGACGCCAAATCAATCTCGGACCCGAGAGCCGGGATGAGCACCGGCACCGCGTTCGCGCCTGCCGCGACCGCTTCGATGTACTTCTCGCCGGCCATGTGGAAGTAATGCTTTCCACACAGCCTGCGATCGGCCGGAATTCCGATGAGAGGCAACCGAGACATGTTTAATATATTAAACGTCCAGATGGACGATTGGACTTCCTCAACGACCGTATTACACCACACCCCCGGTGACTCGTCCTGCTAGAGGTGTGATAATTGGCTAAGATTTAGGCATTTCCATGACTTAGCGTCGTTTGGTGCAGTGCGGCAACATTGCGCCATGGTCGGATAACCCGGTAGGCTCACAGGCACCCAATCCTGTCAATAGCCACAAGATTTTAAACACTACCCTTAAGAATGAGTCGCCTTGCGTCTGTTCGACCCACCCGCCCTCTCCTACTACGCCGCCTCCGTCGCGTCCTCGGCGACGCTCGCCGTTGAGGGCGCGCCGACCCATCGCGAAACGCTGCGCGGCGCGATTCGGGCCGATGTGGTGGTTCTCGGCGGCGGCATTGCCGGCTGTTCAGCCGCCCTGCACTTGGCGAAGCGTGGGCTTCAGGTCGCCCTGCTCGAGGCGCGCGTCGTCGGCTACGGAGCCTCGGGCCGCAGCGGCGGACAGACGATCTTCGGCCTCGCCACGAGTCAAAAGGCGCTGGCCACCGAAGTCGGCCGCGATGATGCCCGGCGTCTGTTCGATCTGTCCGTCGAGGCCTTGGATCTCACACAGTCGCTGATCGCGGAGAACGCCATCGATTGTGACTACCACGCCAACCATGTTCACGTTGCGGTCAAGCCGCGGCATCTCGAGGAGCTGGCCGATTGGGCCCGTGAATTGCACGAAGAGTACGACTACCCATCCGCCCGCCTGTTGAATCGCGACGAATTGCAGGCGCATGTACGGAGCGGCCGCTATCTCGGAGGGCTGATCGACCCGCGCAGCGGCCACCTGCATCCGCTCAAGTTCACTCAAGGGTTGGCGCGCGCCGCCGAGGCAGCCGGCGCCAAGATCTTCGAGAATTCGCAGGTGCTGCGCTATGAGGAGGGACCCGAAGTCACCGTGCATACGGCGCGCGGCAGCGTGCGCTGCGCCCATCTGGTGCTCTGCGGAAATGCCTACATCGGCGCCGTCGCGCCGGCGCTCGCTCGGCGAATATTGGGTGTCGGCACCTACATCATCGCAACGGAGCCGCTGGGCGAGGAGCGCGTTCGCGCGCTCTTGCCGAGCAATGCCGCGATCGCCGACATCAATTGGATCTTGGATTACTTCAGGCGTTCGGCCGATCACCGTTTGTTATTCGGCGGCCGCGTCAGCTACAGCGCCGTGCAGCCGCCGCGGCTGGCCGAGTCCATGGCCAAGCGCATGCTGCGCATATTCCCGGCGCTCGCCGATGTCCGCGTGGCGTATGCCTGGGGCGGCTACTTGGACATCACCATGAACCGCGCGCCCGATTTCGGACGTCTCGCGCCCAATGTGTTCTACTGCCAAGGATTCTCCGGCCACGGCATGACTCTCACCGGTCTCGCGGGAAAGCTGGTGGCGGAGGCCGTCGCCGGCACCGCGGAACGCTTTGACGTCTTCGCGCGCATCCCGCATCGAGACTTTCCGGGAGGCCGTCTATTCAGGCGGCCGTCGCTCATGGCGGCGATGATGTACTACCGGCTGCGCGACCTGCTCTGACGGCGCCGATCTGACAGTGCGCTCTGACGGCGCGCTCTGAGGAAAATTCGGCGACGGCGCTATTTTGCCGTCACGCATATCGGGCGAGCACTATTTCAAACCCGGCTCTTCCTTGCCGAACTTCGGTATCAAGGTCTGACCGGTATCGAGCAGCGTTACCGAGTTCAATCCCCCGCCGCGCGATCCGTCCCGCAGCGGACTGAACGTCACGCTCACGCGATCGCCGGCTTTGAGGGATTGGCGAGTCCATCCGTTGCGGGTCAATACACCGGGGCTCGTGGTTTCAAGCGACCATTCCTGGGGAGCGCCGCCGTCTTCCGGCTGCACCAGCACCCAGAGGATGACGTGGGGATTGGTCCACTGAAACGACTTGACGGTGCCCTTGAACGTCAATGTCTTGGTGGGCTCGTACATGGCAAAGGAATGATGCGCCGCTGCGGGCGACGCGGCGCCCACGACGGCGGCCAGAACGACCCCCATCGAGGCCCGCTTCAACGATGCAAGTTTCATTTCGAGTCAGATCCTACGGGGACGCCATTGTGAAATTGAACGGGTGCGAAAATCGCATTGCCGTTCTTGTCGACGGCATCCGTAAACGAACCCTGGGTACACACGCCTTCGACGATGTCGTACTTTTTCGCGCGCTGGCGATAATACTTGCGGGTCGTATGCCAGGGTTTGGAGAGCAGTTTGTTCGAGGTGATGTCCAGATCGTCGAGCAGGGTATCGGGCGCCCCCAGATGGAGGTGCTCGATGATGTGCATGTCGCCGTTGTTCGGCACTCCAACCGCTTCGTTCACCGCCAGGTACGCCTGCGGCAGGAGCGCCACCGTGTCGACCACGAGCGTGTCTTTCTCCCAGTGCCCGATGGAATGACCATGAAAGCTCGGGTCGGGATCGGCCGGATGCGGGCGGCCATCGGTATAGATGCGCCGCAACCGATTGCCGTCGCCCTCGCCGAGTATCGTGACCCGGCCCGGCGTGAGCAGAATTTCGAAGGCATTGTGAGTGATGAGCATCCAGCTCGGCATGCCGGTCGGGAAACAGTGATCGATGATGGGGAAGGGGCGGCCGGCCGCTTCTTCCGCGTACATGTGATCGATCTGCTTCGCAACCTGGGGCGTCCAGGGGGGCCGATTGGTCTTCTCCTGGGCGACCTGATCGCTGATGACCGGCGTCCAGACTCCGCTCCAGTCCGGCAGCTTGGCAAGCGCCTGCCAGTCCTGCGCACTCGGCGGGAGGTTGATCGCGTCACTGTCCGCCGCGTTGGCGGGCAATGGCGCGAGCCGCGCGCAAGCGATCAGGCTCAGGGCGACAACGATGCGATGGGTGCGTTTCAACATGGCCACGAAGATAACCGGATCGCACTCCGGTTGCCAATCATTCGGCGCACCGGCCCGTTTGGTGCACCAGCCCGTTATTCGAAGCACCGGCCCCGTTATTCGAAAGGCGCCCACCCGTCATTTGAACTTCACGCTGAAGCAGCGATGGATCCGCGCGTGGCGCTCGAAGTCCTTCGGGATGGTTTGGGCGCTGATATCCTCGACGCTCAGGTCCGCGAGCGCCTCCGCATCGAGCTTGAAACGGGTGTAATTGGTCGAGAACACCAGGCGGCCGGACGGGCGCAGCAGCTTCAACGACCGGCGAATCATGCCCACATGATCGCGCTGCACGTCCAGCACTCCCTCCATGCGTTTGGAATTGGAGAAAGTCGGCGGATCCACGAAGATCAGATCGAAGCGCGGGCCTTTGGGCTCCTGTTCCTCCAGCCACTGCAGACAGTCCGCGCGGTACAACTCGTGCTTGGTGTCGCGAAAGCCGTTGAGCAGCAGATTCTCGTGCGCCCAATCCAAGTAGGTATTCGATAGATCGACGCTCGTGGTGCTGCGCGCTCCGCCGGCGGCCGCATATACCGTGGCGCTGCCGGTATAGCAGAATAAATTCAGAAAATCCGCGCCCGTCGCCCATTCGCGCAAGCGGGCGCGCACGATGCGATGATCGAGAAACAGTCCCGTGTCCAGGTAGTCGCGGAAATTCACCCAAAATTTGAGGCCGCCTTCCTGCACGGCATGGCGTTCGGCTTTGGCGTCATGCTTTTCGTACTGCTCGCTGCCCTTCTGCGGCTTGCGCACTCGAGAGTGAACGTGGGCAATCGGCACGGCCAGGACTTCCGGCAGTACTGCCAGCGCCTCGCGGCGGCGCTCCCGGGCACTCTCCTGATTGACGGACTTTGGCGGAGCATATTCTTGCACGTATACGTGCCGCGAACCCGGAAGGCCAAGTTCGGGCGCGCCTTGGCCATAGAGGTCGATCGCGAAGGCGTATTCCGGCATGTCCGCGTCGTACACGCGAAAGCAGTGGATGTGCTCACGTTCGGCCCACGGGTCCAGGCGCTGCAGATTCTTGCGCAGCCGATTCGCGAACATCTGGGCGCCGGGCCGGCTCGACCAATCCGCGCGGACCGCTTCAGCCGGCCGTTGCTCACTGGCCTCATTCAATTCGAAGCGCAGCAGGCGGCACTCGATGGTGCCGTTGAAAAATCGATGCGTGCGCTTGGCATAAATCCCCATATTTCTGGCAAGCGGCGGATTGCCCGTGAGAATCGCCGCCTGCCAGCCTTGGAATCGATCGCGCAGCGTACTTCCCAATTCTGAGTACAGGGCCGGGAGCCCCGATTCCGCGCCGATGCGTTCGCCGTAGGGCGGATTGGCCACCACCAGGCCGGCGCCGCCCTTGGGACGGTCGATCTCGCGGAGAGAACGCTTCTCCACGTGCAGCCAATCGGCAACGCCGGCACGCTCGCCGTTGGCGATCGCCATGCGCACGGCATCCGCGTCGACGTCGGAACCCAGAATGCAGCGCCGCGCGGCCCGCGCGCCGCGCCGCTCGCGGGCCTCTGCGCGCAACTGCTCCCAGAGCTGCGCATCGTGGCCGCGCCAACCCGTGAAGCCGAAATAGTCGCGGTCGAGCGCCGGCGCAGCGTCCGCGGCGATCAAGGCGCCTTCGGTGAGAAAGGTGCCGGAACCGCACATGGGGTCGAGCAGCGTGCCGCCCCCTTCACAGATGGCCGGCCAGCCTGCGCGCAGGAGCACGGCGGCGGCGACGTTCTCCTTGAGCGGCGCGCGGCCGCCTTCGGTGCGGTAGCCGCGCCGATGCAGACTCTCGCCCGAGAAATCCACGGACAGCAGCGCCGTAGGTCCTTCGACATGCAGATGCAATAGCACGTCGGGTCGCTCGGGCTGGATGTTCGGCCGTTCGCCGGTGGCGTCGCGCAGATTGTCGCAGACCGCGTCCTTGAGCAACTGGGAACCGTAGATGGTGTGCCTGATCGATTCGTTGCCGCCGCTGCAGTCGCAGGCCAGTGTCGCACTTGGGCTAAAATGTTCCCGCCAGTCGATTCGCTTGACGGCTTCGTACACGCTCTTCGAGCTGCTCGCATCGATCGATCCCAAGCTCAGCAGCACGCGGGTTGCGGTACGCGACCACAGGCAGGCGCGATAGCCCACTTCGAGCGTGCCCTGGAACTTCACATCGTGGCTGCGCTCACGAACATCCTGGGCGCCGAATTGCGCGAGTTCCTCGGCCAGGACCGAGGCCGCGCCCACCGGCGCCGTTGCGATCCAATAGCGCACGTTGTCGTTCACGTGCGAATCGTACTCCCGCGCACTACTTAGAACGGCAAACCATGCGATTGAGCGCCCATGCACATGAGCATGGGCAGGGAGAGGATGAAATTGATGCGCGATGCCCGGCCCGCAATCTTGCGTGCCGCGGCCTTCTCCTCATCCGTCGCCGGCACGATCCCGAGGATTTTCTTTTGGTTCGGCCAAATGAAGACCCACACGTTGAACAACATGATCGTGCCGAGCCATGCACCGACGCCCAAGGTCCGGAATCCCGGCTGCAGCGCAAAGGCTAGGACGAGAACGCTCGCGCTCCCGAACCCGCCCAGCAGGTAGATCGCTCCCGACACCCAGGTGACGACCGCGGACCAGCGGAACCATAACAGCGCCCGAGGCGCGATGTACTTGGAGATACCGGCACCGCCCGGTCCGCCCGAGTCGGCGGCCGCGGCCGCAAGCCCCGGCGTCTGCACGACGTTGAAGTAGTACAGGAGACCGATCCAGGTGACGCCGGCGACAATGTGCAGCCACCGGTCGAGATGCCCCCAGTGGATAGAGAGACTCATTCCGCCCGAGGCGGTGAGCCAAATGCTGATGATTATCGCGATCACGACACCGGTGGTGATCGCACCCTTGACGGAATTGAGCGGATGCATGTGATTGATCCCCGATTGTTGGCTTGTGCTTCGATGAGAAAACAGGCTTGCGTACAAATTTAGTTATTGCTTCGAATTGAACGTGTACAGGCGTTGGATGCGCGGCAGCAAACGCGTCTCTTTAGGACCATTGCCTGCCCCGCACATCTCAATTCACGCGTCACATTGTACGCCGCCGCAGGGGCAATGCTATCCGTGCACCCCGGTCCGTCCACGTCGATATCCGCGCGCAGGGGTATCCGTTGGCGGGCATCCCGTGCGCCTGGCCCATGACTTTAAGAGACGGGCCGCTCCGTATGCCGTAGATCGAGCCAATCGAGCTTTGGGTGCTTGGCGAAATAGCGCACCAGAATCCGGTAGATGTCGACGTTGAAGGCCGCGCTCGATTCCCTGGACCCGAGCTCGGCGAGTTCCTCCTCGGTCCGCGCCGTTCCGAGATAGGTCCAGTGATCGACGACGTGCAAGTCGGTGCCCTGCATGTATTCGGGCATGCCGCCGCGCGAATCCCGCTCGCGCAGCGCCACTCGTCCCGGAAACGGCCAAGTTTTCAATTTCAACGATGACAAGGCCAGCTGCAGCCTCGTGTTGTGCAGGATGAGCGGTTCCTTGCCCAGGCAGGCGCCCCTGCACTTTCCAACCTGGTATGCAAAGCACGAACCCGCGCTGTCCTCCAGGCCCATCACCTTGAGGCACAGCTGGTGCGCGCGCGCGATGTCGCTTTGCGCCTTGCGCGCATCCTTCTCGGAATGAAAGACGCCGAAGCACTGCATGAGATCGGCGAATTCCACGCCGTCGATGGCCACAGCCTGGACCCGGTACACCGGGCCTGAGGGCGTCGGCGAGGTGCGGCCACGCAAGGTGTGGGGCTGCGCACTGCTCTTGGTGCGTTGGTTGTACAGCGGCTTCTGAATCCTGATCCATTCGGCTTCCCGCAGGATTGCCCCGAGCTCGCCCGCGGTCTCCACCCAATCGACCCGCCGCACTTCACGGCTGAGCCTGCGATCCTTATCGGCGAGCCCGCGATCCTTGGAATCCGCCGACTCCGCACTAAAGTACCTGGACACACGGCTGCGAAGTGAATTGCTCCTGCCGACGTACAGCAAAACATTGTCATCGCCGAAAAATCGATAGGCGCCGGGGCCCTCGGGCAAGTCATCGAGCAGACTCGGCGGCAGGTGGGCGGGCAATGTGTGCGCGCCGAGCAAAGTCTGCACCGCCGCGGCCAGGCGCGGTTCCTCCACGTCACGGCGCAACTTGACCCAGAAATCGTAAAGCACTCGCGCGTCGCCCAAGGCACGATGCCGGGCCCCGCAGGTGAGGCCGTTCCGCTCCATCACCGCGTCGAGGTTGTGCCGCACGTATTCGGGAAACAAGCGTCGCGACAGTTTGACGGTGCAGAGGACTTTTGCGGAGAAATTCATGTCCGACTCGAGGAATTCGCTGCGCAGAAACGAATAGTCGAAACGCGCGTTGTGCGCCACGAACACCGCACCTTGCAGCTTGTCCCGCACGGCTGCCGCGATCTGGCCGAAGCGCGGCGCGCCGGCCACCATCTCATTGCTGATACCGGTAAACGCCTCGACGTACGCGGGGATGGGGCGTTCGGGGTTGACCAGCGAGCTCCACTCTTCGACCAGCTCACCGTTCCTTACGCGAACGATACCCACCTCAGTGATTCGGTCAAACGCCGCGCTGCCGCCCGTCGTCTCCAAGTCGACGAATACTAGATCCTGGGGAAGTCCCTCAGCCGCGACCATCGAGCGACAGCAGGGGGTAGTAGAGATCCGGCCGGCGATCGCGGAACACACCCCAGGACTGCCGGTACCGGCGCGCCTCGTCCAGATCGAAGGCGGCGGTCAGCACCGTTTCCGTCACGCGGTCCGCTTCAGCCACTTTTTCACCGGTCGGCGAGGCGATGAACGATGAACCGTAGAACGTCATCGTGTACTTTTCGCCCTCCTCCGTGCCGATGCGATTCGAGGCGATCACCGGCAGGATGTTGGCCGCGGCATGGCCCTGCATGGTTCGCTGCCAATGTCCGCTCGAGTCGATGCTCGGATCCTGGGGTTCCGAGCCGATCGCGGTGGGATAGAGCAGCATGTCGGCGCCCATCAACGCCATGGAGCGTGCGGCCTCCGGAAACCACTGGTCCCAGCAGATCGCGACTCCGAGCTTCGCATATCGAGTGTCGAAGACCTTGAATCCGGTATCGCCGGGGGAGAAATAAAACTTCTCGTGGTAGCCCGGACCCTCCGGAATATGCGACTTGCGGTAGCTGCCGAGCACCGACCCATCCGCATCGAGGACGACGACGGAATTGTAAAATGCATTGTTGGCGCGTTCGAATACGCTGATCGGCAGCACGACGCTTAAGGAGCGCGCCACGGCGCGAAAATGCTCGACCGCGGGATGCGCATCCAGGGGCTTGGCGAGCTCCAGATGCCGCGAGGAATGATCCTTGCAGAAGTACGGAGTCTCGAACAACTCCTGGATCAGAATCACCTGCGCGCCGCGGCGCGCGGCCTCGCGGATCAATTTCTCGGCGCGCGCGATGTTCGCGTCGCGGTCCCAACTGCAGGCCATCTGAGTGGCCGCCACCGTAATCTTGCTCATAGGGTTGTATGCTACCCGATCGATGGGCCGGGAACCCAGCCGCGAATTGACCTCTGAGTCTGTCACCTGGTCGCTGCGACCCCGTAAATCCGGCGCGCCAGCGCCTAAAAAGTAGGCGGCGAGCTGGCGCTCACGAGTTCGCATTCATCGCGCCCGACGTTGCGGAAGCGATGCGGCAGTGAACTCTTGAAGTAATAGGCGTCGCCGGGTCCGAGAATCCGCGTCTCGCCGCCGACGGTGAGCTCGATTTTTCCCTTGACGATGACGCCCCCCTCCTCGCCGGCATGCGTCAGCATCTCCTCGCCGGTATCGGCATTCGGAGCATAGCGCTCGTGCAGGATCGACATATTGCGTTTGGCCAAGCGGCTGCCGACCAGGCGCAGCTCGACGCTCGCGGTACCGATATCGCTGAGCTCTTCCCGCGGGAAAAACACCTGAGGCTGGCCGCCGAGATCCAGGGTGAAAAAATCGGCGAGCGCCATGGGAATACCGTCGAGTACCTTTTTCAAGGAACTGACCGAAGGGCTCACCCGGTTCTGCTCGATCAAGGAGATCAAACCGTTGGTCACGCCGGCGCGCTTCGCCAACTCGCGCTGCGACAGCCCGTACATCTGCCGTACGGCTTTCAAATGGGCACCCACGTCCAGGCTCATGGCGTCTATTATAATAGACAGACGGCCCTACTTTTGAGCTAAAATTGAGCTGAGTGTCGATTTTCCTTATCATTCGAGCCGTTCGATGGCAAATACCGCAAGGATCCCGTAATGAACGCCCAGCTCACCCCTGCTCCTGCCCAAGGCGATCTCGACGCATTTTGGATGCCGTTCACGGCAAATCGACAATTCAAGGCGAATCCGCGCCTGCTCGCGCGGGCCGAGGGCATGTATTACTGGACGGCCGACGGGCGTGAAATCCTCGACGGGGTCGCGGGCCTCTGGTGCGTGAACGCCGGCCACGGGCGGCGTGAAATAACCGAAGCCGTGACGAAGCAGCTCGGCACCATGGAGTACGCGCCGGCCTTCCAGATGGGTCATCCCATCGCGTTCGAACTGGCCAATCGCTTGGCCAAGATCGCGCCTCCGGGCCTCGAGCGCATTTTCTTCACCAACTCCGGGTCGGAGTCGGTCGATACGGCCCTGAAAATTGCGATCGCCTATCACCGCGCCCGCGGCGCCGGCCAGCGCATCCGCTTCATCGGCCGCGAAAAGGGCTATCACGGCGTGGGGTTCGGCGGCATGTCGGTCGGCGGGATGGTCAACAACCGCAAGGTGTTCGGCTCCTCGATGCTGCCCGGCGTGGATCATCTGCCGCATACCTTGGATGTCGGGAACAATGCATTCTCGCGCGGACTGCCCGAGTGGGGCGCCCATCTTGCCGACGCATTGGAGCGCCTGATTGCCCTGCATGACGGGTCAACCATCGCTGCGGTCATCGTCGAGCCCATCGCCGGGTCGGCCGGAGTGGTCCTGCCCCCCATCGGCTATCTGAAGCGCCTGCGCGAAATCTGCGATAAGCACGACATTCTCTTGATATTCGACGAAGTGATCACGGGATTCGGCCGCGTCGGCAAACCCTTCGCGAGTCAAGCCTTCGACGTGACCCCCGACCTCATGACCACGGCCAAGGGTCTGACCAACGGCGCCATTCCCATGGGCGCGGTGTTCGCTCACCGCAAGATCTACGATGCCTTCATGCAGGGACCGGAAAACGCCATCGAGCTGTTTCACGGCTACACCTACTCGGCCCACCCCGTCGCCTGTGCCGCCGCGCTGGCGGCGCTCGAGGTGTATACCAAGGAGGGGCTGCTGACCCGCGCGGCCTCGCTTGCATCCGAGTGGGAGAACGCCGTGCATTCACTGCGCGGCCTGCCGCATGTCATCGACGTGCGTAACTACGGCCTGATCGGCGCGGCCGAACTCGAGCCGCGGGCGGGTAAGCCCGGTGCGCGCGGCTTCGAAGTGTTCCTCAAGTGTTTCGAGCGGGGCGTCATGGTGCGTCAGACGGGCGACACCATCGCCATGTCGCCGCCGTTGATCATCGAGTCCAAGCAGATCGCGCGCATCGTCGAGACCTTGGGCGCGGCGATCCGCGAGGTTGGTTAGACGCTGCGAGCGTTAACTGCCCTTGGGTTCGAAGATCGAGTACCACTTCTTGCAGGGCTCGGTGACTTCCCAGATCCCCTCGAAGCCCGCGGGTACCACGAAGGCATCGCCTGCGCGCAGCTCGTGTTTCTCGCCCGTGACCGACTCTATGCGCACGCGGCCTTCGATGATCACGCAGAATTCGTGCTCGGTGTAGCGCACGCGCCATTTGCCGGCGGTGCTGGTCCAGATGCCGCAGAAGAATTGCTGGGTCGGCTCGGCGTACTGATTCGAGACGCGCGTGCGCGGAATGCCCGCGAGAATATTCTCGGGCGACGGATTGGCAGACTCTCCCGTCTGCAATCGGTCAAGAACGACGATCTTGGGGTGCGCACTCATTTCCCTATCGTAGGCTGAGGGCGCGGTTGGAAACAAGTGCGGCCCGGAGCTTGCGCTCCGGGCCGAGAGACCTCACTCCTTCCTGCGGGATCACTCCCTCTCGCCCACCTGGGCCACCGCGGCCCCGCCCTGCGCTTGCAGAGTCAGGCGAACCCGGCGCTCGAGCGCATAGCCATCGCTGTCGGCCGCCACACTCTGACTCTTGCCGTAGGCGTTGACCTCGAGCAGGTTTTCGCTGATCCCCGCGGCGAGAAACAGGTCGCGCACCGCATTGGCCCGAGCCTCCGAGAGCTTCATATTGGTGTCCACCGTGCCGCGCGGATCGGCGTAGCCGTCAACGCGGACCTTGAGGGCGGGAGACTTGGCCACCGCCTGGGCGAGCACCTGAACCTGATGCGCGATTTCCGGTGTGATCTCCGCACTCCCGGTTCGGAACAGCACATCACCCTGCAGCCCATCGAGAACCTCGCTGCCATCCTCCCGGGCAGTTTGCGCCGCCTGTACCTTGTGAGTCAGATCATCGAGCCGCGCGGTCAAGCTGCGGTTGGTCTCCGCCAGCGCGTTCTTTTCGGTCTGCAGCGTGGACTTTTCTCCCAGCAGTTCGGTTTTATCGGTCTGCAACGCAGCAACGGTTGCCTCCGCCTTGGTGGCATCACCCGCGCGATGCACCCGGTTGCCGAGCCAGGTTCCGAGTCCTGCGCCGACGACCGCGCCCACCGGCCCGGCGGCAAAGGCGCCGATCACTCCGCCCGTCACGAATCCGATCGGCTCATGCGGTGTCGCCGGCTTGGGTTCGCCCGCCAAGGCCACCGCGCTCATCCCCAATAACCCCATTGTCCCAACGGCCCTGGAAAATACAGTGTTCATAACAGCTCCTTAACGAAGTTTCGCCAAGAGGCGACGACCGCCGCCTCATGGGAGCTATTACGAGCTTACATTCGGGCGCTTCCCTGCCGGACCTGAGGCAAATGATGGCGGAGGTGCGACCAATTCCGCCCTACGCTTTCAGCGAGAACGGCGTGAAATTGGTATCCGTGTCGTAGTAGTCCTCATTCTCGGCCCGTTTCAAGAACGACACGATGCGATAGGTGACCGGCGTCGCGATGATTTCCCAACCGCTCTTGAGCAGGTATTGGGTGAACATGACGGCGATGAGATGCGACTGCGGCATGCGGCCATAAAAGGCGATGAAATAGAACAGTATCGAATCCACCAATTCGCCGCACAGGGTCGAGCCGACGATGCGGGTCCACAGCCAACGCCCGTGAGTCCATATCTTCATTTTCGCGAGCACGTAGCTGTTCACGAAGGTTCCGCAAAGAAATGCGGTGATCGATGCCACCACGATTCGCGGTGTATTGCCGAAGATCGCTTCCACCGCCGCCTGAGTGGAGCGCGACATTTCCGACGGCGGCAAATGCACGACCACCGCTGCCATGAGGGAGGCGAAGGCCAGCGACGCAAATCCCGCCCACACGACGCGGCGGTCGCGCCCGTATCCATACACCTCGGTCAAGATGTCGCCGAAGATGTAGGAGATGGGGAAAAACAGCACGCCGGCGAGAAAGGTGACGGTGCCGAATATCGGCAGCTCGATCGAAGTTTCCTTGGCCGGTCCGATCAAGTTGGAACACAGCAGGACACAGACGTAGGCCGCCATCACAAAATCGTAATAGCGGTATTGACGGGATTGCGGTGGCGCGTTCATCGTGCCCAAGTGTAGTCGGAAGTGCGCGCAGATTCCGACGATATGTCACACCGACCACCCCACTGTCGCGTTTTGGCGAAGAGCATCACAGCAAGAACGGTGCTCGTACGGTAGATATGTAGGCTCAAACTTCAAGTAGCGGATCCATGGAGCACGGTAAACCCATCAGCGCGACAGACAATCCGCTCGTCGATTTCGATGCCGTCTGCCAGAAAGTGCGCGCAGCCGTTGAGCCGGCGCGCGCGCATGCCGTGTCTCTGCATGATGAGCACGGCGATCTGCTGTGGCTGAGCGAAAGCTCCATGGGCCCGGATGAACACAATGCCGTTCGCGAGGCAATCGAGGCATTCTCCAAACCGGGCGGACCGCCCATCCTGGTGTTCGACCTCGGTGATTCGCGTTCGGCCGTGCTGTTGCGTGCGGTCAACGAGCGGCGCGCCATGGTGGGAGCGATCATGATTGTCATGGACGCTCGCGTGGTCAAGCAGGATGCCCGCGGCGCACTCAAGGTCATGACCCCAAAACTGCAGCGAGTGCTCGCCGATTTCGCCGCGATGCGCCCGAACAGTGCAGCCCCGCCGGCGACGCCTGCAAGGGCTGCCGCGGCTTCCCCGCTGACCCTGGTGAATGAGGCGCCCGCGCGGCCGGCGCCGGCCGCGCGCCCGGCTTCCGCACCCAAGGCACCGGCGGCGACCAAGGCACCCGCAGCGGCCGGCGCGGCCGCAGTAACCAGCGCACCGATGGCGACCAAGGCGCCGTCCCTCACGCCCAAATCTCGCACATCTGCACCGCCGGCCGTGGCGTCCGTAGGAAGCTCGGCGGGACTCGCGGACAAGCGTCCGCAAGGGGTGACTCCGGAAATCGATCGCCTGCATGCCGCTCTGCGCCGCAGCCCCATAGCGCTCCATGTGCAGCGCCTGGTGCCGTTGACCAAGGGCAGCCAACTCAGACGTTACGAGGTACTGCTGCGTTCCAAATCCGACTCGGCACCCAACGCCGCCCCGCATGCGATGTTGAAAGCTGCGGTCGAAAACGGTCTCGGTTCCATGATCGACCGCCGCGTGGTCACCGAGCTCATCGGATATCTGGTTCGTCACCCGGACGTGTGGAAGTCCACCGCGGTCATGTTTTCCGTCAATCTCACGACCACCGCCATTCACGACGAACATTTCCTCAAGTTCGTCGGACTATGCCTGCAGAAATCGTCACTGCCGAAGGGAATGATCGCCTTTGAGGTGGATACGGCAACGGCGGTCAAGCTCGCCGGCAAAATGGCGGAGGTCGGCGCCGCCCTGCTTCGCCTGGGCTGCCCGCTGGTCCTCGATGATTTCGCGCTGAAGACCGAGTGTTTTGCCCTATTGCGCCTGCCGGGAGTCCACTACGTCAAGCTGGCCGCCGAGATCACGGCGAAGATGCGCACCGACAAACTGTCGCAGGCGGCCATTACGGCCGTCGTGCAGATGGCCCGAGTGCTCGGCATGCACACCGTGGCCAAGCGCACCGAGACCGCCGCGGAGCAGGAGTGGCTGACTGCGCTGGGAGTCGACTTCGTGCAGTCGAACTCCATGTCGCCGCCGGTCGCGATCGAGTCCCTGTCGAAGATGGCGAACCCGGCGAGAGCCTAGGTCTCGACCGTCAATCGCAAGACTCGCCGCTGTTGGGAAGAGCACGTCCCTAGTGTGACGCGAGTCACGGCACGGGAAGCCGAACGTGCGCTCTCCATGGCACACGGCTTGACACCACTTGCAAATCATTGGAAACAAAGCAAA
>Ga0209488_10000896_pt1 | contig 25297 bp, 31 predicted proteins | sample Rivendell_Oct201_8_FD_188349 | JGI IMG/M metagenome (GOLD analysis project Ga0209488, IMG submission 188349) | Vadose zone soil microbial communities from the Eel River Critical Zone Observatory, Northern California, USA -... | ecosystem: Environmental > Terrestrial > Soil > Vadose zone >...
TTTTTTTTTTTTTTTTTTTTTTTTTTTCAACGAATAGAATACTCTTGTCTCGTCGGCTTGACTTTTCCCGCTCGCTTGTGCTTGCCACTCGTTTCACTCCATCTCAGATCTACTTCCCTGCCATTCCCTCTTTGGTAGTCACATGGTATCCTTGCCTCCCATCCCCGACAAACTCATCTCGCGCTAGAAGCCCTTACATGTCGGTCTAACTATCCCTTTCCGATCCATTGATGGTTCTTCCCCAATTATCCAATCCATTCAATTCATGCTTCCCGCGCCGACGCTTATTTTATTCCTGCCTATTCTCGTCCTCCTTCCCACGTACAGATCTTCCCGATGCAGGCTTGACTGATCGCACACATTTAGCACTTTCGCTTACACAGATCCATCGATTCGGTAACCAATTTCCATTTCCACTCTCATCTAGATCCATCTTACGATCCGTTTCAAATACCCACCGTCTGTCCACTGCCCCACACGACGTCAATCAGCATAATGGATGGACTAATTACTGTCAAAATGGCACTTCATTAAACAGCTTTGAGATGCTCTCCCCGTAGTGACTGCGCCGGATGACCTCCCCCAACACAGGTCCAATATCAATCACCTCGATCTTTTTGCACCTCTTCTGGTTTTCTTCTTGTGGCAACGTGTTTGTGACGATTAGCTTATCCAACGAGCTCTTCTCCACCGCCTCCAACGCGTTCCCACTCAAAATTCCGTGCGTCACCATCGCATACGCTTTCTCCACGCCTGCTTCTCCTAGGTGGTGAGCCGCCAGGCATAGCGTCCCACACGTGTCGGCCATGTCGTCCACCAAGATTGCCACCTTGCCTTTGACCTGCCCGACGAGCACCATCCGTGATACCTCATTCGCCTTTTTTCGTTCCTTGTGAAATAGCGCAAAGTCGACTCCTAACCGGTCGGCCATTGAGGTAGCCCTATAAGAGCGCATACGATTTCCTTCCACCCCACCTAAATCCCTGCTACATAGTTACGCACCTTTTAGTACCACCTGCGTCGGGAGAGACGATAACCAGATTCGCGAGGTCAAAATTGGTTCGTATATACAATATCAGTGATGGCTCCGCATAGAGCTATAATGTCAGGTCATCAAGCGATATGACAGGTATGTCCCCTCGGCAAAAAAAATGCACTCACGCTGTGTCAACTCGTGATCAGCGACTAGGTACATACAGTAATGACATGAATTCACTCACTTGTCAACGGGTACATCGAAGAAACCCTGGATCTGCGATGCGTGTAAATCCATGGTCTTCCATTGACAAATGGTCATTCCCAGTCAGGCGCGATAACAAAATCAGAACCAACGTTCAACTGTAACTTCCCGCTGTAAAGATAGTCTACTCACGATGACGTGGTCGCATCCAGACTTCTGTAGCATGTTCGCAACTAACTTTGCCGTGATCGGTGCCCGACTCATGTCTTTTTTGTCCTGGCGTGAGTAGGGGAACAGTGGGACGACTGCAGTGATCCGCTTCGCACTCGCGATCTTGCAAGCATGGATCATAATGCAGAGTTCCATCAAGGCTGTATTAATGTCCCCGCACCCGGTGTTGATGATATATACATCGTCTTCGCGCACGGATTCTGCGATGCGGACGTTCGTCTCGCCAATACCACTCTGCGTCACATTGGCGCGCGCCACCTGTACCCCGAGCCTGGGGCGCTATCAGCCAACCGCGGGAACGGTGCATATATCGAGCATTCGTTCTACCGTCTGCAGATGATCTCAGCCAGCTGTGGGTGGCTCGTGCCTTGGGGCGAGGAGGATGACGCTCGTCATGAACTGAAGCTAGGACCCAACGCGCGGGAGGGACGCACCGGTGAATATTCGAATCCCGCTACCATTCAGCATTTTGATGCACTGCACGGGCCAGAACAAGCTCCGTGTCCTGATTACAATGACGGGGAGCGCAGGTAGATAAAGATAATATGTGTACGGAAGAACATCCCGCAATCGCTTACACATAACTTTTTTTTTTCTTCTCCTCGGCTCCGCCACATTTCTCCATTTTCGGGCCGGTTTGGGACCGAAAATATATATAGTTTTGGTATCGCGTTCGGGCGCAAAGCTCTGACCCTGCCCGCTCAATCTTGCTGTCTCGTAACCTGTCACCCTCTTCGTAAACGAAACATGTAGTGGCTGAAGTTGATGGCGGTCCCGGATGTGTCGTTACCGGGCGCGGTGGGCATCGATTCCTGGCGCACTCGGTCTTCCCAGCTGGCACGAGCGCGACCCCCCCACGTTTGGAGTGACTTCGGTTCTTGGTTGATGACTTGCCTTCCAAAAGCATCACGCTTTGTTCGGATGCTTGCCTGCACTGTTACAGCTGGTATTGTGCCGCATCAATGAGGCTCTCGTTCAGTTCCAAGCTATACTGTAACCCGGTTAGGTGCGTGGTTTCATCTTTAATTAATATCCCCCGGCTAGGGAAAGTCCTGATTGAAATATTGTGGCACGGCGCCTCGAAACCACACACTGGCGAGGGTCTAGACACTGACAATTGACATTGAATGATATGATATGACCTAGCCCTAAGGGCGCCTAAATTCGCCCGAAAGCACCGTCATCCCTGGTCATGCCACTCCGCAACGTGCCAAACGGCTCCGCACAGCCCCGAAGAATGATAGATACACGATGGAGCCAGGCAGAGAGCATACACCGAGCGGCTCTGTGTGAAAGACAGGGATCGGCGATCATACCGATACAATCCGATAACTATTTTGATCGCAGAGCACGTTCCATCGAAGGAGGCCGTGGCTCCTCTTCCTTTCTTCACGCACACGCACGATTGGTTATGCGATTATACCCGTAGGACTTGACTGCCCGACACCAGCCCATCCCACCGCCGTTTCCTGTGGATCATCTCAGCAGTTCCGGCCCAGTTTCCGGGCCTCAGGCTCTTCCTGCACTACGCACCATTCGTTTGGCGTCCGTGACAACGAACACCAATCAACCGTGAGAAAGAGAAAGAAGTCGGAGGGCTGCTCAGTTGGATTGGTGACGCAATGAATTGGCCCCATGATACGTGAAACAGGATGACAAACCGTGTGATGAGTTGCACCTGTCAAGTGGGGCAGTACGTAAATCGGCGCTTCCTCGCTTAACAGCTGACCCCCCCGAAGACCCCATCGACCGACCCCACCCTTCCCGAAGACTGCGACGTAGAAGGTGTTATTTATCCACAAATTTTGCTCCGCAGCTGGATATGGTACGTGATGTTTGTCGGGAGAATTCTCGTTTTCGGCGGGAACGATGGATGGTGGCGCCTGACGTTCTGGGAGGGTTCTGATCGTTGTGCAAGCAAGAACAACGCCAACTAACACCTCGCGGCAGCGCCGCACGTTACACAAAGTTTCCCGAGTCCCAAAGTCGGATTAGTCTCCAACTTTGACGCCGACCTCGATCGAAGAAGAAAAAAAAAACCAAAAAAAATTATACCCAGGCAAAAACCGCAAAACGGGCGACTCGTCTCTCCTTCCCTCTCGGTTGTTTTTTATATCCAAATTTAATTCCCGGGCCCGGCTGCCGCCCAAACGCCACTGAAATGGATGACTGGACTGCTGGATGAGAAAACCCACTAAAAAGCTCCAAGGCCAGTCCACGTGCGACAGGCCGGGGGGACGACCCTTCTCACGCACGCGGACGCGGACATCCACAAACCGTACTGTACTGTATAGGCGCTAGGCGCAAAGAAGCCACAAAGCCACTCTTCCCTACTCCTCTCTCCCCCCTGTCCCTCCCCTACCCCCCCCTCCAAAAAAAAAGCAAAACGGCCCCTTCGCTTCCGGCCAAGCCCCACAATTCAACATTCCTAGGGAGGCTACTCCGTGGGGGAGGAGGGGAGAAAGTGTGCTCTGACACGTGTACGTTGTCTGTTTGTACCCGCGGGCGGTGATGTGTAGGCTATGCCGTCATGCTTCGATTCCACACGTCCAGCCGTGTACATAAACTCACTTATAGCGCTCGTGATGCACTTTCTCTGCGCCATCGGGGGAAAGTTCACAGTACAATCGGGCGGAACTTTCGAGGCGGTTTCCGAATGGCTGTCAGTTGACTCCCCGACCCTATCACTGTCGGCACTTCCTTTTGGGCGCAGCAGAGGTTCGTTGTTTCCCTTACGGGGGAACGCCCTCCTGTGGTTTGGAGTAGAGCCGGCACGTTTACCGTACGTACAGAACATCCTGACTTGCGGGGTGGGGATCAAGGTTATTCCATTCTCCTCGGTTATCGGGGCATTTTATCACACTAATATATATGTAACCTTCGGTTTTCGAGGTTCTTCAGTGGACCCCGGTGACAAGAGTGTCCCACGCCTGCATCGATACTGCTTCGCGCAACCTTATTAGGCGCGACAGCAGAAATCACGTACGTCTTGCATGCAGCTGTCGTGCGTTGGCATGATGCACGTAATGCATCAATATCCCTCCTGTACCTGTAACCGACAGTCGGACGGCGCGCTAGTCAACTAAAACATTCCAGAAAGCAGACAAGCACTACGCTACAGAACTACATAACTGCGATAATCGTGGGCGATGTTGTATAGCGGACGGCAAAAACGGATGAGAGAAGCCCAAACCCGGAAATGACGAGGGATTAACTGCAGCAGCATGAAAACAAAGAATGCAGTTGTTGCCCTCACTGAGATGTCGCGATGAATGAAAAGTAAAAACAAAATGGGCGTAGCAGTAGGACGAGACGTGCCCTGGCACGATCAGGAATCAGGAAACGAGGAATATAAAAAGATATCGGGGACGGGGAAGACATTGTGACGTGGTCAAACGAACAAATGGAGTGGACGGTGAGGAGAAGACCAAGTAAGGCAAAGGAGGGGAAGGAGCAGAATAACTTCAATATTGGGGGTGCGTACGGATTTGGGTTGAAACAGGGTTTATGTATGGTACAGTCTGCGGCGATCGTCCATATAAGGATAGAAATGAAGAGCGCCAGCATCGCAACTTTGAAGTAGGGGGCTCATTGGCCCGGGCCACGGTTCAAGATGCTCAACAACTGGGAACTCCGGAAGTTCGGAGTTGGGTGAGGGAACCCAAAATTGGATGCAACTCCAGGCGTGGGAGGGAGACCTTGAGCCGCGGGGGGTGCGGAGACAGCTTGTGAAGGAGGGGCACGTAGCGGTGGAGGCGGACCTCTACCAACTGCAGGCGGGGGAGGGCCAGTTCGAAATATCGGCGCATCGGCCATGACGAGAGGGATAGGAGGAAGAGGATAGGTACGGGGACTGTGGAAGTTCATGGGAATTGGAGGCCTTTGAAGACCTGGTGTGGAAGGATAGGAAGTTCCCGAGAGAGCACCGAGTAGTTGAGCTTGGTTCATACTCCCTCGCGTATTGAACGAGCGTGGAGCATGATTTGGCACCGGGCGGAAGGAATTGCTAGTCCGCGGACGAACAGTAAAGGCATTATCTAGAGATGATGGATTAAAAAGTCCTGTTTGAGGTACGGGTGATACGTAGGGTCCATGGGTATTGGAGTACATTGGCGATAAGTTAGTGAAGTTATGAGACATCACAGTATTAGGAGTGAGAGGGGCATGGATGGGGGTAGAAGATGTTGGGTGAGATGGTGACGGTGATTGCGTTACAGGGCACATTGGAGCAAGTGTCATTCGAGACGATTCATCGGCTACCGCTTCAAGTAGTGCGAGCTGCCTCAGTCGTTTGCCATTCATAGGGATACCTGCCGGACGAGCAAGATAAGGTGAAAGATCGGCTGTAACCATAGACGACCGCCCTGTGTGGGTGGACGACTTAGCGCTTGACGATTGTGAGGTGCCCGATACTGGAGTAACAGTTGGCAGAGGTGGAGATGATACATACGGCCCGGATGAAGGGGCATTCGGGCGGATTGCATCGTTGGAAAAAACAGTCATGCTCAAGGGCTTAGATGGGCGAGAGTGGACCACATTCGCTGACTCTCCTGCCACAGCTGCGCCGCTTGTGACCACCTTACGAGTTTGGGGACTGCCATGAGATGTAGCCGCATCTCCCACGACTGCAGGTACTGAAAGTGAGAGAGCCCCTACATCGGCTGGAGGCACACGGTCTGGTTTCTCGTCAGCAGTTGTATTTGCCTTGGCGGAGAGCGTCAAAGCACTGAGAAGTCGAGCAAAATGAGGATCGACTGTGCCATCCAAACCATTGTTTTCTGTCGTTTGTGCAACATCAATGTGTGGGGCGACTGCCTCACTGTATAAAGGTGAAGGCGTCTGAGGATCCCCATTGTCGGCGGATGAAGTCTGGGAGCTCGACTCTTGAGCAGTCGTGTCCAGGTGAGCGATGGGGGAAGATTGGAACTCCAGGGCTGAAGTATCGCTCTCATCGGGGAACTCTTGCTTGGGCCGAGCGTCCTTAGTTCGTGGTGTCCGCCGGGACGGCTTGCGAGGTTTGTGCTCGTTGATGAATGCCTTTAGAGGACTGCGTGGAACATTAATGGACGCAATCGCGATAAGAAACGTGGCGCACCCAATGAATGGGGAGATGAGATAGAACTTGCCCGGGACAGCCTTGTTCCGTTTCCATGTAGGCAGATCGGCCAGCCTGAACCACTCAATTTTCTGCGTGGAAAGAGTTCGCTCGGTACATCAACATAAAAGACTCTTACTCACGCTGATCTCCTTGCGCGTTTTAGTTTCGAAAGGAAAGTCCTCCGGGACTCCAGGAACAACAAAGAGAGAAATCTGTTGTTCCCTGATTTCCATCTCAATGACCTTCTCTGGGTCTATCTGTCCATTGAGATTGTAACCCGTTTCTTCTGCAACCTTGACGAGAGGTCATGGTAAAAGTCTCGGGTCGTACAATGTGGCGTACCTCGCGCGCAGCACACTCATGAGAAGGTTCGTTCTGGTTGATCTTCCCTTTCGGGAAACCCCATCCCGAAGAAGACTTCCAGCCTTTCACCAGCACCACCTGCATCCACGCAGCCTAAGCCGATGCATTCACAGACGAACAGTATGAATTTTGACCTTATCCCAAGTGTCATTGAGCATGATTGCGCCGCAGACGGGCACTCGGGTCTTGTACTGCATGAAGTGGTTAAATGCGCCTTCATGATCGCCCCTCCATCGTTCGAGGAGGGGACATGCTTGGAAAAACATCTCGGAGAACTTTTTGAGGTGTAGTGAGGGAAATTTATGATTTTCTTCTCGGATAAAATCTTCATAGTACCAATGTCTGAAGGAAAGGCGGATCATGAATTCTCGGTTAAGTAAGATTAAAACGACTGGAGTCATACGCTTGTTCAACCTGAAAGCATATCCTCTCCAACGAGGCTAATTCACCGTCCGGAAGATTGAGGATGAAACGGCTAGAGACAGTTGGGCCACAAACTAGTAAGACCCGAATCAAAGCTCACCTGGAGAGATCGTCAAAGACTTCGTCGAAAGTGGAGTAGTTGTAAGGATTTGGTGGATGTGTGTGGGAAGGCGGAGACAATTCTGGGGACGAGGAGGAAGATGAAGCCATTGGGAGGGAGAGGGGGGGAGAGTTGCGTAGTGTAGTCTTGAGTCGATTGTGGGGCGCTGGGGCTGCGCGACGACTTGGCTTGACACTTTGCTTGTGTGTGAGTACAAACACGCGTAAATCCACTCGGCTATTCCCGTCAATACCACGTGTGGTCCATATACGGTACAACTGCCATGCTAGCTACTAATCATTGGAATCCCATTCGTCTCGCATACTCTCGCTCCTCCTCCTGCTTTAACCCATCTGGTCCAGACCAATTGGCAGAGCTCGTACGTGCGCGGAAACGGCTCGTCCTCGTCCGGAATATATCCTCCATGCGTAATGGGCGCACCGGTCCGAAGATGTCATCCGGGTTTACCCTGCTCTGAGACTCCAAAGCAGCACGCAACTCGGGTGACTGGGTCCATTCGGGCGCATTGGCTTTTCGCTGTTGACCACCCTCGTCCTCCGAGTCTGAATACTCGCTATTGGGTTCTGGGAGCTCGATCGTCTCGCTCGCAATTGGAGGGTTTGCATTGAGCCGTTTTGCATGTGCATGCTCGGTCGTTTGCAATTGCGCGGGTTTCTTTGTCGGTGCATCCTCCGGCTCAGCTGGCGTCTTTCCTTTGCCTTTAGCCGAGACAGGACCATGAGCCAGTTTGACACCAGGCTTCTCTGCTGATGGGGCCTTGACGTTCGTAGCTTGGTTGAGCGATGTGGTAGATGGCTGCTTCGTCACGGTCATTGTTTTCCCCGAGATCTGGCCAGGCTTTGTGATACGGGTTACAGGCACATCCCTTTTCTCCTTCGACGGCGGCTTGACTTTGGGAGCTTCGACAGTAACCTTCCTTTTCCTTGTATGTTCGTCTTCGGCGAGCTGTTACAACAAACTTTCGATTAGTATTGCCCTTGTATTTCCCCCTAAAACTAACCTTCGACTCTGCCCGAACAAGCGGACGTTTACTTGTGTTCTCCTCACGCTCCTTCTTTCGGCGCTCGGCATCCTCTCTTGCCTTCCTTTCCTCTTCCTCCGCCTTCTTTTGAAGCACTGCCTGCCGCCTTGCCTCCATTTCTTTGAGACGGGCTGCTCTGCGATCTTGTTGCTGAGTACCATGGGGATTAATAGCAAGACCATGGAGACACGTGAGAGATAAGATCACCTTCTTTGCCACTGCCGCTGCTAACTGAATGCTCTTAGGTGCTTCCATTTTGCCCTTCTTGTTGACGCCAAGCATACTGCTGACTAGCTTTGTTGCGTGGCCAAAAAATCCAACAGGTTGTGACGATTCGCCACTGGAGGATGCGACAGAAAGTTGGGTCTTTGTTGCGTCTAGGTTTGCCTGTGCATCCTTGCTCAGTCATTGTCACAACAAAGCAGAGGTACGCCTTGCTTACCGTTACTAGACTTACGACCGGCTTCCCTGTCTCCATGATATTCTTCTCCATCTCATCATCAACATTCATGTCTTCATCCAGATCATCAACAATACGTGACCGGTGGCTTCCCGATGCAGCGTCCATTGCACCGACCAACTCCGTTGGATCTTGTCTCGGGCTCTTATTCTCGATCTGACCTTCGGATGGCACCGAGCTCCACGTCATGCTGTCCTCAACTGCAGCAACACCCGAAAATGGCGTCCACATCTGGTTGGTTGCTGCGAATTTGTCATCTATGGGCCAACTATCGTCGTCGTCGTCGTCGATATCTGCCAGATGATTCTTCTCCTCAACTACAGGATGCGATTCCTGCGAAGTTATCTGGGTGTCCTGACTTTGTGGCACCCATGGCGACAAGTCTTTTTGAGATCCAAACACGTTGTCAGAGAGCGAGCTGGACTGTGTTGATTGTGCCGAGAGAAGGACGCGTGGGGGAGACTTGGAAAATGTCATCGGTTGTAGGCCCAAACCAAACGGCGCAGCGAGTGGGTAGCCCGGAAGCTCAGAAAGATGCCCTTTTGTGACATTGGTGCCGCCATCAGCAGCTGAAGACTTAGGCTTCACAGCAGGAGGAACAAAGACCGGAGGCGGTTTGTTGAACACGGGACCACCAGGGACAAAGAAGACAGTTTTTTTCGTGATAGATGGAGAATCTGGGGGCGTCGTGGAGATGGTCGCTTCGTCGGACGATGTGCGACTAGTTGCATTACTCCTATTAGGAATAAGATCCGAAACACTGAGGCGCCCCTTCTCGTGGGCGGGTGAAGCGATCGTGACCTCAGCAATCTGCTCCGATGACTTTGGTGGGGTAGAGGTGTGCATGGGTGCAGTAACCGCTGCCTCGTGAATAGGTGGGGCATCATTGACAACCTTGGCTACTTCTGCGTCTGTGTCGATCGGGGATGGCTCCCGTGCGATCATCTCCGCGACGTTGCCCGCAAGGGACTTGCCTGTCCGCGCGCGGAGAACTTCAATGGCCTTTCTCAAAGGGGCCATCATATCGGTTTCTGAATCCGTCTGCAATGTTGTGATATCGTCTGCGGAATTTGTTGCGCCGATGTCAGTTGCTGGTAGTTGGTGTGCTGACGTGACTGGGGGTCGTGATTCAGGGTGATCCGCCATCGCAGTAGTGTTTGCACCCGTCTTTAATATCTTCGATTTTCGCTCCTCGCTGTGGTCACCATCATCGGCTTGGGTGCTAGCAATGCCGTCACTTTTGCGCTTCAACCCTCCTGACAGGGCTACGAGACCAGGAGCAGCGACGCTTGTGCGTTTGTTCGTCGCTTCTATTGCTTTCGCCTCGCGTAACTTTGCGAGCCACGAAGAATGGTTGCCTGTCAGACCACTACCAGGCGTGGTTGCTACACTTGGCGCGAGAGAAGGTTCACGAGGGTTCCGCATAGACTTCCGGAAGGGAGAGGGTGCGGCAAGGCTCGGAAATTGGGATAGACTGTGATTTCGAGTAATACCAGATTCAGAAGCGTCTTCCTTTTTCAGAGGAACACTCATGTCCACGAACGTGGATGACGCCGACGGAACTGGTGAGACGTGTTGCGGGGCGCCTTGCGTCTTCTCGATAATTGCAGTTGTAGTGGGGGAACGGCCGATCTGGCGAGGCGGATCAATGGCATAGTCCCTGGACTCGATCGCGGTTGTAAGGGGGGACGGAGACAATCTGAGGTCATCGGATTGAAAGACATCTTTCTCGTCCAATAGGCCTTTAGATGGTGTATGAGCGGTTACCGCCTGTCGAGCCTTTTGAGGAGAAGCGCGTTTTCTTCCCGGTGTCTTCACGAGATCAACAAAAGAGCTTGATTCGTGTCAGAAAAGCGAGTGGAGACGGCTTAATTGCTTACTCCTGCTTCGCTGCTGTCCATATATTATCAAGGTACTCCTCGAGGAAAAGAAAACCTTGAGACTGGACTTGATCTTCAAAAAATTGCCTCCCTGGGTCATTGATCATGGCGTCTTTGATAGAGGAAGTCCATCGTAAGATCCCGGAAGTCGAAGAGGCCATCGTCGCAGGTCTTGGCTGGTTGTGTCGTCAGTCGTGCGTTTGTTCAAAATTCAAGGCGTGTTCCGTCACGTGATCGCTTCTCCGCCTTAATCACATGCATATCATCACGTGAGATGAGCACCATATCATATCTCTTATCTCTTGTCTCACCGTCAACTTGATAGCGACAATTCGGCTCATCTCCGCGGATTCCAAGTCATGTCCGACCCTTCCCTACTGTAATCATTTTGATTTGAGGTGTCTCCGCAGTCACTTGTCGCTCCACTCCACACATTGATGTTCTCCTTACTCACCCCTTTCCACTACTACTAGCATATCCCACACTCCCATCACCACACGGCCGTCGTGCCCCCGCCGTACTGTGCATCCGCATGAGCGCCGAACAACTATTACCGGATCCTGTCTTGCGATCCACCCACACCCACTCGTTTCGTCACATGAGGCCCTTTCTTCGCTCACATGGCTTCCTTCGGATCTCCATTTTCTTTGGCGTCGTCGTCCTCACCAACCTGGTCACTTACCTAACGTTCCTCTCACCGCACGGTTCCCGGTGGCAGAGATCAACCGACTGGCATGGTCTCCCGCAGAACGGATCCCTCGCCTCAAACCCAAAAAAATACGAATCTACTCCAACGCCTCCATATCTACCCCTAACCCCCCCATGCACTTCTTCGTCATCTGATGACCTTACCGTCGAACAAATAAGGGATATCGTGGCTCCTACTCATGGATATTTCACCCGAGACTATAGCCTCGGCCTCGGTTGGAATAACGTCCGTGTGTACGCGGTCTTTGGCTTGAGCTAAACTTAAAGTCTCGTTGATAGATCCGGTATATCCTCGATGCTGCTCTCCTCCAATCCCAAATACTCCATCGCACATTGGTCATTCCTTCATTCATCTATGCACGCGCCTGCGAATATGACCTGTACGTAAAATTGTACTCGTCTCAAATTCTGGGTTTTCCTCAATCTCTCGTTGTCATATATATGCAGCAAGGTTTGTGCGGACTACTCAACAATGGTCAACAAAAACGATGCTATAGGCTTGGAGGAATGGCGCGAGCTTCCCTACGAGAAACAAATGGGATTCCGGATACCCATCTCGGTCATGATTGATCTTCCTCGTCTCCGTAAGCGACATCCTGTCATCACCGCCTCGGAGTACCTCCGCCTACATGGCCAAGGCCCTGAAAGCGAATCGAGCAGTGGCTATTGGTATCGCGATATATATATCGGCCATCCCAATGTTTTCGAGACCAACAAGACAAAGACGCCAACACAATTCATCATCGAGAATCATTGGTACGACCCACATGGGATTAACCGCGTAGACCACATCCCCGAATCGATGAAGAATAGAGGGAAATGGGAACACCACTTTGGGCCAGAAATTGGAGAGACTGCGGGACGCTGGCCAGACGAGGGGCCAACAGAGATCTCGACCCGTCTGAAGGGCGCTTTGCCTGAGGGTAAATCCGTTCTTAGTTGGGAAACCGCCAAAAGTTGCCTGGCAGCGTTCCAGATTGGATCTGAGGTGGATCTTGATAATGACCAGGTTGTCGAAAGCGTTCTAAAAGCAAACGGGTGGGAGGTTTTGCACTCTTTCCTCGGCCAGTGGGCATCGTTGTTTCCTTTACGTGTTTTGATGCTGATCTTTTCTCTTTACTTCCGTCAAGAGGTGGAAGTGATCTTGCCAAGACCGTCGTTCAACCTCTCAAAGAAGTCGCGCATCGTTCCACAATACGAGGCTTCAAGGAAGACTATTATCGTATAGATGCCGACATTGTCGTACTTTCCGGAGAGACTCATCTCTTTCGCAAGCCAGTGAGTAAAACGCTCCACTTTCACATCTCTGGTATCAATTCTTCACTTCATTCCGAAGGGGGCCATGCGCTTCACGGAGGTTTCGGCGCGCGCTGGGTATGCAAACATGGTCGTGCATGACCTTAGGTTTCCCCCGAAGGTCTTTGCTCTTGCTGATGTCCTAGCTGCTCGTATGCGAAAGATGAACGGAGGCCGGCTATGGATGGGAGCGCATATGCGTCGTGGAGACTGTAAGCACATCTTCCCGCAAACAAACAACAACCCTCCACTGATTCTCAAACACGTGATAGTCATTAGCGAACATTGGTTGCAGGCATCACCTGCGAAGGCTCATATAGAAAGCGTGAAGGAGCACCTGGAGATAGGTCGCGGCGTGCTGACAAGTCTGGGCAACATCTCGACGTATGCCCTCGAAGGCGCCAAACCGGACATGGAACAGATCACGCTGCCTCCGCCGCTCCGGGACGACATGTTTTACGTCGCGACGGACGAGCGCGACCCGGAAGCGCTCAAGGTGATCTCAGACACGGGCGCCATCTTCTTCTCTGCCTTGCTCACGAACGAGGACCGGCGGGCATTCGGTTGGCCGTTGATGATCACGGACGTGCGGGCGATTGTCGAGCAGGCCGTGCTGGCGCACAGCGCGTACTTTTATGGAAACTCTTTGAGCTCATTGGCGGGTGCTATCGTAAATTTGCGTGCTGCGCGCGGCGCAGACCCACGAACGATAGCCCTCGATCGACATTGATCTATCATCTCGATATCATATGGATTCTTAGGTTGGTCTTTCCGTCATTCTCCTACTTATTGGCATACCCATTAGCTTCTATATTGCGTATGAATCGATCATTGTATGTTCGTACCCTCGTTACAGACTAGAAACACACGACGAACCCCATCTTAGCAGACAGGGGTACGTACTTCTGCAACCCGACTGCGTAGAATAGAAAGCATCAGATACAACAAATAAGGCAACGCCAGCAAACGGGGCGTCACGTTTCAATTGGATGTCCACGACTCCGAGCATTTGAGATATTCTTGTGCCCGCTCATCCCAAGGAGCGCACGTCGCACCAACGACTCAGAAATGACATGTCATTGATGTATTTTAGTATGTGCGCCATAAACACCCATTGCTGAAAAGTGTCACCATCACAACTGGGGTGAGTTCGGAGCGTTTATTTAAGTGATTATGAGTATGCAGTCCTCGGATGTGTGCGCTCCCGCTCGTTCGCGATCCGGTGTGGGAACGCCGTGCGAAGACTCGGGCCTAACGAATTAACAACCCCAGCGGGCGGGTCACCAAACCCGCAGGCGCACGAATTGAACCACGAGTCGCGGGTTCTGAAGCAACGTAATAATAGGCGACTTGAGGAGAAGGATCGCCGTGCAGAGACAACAGCTTGCGTGACCTACGGCACGTCCACACACCCGCCCTCCATAAGGGGGACAATGCTTCCACCACTATTGGGAAGGTTTGAATCTTATTATATTCCCGAACAGCGAGTACCGAGAAGATCCAATATATCACCCCCTGTGCGCTATGCGACGAGACATTTGATCGAGTGTAGACACGCACATAGTACTGACCGACTCAGGAACCTTGAGTACCTACAAATTTTACGCGTCAGTGATACACGTAGCGGTAACTCTTCGAGAAAGGCGACCTCGACCCCTTTGAGTGGGTTTATTAACAAGACAACATGATCTTAAGCGGACAGGGGAATCAAGCGGACAAATAAGACAAGAGTGCTGTCATGACGGCATCTGGGCGAGGGCGAGATGAGAGCGCGCGCACCAGAATCCACACAAGAGCTAGAATTGGAACGTGTCCGTGCGGAGTCCATTCGAGGACGTCACCGTGCAGCGAAGGCACGCCTTGCTTACCATTACAGTCGCTTCCCCTTGTCCAACCTATCCCGCTCTATGTGTTCATCAACAATGTGTGATCGAGTTGGTGGCTTCGCGATGCGATTCAAGGTTGAGGGTTTGCATCACGTAATCCTGCCGCAGGGCCAGAGTCTGGTCTCTCTCGACTGACCATTGGTTTTGGTGATAAATTCTTTCTTTTTTGACGCAATTCAAAGACTTGCCGCTACTGAAACACGCCAATGACATCACCCAACTGTGCGGCCTCGTTGCCGAACCTTTTGTACCTCTTGCTCTGCGCCTTTCTAGTAACTTCAAGTTGGTGGTGGGAGTGGCACGGTAAGTCTCGTATGTGTATTTTACGCGACCAGCGAGAGAAACAAGTCGTGCAGAGTTTACTAAGGTAAACCTACTCAAGAAGTCCAGCCAGGCAAGACATTTCTCGACGATGTCAAAGGCTATTCTAGATCTGCAGTGGTTTATTTCAGATGAGTCAGCGAGTTATCAGGTATTTTCCAGATATGTGACGTCATGTATATATCACCAGGACTGGAAGGACCTTTTGGATGCAGGAGGGGTGAGGGTAACTTCAATTGTGCGACGTGAGGGTGCCTGCTCAAAGTGATGGCATCTCTGCGGATTCCAACTTATGACTTTCGGGTCTTCTCGGTAGCCTCGTCTGCTGCATTACGATAATTCTTCGCTGTCGCTGTCGCCATACAACTCGGTCCACACTCGGCGCACTCGGAGATACCAAATCTCCTCCCTTTTTCACGAGCCCCTTTGGAATGCTTTCCCCTCTTATCATATCCCATACTCCTTTTCCAGGTCCACAACACGACCATCGTACACCACGGCTTGGGCTTCCCGTCTCACTGTCCATCTGCATGATTCTCGAACGTTTGCCGGATCCTGTCTCGCAACCCACTCACGCCCGCTCGTTCCGCCGCTGGAGGCCGTTTCTTCGGTCGAATGGCTCCCTCCGAACCTGCCTTCTCTTTGGCAGTATCGTTGTCACTAGCCTAATCATCTACGCGACGTTCCTCTCACCGGGCGACTCTCTGTGGCGCAGGCCAACAGACTGGTATGATCCCCCGCAACGTGGATTCTTCCCCTCAAATCCAAAGTACGCATCTTCTCCGACGCTTCCACATGCACCCGATGCCCCGACCAACGTTTCCCGCCCATGGACCTCTACGTCGTCTGACGTCCTTACCCTCGAACAAATAAGAGACATCGTGGCTCCCACTCGTGGTATCTTTACCCGAGACTATAGTCTCCATCTCGGTTGGAATAACGTTCGTGTATAAGCAGCATTAGATTTGAGCTGAATTGAAAGACTCGTTGATAGATGCGGTATATCCTCGATGCAGCCCTCCTCCAAGCGCAATTGCTTAATCGAACATTGGTTATTCCTTCATTCGTCTATGCACGTGCCTGCGAGTATGAAGTGTATGTAACTTTAACTCGTCTGTGATTATGGGTTATCCTCAGCTCCTTGTCGTAAATCAGCAAGGTTTGCGCGGACTATTCAACAATGGTCAACAAAAATGATGCCACAGGCTTGAATGAGTGGCGCATCCTTCCCTACGAGCAACAAATGGGATTCCGCATACCCATCTCGATCATGATCGACCTTCCTCGTCTTCGTGCGCAACACCCTGTCATCACCGCCTCGGAGTACCTACGCCTGCATGGCCAAGACCCGGAAAGCGAATCGAGAAGTGGTTTTTGGTATCGCGATTCACATATAAGCCATCCCAATGTTTTCGAGACAAACAAGACAAAGATGCCAACACAGTTCATTATCGAGAATCATTGGTACGACCCAAAGGGCACTAATCGTGTAGACTACATTCCCGAATCGATGAGGAATCGAGGGAAATGGGAACAGCACTTTGGGCCAGAAATTGGAGAGACTGCAGGATACTGGCCGCACGAGGAGCCAACAGATATCTCGATTCGTCTGACAAGTGCCATACCTAGGGATAGATCTGTTATTGACTGGGAAACCGCCAAGCATTCCTTGAGAAGATCCAAGATTGGATCCGAAGTGGATCTTCGTAATGACGAGGTTGTCGAAGATATTCTAAATGCCAACGGGTGGGAGGTTCTGCATACTTTCTACAGCCAGTTAGCACTGTCGTCCCCTTTGCTTGCTTTGATACTGATCCTCCCTTGCCTTTACGTCAAGTGTTGGACAGGATCGTGCCAAGACTGTCGTTCAGCCCATCAAAGAAGTTGCGCCTCGTTCAACGATACGAGGCTTCAAGGAAGACTTTTATCATGTAGATGCCGACGTTGTCGTACTCTCTGGAGAGACTCACGCCGACCGTAAGCCAGTGAGTATGCCGTCTCACTCTCTCATGGTTGGTATCAATTCGCCTTTCCATTCTGGAGGGGGCTATGCGGTTCACGGAGGTTTTTGGGCGCGCTAGGTATGCAAGCATGGTCGCGCATGATGTTAGGTTCCCGTCGAAGGTCCTTGCTCTCGCTGACGTCCTAGCTGCTCGTATGCGAAAGATGAACGGAGGCCGGCTATGGATGGGAGCGCATATGCGTCGTGGAGACTGTTGAGTACATTTCATATTCCCGCAAACAAACAACCCCTCACCGATCCTCAAACACACGATAGTCATTCGTTACCAATTGGTCATGTCATTATCTTCCGCCAGGCACGTGCAACGCGTGAAGGATCGCCTGAACAAAGGCCGCGAGGTGCTGATGGGTCTAAGCGACATCTCAACGTACCCCATAGAAGGGACCAAACCAGACATGGAGCAGGTCGTGCTACCTCCACCACTCCCAGACGACAAGTTCTACGTCGCGACGGACGAACGCGACCCGGAGGAACTCAAGGTGATCTCGGACGCGGGCGCAATCTTCTTCTCTGACTTGATCACGATTGAGGACCGGCGGACATTCGGCTGGCCGTTGATGATTACAGACGTGCGGGCGATTGTCGAGCAGGCTGTGCTGATGCACAGCGCGTACTTCTATGGCCACGCCATAAGCTCCTTGGCAGGCGTGATCACTAACTTGCGTGCTGCTCGAGGCGCAGACCCACGAACGGTGCTTCTCGATTGATCCATCATCGGTTCGAGTTCTTTTTGCGTTGGGCAGACGTTATAGTACTAGTCGGACTGGGAAGGTGTCCATTCCTTACCCTTACCCTTACTCGATCGCCGTCACTTCCCTATACCCACAAGTTTGTAGATTTGTATAGATCGAGCATCGTGTGTTCGTACCATTTTTACAGACTAATATTACATCCGCTCACATCGGAACAGATACTGTAGGTGTCAAAGTGTACTGCGCCATTCGAGATTCAAAGGACGCAGTATGGCAACACGTCTGCCAGTGATTGTGTCGTTGATCATCACGTGAGATCAGCATTCGAACTTCTCGAAGTTTCACAGACCTGTCGTAGTCTCAAAACGGTAAATTACTTGCCTTGCATGGCGTCAAAGAGTAGCACATTTTGGTCTAAAATCGAACTGCGTGCTCAGTTTAATCCCGCATTTATACGACCGAGTCCTATGCGCATGATCAACTTCCCTCATGTTCTTTACTTCAGACCTTCTGTCTCGACGCGACAGCGGCTTTGGTCTCCTGTGGTAATAATCCCCCATCTCCTTGACCTTGTTATTGGTGCTTAATGCTATCTGGAGGCTTGCTGCTACTCTTGGAGCCAGATCTTCGTTCAGGAAACTGCCAAAACGTGATGTTATGGGCGCGGACATCACCCAACTCTGCGGCCTCATTACCGAGCCTTCTGTTCCTCTTGCGCTGCGCCTTTCCAGTAACTTGATGGTAGGAGTGGCACGGTAGGTCTTAGATTTGTGTGTTACGTGATCAGAGAGAGAAACGCATCGCGCAGAGTTTTTAAAGGCAAGGATACACACCCCATGAGCGAACACGTATGAGCTGATCTCCAGCTCAGTCAAACACGACATATTTCTCGGCGATGTCAATGCCTGTTTTGTCTCTCTAAAAAAGGCCGTTCTGGATCTGCATGCTTTGTCCGCGGCTTCGTCCCATTTACAGATGGGCCAGCCGGTTGTCAGGTATGTGTTATATCTTTGGGAGTCTACATGTATGCACTACCCACTCTAGGCGGGATGCTGTCACCGTGCATTTGGATCCTGCAATGGCCCTAGGTCTCGATTTAGATGATTTCCTATTCGTAAGTGATATGTGATGCCATGAGTCCTGGTCATTTGTGTCATCATTTCGCATTCTCCAGGACTGGCAGGGCATTTGGGATGCACAGGGTGAAATCCGTTTGTCGGTAGCAATGTGTATAGCGCTGACATACACGACAGAAGAAGACGGCACTGATGATGAATATGGAAAGCCAAGAAGAAAACCAAAGTCCCAGAGTAAACCACCGCCTCACACTGAGGTTGGAAGGGCAACTAAGCACACCCTTGACGAGAACCTGGAGCAAATGATGTCTGGCTCTTTTGATATGTCATTTTTAAGCGGCAGAGACGGAGAGGGACAACACATTTCGCCTCACATGGATGCCCGATTCGACTTTGGGGATAGCGAGGACGACTTCGGTTTTGGTGATATAGGCGACGAGCTCGCGAAGGAACTTGGGGAAGGTTGGGCTAGTGCCCCGGTCCAGCCAAAGTTGGTTCTTTCTTCCCAGTGCCGAGGAAACGTTTACACCATCATGCAGACCTTCTGCAGGGGAAGAACAACAATTTCCCATCGCCTTTGACCAGGCAGACATGAACTTAGATTTCAACCAGGACGGCGACTTCGCTTTCACTGGGTTGACGCAGCACTCTCAGAATTCTCCTGCTTTGGTTGACATTCTGACGGCTCAACAGTCATCCGCGAAAAAAAGGGTGGGTTGGGTCACTTACGAATCATGCTCCCGATCACAACTCATCACCACACAGAGCTTTGACGTAATGGCTGCAGGTGAGTAAGTCAATATGCCCGCTGTGGGATTGCTCACCGCGGCCCAGATATGTTGCCACAGTCCCCTAGACTTCAAGTCCACACAACGCGTTCGCCCACTCCCCCGTGGGCTACTGGCATCGAAGTAACCGGACTCGAAAATGCCGGGACAGGTGGTGTCGGAGAGAAGCCTGCTCCCAGTGGCGAAGCCCCATCTGCACCAAGAAAACCCAAGCGTATTCGGCTTCAGCTTGATACGAGGATCGACCTTACAGACCAAGAGCTGAAGGTATTTTCAGCGCTTCTACCATGTTCCTTTCTGTGATTCACGGCATACAAGACAGCACGGGCACAATATGTTGAAGGTCAGGAAGACCTCCGCCGCGAGATCGAGGAAAGGAGGCTTGCGAAAGAAGCCGGCCGCCTTGTTTCTGAGATGTTGTACGGCGTGCCGCCCATTTGTGAGTCGGGACATGGACATACCAAGGGCAGTATACTTCCGCTGATGGCGTGTAGTAAAAGCCCCAGCCCTTGTGGATTTTTGGATGGACAACTTCAATGCATTGGTGGGAGTACCATCTGGTGGCTTGCAGATCAAAACCACTGGTGAATAACGATCTCTTGCGCATGTGATTCCACTGACGAAGTGGGAGGCATACCATCGTCTAAACGTCCCCAACCGCCGGAGTCGCCTGCACGAATAGCAGATGAATTATTGGAGCGAGAGAATATGTATGAAACCCATGACGTTAACATTGGAATTGTCAATGATTGGGGTGCGGAAGTGTTTTTCATTTATATTTTCCGCTGATGGAGACCGCCTTTAGAGAACTACCAAGAACCAAGAGAGTTTGATACGACGCGGCAGAGATCGTCAGAGGTACGACATTTGAATAAACCTGAATCAACCTTCGCCCATCTCACGCTTCTTCAAGGAACCCGGGCAAGCCCGACATGCGTCGGTCGGTTCTTTCCCAACAGGAAGTGCCTTCAATCTAGGTAGAAATGTTGAGGTTGCGTCGGGATCTCAAAAGAGCTCCCTGTTTCCCTGGGATAATGCCGGGTTAAGTTCCTCTGTTGCTGGTGTACCATTCGAGATGGGTAGCGACAAATTTAGCATACGACACGAGGATATCCGCCTGAAAGATGCATCCGTTGGGCGTTCTAGCGGGCGAGAGGGTTCACTTGTGCCGAGCCAGCTGAATAGTGGACCAGGTACTCTCGGATTTTCCCCTAGAGCACTTGAGAAGGTGGAGTCCCACATCAATGACAGTTTCGAATTTGATGGTAGGGATTCAATACTTTCAACATACAACTTGCTCATCGGTAATTAGTCCCAGTAGGGGGTGCCATGCCACGGGACCATGATGTGGAACACGATTTAGTAGCGCTCGAACGCAATTCTTTGAATTTTTTCGAGTAAGACAGCGACTGACAGTCGGTGCCATGTTGATAAACGTACTGTTTAGGTACGTGAAGATGCAACTCCAGACCGTCCAGCGACCTTCGGAGGGTTTGGCCTTCGACAGTGTAGCGCCTCGGGAAACGAGCACACCCCATGTAGCTGCAGCTGCATTTTACCATTGCCTTGGTAAGCGTATAAACCTGAGTTGATATGATTGGAGAAGTTGACAAGTTGGCAGTGCTCGCCACCAAAGGAATGTTGCACATCAATCAAGTGGAGACGTATGGGGAAATTATCATCAAGCTCACATAAGAACGCGGACTGATGTGTCGTGTACTTGTACTCGAACATGTGTTACGAAATTTCCGATTGACCCGTCGAGGAACGGGTGCAGGTGATGGGACCATGTCATCGTCCGACGAGTGTCCGACAGTTGACTTTGAGTCCGGACAAGTCGCATGATGCGTGCGTGTGAAAGTAGGCTGAGACTGGGTCCTACAATGGGTCCACCATAAATACTGCTCGCCTCAGTCAGTCACCCTTCACTCTTTCTCAGACAGATGGCCACCAGTACTACTACGATCACTACTCTGTCTGCACAAGCGGCTTTTGCCACTATTGACCTATCTGGCTATGACGCCGAACAATCCCGGTTGATGGACGAGAGGTGCATCGTCGTTGACGAACAGGACCACCCCATTGGTGCACTCGATAAAAAGACTTGTACGCGTGCAAGTGAGCTCTCACGATTGATTGGTCTCATCTAGGCATGGACAGGTCACCTTATGGAGAACATCCGGAAGGGTCTCTTACATCGCGCGTTCTCCGCCTTCGTTTTCCGTCCGTCTGACGGAAAGCTCCTGCTGCAGCAGCGCGCTTCTGAGAAGATCACCTTCCCTGATATGTGGACGAACACGTGCTGCTCACACCCTCTCGACGACTTTGACGAGGAGAAGGTGGAGCAGGACCAGCTGGGGGTGCGCGTTGCCGCGTCTCGAAAGCTCGAGCACGAGCTCGGGATCCCGTGCGAACAGACGCCCGTGGACAAGTTCCAATACCTGACGCGGATACATTATCTCGCTCCCTCGGACGGAAAGTGGGGAGAACATGAGAGTGCGTGTCTCGAGTTCGCTTGTTCGCTTGCTCCCTCGGCTAACTTTCGGTCGCGCAGTCGACTACATCCTCTTCCTGACTGCTGACGTGACGGTCACTGCCAATGAGAACGAGATTCGCGACTATAAGTATGTCGACAAGGCGGAATTGCAGGAAATGTTCAAGAATGAAGGTAATGCCACATGTTTATGCTCGTTGCGTTCTGGCTGGCTGATGACCGCGGACACGTGACATGGTTACAGGCAACTCGTTCACGCCATGGTTCAAGCTTATCGCGCGCGATTTCCTCTTTGGATGGTGGGACGAACTGTTGGCCCGCAAGCAGAATGGCGTGGTGAACGCCAAGAGCTTGGAGGGTGTCGCCGACGGTTCCAAGGTGATCAAAATGGTTTGAATGTGATCCGAGTCGACGCGTTAATGGCACAGCACGGATGATGAGATCGATGAAAAGCTAGAGATTATTGTATACATTTTGTTTTTGCTTGCCATTAGCCACACCATTGTAATACACTACATTGCGTTACTCTTCTGACTGATGGGTCGCATGAGACGGCGGCAACTCCGTCATACCCTGGGTTTTCTCGATTAGGCCTTTACACCGAAGCGACCGATTTGTGGGGCACGTGACGCACGTGACTCTAGCGCGTCGGTTGAGAGGCAGCGGCTTTGGCGGGTCAGGGTCTCAATGAGGGAGTGCGAGAACACAACGGGACAACAATTGAAAGCATCGCGTTTCTCATCGCCTGCGTTCGGTACACGATCCTATCAATAAAATGTGCAGGCCAGGGGAATACTCGCAGCCCAAATCCTTCAAAGTGGGACTCGAAACCACATGAACCACCCGAGCATCCGAGTCCAAGCCAGCGTGAGTGTCAGTTGTCACACAAGCAGTCGAGACGGAGGTGCTTGTGACCATTGTGGAGCACGACAAGGCTGTCGGGAGTGGATGGCGATATATTCAGTCATACAACCTGAAGAGCACGCAACTGTCCGCATCGATGGCCGTCCTCCTTTGAAGCACTTTCCAAAAAGCCTCGCACTCCACGGGGAGATCGGTGCTCCTCCCTTTATGTACGACAACCTTTTTGTACACGTCCTGCAGTGTCTTCAGGAATTCGACGGGATGAAAGTCCGTTCCTTTCACATAGATTCCCCGTGGCCGTGGCCAGTCAGGGATGTCATCCCCGCCCTTCCTCTTCACTTGGCGGGCACCATCTGCACAATAGCCCCTCTTGTGATCCTCAGAGCCACCTGGATACATCACAGTGTGGCAACGGCTACAAATGGCCGTCTTGCGCTGGGAATGGCCGAGAAACATCAGCTAAAAGGTAAGGCGAAAGAGTCTTGCAGTTACCAGTAGACGCACTGACTTCGCATCCACTCCAGCTGGGTTGTCCCCATCAGTCGACTTCACGAGCGAGACAACAGAGCAATGTCGCCTCCAGAACGTGTCAGTGCTCGCCGTTGCTACCCGGAGTCGAGATGTGTCAGGAAGGTTTGAAACGACTGGATGACCAGGCGCAAAACCACAAATTTACGCACATTTAAATTTTTAATTCGGGTGACGATCTTTGTTTCCACATTGCTGAGTTGTTCCATGAGTGCCCGAGGGTGCTTTGAGATGCGCTCAATGTCCTTAAAGTTATACGAGACTTGGACACATCGCTGCTCCACAGGAAGGGCGACTGCAAGCATCTCACCCATACTTCATGCGGAGCGTGGTAGGCGTTTTGTGAAGGACAAGATGATGGCTGACTTTGACTTCTTGGGGGGTCTAGTTGGTGTACCATGGTCGACAAGGGGTGGATGGTGGCTCGAATGGCTGTGATGAAAAAGGCGAGAGGGTTGCTTGGCCGAGTGACCAAATCCGCAGCCAGAGGGCACTGCAGTGGTTTCCCGGGAGACTTGGAGACCGTGGTGGGCTCGGAGGAAGAGACCGCGATTGGCACTTTGTACATCATGAAATTGTCAATACAGAGGTTAAACATGATAGCATACGGTCCTTTAAGACAGCCCAGCACCAGAATACCCAGGGTACGCAGGATTGCCGCCTTCGGCAGGCTATGACCGAGACGGCAACTTGTCGAGGTCACGTGGATGACATTCACTTGCAAGTTGTTCATCCGAGTCATGACTCTCCTAACTACGAAAACATTGCCTACTACGCTACGGAATTTGTCGACGAGATGTCACCGCGATCACTGTCGGCACATAGCTTACTCCACACTCTGATGAAGGTACCAAATTTTTTATTCTCCCTCTCACCCACCGTTTCAATACTAGATTTCCCTTCATATCCCGCACTCCTCTTTCTGCTTCATCACACAATCATTGTACACTACGGCTTGAGCTGCCCATTCACTGTGCATCCTCATGAGCGCAGAACGGTTGCCGAATTCTGTCTGGCAACACACTTACACCCGCTCGTTTCGCCGCTGGAGCCCGTTTCTTCGCTCAAATGGCTCCCTTCGAACCTGCCTTTTCATTGGAGCGATCGTCCTCACCACCCTGGTCATCTACACGACGTTTTCCTCACAACACGAGTCCCTGTGGCATAGACTTTCAGACTGGGGTCTCCCGCAACGCGAATTCCTCGCCTCAATCCCAAAACACGAATTTCCTCTGATGCTTCCACATGCACCCGATATCCCAACCGAACCACCCCACCTGTGGGGCTCTTCGTCGTCTGATGTCCTTACCCTCAAACAAATAAGAGACATCATGGCACCTACTCGTGGCTTTTTTACCCGAGACTATAGCCTCGGCCTCGGCTGGAATAACGTCCGTCTATACGCGCTGTCCTATCTGAACTGAACTGAGAGACTCGTCGATAGATGCGGTATATCATTGATGCCGCTCTCCTCCAATCCCAAATACTCCATCGCACATTGGTCATTCCTTCATTCGTCTATGCACGCGCCTGCGAGTTCGACATGTACGTAAGTTCTTGTCTCCAATTATGGGTCCTCCTCAGCTTCTCGTTGTCTTATGCAGCAAGTTTTGCGCGTCCTATTCGACAATGGTCAACAAAAATGATGCTATAGGCTGGGAACAATGGCGCGAGCTTCCCTACGAGCAGCAAATGGGATTCCGGATACCCATCTCAGTCATGATTGATCTTCCTCGTCTTCGTGAGCGATATCCTGTTATCACTGCTTCGGAGTACCTCCGCCTACACGGCCAAGACCCTGAAAGCGAATCGAGCAGTGGTTATTGGCCGCGCGAATCATATAT
>Ga0209488_10000897_pt1 | contig 25291 bp, 25 predicted proteins | sample Rivendell_Oct201_8_FD_188349 | JGI IMG/M metagenome (GOLD analysis project Ga0209488, IMG submission 188349) | Vadose zone soil microbial communities from the Eel River Critical Zone Observatory, Northern California, USA -... | ecosystem: Environmental > Terrestrial > Soil > Vadose zone >...
CCCGCTTCGATGTTCAGCTGGATGCCTCCGGAGAATCTCGGGTTGATCTCGAACACGACCGGCCGGCCGTCGACGACCCGGCACTGCACGTTCACCGCGCCGGCAAACGGCAGCGCCGCCGCACACGCTTCGGCGAGGGCGATCAATGAGGCATCCTTCACGGTCCGGCCGCGATCGATGACGCCGGCGCGGATGACGACGCGCTGGATGTCACCAACGCCTACGCAACCGGTCAGGCAGCGCTGCTAGTGGCGGATGCGGGTCAGGCGCTCGATTGGGCGGACCTCATCTATGCCATGGGCGCCCTCCGGAAGCAGTCGAGTTGCTAACTCCCCTTTCAGCGTTATGAGTGACAGGTTGTGGCCGAGCAGGTCATGAAGGTCACGAGCGATACGAGACCGCTCCTGGTCAGCTGCGTGCTGGGCGATTTCGGCGCGGGCGGTCCTCAGCTCGCGCAGCGTGGCCAGCAGGTACCGGAGCGCCATCGCGCTACCGCCAAAAAGCGCCACCGCGGGCACCACGAGGACCGCAGCGAAAATGACTTGCTCCACCGGACGCGTCAGAAGGATCGCTTCAACAATTGAGATCACACCAACCACGCCAATAGCTATGAGCGCCGCCTTGGGGCGAAGGCTGAAGCCTGCGATGAGGAGTGGGATCAGGAAATAGTTGTTCGCGGAGGCACCGGAGAGGTGTTCGAGCGCCACAGCAAGCAATACCAGGACGGCGATGATCGCAATGGGAACCGACATTCCCCGAATCCGATGGCCAAACAGGCAGAACCAGCCGTAGATCAAGCAGTAAGCGATCAAAGCAGCGATCAAGCTCACCGCGCGAAGGCCACCGACAGGCCCGCGCGAAGGATCTCCAAGCACGGGCCACATCAAGAAAAGCCACGCGAGCGCGATGTACTTTCCGGACTTCTCAATCCAACTCATGCGGCCTCCCGAGGGTAGCGCTCTCGGGCGACTAAGCAAAGTGACGGTGGGCAGGTAATAACCGTGATCGGTGTCACGGAAAGCTCCTGACCTCGGGCACTTCCCGAGCCTTGCGAAAGAACCGATGCTGGCCTCATCAACTTTTCGAGGAGGAGCCGTGAACGATCCGCTGTCGCGTTACGCGCGCAAAGGCCTGTGGGCCATTCCGGTGTTCGCCGTTCTGTTAGGCGTGGGCACCATCAACCACCAGCCGCCGCCACAAACTCAGCTCGGCGACTGGTCTCGTTTCGTCACGAGCAATGAGTTCTTGATCAGCCACCTGGTAGCAAGTATCGGCGGAGCCATCTTTGGAGTTGTTGGCGCCATAGCGCTTGGCATTGCCATGGTGCAGCGAGGTTCGGTTCGGCTCGGGTTGTGGGGCTTACTGACCGGCACCTCAGCCCAGGTTCTGCTTGCATCGATCTTCGGGGTCGCGGCTTACACACAACCGGCTATCGGACGTTTCTATCTGGCGGGACATACGCAGCTGGCCCAGAGCCTCTACTACGACGCGGCGCAGGGCAACGCGATGGTTGTGATGGCGAGCATCGGGCTACTGTTGTTCGTTGCAAGCTTCATCGTGTTCGGTGTTGCCGTCGCGCGGATACCTGGCCTTCCAAGAATCGCCGGCATCGGCTTCGCGGTCTCTGGGCCGCTCTTCGCCGTGGTCGGATTCGCGCTTGACAACTGGATTCAGTCGGTTGCGGCCGCGCTAATGATTGCTTCCTCGGTCTGGATCGTGATCTCGCTCTCGCGACGGCCACAGGAAAGCACCGATCAGCATCGAGGAAGTCTGGCAAGTGCCCAGGCCCGATGAGTCGGACCCACATTCTGGTCTAGCACCTAGCCAACGGCTGTTCCCTGCCGGCAAGCGCTACGTGCCCGGGTTGGCGGCAGGTAGGGCTCAGGGCTAGACCTATGATTTCGGCGGAGTGGGCGCCCGACCGACCACGCGATACGCCAGGAGCGGTGAGTACAGCATCGCCTACCAGGTCGTAGGCGACGCTCCGCTAGATCTCGTTCTCGTCTTAGGCTTCGTCTCCCACGTCGAATACGCCTGGGAAGATCCCGATTTCGCGCGTTTTCTCGAGCGCCTCGCCTCATTCAGCCGGCTGATCCTGTTCGACAAACGGGGTACGGGACTATCCGATCGCGTTCCGGTCAACAAGCTGCCGACCCTGGAAGAACGCATGGACGACGTGCGCGCTGTGATGGATGCCGTGGGCTCGGAAAGCGCCGCCTTGTTGGGAATCTCCGAAGGCGGACCGATGAGCATGCTGTTCGCCACGACTTACCCGGAGCGTGTTCGGGCACTGGTCCTGTACGGCTCGTATGCCAAGCGCGTCCGTGACGCGGACTACCCCTGGGCGCCAACGATCGAAGAGCACCGCAGCAATCTCGATGCCGTGCAGCAAGGTTGGGGTGGTCCGATTCAGGTCGAAATCTGGGCGCCGAGCGTGGCCGACGACGATCGCTTCAAGCGATGGTGGGGCCAGTACCTGCGACTTGGCGCCAGTCCGGCCGCAGCGCGGGCGGTCCTGGAAATGACACTCGAGATCGATGTCCGGGACATCCTGCCGGCCATTCACGTCCCGACGCTCGTCGTCCATCGCACGGGCGATCGGCGCATCGAGGTGGGCGGCGCGCGCTACATGGCTGATCGAATACCTCATGCGCGATTCATCGAGCTGCCCGGCATCGACCATGTCCCGTGGGTCGGTGACCCCGACGCCATCTTGAACGAGGTCGAGGAATTCCTCACCGGTGCCCGCCACAGCGCGGAACCGACGCGCATCCTGGCGACAGTGCTATTCACCGACATGGTGGAGTCCACGAGTCGGGCCTTTCAGCTCGGCGATGCACGGTGGCGTTCCCTGATCAGCGACCATGACCGCCTCGTTCGCGGCGAGCTCGCTCGTTTTCGCGGCCGAGAGATCGATCGGAGAGGCGACGGCTTCCTTGCGATTTTCGACGGGCCTGCGCGCGCCATCCGCTGCGCGTTCTCGATTGTCGACCGCGTGCACGAGCTTGGCATCCAGGTGCGCGCCGGCCTCCACACCGGAGAGCTCGACATCATGGAGGCCGGCATCGCCGGGATCGCAGTTCACATCGGGGCGCGCGTCATGAGCCTCGCTGGTCCGGACGAGGTCCTGGTCTCGAGCACGGTGAGAGACCTGGTCGCGGGATCTGGACTTACTTTCACGGGTCGGGGCACGCACGAGCTCAAGGGCGTGCCAGGCTCATGGCAGATCCTTCGCGTTGAGCCGCCGGCGACGTAACTGTGAGCGAGCGACCAGATCATTTACACGTACACAACTTTGCGGTTAACAAAAGCCGACTCGACACTCAGTGGCACTAAGCGATTCGCGTCGCTAATCCTCAGCCGCGTACAGCGGTCCCATGTTTCCTTGACACTCTGCCGTGGGGCACATAGGCTACCCACTACGTGAGCAGGGGAAGCGAAAGTGGCTAAGAAATATGGCGTGGCCATTCTCGGAGCGGGCTGGGTCGCCGGCGAGTACGTCAAAGCGTTTCGCGACCATCCGCTCACCGAGGTCACCGGGGTCTACAACCGCACGCCTGGAAAGGCAGGGCGCCTGATGAAGCTGCATGGCGTCGAGGGGCGCGAATACAAGAGCGAAGACGAGCTCTTCAACGACGACCGCGTCAAAATCGTCGCTTCATGCACGCCCCCAGACGTCCGTCCTGCCCAGCTCGAGCGGGCGGCCAAGACCGGTCGTCATGTGGTCATCGAAAAGCCGATCGCACTCGACTATGCCGGAGTGCGCCGCATCCACAAGGCGGTCAGCGACGCGAAGGTGAAGAGCGTCACTTCATTCGTTCTGCGCTGGAACCCACAGTTCGTAACCGTCAAGAAGCTCCAGGCCGACGGCGTGCTCGGGGACATGATTTACGCCGAGGCCGACTACTGGCACCCGCTGAAGAAGGAGTATCCAAGCTACCCATGGTCGGTGGCCATGCCGCTCGGCGGCAGCGCGTTCATCGCCGCCGGATGCCATGCGGCCGATGCGATCCGCTACTTCGCCGGCGAGATCACCGAGGTCGCGGCGTTCTCGGCGGGTCCGAAGCTGGACATGAACTACCAGTACGACCCGGTCATGGTTGCCTCGCTCAAGTTTGAAAACGGCGCCGTCGGCAAGCTATCGACTGTGCTCGACGCCGACACGCCGTACATCTTCAACGTTCGTCTTTTCGGCACGGAGGGAACGATTCAGAACAACCGCGTCTATTCGAAGAAGCACTACCCCGGCTCGCTCGACTACTGGACCTTCCCAACCATCGAGCCATCCTCGGGTGATGTCACGCACCACCCGTTCGTGCCCGAGATCGCCCATTTCATCGACTGCATCGAGAACAATGTCGAGTCGCACGCCTCCATCCACGATTCCTATCGATCGATGGCGGTCTGCTTCGCGATCGACGAGTCGGCGGCGAAAAACGGCTCGCCGGTCACAGTCGACTACAAGGTGTAGCTCAGGGGGGCCGAGGGCAACCATCCGGTCACAGACCACCTCGTCATTGCAGGGAGAGTAAGAAGTGGCGGCCGATTCGATCAGTCAGCGCGAGATTACACGTAGGCAGCTGCTCGCAGGCGGGGCGGGCGTAGTCGGCGGACTCGTTGTCGGCGGCTTGGTGGGCAACGCTCTCGCCCCCAAGTCATCATCCGGCTCTGGAGCCGGATCCCGCGGCAGTGTCAAGGTCGTGGGCATCTTTCCGACCGGCGGTGTTATCGCATCCGACGGCAAGGAGATGGCCAACGGCGTGAAGATGGCGGTCGACGAGATCAATTCCCGCGGCGGCCTCATCGGCTACCACCTCGACTATGTCGAGATCGACGACAAGGACTCCGCCACCGACCAGATCACGACGGCTTTCAACCGGGCGACCAGCGTGGAGAAGGCCGATGTGATCTTCTCCGGCTATCACCTTGCCTCAGGCCCAGAGTTCGACATCGTAGCCAACGCCGGCGCTCTCTATTACAACGTCAACACCCAGGTCGCTTGGTTGCAGCGCTACAAGGGGAACCCGAGCAAATACTGGGGCATATTCCAGTGCGACCCGACGGAGGCCTGGTACGGGCAGGGCTTCGCCTACTGGGTCGACGGGGCCCTCAACCAGGGTCTGCTCAACTCCAAGGTCAAGACGTGCTCGATCATCAGCGGCAAGAGTGCCTATGGCACCGTGATCGCGACCGGTTTCGAAACCCAGATCAAGCAGCTGGGCTGGCAGGTCCTTACCAACGACGGAGTGACCGAAGGCTCCGTGCCCGACTGGGGGCCGGTGTTGTCGAAGGTCAAGACCGCCAAGCCGACCGTCCTCTTCACCAGCGACTTCTCACCCGCGGATGACGCCGCCATGGCCAAGGCATGGGCGGCGAGCCCGACCAAGACGCTCGTCTATCAGCAATACGGGCCATCGGTACCCGAGTATCTGAATCTCGCCGGACCGGCCGCCAACGGAATCGTTTGGGCGACGGTGCTCGGCCTTCTGCCGGACAAGATCGGCAACGACTTCAGGGCGCGCTACAAGACGAAGTTCGGGGCCGAGCCGGGCTGGGCCAACGCCGGTGGCTGCTATGACGAGGTGATGGTCTGGGCCACAGCCGTCGCCAACGCCGGTGACCCGAAGAACTACAAGGCGGTCGCGAAAGCAACCGAGTCAGTCATCTGGCGCGGGACGACCGGCTCCATCTCGTTCGAAGACCACACGGGCAGGCAGTTTCCCGCCGGGACGGCGGACGCATCGATCGGCCAGCCACACATCATCGTCCAGATCCAGGACGGCGTCCAAAAGGTCGTGTCGCCGACGCCGTTTACGAGCGGGACGTTCGTGCTGCCCGCCTGGATGAGGTAGTCCCAGCAGCCGTCAAAAAGGCTTAGATGCCGATCCTTGAGTGCGAGAAGGTCAGCAAGGCCTACGGAGGGCTGCTCGCGGTCAGCAATCTGAGTTTTGCCGTTGAGCCCGGCGAGATCTATTCGATCGTCGGGCCCAACGGCGCCGGCAAGACGTCGCTGTTCGACTGCATCTCGGGAATCAACCACGCCACGAGCGGATCCATCAAGTTCAAAGGCCGCGAGATCCAGGGTCTGCGCCCTCATCAAATTTCTCGGCTTGGACTCGCTCGCACGTTTCAGACCACCGTTGCATTCGACAGCCAGACGGTGCTCACCAACGTGCTCGTCGGCGGAACGTTCCGGCAGGAAACCGAGCACCCCACGCTCTGGTTCAAGACTGAGGCGCAAGACTTCGCGCTGGATGCGCTTGCCCTGTGCGGTCTTGCCGACCGACAGCGGGCCCTGGCCGGTCAGCTGACCGTGCTGGCCCGAAAGCGATTGATGCTCGCGACCGCCCTGGCCATGCGCCCGCAGCTCCTCCTCCTGGACGAGCCGGTCGGGGGGCTCAATCCCGCCGAGCGGACCCAGATGATCGAGCTGATCCGAACCATCGCAGCGACCGGCGTGACGATCCTGATGATCGAGCACGTGATGAAGGCAGTGCAGGCGCTTGCGAACCGCATCCTTGTCATCCATCACGGCCAGCAGATCACCGAAGGCCCGCCATCGAAGGTGCTGCGCGATCCGCGTGTCATCGAGGTGTATCTCGGCGCCCTCCGGCCGATGGGGCCAGATCCGGAGCACACCGGTGCTTGAGGTCAAGTCCCTGGTCGCGGGGTACGCCGGCAGCGAGGTCCTTCACGGCATCGACCTCGTGGTCGAGGATGGCGAGGGCGTCGTCGTGCTCGGGCCAAACGGTCACGGCAAGACCACACTCCTGCGCGCCATCACCGGCCTGTTGCCTCCGAGATCGGGCGCGGTGTTCCTGGAGGGAAGGGAGATCACGCGCTGGCGGGCCGACGTCATTGCCGCGGCCGGCATCGTTCACATACCCCAGGGCGACCTGCTGTTTCCAGAGATGACAGTCCTCGAGAACCTCCTGATGGGCGCCTACCACAGGCCAACCTGGAGCGAGCGCAACCGGCGGCTGGAGCGTGTTTACGACCTATTTCCATGGCTGAAGGACCGCGGCAGCCAGCTGGCGCGGACGCTTTCCGGGGGGGAGCGCCGAATGCTGGCTCTCGGCCGGGGATTGATGGCGAAGGCCAAGGTCATGCTCATCGACGAACCTTCCCTGGGGCTGGCCCCCCTGACCACCCAGCAGATCTACGCCAGCATCCGCCAGGTCAAAGAGGCCGGAATGGCGATCCTGCTCGCCGACGAGAACGCAAATCACGTCGCCGGACTTGCTGACCGGGTCTATCTGCTGGAGACCGGGGTGCTTGTTCGAGAAGGCCCCGCCGATCAGCTCCTGAAGGACAAGGCGTTGCTGGAGAGCTATCTCGGATGACCCAGACAGTGCAGGCAGTGTGGGGAGGAGTCCTTTTCGGCTCGGTGTATGGGCTGATGGCACTGGGCCTGACCCTGGTGTGGGGTGCGGTCCGACTGCTCAACCTCGCCCATGGCGCGCTTTTCGTCGTGGGCGCCTACGCCGCGTATTGGGTTACGTCCAGCCTGCACCTGCCGATCCTCGTCGCCCTCCCGATCGGCGTGCTGGCCGCGGCGGGATTCGCCTATGCGATGCATATGGCATTCATTCGCCCTGTGCTTGGCAAGCCGGGCTTCGACAATTCCACGTTGATCGCGACTGTCGGTATCTCCATCGCCGTCTCAGCCGCTGCCCTCCTGATCTTCAACCCCCAGTACAAAGTCGTCCCGCCCGTGCTGACGGGCAACTTCATCCTCGCCGGGGTGCAGATCACCAACCAGGGCTTGCTTGTGATTGGGGCATCGCTGGCTCTCTTCGCGGCTGTGTACGCCTACCTCACCTACACGCGACACGGCATGGCGATCCGCGCGGTGTCGCAGCAGCAGGAGGCAGCGAGCCTGATGTCCATTCCCGTGGAGCGGACCTATGGCCTGGTGATTGCGATCAGCGGCGGGCTGGCCGGCGTGGCCGGCGTCCTGCTGTCACCCTTCTTCTTCCTCAGCCCGAACTCGGGCTTCAACCCGATGATCCAGGCCCTGATCGTCACGATCTTCGGCGGCCTCGGCAGCATCCGCGGGGCCCTGGTCGCCGGGTTTGTCCTCGGCATCTTCGAATCCTTCGTCGAGGTGTTCTACGGCGTGGCCTGGGCGCAGCCCGGAGTGTTCCTGCTCATCATCGTGATGCTGATCGTCCGGCCCAATGGCCTCTTCGGAATCGGCGAGGTGAGGCGACTTTGAGCGCGGACGTGCTCAGTGCGAACGCACCGCGCCGCCCTGCACTCGACCAGGAGGCGGCGCCATGGCGCAGGGTGTCCGTTTACACCGTCGCAGGTTTGCTTCTGGCTGGGCTTCTGGCGCCATGGGTGCTGACCAGGCTGACGATTGGAGGCTACCTGCTGACCCTGCTGATTCTTTTCTTCATGCAGGCGGTGGTCGCGCAGTCGTGGAACCTGATCATGGGCTACGGGGGCATCTACTCCTTCGCCCAGGTCGCACTGTTCGCGGTCGGCGGCTGGACGTCAGGGGTGCTGGTCCACAGCCTGGGTTGGAACCCGTTCTTTGCGATCCTTTTCTCGCCGATCGTCGCGGTGTTGGCGGCGCTGGGCATCGGCTTGCCGACGCTGCGTCTGCGGGGCGTCTATGTCGTCCTCCTCACGCTGGCTTTCCACGAGCTTGCGCGCGTCTTCACAGTCACGGGTCCGCGCTTTATCAGCGGCGGAGGCTACGGACTTGTCTCGGTGGGCACCTTCCAGTTCGGCGACGCCGTCGGGGATCAGCGCACGATCTACCTCTACTACGTGGCGGCGGTCATCTTCGCGATCGCCACGTTTGTGATCTGGCGCGTGATCCACTCCCCACTCGGTGTGGCGGTGACGGCGCTGAGGGATTCGGAGACGTACGCAGTCAGCCGCGGCATCAACCAGTTCAGGATTCGGCTGGTGCTGTTTGCGATCAGCGCTTTCTTCACCGGACTCGCCGGCGGCTACATGACGCACTACAACGGGGGGATCTCGACCACGGTCTTTGACTTTCCGCGCATCATCGACCTGCTCGCGATGATCGTCATCGGAGGCTGGGGCACGTTCGGCGGTCCGATCCTCGGCGCCGGCATCGTGATCGGTCTCGACCAGTATCTCGTCGCGATCGGCGACTATCGCGCCTTGTTTCTCGGCTTGATCCTCGCCGTGATCGCTGTTTTTGCGCCTCAGGGTCTGTGGCCGCTGATTCGCTCCACTTACGACAAATATCTTGCCCCCGAACCATCCGCGCCCCCGGCAGTGCACTGATGGCAACCGGGCTCGTCTGGCACGAGCTGTACATGTGGCACGACACCGGCAACGGCGCCGGGGTGATACCCGCGGGTCTGACGGTCCAGCCGCTCGGTCACCTCGAGAACGCCGAGGGCAAGCGCCGGATCCGAAACCTAGTCGAGGTCAGCGGGCTGATCGACCGCCTGGTGCAGCTGAAACCACGACCCGCCACCGAGGATGAGATCCTCCGCCTTCACACCAAGGACTACGTGGAGCGGATCAAGGACGCAAGCTCAAAGCTGGGCGGCGACGCGGGCGACCTGACGCCGTTCGGTCCCAGCTCGTATGAGATCGCGCTGCTCGCGGTCGGCGGCTGCATCACCGCGGTCGATGCGGTCCTCGATGGCAAGGTGGATAACGCCTACGCGCTGGTCCGGCCACCCGGCCACCACGCCGAGCGCGACACTGGCCGTGGGTTCTGCATCTTTGGCAACGTCGCGCTCGCCGCAATTCACGCTCGTCAGGTGCGTGGACTATCACGCGTCGCGATCGTGGATTGGGACGTGCATCACGGCAACGGCACCGAGCACGCCTTCTATGACGATCCGACCGTGCTCACGATCTCCATCCACCAGGACAACAACTACCCGCCCAACTCGGGGGCGATCACTGACACCGGCCGGGGCGAGGGTGAGGGTTACAACATCAACGTCCCGCTTCCGCCGGGCTCCGGCGTGGGCGCATACGTGGCGACTTTCGAACGCGTGGTCGTGCCGGCCCTCCGCGCCTACAGCCCCGAGCTCATCCTCATCGCCTGCGGGCTCGATGCGAGCGCGATGGACCCGCTGGCTTCGATGATGATGACAAGCGACGGGTACCGCAAGCTGACGCGTGCCATGCTCGCGGCGGCAAAAGACTTGTGCGGCGGCCGCCTCGTCGTGTGCCATGAGGGGGGTTACTCGCCGGCATACGTTCCTTACTGCGGACTGGCGATCATCGAGGAGCTTGCCGGGGTGAGGACCGAGGTGTCGGATCCGCTCCTCGACCTGCTCGCGTCCTTCGGCGGCCAGGAGCTTCAGCCACACCAGGAGGCCGTCATTCGGGAAGCGATGAAGCTGGCGGCGGCCGTGCGGCCTCAGCCCGCGAGCCGCACATAAAAGGAGATGGTCATGGACCGGTTCGACGCCAAGTACCTCGATCGGATCTCAGACCATCTCTATTCCTCAGTGCTCGCAGACATCCTGGACGAGGCCGGCTACCGCCAGCAGGTGATGCGGCCGGAGGTGCGGCCTCTCTACCCAGGGGCCAAGGTCGCGGGTCGCGCCGCCACGATGCTCGCCGTCGAGGTCAGCGAGCTGCCGGCGCAGCCATATCACCTCCTGATGGAGATGCTGGACGGCTTGCAGCCGGGCGAGGTTGTCGTCGCCGCGGTCCAGGCCCAGATACGAGCCGCGCTCTGGGGCGAGCTGCTCAGCACGCACACGCGGGCGCGGGGCGGTCGCGGCGTCGTCATCGACGGCCTGAGTCGCGACAGCTGGGGGATTGAGGAAATGAAGTTTCCAGTCTTCGCGACAGGACTCTCACCCGCCGACTCCAAGGGCCGCCTCGAGGTGATGTCCATCCGCGGCACGATTCCGGTGGGCGGAGTGTCGGTCGCCGACGGTGACTTGATCGTCGCCGACTCGGATGGGTGCGTGGTCGTGCCCGCCGCGATCGAGGACGACATCATCGGCAAGGCAATGGAGAAGGTCTCGGGCGAGGACAAGATGCGTGACGTCCTGCGCAAGGGGGCGAGCATCCGCGAAGTTTTCAAGGAATACGGCATTCTCTAGGCCGTGAGGGAGCAGTCATGACCGAGCGAACCCCGATACGTTCCGACGCCGCGCCGCCACCGGGCGGGCCATACTCGCAGGCCATTCGCAGCGGAGGCTTCCTCTTTCTCGCGGGCCAAGGTCCCTTCCGGCATGACGGGTCCAAAGTCGAGGGCTCGTTTGAGGAACAGGCACGCCAGACCCTGAGCAACCTCGAGGCGGTGGCGCAGGCCGCCGGTGCGTCGCTTGCCGACGCGGTGCGGGTCGGCGTCTACCTGCGAGACATGTCGAACTTTCCGGCCATGAACAGGGTCTATGCGGAGTTTTTTCGGGACCCGATGCCGGCGCGCACCACCATCCAGTCCGACCTGCCCGGGTTTGAGATCGAGGTCGACGCGGTGCTCGCGATGAGCGGCTGACGAAAGTGCGGTTCGCGGACAAGGTCGTGATCGTGACCGGAGGAGGGTCCGGGATCGGCAGGGTCATGTCGATGCGGTTTGCGGGCGAGGGCGCCCGCGTTGCGGTGGTCGACTGGCACGGCGATGTCGCCGATGAGGTTGCCGGCGAGATAACCCAGAAGCGTGGTCAAGCGGCTGCGATCCGGTGTGACGTGAGCGTCGGCCGCGAGGTGAAGGCAATGGTCGCCGAGGTCGAGTCGCGGCTCGGTGCCCCTGACGTGCTGATCAACAACGCAGCCATCGCCGACGGCGACGACGTGCTCGAGATCGACGAGCCCACCTGGGAGCGGGACGTGTCTGTCGTGCTGAAGAGCGTGTTCCTCTGCAGCAAAGCGGTGCTTCCGTCGATGATCGAAAGGCGGACCGGGGTGATCGTCAACATCACCTCAGTCAACGGCTTGTCCGCACTCGGGAACGAGGCATACAGCGCCGCCAAGGCGGGAGTGATCAATCTCACTCAGGGAATTGCGGTGCGCTATGGCGGCCACGGAATCCGCTGCAACGCGATCGCCCCGGGCACGATCAGGACGCCGATCTGGCAGAAGCGCGTCGAGCGCGACCCCGTCGTCTTTGAGCGCCTCCTCAAGTGGTACCCGCTGGGCCGCGTGGGTGAGCCAGACGACATTGCCAACGCGGCGATGTTTCTTGCCTCGGACGACGCTGCATGGATCACCGGCACGGTGCTTCGCGTCGATGGTGGCCTGCTGGCCGGAAACCTTCCCATGACCCGCGAGCTGCTGGCCTACTCGGGAAACGAAGAGCTGGAATCCTGATTTCGTGGACTTCGACATCCTCATCGCGGGTGGCGTTGTGGTGGACGGAAGCGGTTCCCGGCGGGCGCGCCTGGATGTCGGGATCGTCGATGGTCAGATCGCGGCGGTGGACCGGATCGATGGCGCGAGCGCGGGGCGCGTAATCGACGCCCAGGGTCTCATCGTCGCTCCGGGCTTCATCGATGTGCATGTTCACTCCGAGCTGGCGCGGCTTGGCGGCATCGACCAGTTCGCCGGTGTCCTGGACGGCGTTACGACGGAATTGATGTCGCCCGACGGATTCAGCTGGGGGCCGCTGGACCCCAACCGGCTCCGCGAGGTGAAGGATTACCTCCAGGTCTTTTACGGCGATCCGGACACCGGATGGGACTGGACCACCGTGGCGGGCTACCTCGCGATCTTCGCGAATCGCATCCCCAACAACCTCGTCCCGCAGGCGCCGCATCTCGCGATCAAGGCAGGGGCGATGGGTTGGGGAGGGCAGCGGCCTTCGCCTGATCAGATGGCCACTATGAAACGCAGCCTCGTCGAGTGGATGGACGCCGGAGCGGTGGGGATGGCCGCCGGTCTCGAGTATCAGCCTGGTGCTCTATCCGGCCTGGACGAGCTCACTGAGCTGTGCCGCGTGGTTGCCTCGGCCGGCGGGGTCTACGCCCCTCATCAGCGCGGCTACTGGGGTCGACTGGAGCAGGGATGTGGCGAGAGCTTTCAGATTGGTCGTGAGTCAGGCGTCAAAGTCCACATCTCGCACCTCGCTGTGGATGAGACCGCCGCTCGCCTGCTGGACGAAGCGCAGGCGTCCGACGTCGACGTCACGTTTGACATGTACCCCTACTCGGCCGCGTGCACGCATCTGCTCATGATGCTGCCCGAATGGGCTCAAGCCGGCGGCTACGCGGCGTCGATGCGTCACCTGACCGAGCCCACGGAACGTGAGCGTCTACGCGCTGAGACCGCGGCGCGCATCGCGGAGCGAGGCGACATCATTCTCAGCTCCGTCGAATCGGGGGAGGAGCTCGAGGGGCGAATCCTGGCCGATCTCGCCAGCGAGGCGGGCCAGACGGACGTCGACTTCCTGCTCGATCTGCTTGCCAGACACGCCGGCCGCGCGCTGGCCGTGTATCACTGGCCCGACTCGATCGACGGCGAGGGGATCATCCGGCGAACCCTGACCCACCCTCTGTACATCGGCTCGACCGATGGCATCTACATGGGCACCCGTCCCCACCGGCGTGGCTTCGGCAGCTTTGCGCGGATCGCCGGCGAGTTCGTGCGCGGCGGAGCGCTGACACTGGAGGAGGCCGTCCGCAAGGTAAGCGGCTTCCCGGCCGAGCGCTTCTCTCTGGGCGACCGGGGCCTGCTGGTCGCGGGACGTGCCGCCGACGTGACCATTTTCGACCCTGACCACTTTGCTGATCGGAGCACCTGGGAGAACGGCCGCGTGTCGCCATCGGGTCTCTCGCACGTCATCGTCAACGGCAAGGTCGTGGTCGACGGTGGGGTGCCGACGGGCAGGCTGCCCGGAAAGATCGTCAGTCGTTCCTAGATCGCGTCCAGGGCGGAGCGAATCAGATCGAGCGACTCGAGCCGCATGAAGCCGTAGTGGTAGAAGCCAACCTCGACCGCGCCTGCCTCATTCGCGACCGCGAGCTTGCGGGCCAGGTTGTCCACTGATTCGCAATCGGGGGCCATGGGACGGACGATCGCCGACAGCCGGCTCGCGTTGCCGGCGCTGGAGCGGTAGGCCGCCAGGTCGAAACGCAGGCGGTCCGGTTCAGCGGCGTAGCCGATCGCCTCGACCTGTCCGCATGCCACGGCAACCGCTGAGATGTCGATCCCGAACTGCCACGCGATGGTAGGCGCGGCCTCGCCCGTCGGGCGTCCCGTCGCGTAGCCCTTGACCGCTCCGGAGAGGTCGATGAAGGCGAAGGTGGCGCCCTCGGCGGCGGCCGCGGCGGCGGCCTCGCGCGCAAGCGAGGCCACGGTATCGGCCCTTGTCTCGAGGTAGGCCCCCAGCTCCCCGCCCGCGAAAGCGCTCACGTCCCCGCGGATAAGCTCGGGTTCGTCGGCGGGTGAGCTGGCGAATCGCCGCTCGAGCTCGCGCCGCACCTCCTCCATCAACTGTTTGGCCTGCACTCCTCGCTTTTCGGCAGCGACCACGCAGTGGTCGCAGAAGCAGAGCCCGAGCAGGTACCGACCGAAGGCGCCAAGGTCGATGAAGTAGCGCTCATGGTGGAATCCGTGCTCCAGCCCGTGAAAATGAAGCGACTCGGCGACGACGCTGTCAACGCCCTTGGATGCGATGTCGGCCGTCAGCGCTATGGCGTACGCGCGCACCTGCGGGTTGGAAGGACAGAGGTCGGTCAGATATGGGTCCCCGAATGCGTTTCGGCAGACGGACTCGGGATAGGACTCCCCGAGGGTGAAGTTGTGGAGATAGACGGTCCAGGCGCGGATCCGAAGCTTGCGCGTCGCTCCTTCGCGACAAAGATTCGCGAGCACATCTGATTCCTGCGCGAGCTTGCTGACCACCGGTTTGAGGCCGACGCCGCGGTACCTCGTGAGATCAGGCTGGAAAAATACAGCGCCGCCCTCCAGGAAATGAACCTTGCGGACGGGGTTGTGCGGGAAGATGTCGCGTCCATGGTGGTACGCGGCGCCCATGGTCACCCCGCTCAGCCCGGCCCGCCCGCTGATGTTGTCCAGGGCGACCGCCATTCCCTCGTCCATCAGGTCGCTGGCAAATGCGAATGCGGACGTCTCGATGCCTCGGATGTTAGCGCCTCGCCTTGACGCGCTCGAAGGCAATGCAGGATGCTTTGGCATTGTGTTCGAGCTGCGCGACGACAGCTCCGCGCTGATCGTCGTGGACATGCAGAACGACTTCGTAAGGGTGGGGGCGCCGCTTGAAGTGCCCGACGCTCGCGAGACCATCGACGTGCACCTCGAGCTCCTGCAATGGTTCCGGGAGCGGCGGCGGCCGATCGTCTTCACGCGATTCTGTGCGGGTCCCAAGCCGACGCTCATGTGGAATTGGTCGCCGGTGATCGCTCCACCGACGCGCTGCTGCTGGCCCGGCATCAAGCGGGCGTACGACGACATAGACGGCGAGCGCGAATGCATCGCCGTCATCGACGAGCTGGCGCCCCGGTCGCAGGAGCACCAGGTCGACAAGTACGGTTACAACGGCTTCCATCGAACGCGGCTGACGGACCTGCTCAACGCGCACCAAGTGGACACCGTGCTGATCACAGGGACCGTGACGCAGATCTGCGTCGAAGACACTGCGCGAGGCGCGTTTCATGAAGGCTTCCAGGCCGTCGTCGTGTCGGACGCGGTCTCTTCCTATGCCCCCGAGCTGCACCGCGCCAGCCTGCAGACCCTGGCCATGAAGTACGGTCGTGTCATGACAGCGCAAGAGGCGCTCGCCGAGATGAGCCGCTAAGCCGTGGCATCGACGTCGAAGGCTCGATCGCTCGACCTCGATCGCGTCCTCGACGAGCAAGTCGACTGGCGGTACAAGTCGTTTCCCGCCACGCCGCCGACCCCCATCCGCGAAGTCGGGAGGCGCGGCTGGAATGTGCTCGACGGGGATTTCATGTTCCCGGTGATGCTCCTGAAGCGATCAGCCCTGCGCCACAACATCGACGCGATGGCCGCGCTGTGCAAGCGCCATGGCGTCTCGCTGGCGCCTCACGGCAAGACAACGATGGCGCCCCAGCTTTTTCAAATGCAGCTCGACGCCGGCGCCTGGGCGGTGACCGCGGCGACGATGTGGCAGGTCCGAGTGTGGAGAGCGTTCGGGGCGGGCAGGGTGATCCTCGCGAACGAGCTCGTAGAGCCGGCCTCCGTCCGCTGGATCGCGGGCGAGCTGGGCCGCGATCCTGACTTCGACTTCTACTGCCTTGTCGATTCGGTTGCTCAGGTGAACATGCTGGAGGCCGTGCTCAGTGGAGCCGGCCTGGAGCGGCGCCTCCCGGTGCTGCTCGAGCTCGGGCTGGCCGGCGGTCGCACCGGCTGCAGGACTCGGGACCAGGCAATCGAAGTTGCGCGCGCGGCCGCAGGGTCTCGCCGGTTGTCCCTGGCGGGGGTCGAGGGGTTCGAAGGCATCATCGGCGGCGATGACCAGGCCGCCGCTCTCGGCAAGGTCGACACCTTCATGAGCGAGATGCGCGGGCTCGTTCTCGACCTGGACGCTGCTCGCTTGTTCGATCAGTCAGCCGAGGTCCTGATCACTGCCGGCGGCAGCGCGTTCCTCGACCGGGTCATCGCCGGATTCGGCGAGCCATTGCGGCTCAGCCGCCCGACGCGGGTAGTGCTGCGCAGCGGGTGCTACCTCACGCACGACGCCGTCCATTACAAAGAACAGTCGCCTTTCGGCAGCCGGTTGGCCGACACCGGTCCTCTCGAGGAGGCGCTCGAGGCTTGGGGCGTGGTGCTGTCGCGACCAGAACCGGGCTTGGCCCTTCTCGGGTTCGGCAAGCGGGACGTTCCCCACGACCTCGAGCTCCCGGTGCCGCGCGTCGCGAAGAGAGCAGGCAAACAGCTGCGCAGGCTGGCCGCCGGGGCCTCGATCACCGCGCTCAATGACCAGCATGCGTACCTCAAGGTCCCGGATGGTGAGGACCTCGCCGTGGGCGACATCGTCGGCTGCGGCGTGTCACACCCGTGCACGGCCTTCGACAAGTGGCGGCTGCTTCCGGTCGTGGACGATGAATACGGCGTCGTCGACGCGGTTTTGACCTACTTCTAGTTGTCGACGTGGCAGTTTCTAACCGTCGGCGTATGGGAGCCGGGAGAGCACTCTCTCCCGGCTCCGGAGTGTCAGGCGGGTCGGCCGGCGCTATAAGCCGAATGGGAGACCACTGAGCACACGAAGGTGATGCCTGTGTCGATCTGCTGGATCGCTCCTGAAGACCAGGCGTTCTGAAGCTGGGCCAGTGTCGTGATATGCGTCACCGTGGCGCCAGGCGTGAAGAGCTCCACGTAGACGCGCCATGCCACGTTGAAGTCACCGGTACGAGGCATGCCGACGAGGTGGTCGTGGCCGGGCACGCGTGAGGCGTCGGTACCGTAGACATCGGGTCTAACCCCCGTGGCCACGCCGGCAATGGCTCCGTCGTGGTCCGGACAGTTGCCCGGCACGCCCATGCAGTTGAAAGTGCCCGCGGTGCCGGGCGGATAGACGACGAGGTACAGAGGTGCGACCGCATGCGGGTTCACATTGTTGATGGGATTGTTCGCTCCAAGCGGCGCGAGCCGGTTGGGCGTGAGCAGGTAGACGATGCTGCCGTTGTAGTCGTCGTAGGCGGGTTCGATCGCGACGTTGCCGAGCAGATGCTCGCCGCTGGGCAATGCGTCCGCAGACCCGGCGACCGGAACCACGCACGCCACTGCTGCAAGCGCTGACGCCAGGAAAGCACGGTTGAGCTGGAGCCGATTGATCATCATCCTCACCTCACCGGTAGAAGTACGGGTCGAGAACTCGCACGGGCGTGATCTCATCTGCTGGCAGCTGATTCAGCTTGGCCGCCTTCCGGATCGCCTCCGGGCTCGGCGCGTCGTAGATGCAGAACGTTTTCTTGTGGTCTTCGGTGACGTACGAGTGCACCCACGTGACGCCCAACTCAGCGTTGGTACCGACTACAGACAGGCAGGCCTGCGCCCCCTGTTCTGTCAGTGGAATCTCGAGCCCGTCCGGAAACGAGCGCTCCACCATGAACCTGGCCATCGGAAACCTCCTTGCGGTCTGTCGTGGTGATCCGGGAGGATCGCCTTCCGCCTCAGGTTATGGATGCCCGACACGCCCGCCATCGGGGAGAAGGCTCAGTCGGTGCTCAGTTCAAGTGCTCATTTCTGGCGAGCCACGTCGCCACCTGGACCCGAGATCCAAACCCCAGCTTGTCAAGGATGTGGTGCACGTGATTGTCGATCGTGCGCTCTGAGACGTAGAGGCGGCCGGCGATCTCTTTGTTGCTGAGACCCCGGGCGAGCAGCTGCGCCACCTCGCGTTCGCGAGGGCTGAGCTTGACCTGCGCCACAGTAGCCACGAGCTCTTCAACTCGACCGGCCTGCTCGGGCCCGGCCGCGAAAAGGCTCCACGACCCAGGCACGCCGGGAAACTCGCGGCTGCTGCGGTCGGCAAACTCCAGGCCCGAACCCACGACGAGGTCCTTGACCGTGCCCGAAACCAGAACCTCGCCGGGCTGGGCCACGCCCATCACGTTCGAGGCGACCTGCAGGGCAACGCCCCGTGGACGGCCCCCGTGGATCTCACACTCGCCGGTGTGCAGACCGGCCCGGATGCGCAGCCCGAGATCGAGCAGCTCGTCGCGCACGACGAGGGCGCAGCGTACGGCGCGGGCGGTGCCGTCGAAAACAGCGGTGACCCCACGCTCGCCGGCTTCGATCTCGCGGCCGCCATAACGTGCGAGCGCCCTGCGGACGACCACGTGATGACGGTCGATGAGCTCGTTCCACTGCCTGTCGCCAAGCCAGACAGCGTGGGCGCCGGCCTGGGTGACGTTGGTGCAAAGGACGGTCGCCAGCATCGTTTCCGGCGCCGGCGCGAAGCGCACTCCAGTGAGGAATTCCTGGATCTCGCCCAGCACCTCGTCCGCGTCCCCGAAGTAAGGCCAGTGGTCGTCCGAATCCAGCTCCAGAAGCCTGGCTTTCGGTATGTGCTCCGCGAGGTAGCGGCCGGCCTCAATTGGGGCGATCTTGTCGCCCCTCGCGTGGACGATCAGGGTCGGAACCTGAATCGCGGGGAGGGCATCGCGGATGTCGATCAGGAGATTCATCCTCATGAGGTCCTGCGCATCGCCTGGGCTTGCGCTCATCTGCATGAACGTGGCCCACCATTTGGCGGCCTCCGGGTTCTGGACCTGGCTTGGTGCGTAGCGCTCCATGCCACTGACCTGGCCCCAGGAATCCCGGGCCCTCAACAGAAACCTCTCGAATTGCTCCTCGGTAAGGCCCCACGGGTAGCCGGGTCGCCTCAGCGCGGACGGGTAGCTGCCGTCGATGATCAACCCCGCCGTCCGATCGGGATACGTGGCGGCGAAGAGTGCCGACATCACACCGCCTTCCGAGATGCCCAGCAGCGCGGCCTTCTTCGACCCCGCTGCGTCCATCACAGCACGCACATCATCCATGCGCTGCTCCAGGCTCGGCAGAGGGTGCACGCGGTCCGACATTCCGCAGCCTCGCTTATCGAAAAGGATCAGGCGGGAGAACGAGGCGAGGCGACGCAGGAACGCGGCGATCGCGGGAAGCTCCCATACGTATGCCAGGTGGGAGACCCAGCCGAGGACCAGCACGAGGTCTACCGGCCCGTCGCCCACGACCTGATACGCGATATTGACGTTGTCGCTGCGAGCGTACCGTGCCCCGGTGAACATCTCGACCTATCCCTCGCCGTCGAGACATACCGGGCCCGCCGACCAATCCCTCCGACCGCTGAGCACCCTGACGACGAAACGAAGCATCGGTCAAGCCTAGCTTGGCTTGCGGGCACCGAACCACGCGTTGCCCTTGACTCGCCAAATGGATTTGGGCTACGTTGATTGGCGGCTGTCGGGTTGCTCGAGGGCGCGCCTCGAGTCATGCAATTGAAGGGGGTTTGCATGCGGTTTCGTCCATCTCTCAAGCAGTTCGTCATGCGCGTTGGGGCTCGGAGCGGACTGCTCAGCCTCGTCGCCTTTACGGGGCTGATTGGCGCCGGGCCCGCGACCACCGTCGCCTACGCGGCGGGCACGACGCAGACCTACCTCGTGGTCTTCAAGGCCTCGCAGATACCGGCCGGTCAGGCCGCGAAGTTTCAGGCCGCGGCAGGCCAGGTGATCGCGAGCTACGACCAGATCGGCGTCGCCGTGGTCAGCTCAGACAACGCCAACTTCCGCGCCGCCATGCTGGCCGACTCAAACGTCGATGATGCGGCGTCAACCGCCGGGCTGGGTTACAAGCTGCCGGACATCCAGGCCGGCGCGGACACTGCAGCTGGACCGCCCACCGGCGGATTGCCCAGCTCGCCGTCGACCGATACCGACTCGCTTTCGCCCCTTCAGTGGGACATGAGGCAGATCAAGACCCCGCAGGCACACGCCATCACCGGCGGCAGCGCTGCGGTGCTGGTGGGAGACATCGACACCGGCGTCGATTTCAACCACCCCGACCTCAAGCAGAACCTCGATGTGGCGAACAGCGCCAACTGCATCAGCGGCGCCCCCGTGGCCGGCCTGGCGGCGCAGGACGACAACGGACACGGCACCCACACGGCCGGAACCATGGTGGCCGCCGCCAACGGCTTTGGCATCGTCGGCGTCGCACCGAACGTTCACCTCGCGGCGATCAAAGCAGGAGATGCCGCCGGCTTCTTCTTCCCGGAGGCGGTCGTGTGCGCCTTCGTGTGGGCCGGAACACATCACGTGGATGTGACGAACAACAGCTATTTCGCCGATCCCTACCTGTTCAACTGCCGGAACGACGCCACCCAGCGCGCGATCTGGAAGGCTGAGAGCCGCGCGATTCGCTTTGCCATGCAGGAAGGCGTCAGCGTGGTCGCCGCCGAAGGCAACGAAAGCGACGACCTGGCGCACCCGACGCAGGACGTCACGAGCCCGGACAACACGACACCGGTGACGCGGCCGGTCACCAATGCCTGCGTGGTGATCCCCGTCGAGATTCCCGGGGTGATCGGTGTGACCGCCGACGGGAACCGGCACCAGAACCCCTCAGATCCGAACAGCGGATACCTCAAGTCGTTCTATTCCAGCTACGGCTCCGGCGTGACCCAGGTGGTGGCGCCGGGCGGAGACAGCATCTTCGGGCGAACGGCAGAGTCAGTGAACGGCCGCGTGCTGTCCACCTACCCGCCAAACTTTCCATGCACCCGCAGCATCCACGAGTCGAGCTCGGATCCGAGCGAGCCTACAGTCGTCTACTGCTACTTGCAGGGCACCTCGATGGCCTCACCGCACGCCGCGGGCGTGGTGGCGCTGATCATCAGCCAGTTCGGCAACCTGTCGAGCAACAAGGGCCACATGAACCCCGGAACAGTGCAGGCGTACCTCAACCAGACTGCGGACCCGCAGCCCTGTCCGGCCACGCTGCCTGGACCGAACCCGTTCTCGGGCGGACTTTCGTACTCCGACTTCACCTCGGTCAGCAATGGGGCGCTGCAGCAGTGCACCGGCGGAATCGGCTACAACAGCTGGTACGGCCACGGCCAGGTCGATGCGCTGAACGCGGTGACCCACACGCAGGGCACCCCGGCAACCTCTTAAAAGCACCCGAACGTCAGGTGGGGGCCGGCTCGTCAGCCGGCCCTCATCTTTAGACTGCGGCGGTGGACCGTTTCATCGAGCTGAGCCATCCGATTGTGGAGGGCATGGAAACCTACCGCCCACTGCCTACGCCGCGCGTTGAAGTCCTCAACGACTATGACGCGTCGCGCTATGAAGGCAAGTCAGAGTTCCTGATCGCCTCCCTGCATCTGTGCGGCAACACCGGGACGTACGTCGATTCTCCGCGTCATCGGTTTCGGAATGGCGTTGACCTGGCTGGCCTGGCGCTCGAGCGCCTTGCCGACCTCGAGGTCATCGTCATCGACGCGACGGGCGTTGGTCGGGCGATCGGTTCTGACTCGTTACCGACCGGCGACCTGAAAGGCAAGGCGCTGCTTTTCCGCACCGACTTCTCGCGCCACTGGGGCACCGAGAGCTACTTCAGCGGCAACCCGTTCTTGAGCGCCGCCGCGGCCGAGATGCTGGCGGCCGCCGCGCCGGCCTTCGTCGGGATCGATTCGCTCAACATCGACGACGTCGCCGATCTGTCCCGTCCGGCGCACACCCATCTGCTCGGAGCGGGCATCCCCATCTGCGAGCACATGACCAACCTGGCCGCCATCGCGTCGGGCGCTGGACGTCTGCATGCGGTCCCCATAGCGTGGGTCGGTGGCGCGACCTTTCCCGTCCGCGCTTATCTGGTCGCCGACCGGTAGCCGTGCGCGGCCCGATCGTGATCGTCGGCGGGGGCATGACCGGAGGTAATGCAGCCAAGGAATTGCGGAAACGTGGCTACGCCGGTGAGCTGCTGATTCTCGGTGACGAGCCCAGCCGCCCGTTTGGACGGCCACCTCTGACCAAGGGTTATCTGCGTGGAGAGGAAGACCTGACCGGCTGGCTGGTCGCCCCGACCGACTGGTACCGAAAACATCGAATTCAATTCGTGCCGGCGAGGGTGGTTGGCGTGAACCCTGCCGCGAGCAGAGTGAAATTGGAGTCGGGGGAGTCCATCCGATATGAACGTCTGCTGCTTGCCACAGGCGGCCGAAACCGGCGCTTTGACGCCCCGGGCGCAAGCCTCCCCGGCGTTCACCAGCTCCGGACGGTTGCCGAGTGCGACGCCATCAAACGAGCCGCCATGCCGGGAGCTCGAGTCGTCGTCGTGGGCTCCGGTTTTATCGGCTCCGAGGTCGCGGCGTCCATGCGCCAGCTCGGGCTCACGGTTACCTCGGTGATGCGTGGAAAGGCACCGCTCGACACGGTGCTGGGTCGCGACGTGGGAGACGTGTTTGCCGCCATACATCGCGACGCCGGAATCGAGCTGGTGGTCGCAGACGAAGTCGTCCAATTCGAGGGGTCGGCGCGTCTCGAGCGAGTTGTGACGAGAGAAGGAAAGCGCATTGCGTGCGACCTTGCGATCGTGGCGGTCGGGATCGAACCAAACGTGGAAATCCTCAAGGGTTCTGGAGTCGCCACCCGGGACGGAATCCTGGTCGACGCCACGTGTCGCACCAACGTGGCGCGTGTCTTCGCCGCCGGCGATGTGGCCAATCACCTTCATCCGATCTTCGGGCGCCTGAGGGTCGAGCACTACAACAATGCTGAAAAGCAGGGTGCGGCGGCGGCGAGGTCGATGCTGGGATCACGGGCCGCATACCGCTACATGCACAGTTTCTGGAGCGACCAGTTCGAGCACAAGCTCGAATATGTCGGTCACGCTCGCAAGTGGGATCGCTTCGTGGTCAGGGGCTCCCTCGACGAGCGAAAGTTTGTCGGCTTCTATCTGCGGGCCGGCAGGCTCTTGGCCGCGGTCGGGCTCAACCGCGGCGGCGACCCCGAGCAGGATGAAGACGGCGAGATGGCGAAGGCGGCTCGCCTGATCGCGAAGGGTGCGCGCCCATCACCGGCGCTGCTCGCCGACGCAATGGCCGATCTCGAATCCGCGTGAACTTCTCGAGCTAGCGGGGCCGTTCGAGCAACACCGTCCAGCGCTCGATCGAGATGGGAGTCAGCATTTCGTTCGGCGACCAAGGATCCTCTGCCATCCGCTGGCGGATTGCGTCCTGCGACTCGGCCTCGACGATCCACAGCGTTTCCCGGTCGCCTTCGAGCGGTCCGGCCATGAGGATGAAGCCCTCGGCCAGCAGGTTGTCCATGTACCGCGCATGTTCATCCCAGCCCGCCTGCTCGCGCATGTCCCGCGACCAGTCCCACGGGCCTCCGCGCCGCACCCGCACGACAAAACGCGCCACACAGCAAGCCTAGCCTGCGGCCGACCCAACCCTCCCGACGCGCCTGGTCTCCGGCGCGAGGTCGGCTCCGTGGACGAGGAGGAAGTACATGATCCCGAAGAAAGGCAGATGCCAAAGGAGCTCTTCCGGTGGCAAGAACGGAATCGTGATGTTGAACGGCAGCCACATCGCGATGATCACGACTCTGGTCAGGAATCCGCTGATCAGCAGCGCTCCGATGACGAGCTCGAAGATGCCGGCCACCAGGATGAATCGCTCATCTGACATCCAAGTCATCCCGAGGTATGCGTGGGGGAAATTAAAGCCTGGGTGCTGGCGCAAGAACGCTGCGGCGATGGCCGGATTCCAGATCTTCTCGCTCAGTGCCGGCGCCATGATCGCGGCCCCGGTCAGCGTTCGCAACCAGACCACCGCACTCTGGGGAGATACGCGGGCCTCCCACCAGCCCGCGTCGCGCCGTGGGCGCCCCGCCTCAGGGGCCTGCCGCCCGATCGCGAAGATCACGATGGCGATGCCAACCCAGTGCAGCTGGGCCAAGACGTCCAGCGGCGGGAAAAGCAAGAAAGCCAGAAAGACCAGCAGGACCAGCACGGCTGAGGCGATCCGGTCCCAGATTCCGGTCAAGAAGCAAAACCCGACGAGCACCTCGATCGCGCCCAAAAAAAGGCCGCCTGGATTGCGTCCGAGGTGCAGCTGCGGGGCCAGCAGCACGGGCTGCACGCCGGAGTAGATGAGCGGGATGGCGGCCTGCACGGCGAGCAGAGTCGGAGCTCCGATCGCCATCCGTGGAAAGAACGGGAGTCGGGGCCAGTGCCGGTCGTCCAGCATGCGTTGGGCGAAGTAGAAGGCTGCCAGGGCAAGCGCCGTGGCGATGACCGCGAACAATGTCCGCCGGCTGAACACCAGATCCCACTGGATTGGATAGCGCGATGGGTCCTCAAACCATTCGACGTGTTGACGAAGGGCCGTCAAGGCGCTCACATCGAAGCAACGCTTAGAGTGAGCCGATGCTCCGGGTAGGGGTCAGGTTTCCACCCGCCACCGGCCGGGCCGGCGACTACCTGGCGGACGTGATCGCGCTCGAGGCGGCCGGCGCGGACTCGATCTGGCTTGACGCGACGATTGCATCGTCCGAACCCTGGATTCTTTTGGGGGCGATGGCCGCTGTCACCCATCGCATCAGGCTGGGCGCGACGGTTGGCGCCGGGGAGGGCTGGCAGGGCGCCGTCGATACCCTGGCACGGTTGACGAGCGATCGAGTCATCGTCGGTACACCGCCGCACCGCGAAGTCGACGCGCTCATCAGCGAGCTCAAGAGCTCGGGCCGGTCGTCGGTCCTCATCGTTTGCGCGGGTCGTGATGAGGCCGAGAAGGCGCCTCCCCTGGCCGACGGTGTGATCTTGGCCGCGACTCCGGACGAGGTACGAGTAATGCGCTCGAAGGAGGCCGATTTCGAAGTCTGGGTCGATCTTTCAGTCCCGG
>Ga0209488_10000898_pt1 | contig 25278 bp, 27 predicted proteins | sample Rivendell_Oct201_8_FD_188349 | JGI IMG/M metagenome (GOLD analysis project Ga0209488, IMG submission 188349) | Vadose zone soil microbial communities from the Eel River Critical Zone Observatory, Northern California, USA -... | ecosystem: Environmental > Terrestrial > Soil > Vadose zone >...
GGCCGTCGTCGACAGGACGGCCACCAGCAGGGCGATCTCCATCCCGATCGAACGGCGCAGCGCGGTCACTGGCGAACCAGCCGCCAGCGCCGGCACCAGGCGCCAGCGGTTGGCCGCCGCCAGCAGCATCAACAGCCCGAAGCCTGCAATCTTGGCGATCAGCAGCTGACCGTAGGGTTGCCGAAGCACCGCGAGACTGCCGGCCAGGATCCACGCCAGGCTCAGGCCCGCCACCAGGATCAGCGGCACCAGCCATCCGGCGATCGCGGAGTAACGCGCCAGGATCCGCGCGGCCAGCGGCCGTGCCTCGGTACCGATCACAAGCAGGAGCGGGGCCAGCGATCCAAACCAGAACGCGATGACGAGCAGGTGCAATGCCAGGAGCGCGGCCAGGAGCGGGCGCAGCGGATGCGTGCTCGTATGACCTGTCAGCAGGAATCCGCCGAGGGCGATCAGAGCGCAGAGCGCCGCCCGGCGTGCTCCGACACCGCCCGGCCTCCGCAACGACAGCGCAATGCCCAGCAGTCCGGCGGCCTGCACCAGCGCCGCTGTCCCGGATCCGGAAATCCACGCCAGGCGCTGTAGTTCGCCGTCCCACAGGCCGGAGAAATCGCCCGCCATGCGCGCTGCGTCCAGCGCCAGGTGAGCCAGGATAAGCAGCACACCGGCAATGGCCGCGACGGCGCCGAGGCGGCGCAGGCCGGGCCGGGGCCGGCTCAGTTCCCACCCGAACAGGGTAAGAAAGAAGGCCAGACCCGCCGCCTGGAACAGCGCGGCGAATCCCAGGGCGCGCAGCGTGACTGAAACGATGTCGACGGCCATGGACCTTCAGGCCGACGGTGCTAAGGGGCAGGCGAAAGCTGGAATCTGATCGTGCCCATGGAAAGATGATTGTCGTCCGCGGCGACCACGCGGTAACTCAGGCTGAACGATCCGGGGCTGAGCTTCGGCGCAATGATGCTGAAGCTCTTGCTCGCGGCCGTCGGCAAGGGGGCAATCTTCTGCGCCTTGCCCCCGCCCTCCCGGCGCAGGCTCAGGGCGGTCAGGTGGGCGGCCTCGGAGAATTTCAGCATGAAATGAGTCGGTGGCACCGTGACCACGCTGCCGTCCGCCGGCGTGGATCCGGCCAGGTGCGCGTGGGCGAAGGCCGGGAGGGGCAGCAGGGCCAGGGCCAGGACAGCAAACGCGAGACGTGGTTTCATGTCGCTTGGGCCTCCAACACGGCACGGGGGCGCAATCGATTCTATGTGATTGAAGGCGCCGAGTCCTCTCCGGACCAGCGGAGCTGAAAGGACACCGCAACGACCCCCGCCGGAGGGCAAATCGTGGTGCTTCAGGTAGTACTGATCTTCAGTCCAGCCAGGTAGTCGCGGACCTTGTCTCGAAACCCCTCGCTGCTGGTCACCGTGGTGCCGCCGGACACGACCAGGATGAAGTCGCCGCGCGGCGTGCGGCTCACTTCGCGCACGTGGTTCATGTTCACAAGGCACGAGCGGCTGAGGCGCAGCATGGGCTGGAACTGCAGCGCGGCTTCCGCCTGTTGCAGCGTGCTGCGGGCCTGGTAGGAGTCGCGGCCGGCCCGCAGCAACACGTAGTTCCGGTCCGCCTCCACCACTTCAATAAGGTCGGCATCCACCACGTGCATGCGGCCGCCCGCTTCGGCCAGCAGGCGGGTTCGCGTGCCAGGGTGGATCGTCCGGATTTGCTGTTCGAGCTGATTCAGGACGCCGCTGAGCGCCGTGTGCCGCTCGCTGGCGCTGTGCGTGCTCAGGCGCTGCCGGGCCCGCTCCAGGGAGCGGCCGAAGCGCTCTTCATCAAAGGGCTTCAACAGATAATCCATGGCGCTGACTTCGAAGGCCTCCAGGGCGTAGTGGTTATAGGCGGTCACGAACACGATCAGCGGCATCGTGCCCGGGTCAAGGGCCCGGGCCAGGGCGATGCCGTCCAGCGTATCCATCTGGATGTCGAGGAACAGCAGATCCGGCGCGCGCAGGCGAATCTGCTCCAGCGCCGCCAGTCCATCGGCGAATTCACCGATCAGCTCAAGATCGGCTTGCGCGGCACAATACTCGCGCAGCATGCGGCGGCCGGCCAGCTCGTCATCGACAATCATGACCTTCATTGCGCGGCTCCCGATGGGCGCGTGCGCAGCACCGGAATGCGGATCTCGGCGGTCCAGCCGCCGCGGTCATCGGGCTCAGAGCGGAACCGCGCCGCGCCGGTGAAATGCACCGCGAGCCGTTCGCTCACGTTCGCGACTCCGATGCCCGCAGTAACCACGGAGGAGGCCGGGGCCATGTCATTGCGCACGCGCAGCACCAGGGCATCATCGTCGATCAGGGCTTCGACCCGGATGCCAACGGGGCCGTCATGGCGGGCGAGGCCATGCACCACGGCGTTTTCAGCCAATGGTTGCAGGATCAGGCTGGGGACCCACACGTCCGGCAGCTGCTCCTCGGCGGGCAGTTCCACGGTCAGCCGGTCGATGAAGCGCTGCTGCTGCAACTGCAGGTACAGGCGTACGAACTGCAGTTCTTCTCGCAGGCGCGAGAAGTCCTGCTCGCCGGCGGCCAGCAGACGCCGCAACAGGTCAGCGAGTTGCACGATCATCGATTGCGCCGTGCGCGGGTCCCAGGCGACCTGTCCGCGAATGACGTGCAGCAGGTTGAACAGCGTGTGCGGCGAGAGCTGCATGCGCAATGCGGCGAGGCGGGCCGCTGTCCAGGCTTTTTCGATTGCGGCAACGCGCAGCTCCGAATCCCGAAAACGCTGGTAGAGGCTGAAGGCGGTGACCAGTGCCAGTCCGAAGCCGTACTGCAGCAGGAAGTTTGTGGCGCTGGCGGACCACAGCGCGAGATCCGCCGAGGTCAGCCAGCCCATCGCGGCGTGCGGTGCCAATTCGACCATTTCGTGCTTCGGAAGGAACAGATAGTCGCCCAGGTCCAGCGCGGGCTTCGCCATCAGCCCAAACGCCGCGGCCAGCGGCAACTGCACGGCGAGCTTGCGCCACAGTGGCCGCCAGCCGGTGCGGAGCGATCCCCAGTAGCACAGCAGCAAAGCAGGGAACAGCAGCAGGTGCTGTGCGATGCGTGCCGCGGCCGGTGCGAACGGCTCTACGCCAGTCACGGCGGCCAGGCCGGTGTTCATGCTCGTGGCGTACAGGACGTTCGACAGCGTCACGTACAGCCAATAACCAGTGACGATGGCAAAGAACGGCAGGCGCGCCGGACGCACCGAAACCAGAGCCGAGCCCGCCATGCCGGATAGGGCGGCGGTCGTTTCGGTCACGGGCGGGCGAACGTTCGCCCAGGTCTGGGCACTCATCGATTCTTCTCCACTCCCCTGCAATTGATGATCTTACGCTTCATTCGGAGCGGCCAATGCGCGTCGCCGCGGGGAAGTGGGCCGAATAGGACGAGTACCGCGCTTTCAGGGACGAACTCGCGCCGGCTTTGCCCGCGCACGCCGCGCGGCGCCGGCTCACGCGCGGCGCGGTCGCATCAAGTAAGCCCTGCTGGTACGGACACCGTGGTCGGCGGGACGAACACGAGGCATGGTCGCAGACGGCGGCCCCCATTGAGAGTTTCATATGCGCACCGTCGAGAGCGACGAAGTCATAAGTCAGTGCGCATCAACCGGAAGGAGAGATTGTCATGAACACCACCAGAAACCTCGTTGCTGTGGCCGCGAGCCTTGCCCTGAACATTGCGGCCATCAGCACAGGTTTCGCGTCCACCAGTAATGACAGCACGGACCCCAGTGTCGTGGTTCGCTATGCAAACTCGGAACTGACAAGCGGTGAGGGTGTCTGGCGTGTAAAGCGACGCATACTCTCGGCGGTAGAGCAGGTGTGCCCCGTAGTCGAGAATCGCGACCTGGCGAGGAAAGCGCAGGTCGAAGCCTGCCGTGCGCAGGCCCTGGCAGGTGCGATGGCGCAGGTCAAGAGTCCGCAGCTTGCTGAGGTACTTGCCGTCAGTACGCACCGGATCTGATTCCAAGGCTCATTGAGCCGCGGTGGGGCCGGGTGCCGCAAGTTATGCGGCATCCGGCTTGTTGCGGCCGCACGGCAATAAGACTCCAACTCGGGCTGTGTGGACTACTGCAAGTTTGTGAGCCTCGTTCCAGGCGTCGGGAAAGGCTCACGGCGTGTAGGCTACAATCCGCACACGCCCCTGTAGCTCAGTGGATAGAGCGACCGCCTCCTAAGCGGTAGGTCGCCGGTTCAACTCCGGCCGGGGGCGCCAGCACCCCATCTCACGACGTATCACCCGGACTCACAGAGTCTCACAGAAGTCTATAAATATAGGTACTCTGTAAGAAATCAGGTGCTCAGGAGCGCGCAGGCTGTAACGGCCAAAAACGGCGGGTACGGAAACCGAAACGGGTACAATGACGGGTACGGAGAACCCGGACGGGTACGCATTGGCCGCTACCGATTTTCTGAGCGAGGCGCGCCTTCGAAGCGCCAAACCCACGGTCCGGCCTTACAAGCTTCGGGACGGAGGCGGCCTGTACCTCCTCATCACTCCTGCCGGCGGGAAGCAGTGGAGGTTTCGGTATACGCTCGGAGGCCGAGAATCGATGTTGAGCCTGGGCACGTATCCCGCGACCTCACTCAAGGCCGCACGCTCCAATCGCGCCGGAATGCACACCGCGCTCGAGGGCAGGAGGGACCCAGCCGCGGAACGGCGGGCCGAGCGCGCCAGCAGCGCCAATACGTTCGAGTCGATTGCGCGGGAGTGGCTCGGGAAGCAGCCGTTCGCGCCGAAGACAATGCAGAAGGCAGTGTGGACGTTCGAGGATCTGCTCTTTCCCTACATCGGTTCGCGTCCCATCTCAGCATTGACGGCGCCTGAGCTCCTCGGCGTGTTCCGTAGGCTCGAGCGCCGAGGCAAGCACGAAACAGCACACCGAGCCAAGCAGCGCGTGGGCCAGGTGGTTCGTTACGCGATCGCGACTGGGCGCGCGGAGCGCGACCCCACTGCCGATCTTCGGGGCGCCCTGGCTCCGGTGGTCGTGACGAATCGCGCAGCGATTACGGACCCGCGCGAGGTGGCACAGCTCCTCCGGGCTCTGCATGGCTACCGTGGGCACCCCGTGGTCGAGGCAGCGTTGAAATTCGCTCCCCTGGTCTTCTCGCCCCGGCGAGCTTCGCGCCGCTGAGTGGACCGAGATGGATCTGGATGCGGCTGAATGGCGGATCGCCGCGCACCGCATGAAGATGCGCCAGCAGCACCTCGTGCCCCTGGCACGCCAGGCTGTGGCCCTTCTCCGCGACATCCAGCCACTCACGGGAAGGGGACGCTATGTGTTCCCGTCGCCGCGGAGCGCCGACCGGCCGCTGAGCGACAACGCCATCACGGCCGCCCTGCGCCGAATGGGGTATACGGGCGATCAGATGAGCTGGCATGGATTCCGCGCAATGGCGTCGACGCTGCTCAATGAGCTTGGTTTCTCCCCGGACATCATCGAGCTGCAGCTCGCGCACCAGGAGCGCAATGAGGTGCGCGCGGCATACAACCGTGCGCAACGTCTCGATGAACGCCGCAAGATGATGCAAGCCTGGGCGGACTACCTTGATGGGCTGTGCGCTGGCTCAAACGTGGCGCTGTTTCGACGCTCCACATTGTGATCCGGCGTCCGGATTTCGCGCCGATCCGCGCCCTGTCCGGTTGATTCGTGCGGAAAGCAATGTCGTACGTCTGATCAATACTGAACGGCGGTACACATTTCAGCCGCTCCTCCATCCGTTCAATCTTATCGTCGAGTTGTAGCATGCCGGTCCCTCCGGCCGCACGGCGCGGCCGGGCGTAAAGCTTGCCGCCATCCCACGCCAAACCGGATCTGGATATCGACTGCCTTTGTTCAATAAGAGCGCAAGTGTCTAGTTCCATGGCAAGACCAAGCGTAGCGTCGAACCCTCGAGGGCAGCGAGCGAAGGGCGCACTTGCGAGTTGCCGCGCGGGCTGCGCCCGCTTGCAACTCTTGTCGGCCCTGCGGGCCGACGCGTGCGCCCAGCGTTCGCGCCGCTCTCCAGACTTCGTGGCGGCCGCGGCGCGTGCGACGGAGCGGCGGCGATGCAGGAGGTTACCGTGGAATATCCGAGGGGCGGTCACTGTGGCGCGCTGATGTTTACGGACGGCACTGCTGTGTCACCGACCGCGTCGTGCGTGCACGGCTGTCGGAGTTCATTCGCGCGGGTGCACGCAGCCCCAATGACCTCGGGCCCAGGCGGCGCGCTTGGCTGCCAGGTCACTGATCCGCCGGTCCTGGATGGCGCTATCTGAGCCGCCATGGCGATCTATCACCTGCACATCCAATCCGTGAGCCGTGGCGAGGGACGATGTGCCACGGCCGCCTCCGCTTACCGCGCCGCCGAGCGCATTCATGATCTCGAGACCGACGAGGTGTTTGATTACACCCGAAAGCGGGGTGTCGAACATACCGAGATTATTCTTTCCCGCGAGGCTACGAGGCAAGACATCAACTGGGCGCGCAATCGCCAGGATCTGTGGAATGCCGCCGAGCGGGCCGAGAAGCGAAAAGACGCGCGAATCGCGCGCGAGTACGAGCTCTCGCTCCCCTGCGAGATGAGCGGGCCCCAGCGCTTGGCACTGACCCGGGCCTTTGCCCAGGAGCTGGCAGACCGTTATCAGTGCGCCGTGGATGTGGCGATTCACCGACCGCATTGGCACGGCGATAAGCGAAACCACCATGCGCATCTACTGACCACGACCCGGCAGATTGCCGCCAATGGACTCGGTCCGAAGACTGAAGTCGAATGGTCCAACACCGACAGGCGCAAGCATGGACTCCAATCTGCTTCGGCGGAGATGAAGGAAATCCGCGCCCGCTGGGGAGAGCTGGCCAACGAGCATCTGCAATCTCTGGGGATCGATGCGCACATCGATCATCGAAGTCTTAAGGACCAGGGCATCGAGCGCGCGCCCACCGTACATCAGGGTCCGGCGGTTCACGCCATGGAGCAGCGTGGGATCGAGACGGAAATCGGAATCCGCGTCCAAGAGCAGGCGCGCGAGCGGCTGGAGCGGGCGCAGGAACTCGGCCGACTGGAGCGCGAGGCCCAGCAGTTAACGCAATCCGTCCTGGTGCTCGACCAGGATATCGAGGCCGCGCTGGCGGTGCGCGACTGGCTGGCGATGAGGCAAAGCAGGGCACTCGAATCGATTGGCACTGTACCGAGTGCATTGGTTCTGGAGGATAACCCCGAGGCGGTGCGGCGGGAGGCGCGCGCGCGCTGGCTCGCCTATCACCGGCAGTACGGGAGCCGCCAGAAGGGCCTGGAACCGACGCACGACCTGGCCACTGAGGTGGAACGGGTTGACCTCGAGGCACCGGAACCAAAAAAGAAGCGGATCCATCGCCTCGAAGGGCCGGATAACGATCTTTCGTTGTAGGTGCTGCGGCGGCAGCGTCCGGTGGTCCTGGCGCGTATCTCGTCATTCGCAACCGAAATCCGTCCTGACGCCACGCAGGGGCTCGGGATTAGGCTCCGTTGCAACGGATTGCATCGGCTTATCGAGCGGGAACGCGGATGACGCCGCCCCTAGACTGGTTTAGCCACGGCTGGCATCCCATGCTTGGGCTTGGCATGGTCGTCACCGTCTCGACGTGGATCGGTCTGATGGTACGGCGCGCGTCATTCATGGCCTATTTGGCCGCTGACTTGCAAAGTCCCTTTGGCTAATCTGCGAGATGAATAGCTTCACGCGAGATGTATCTACCGCCCAGGCACGGAATTAGTAACATCGCTGATGAGGCATGCGGTAACAAAGTAACGTAAGGCAACACGCGGGCATAGGTGTTTACGCCAGCAGGCGCTCCTACTGGATCGCTCTCTACGTACTTTCCAGTGGCCGAGTCGTAGTCGCGATTTCAGCTGTAGAATAGTCCCGTCTCTTGATCGTAGTACTGACCGGGGAACCGCAAATTGTACTCAAACCTACTTCCCCTTGTACAAGGTCTTAAGCTCCTGACCGTAATCGTGCCCGACCTTGCTCGGCGGCCAGACTACTGCCGCGTGATTCTCGTCGTTCGTAGCGCCTGTCGCGATCAGGACAATCTTTTCTAGCCCCAGCGCAGACGAAACCCCGGGCATGCACCAAAACCAGACTACCTTTTGATCGTCCAAAGGGGCCCAGAGGGCCGGACCGTCAGCCGTACGAACATCAAGGTTGAGCGCTCTTACATCTTTGACCCGGATTGTCTTCCAGGTCAGAAGCTGCTCCAGCGTGAACTTCTTAGCAGGCATATCCGATGCTACGCAAATTGCTGAATAAACCCCAACAAAGAGCACCGCCAGTAACAGGGTGGCTACTATGGCCTTCGAGCTTCGTCGCATGACTATTGGCATCCGCATCCTCCCGAAGTCGCATTGCCAAAAGCTTGGTTGTAAGCGGCAATCGGCGCGGCCATGGCCTGCTGATAAATCCTAGGTGTAATGTCGTGGACTGTTTCGTGACCGACGTTATCGTTGGGACTGTGTCTGGCGAAGAGCAGCTGGAACCAAAGCCGGGGATTGCCTTGGGCGTCGGTGTGCTCCGGGCTGAAATAGTCAGTTATTGTGTGCGCGGCATCCGCAAAATCGCGTAAGGCCTTCTCCCTGTCTGGATCATTGCGCGCCTGGCGCAGCTTCTCGTAGAAGTAGTTCTTGCTGGCTGCCTTGGCCGCCGCCGGTGACTGCAATGGCTTCCGCACTGAGTGGATGTATGCGTACTGCGTACCAATGCCGGTTTCCTTGTAGAGCTCGCGACTCTCCTGCTGAATGATCGCAACCTCAGTCGGATCCAGCAGGAGGTTGAACGCGTAGTCGTAGAGGGCGTCGTGCCCACCCGGCGACCAAAGGCCAAGCGGATCTAGGCCATTCGTCGGGCTCGAACCAACGTAGCTGCATGTTTTGATCCCAGCCAGGAGCCCCATCGGATCGCTCTCCCCATACCGCCCGACTTGCGGATCGTAGTCTCTGAAATAGTTGTACTAAAGAGATTCAAATGGGCGCCAAATGTACTTGATCTTCTCAAGTCTCGGGCCAACGAAACTCAACCTCGCGGACGAATAGGCACCCGGCTCGTCGAAAGACCAAATCGGAAACTGCTCGAGGTAGTGAACGTCGCTCGCGCCAATGCCTTTTAAGGCAATCCACCTAGCGTCGGGAATGCAAGTCGCGACCATCAGTTGTCCGTCACGTTTGAGCATTGGGTATAATTTGTCCAGCACTTCGGCCCTGGTGCCAATTCCAGACAACTCGCTGAACTTTTGAACGCTGCCGTAGTCCGCTCTCGTAACCCTTCCCTTCTCATCAAAGGCAATCTTCAAGTCAATAGCGTTGGCATAGTCTGAAATGCAAAGGCCGGTGATAGATTGACGTCTAAGTTCTTCCAGATTAACGATGTCAACTCGGACCACATGATCTAGCATCGGCAGCACATGTGTTACGCCGTTCTTCGCGAGCGACACGAGCACAGCGCGCCGTTCCATCCCCGGCCGCACTCCGAGGTATTCTCGCTTTTCATACTGAAGTGGCGGGAGAAACAAGGAGCCCACAAGCAAAGCGCCGGCAGCCAGAACTATCGTTACAGACCACTTAATGAGTCGCATAGCGCCACCGCCTCACTTTCCGCGCCCGCCGTGCCGTGCACGAGCACACGCCTTCAGACCACGAGCCATTTAGTCTGCGCTCGTACTCACCCACTACTATTTGCCCCATGTCATTCCTGGGGGAAGCGGCGGAAGTCCATTGTAGAACTGCCCGAATGCTCCAGGAATTACAGGCAGCGTGCCGCCGGCATTTCGAATTATTGTTTCCGTTGCGGTGTTGGAGTTGGGTCCAGTTATACCGTTCGCGTTGTAACCGCTCCCTGAGTCGTATGCAGTGCCAGCTGCGGTAACTGCCGCGTCAAACTGCGCAATTGATTCACCAGCGGGCGGTGCAACGTCATAGCGTGGGCCTGACCCCCAGAGCCATTCGCTCCGGTCGGACATGAATGTAGGCGCGCTGCTATTTTGCGGGTAAGTCATTGGTTGGCCCGCCAAGCTGAATTGGCTATCTAGGACCTTCTTCCCATTGCAGCGATCTCGGTGCCAGACGACTATAAAGCAATGTTTAGCGCCAAAGATCCTTGCCCTTGGGTCATTAACGTCTCGACAAGCCACTGTAGTTTCCAACCCTCTTGGATCTATTCCGTTGAGAGGATTGGCGCTCACGTATGCGTACGTGTTGACCCCACCGTTCTGTCCGATCGGATCGGACTCAACATAGCGTCCCATTTGCGGATCATAATCTCTGAAATAGTTGTAATTGAGCCCGGTCTCCGAGTCATAGTACTGCCCTGGGTATCTCAAATTGTAGACAAACGTCCCGAGACTGCCTGGATTCGAATTTGCCGGGGCGGTGCCAAATGGATCCGAATCCCACCGCCACACGATCGCATTGTCAGACGACCGCGTGACCGTACGGGGAGCCCCGAGATGGTCGGCGTGCACGTAGTACACATCGATCCCACCGCCCGCATGAGGCCGGATTGTCGCAAACGGCAGGGCACCGAGCCATACCGTCTCCTGAATCAGCGCGCCGCTCCCAGAATACTCACCGAGCAGGTGCCCGGCCTCGTCGTACATGAATACAGTGGTACCTCCGTTTGCACTTTTCTGAACTCGCTGACCCAGCGCGTTATAAGCGAACGTTGTCGCGGTCGCTCCGGCGTAACTAACGAGTCGATTGCGGTTGTTGTAGCTCAGGGCGATATTTGAAGCACCGTACGTCGGCAGCGTTCCACCGATTTGGCCCTGACGGTTGCCATCAGCATCGTAGGTCCAGGCTGGGGTAGCATTGGTGGCTGTTCCGCTCGTTAGACGGTCCAACGTGTCGTACCCGTACGTCCAGGACAGGCTCGAGTTGCTGCTGTTGCTGATCCCCGTGATTCGGAAGGCGCTGTCTAGCGCGTAGCTCGTGAAATCCGGTCCCGAGATCTGGCTCGGATTCCCATCCGTATCCTGCAGCCGGCTCTCGGACGCCCCATTACCCCAGGTCCAACCACGGGTAGGCCCAAACGGCTCGTAGACGGCACTGGCCAATACGGAAGCGCCATTGACGGCAACACTAGTTACTAAATGGTTGGTGTAGCTGTAGGTCACAGACTGGCCGGATGGGGTAGTGAGCGTGGCTAAATCGCCGTTCGTGTAGCCATAGCTTACGCTCAGCGGAACTCCGCCCACGGTCTGGGTCTTGCCGGTCAACCGGCCGAGCCCGTCGTAGCTCCAACTCATAGAGTGGTTCGCATCTGAAGCTCCGGTCAGCCGTCCCTTGCCGTTGGCCCCAGTGTCGTAGGTATAGCCGATGGTCTGATCCCCGTAGGCGATCTGTGCCACACGATTGAGCACATCGTAGCTGTACGTGGCCGTCTTGTTCCTGGCATCCAGGCTGGTGGCAAGATTCCCGCCTGAGTCGTAGGTATTGTTAGTCGTCCCAGTCTGCGGACTGACCTGGGTCAGCAAATCGCCAAACCCGGTGTAAGTGTAAGACGTACTGAGCGTCGTCGGATCCTGGACCGAAGTCAGGTTGTCGTTGGCGTCGTACCCAAAATGGGTCACCCCGCTGGCGGGGTCTGTGATTTGGCTCAGCCGGTTCAGCTCGTCATAGGTGTTGACCGTGTTGCGAGACAGCGGCGCATTGATCGCGGTCTGATTGCCATTGCTGTCATACCCCAAGGTGGTGGTCACCGCTGCGGTGCCCGCCGAGCCGATCTGCTGGCTCAAGAGATTCAGACTGCTGTAGACCCGACTCATTGCTCTTGAGAGCACACTACTGGGATCGTAGGCGCCCTCCGCCGTGCGATTGCCCATCGCGTCCAGCGTGTAGGTGATGTGATTACCCAGACCATCGGCGATCCCCGTCAACCGGTGCGCTGCATCGTACGTGTATTGAACGTAGCTCAAATCCGGCATGGTCACTTTCTGCAACAACCCGGCGGGGTAATAGGCAAAGCTCGTCAGCTCCGTCCCCACCTGTCTCGAGGCGAGTCGCAGTCGCAGATCATAGGTCAGCGTGGTCACTACCCCGTTTGGGTCTGTAATCGTCAGACGTTGCCCATGGGCGTTGTAGGTGTTGTAGGTCGTCACATTGCCGGCGGCATCCGTGACGGTATTGAGCTGCCCGCACTGGTAACCCGAGGTACAGGCATAGTAAGTGTACGTCGTCTTATCCAACACATCTGTCCGTGGGCCATCGGCCGTCAGCACTTGGCCATAGCTGTTGTAGGTGTAGGTCCAGGTGCGGCTGGTGCTCGTGGCTGCATCGGTCACGGTCCTGGTCAGTGCATTGCCGTTGGCATCGTAGGTGTAGGAGGTTATCCGGTTGGGCTCAGTGATCGTCAATGGAAGCCTAAATGAGGGGCTCCAAGTGGTGGTGATTGTCCGGGCGCGCGGCGTACCGGAGGCCTCAGTGCGGGAGGTCTCGAGGTTGCGCGTCGTGTCGTAGGCGTAAGTGGTAATCACGCCATTGAAATCCGTCTTCGACACGACGTTGCCATTGGCGTCCAGGGTCTGACTGTTTGGAATCTGCGCGCAGTTCGCAAAGCACGGTCCATCGGCCCCTGTCACGGCAACACCGCCATTCAGTGACGCATAGGTGTAATGGCGGACCTGGCCCAACGTATCAGTGACGGAAACCCCCGTGGGTACGACATTGGTGGTGGTGATGTACTTAATCCTATTCGGGACGTCGATACTCGCATCAATGTGCAACGCCGGTTCCGTCGCAAAGGATGCGGTCACCAGCCCGGCCCCTCCGGCGTGTTGAGAAGACAGTGCCGTGCCAGCCGCGCTGTAACCATAGCTCGCGTATCGCACAACACTCTCATCGACGATCCCTGTAAGATTGAGCGGAAGATTCGCGCCGGACGTCAACGAGGATTCGTTATAGACGTACGTGCGCACGGTCATGTCGGGGAACGTTACCGATGAGATTGTGCCGTTTGAGCCGTAAGCAAATTGCACCACGCCGCCGGCCGGATCGGTCAACTTGTCCACCGCTCCGGATGCAAGGTAGCTGTACGATATCTGGTGGCCAAAAGCGTCCTTGACATCCAAGAGCTTGAACGGCGTCCCGCTGAGGTCCCAGTCCAACTGGTATTTCACCGTCCCCGATGCGGTTCGAATCTGCGTGAGCACATTGCCGGTACCGTAATACTCAACATCCGCGCCGGTGGGCATGGACAGCGTATAGTTCTGGTCACCCCCCGTCAGTGAGTAATTGACGTCCGAATCCGATACCCACGGACCGTTGCCCGTACGAGTAAACGTGAATGCAGATCCGTCCTCCCGGTAGAAGGTGGCGGTTTCGGGGAATGATGTATAGGGGTGGGAGTACACAGCGTGCGGGCCTTCCCAATTGTCGAGCCAGTTGTTGCCAAAAGCGACGGCGCTGTTATAGGTCAGTTTCAGCTGCAAGGGGAAGGCGCCCGCGCCGACATAGTCGATCTCGTCCTCGCGCTTATTGCCCGTGCCGGGATAGATGGGGTTACCATTGAAGTCGCAGCATCCATTCTTGCGGCCATGTTCGTTGCGTACCACCGCGATTTGGCAGTTGCCGTCCGCGCTATTGGGGTCCCCGGGTTTTAAGTGAAAGGTATAGCCATCCGGGCATTGCGGCACGAAGCTGATATCTATACCGCCATTAGTTGTAGGATCACTACGGTAATTGAGGGGCGGGTTACAGGAATTCCAGACAGTCGCGTGTTGAAACCTAATGTCCGGCGTCACATAGTCAAGAACACCGTCGTATTGAATGCAGAAGGTGTCACCGGTTGAAAGACATGCTGCAGCATCTGCCACTGAGCTAAAGACCGCGCTGACGCACGCGATCGGGCCGCCTGCATCCTGCCACCCCTGCGGGACCGGGTCGGTCTCAGTCTCAGTTGCTGCGAGCGCCAAACCACCCCAACTCAAACAGACCAGCGCCGCAAGTGCGTACCGGCGACTAACAGAGCCTGATGAGCCTGTCGACGCCCGCCAAGGGAGGGATCTCTTGGCCTGAATTGTGGCCTCATGATGTTCCGGGTCCGTCGCTGCAGTCTTGGTCCATCTCATATTCAGGATCTCCGATGGTCTGTACGACACCACCCACGAAGCCCTCAGCTGTTAAAAAGTCTCAAGGCCCATACGGTGGGGACGTGCACAGAGTCATTATCTAGGGCGTTGTTTGAATGCCGATGAGGTTTCCCGCGGCGTCATACGTGTACTGAATGGTCTTTCCTGCCGAAGTTGTCACGGTACTCAGATGCCCGGTGGCGTCATAAGTGTACGTGGCACTCGCCGTGGTCGTGACCGCGGTGGCGGATGCGGAGTACGCACTCACGTTTCCCGCGGCATCTGAGGCTCTTACTTGATAGGTGTAGCTCACGCTGGCCGCAACGCCTGTGTCGCTGTAGTTGAGCGAACCCGTATTGGCAAGGGCCGCGAAACTCGAGCAACTGACTCCGCTGCAACGCTGAATCTGGTAGCTGGTGACAGCCACATTGTCGGTGGAAGCGCTCCACGCCAGATTGATCTGGGCGCTGGATATGGCTGTCGCCGTGAGCCCTGTGGGCGTCGTGGGCGGTGAGGTGTCCGCCAACGTCGAGGTTGTGGTGGTATTGGAATAAGCACCCAGGTTCCCAGCCGCATCGGTTGCTCGCACCTGGTAGCTGTAGCTGGTTCCCGGCGTGAGCCCGGTATCGTTGTAGGTCGTGACCACCCCGAGGCTCGCGATCTGCGCAAATCCGGAGCAGTTCATCCCCTGACAGCGCTCCACCCGATAGCCGGTGACGGCGACGTTGTCTGTCGAGGCCGTCCAGGAGAGGTTGATCTGCTGCATGGAGATTGCCGTTCCGCCCAGTCCGCTCGGCGCGCTGGGGGCCGTCGTATCGGCCGGCGTCGTGGCGCTCGCCGTGTTCGAATAGCCTCCTAAATTCCCGGCTCCATCCGCAGCCCGGACGCGGTAGCTGTAACTGGTCGTCGGTGCAACGGTTGTATCTGAATAGCTGGTCCCCGGCGCGATCGATGCGATCTGCGCAAAATTCGAGCACCCGGAGCCCGTGCAGCGCTCGATCCGATAGCCCGTGACCCCCGTGTTGTCGGTGGCGGCCGTCCAGGTGAGATTGACCTGTGTGGCCGACGCAGCCGTGGCGCCAAGGCTTGAGGGTGCGGTCGGAGGTGTGGTGTCGGCGGGCGTGGTCCCATTGACTGTCGATGAATAAGCGCTCAAGTTCCCGGCTGCATCGGTCGCCCGCACTCGGTATCGGTAGGTGGTGGTCGGCGCGACGGTGGTGTCGTTGTACGTCGTAACCATGCCCAGACTCGCGATCTGCGTGAAGGAGTTGCAGGAAGCCCCCGTGCACCGCTCCACAAAGTAGCCCGTCACCCCGATATTGTCAGTCGAGGCGGTCCAGCTGAGATTGATCTGCGTGGAGGAAATCACACTTGCGCCCAGACCCGTCGGCGTCGTGGGCACGGTGGTATCCGCGGCCTTAAACGCCGCAAGCTGCATGATCCACCAGCTGCTGGCGGTCAAGGTCGCGGTGGCGGAATTGCTCCCCGCAGTGGTGACGGTCTTGTCTTCCAGGATGTCCTTGTCGGTGGTCGTCAGTATCCGCTGCGTGTAGCCGCTTCCTGCTGTTGATGTGGTGGTGCCGGCGATATCAGCGCCCACAATCAAGTCATTCGCGTACGTGGTCGTGACTGAGCCGCTGTTGGCGGCCGTACCGCTGGTGCCTACGGCGCTGACCGCCACGTCCAGTGCGCTGCTGGTCTTGATCCCGGAGTACTCGGCAATGCGCACGTCCGGCTCCAACGCGGAGGCGGAAAACGTCACAGTCACGGTATTGCCATTGGCTGCTGCAGCAGCGATGTTGGTGGCGAAATAGACGGTCTCGCTCCCGTGGCTTGAAGACACCGTGGGGCCTGCGGCGATGGCATAGGCATTGCCCTTGGTATCCACCACGGAACTGACCGTCGCGGTGGAATCGTGCCAACCGACTACCACCACGTTAAAATCGCCCACGGTCTGGGCGGAGGTAAACTTGACGGTGACCGAGCTCACCGAGGTTTGGGGCACCGCGAAGTTGCTCTGTTTGAACGCGACGGCCGCCTCGGATGGCGCTGCGATTCCGAGTCCAAGGGCCAGTAGAAGCAGGCCGGCCAAGAGGATCGCTCTGCGCCCAACAGCGACCTGAACTCGATTTTCCACGTATTTAGACCACATCAGCCCCCCCCCCCCAAAGCGTATGCACCAATTCAGAATCCCTTAGGCCGCCAACCTCACTCCGTAGCGCACCCACGTCACTTGTTCCTCGTCTTGATATCGGCCGGGCACCCACAGCAACAGGCGCGCGTAGGCCCTGGCCGCCTCATCGACCTGCGCACTGCCGCTTGAAACGTCCACATCGACCCGGCCGACCGAACCGTCTCGCAGGACTTCCAGGCGCAGCACAACCGTCGCGCTCTCGCCGGACAGTAGTCCGGCCTGGCGTGCAAACGGCGCGATGGGCGGGGGAGTTTTGTCGAGGAGCTGGGGCGCGACGCGTACGGCGCCGCCATTGGGCTCGGCAAATTGAATCACCGGCAGCGTGGGCAGACTCGACGCCGGATCAATCGGGTCCTGCAGTACCACGGTATCGCGCACGAGCGGCGCAAGGTCTTCGGATTGCCGAACGGGATTATTGGTGAGCACTAGAACCGCGTGGAGCGATTGTTCGATTCGTGCCGGCCGGGGCGGGCTGGTGGCCGATACGGCCCAAAGTGCCAGGGCGTGTATTCCGAGAACGACACCCAGCGCGCCGACGCGGGCGCTTGAAGGCAATGGCAGTTGACCTGCCGAACAATTGCTCGACGTCTGCAATAATTTCTCTCCCGCGAACGTGCGCTGACACTATTGCACAGGTTGCGTCGCACAAGTAAAGCCTTCCTCATTCCTGGACGCGGCGTCGACACCCTGATGTTGCAGACTTGTTACCGGGCGTTGCTGAAGTGATCAAAGCGAGGTCTTACGAGCCGACCAATGACGCAGGATACAATTTCTTAAGCCCTCGCCGGTCCGGGAGCGCTTCGACTTCAAGGAGGAGCCCAGTTGCTTGCGCCGCATGAAGTTCTTTGGACGTGGTGCGCGACGAGCATTTGCCCTGTCTGCGCGATGGAGAGGCCTGTTAGTGAGCGCTCTCACGATCCTTGAATGAGCAGAGAGGCGAAGTAGGCGGGCCACCGACGCCAGGGAATCGCGACCGGCCTGCCTACCAGGCAGTTCACGATCCGATTTGCGGAGGAATGTGGCGCATCCAGGGGCGTGACCATAGTTAGTGCACACTCGTCCCCTCGGGTGCACCACAGCAAAGCTTAAACTTCTTGCCACTGCCGCATGGACAGGGATTGTTCCGACCGACTCTTGACGCGCTGCGCCGGACGGGTTCGGACTTAGGAGAGTCTCTAGAGAAAGCGCGGCGATGGGGCTCGAAATACCGGTGAGCCTCGATCAGTCCTTCAGTCATCAAAAGGAGGATATCGAGTCGGTCATTAGGGGCGAGGGGCTTGGGCGGGTACTCCACACTGGGGTCTATTTCCTGAGCGAGCAACATCATCGGCAGTAAGGCCTTCCCATGATCCTTGTGCTCAATCAACTCGACCCAGCCCTCATGGCGCATATCAATACCGCGCATGAAGCCTGTGGCCCAGGCGGTACCGCGCTTCATGCCGTCGATCGTTTCCACTAGATGCAACAGATAGACTTCGCCACGATCCCGAGTCGTGGCGATCGTGTTCCAGTGGCGAACGAAAAGGCGCAGAATTTCATTGACTTCCTCAAGGTTCGAGAAGGCATGAACTTCACCGAGATTTCCGCCTAAGGCGACCGGCCAGTATTCGCTGGGCATGACAACTTCGGGACCGACAATCAGCGCAGAGAAAAACCCATCGAGTTCTTCGAGGTTCATGGCGCGGCCGCCCTTACAGTGCGCCAAGAAGACCTCGAGGCGGTAGCATTCCTCATCGGTCAGCGAGGTGGCGATCGGTAGCGGCATAGTGCAAGGTACAGACCTGTGGAGGTCCGGAAAGAGTAGTGATGGCCGATCCATCAATCAAGAGTGACTGTCCTGCGATCCGCGCGGCAGAATTAGGGGGTAAAAGACATAGGGGGTGGGGTGCAATTGCCGCCGCGATTATTTTTCTGCCGCGCAGACTCCTAACCGCGGCTAAGAATTTCGCCCGCGACGCGTTCGGTTTTCTTTAATTGACTGAGCACCGCCGTTGGCCTCAGTCGTCCCGGCGGGATCGAAACTTCCATTCCAATTCGGACTTGTCAGCGACAGCAGACTTTGACATCCGCGCCTGGCGCGGGTACGTCCGTGGGTACGGCGATGGTACCTGCAGTATGAAAACTAAATTGATTCAAAGACCTGGGCACAGCCGTTCAACTCCGACCGGGGGCGCCTCCTATACCGAGAGAAAAGCGGGCATTCACGATCAGCCACTTGCACATTGTTACGCGCAGCACGGTATAGCTGCTTTTCAAGGAGATCGCGGAAGGTGGAGGAATTTGGGATCAGCTATTCGCTTGACGGCTCGCCGCCGCTGGATCCGAGGCCTCTCGAAAGCAATTGACGCGCGAAGTCGAGCGCTCCGGGCATTCCTATCGTCCCAAGTGTGCTCGTTCTATCGCATCCTTGAGCCGCCGTACAAGGCGCTGAGCCTTTCGAAGTGGGCGTGTTGATCGCGCATCACTTGCTGAGATTCACTGGGGCGGCGCGTCGCGGAGACGTGAGTGTAATTCCGTATGTTCGAAAAACTCATTCTTAGACGCTCAGAGTCCGGCATCGCACTCACTCTCGGTGAGATTGCGGAAGCATTGTTGTTCTACCAAAGCGTCCACCTAGTACTCGATTCCAGATCCATTGATTCGATCACAAAGAGTCTAGGAATGCAGGAATTCCTGGCGCTTGTCCGCCGCAGGCGCCTATCAGCAGTCTATGTCAGCGACATGTTGATGGCACACAGCACCAATGTCGGAAGTATTCCGCACCATGGGCTTGTCGCGGGCTTTCTATCCGGAAATGCAAATGAGCGACCGCGGACGGGCCGCAGAGCGCTTCTTGAATTGAACTTGGAGAGAAGCGGTTATTCCCGCGGGGACGCAAGAAAGCTGGCGGGGCAATTCATCGAACTAATTCCGATTAAGGCATACACAAGTGACCACTTCGTTGCAGGCGGCATTCTTAACTCTGCGAAGGCAGACTTGAACGACGAGGCCTATGTAACGGGTGCCGTTCGCCACTTATTACAAGATCAAGTCGGGTTCGAGGCGTTCGCGGATAACCTTCGGGTGGGAATAGTGCATTTGGACGACGGAAGCTTCGTAATCCGGAGCAGCATTGACTTCGTAGTCGGCAATGTGCGTCGGAAGCAAATGGACCCGGCACTTGAGGACTTCACCGAGGGGCATATAGTGGTGGCGCTGCTTGATGCGAACGCCGACGTAAACATCGCGTCGCATTACGGTGGGGATTTCTATACGTCGTCGACGAGTTCCGATATCGTGCGAGTGAGATGTTCCGAGCTACTTAGACGGACTGGCATTTCTGCTTCGCAGTTACAGCAGTTCAGAGACATTGCGCTGGCAGATTATCCGGCCCTGAGAGAGGTTATAAACAGCAAGGAGCGCAGTTTTAGCGAGTTTGAAAGACTGCTGGATCAGTCGGAGAAATTTCGGCGCTCCGTGCACGAAATGGGTCCGGATGCGAATCTTGTCGAGGAATATTTTAAAGAGTCTATGCGTGTGGGTTGGATGTCAAGCCTGCCGGCCAAAGGTATACGCTTTGTACTGGGTCTCGGTATAAGTGCTGTCAGTCCGGCAGTCGGTGCGGGCTGCAGCGCTGCCGACGCGTTTTTGTTGGATAAGCTCAAGGGTTGGCGGCCTAATCATTTTGTAGATGGCAAACTAAAGCCATTCCTGGATCGCGACCGTTAATGAGGTTGCCTTCCTTTTCTTTGCAAATTGACAAGGGCGCGCCGCTGAGTAGTCTGGAGGCGGGGAGGCTCTCGCGTTACCGGTCTTCTCCACGATAAAAGGGTATGAGTATGAACGTCCGAAGCTGGCGTCCTGCATTGTGCGTGTTGGCAATATCGAGTTTCGCTCTGCTCATTGAGGCATGCACGAGCACCGGCGTCGTACCCATGGACCGCGACACCTACATGATTGCCAAGAGAAGCGCGCAAGCTGGATTTGGGCCACCTGTCAAGGCGCAGGCCGCCGTATACCGAGAGGCCACGGCATTCTGTGCAAACCAAAATAAGAAACTAGAGACGGTGAAGCTTGACGCGCAGGACTCTGGGTTTGCGCGACCGGGCAGCGTTTCGCTTCAGTTCAGATGCGTTGCGGGCCAGTGAGTCGTCCGTCGGCTGGGTCACGCCGCCGCGTTTTGGCGCTCTCGGTATTGCTGGCGTGCGGCAAGGCGCAGGCGTCTGAGTGGGTGTCGCTGACAGCGGATCAACAGGGACAACGTACCTATTTTGTGGACGTAACTAGTATCAAGGTTGCCGAAGATATTAGACACGTCTGGAGCAAAATGATCTTTGTTCCCCAGTCTGAAAGGGGTGTCGGCGATAACTCGAACAAGTGGGTGACCGAAAAATTGACCTACTGGGCATTCAATTGCCATAACGAAACCTTCCGGTTTGAGGCCTCCACAATCTACTACGCTGACAGTACGAACGACTCTGGACTTATCCCAGATTTCCCTTGGACTCCGGTAACTCCGGACACGGTGACTAGCACTCTTATGCAATTTGTCTGCTCATGGAAGCCGAAATGAAGCGCGGCGCAACTACAACCCTCTTGGTGCTGCTGATGGCGTGCGGCACGGCGCAGGCGGCGGACTGGGTATCTATTGCCAAGGCAAACGGCGGCAAGCAAGAATTTGCCGTTGACGTTTCGACCATTCTGGCATCCGGCGATATTCGGCGAGCGTGGGTCAAGTCGACCTTCGCGCCGCGCACGATGAGGGCCCCTCACTCTTGGACTAAGTGGTGGGCTTACAATCTAGCCCGCGAGGCATTTAACTGCGCCGAGGAGACCTATAGTAAAGAGGCGCTAACCATTCATTACGAGGATGGGACAGTGCTCCTTGTCACCGACGAACCTCTCCCGACTCCGTGGATACCCGTCGCACCAGAATCTGTATTGGACGCCGAAATGAAATTCCTTTGCGCATGGAAATTGAAATAACGCGGGACTGATTCCATCGCATATTTGACAGCGCCGCGCCCCTGAGTAACCTGATTACTTCGCTGGTCGCGGAGCTGACACTATGCCGCCGAACAAAGTTATTCCTATGACGGGCGCAGCCATTTACGTATTGCACACCGTGCTAGGTTACGGAGATCTGCACACGATTGAATATCAGCCAACGTGGCCGATTCTCGCGCCGCCCATGTCCTACGGCACGGTAACCCATACGACTTCCGGGCCGGGCTACTACACGCGCTAGTGTCACCCGGATATGGTCGTGGGGGTATGCACAGTGGATTGGACAGCTCTGGCGACTTTCGCACTCGCGTGCACGACGGTGTGGCTTGGATTCAAGACTCGGGCAGCTGCCCGAGCTGCGCAGGCAACCCATTTGCTTGAAGCCAGGCCCTATCTTGCTTTCAAAGAGGTATCGGTGTCTTTTGATGCAAACACGCACATCGGTGGTGTTGGAATCATCTTGAACAACCCCGGGCGGGTACTAGTTTTCTATCGCATGACTCAGTTCGTGGCGGCTATAGGCGGGCAGGGGCCGAACCCTCCGAAGCTCCCTTCGACGACGGTACCGGTGTACCCCGGCGGCACGATAACGTACTACTCAGGTCCGATAGCCGGGATAGCGACGCCGCCACCGACGGCCCAAGGCGTTGCCCGCTTCAAGCTAGAGTACTGGGACGCTTCCGAGGCCGATAAGCACACAGTCGAGGTAGATTTGACCGTTGAACTTATAGCCAAGGCGAATGGACTGTTCGACGGTCATTGGCGATACGCGAGCGATCCGATTATTACGTAGCCGAGAAGTCCGGCGCTCCAACTAGCGCGGTTGCCGCTCAGTTTAGGTGCGTTAGAGTGACACCGGCCGGGAGTAGCTATGAACCGTGACGCCTATGCTGATTTCTCCGACTCACCGGACCTAGCCGCGCAGATCGAGACAACGCTAGAGCGCGCCGAGATCGAGAAAGACTTACCGCCGCTTGGGCGGTTGCTGCGCTTTTGGGAAAAGCAGGGACGGCCGCTCATGCTCTTTCGGATCAAGCAGGGCGATAGCTACGTCGACGTTTATGGTTGCAATAGACAGTATTTTCTTCCTTACATGATGCGCTGGCGCTGTAACGACGACTGACAGCGGGGTAGAATCGGAACATGGAAACGGTAGTCAAGACATTCAGACTGCCTTGCAGTAATACGCTGACAATGCAGGCCCGCACGGAAGCGGAACTGTCAGCGCGAATAGCGGAAGTTAACAGAAAACATGCCGAGGACGGCGGCTGCCATCTTTGCAAGCCAAGCCCCCACGCACCGAGTCAGGATTTCGGGGGCGGCTCCAGTATGGTAGATCTACAGCCCAAGGATAACGGATAGTTATCCGTCCCGCTTTATCCGGCGTATTTCGCAAATGCCTATATTTATAGGCTTTCAGCGTCAATCACGTATCCGGCCGGGGGCGCCAACAATTCAATGGCTTGCACAGAAATCGTTTGAGGTTCGGCCGAATTGTCTAACGGTTGTCTAATGTCCGGCGGATTTTGGGTTTCAACTACGCGCAGAACTGGCTTCTCGCCGAGGGCTCGCGCGGTAACGCGCTCGATGGCGCTGGCCATACCTGATTGCAGGCTGTGCGCGTAGACCTGATCGACGAGCAGGCTTCGTGAATGCCCCATCACCGCCGCTACGTTGAAGGCGGCTTCACCCGCGGTACGTCCGAGCGATGCGAAGGTGTGCCGCAAGGAGTACATATCGAGCTGGCGGACGGCCGCCCGCTTCACCAACTTCGTCCACACATCGCACCTGACGTTGCTGGGGTTCAGGGCGCGCCCTTGGGCGGATGCGAACAACAGTTCATCGCTGTACCGCGTTGACAGCATCTGGTGGGCTCCGAGGGCCTCTACAGGCCACCCTGAGAGGGGGGCGGTACGGTTGCCAACTTTGGTCTTTGGGGGCACGAAGGAATGGCTGCGATGGTCCCAGGAGCGGCAGATCCTGGCGCTTCCGCCTTCGAGATCAATGTCCGATCACCTCAGGGTGTAGGTTTCGCCGGGCCTCATGCCAGTGAGGCATGGGACTCCGACCAGGGCACGTTCCTGGGGACGCGTGGTGGCAAACAGAGCCTGCACTTCTGTCTCGGCGTAGGCGCCGCTCCTCACTCGGCGATCTCCGACCTGCTTTGGGTTGACCCCTTCCAATGGGCGGAACCGCAGCATGATGTTTCGGTCGAGAACTTCCAGTTCGGTCTTCGCGTAGAACAAGACAGCCTTGAGGACATGGATAATCCGATTGAACAGCTCCACGCTGGCGCCAACCTCGAGCTTTTCCGTTAGCCAGCCGCGGACATCCTTCTTCTGAAGGGTTCCGACCTCGTGCGGTCCGAACCTGGGCAGCACATGGAGACGCCAGTGCACCGCTCGGTAGAGGTCGCTGCTTGAAGGCAACCGGAATGCAGGGCCCATCCGACAGCCCTTACAGGGTGACTCGAACTTTCGGCCGCGAACCGAGTCACATTCCGAGCGCTGAGCCCTTGGTATGGCGATGAACAGCACAGGACAAGAAGAACGATGCGCCGAACCGACCGGGCGGTCGTCTTCACGCTGGTACTTGGGCTCCATGGGGCCGTCTGGGTGGCTTTGTGGGTGGCGACGCGCACAACTGGCACTTTGCTTGAGCCAAACGTTGTCACCGCTTTGATTGCGCTCCCGCAGCGGCCGGAGTTCAAGCAACGTCTCCCTGCACCACGGCGCTTGCTTCTCGAGCAGCCGCTTTCCTCAGTGACCCCGATCCCCTTGCCGTCGTTGGCACGACCGAACTATGCGGGCTCATCGAATCAAACTCAGCCCTTAATCAACTGGTCCGAAGAAGCCCGCCGCGCCGCAGCCTCGGCCGGTACGCCGCAGGCCACCCCATCTTCGAGCGCCAAACATCCCGCGCCCAGCGATTTCTGGATCGAACTCGGTCGGACGCAGGGAATCCAATTTCTAGATCGCCAGACGCAATGGTGGCTGAGTGACACTTGCTTCGCTTCGTTGGGTCAAAATGGTCCCACTGAAGAGCTGAAAATGAACTGCCTGGCGAGCAAACCCCTCGCGCGGGGAGACCTGTTTAAAGACCTACCGGAATACAAACACACGGCGTCGCACTAAGCGTGACGCCGGATGTGGATTTCCAACTGAAAGCCCGGCTGCCGCACTATCAGTGCGCGCGGCCAGCGCACAAGTTCTTACGCGCCGACGCGCCCACGACAACATGTCACCTGCCCGCTGCAGCGCGGTTGAGCGGCCGGCCGACGCGCTTTCAAGCGAGCGGACGGCGCAAGATATGGGGGAAGCCAGACGCGCCCACATGGACCGCGACCCAGGCCGCCCGATTCACTACCTATGGTCTGGCAGAAACGCGCACTCTATGTCCTTGCCCGGCCTGAGGGTCATATCCGTGACTTTGCCAGACTGCCCTTCAGCCTGGCTGACCTCTCTTAGAAATGCACCCCACGTTTGGCCACGATAGTGATCAATAGCACCATAGCCTTCCCAGGAAAGAACAGCGTATGTCTTCCCCGCTAGGGCCTCGAAGGTTAGTGCACAACTCACGGAAGAGTTGGCATGCCCCACTGCGATCACGTGATGCCCTGGAAGGAGCTCAATAGATTTGCGCATGGAGACGTCTCTTAGGTCATATGAGTGATCAACATTGGAGATGAATACTTTTCCAATGGTGAAGTCCGGATGAATTACCACCAGAGTAGCTATTTCTCCTGGCGCCTTTTGAGGCCCATCATAACTACGCATTGTTCCGCACGACGCAAGCGCAGCTGCACCAACAACACACACCATACTTCTGTTGATCGTCATGCTTGTCCCCATGGGAAGTTTTATTCCACTGACGTAATCCAAGTCTCCGCATGGGCGCCGCGGGCACCCACGCTTGAGCTTAGCGGTTCATGGTTCACGCGTGCGCTCGATGCGGTCGTTATCCAGCTCGGTGAATTGTCCACCACGTTAGAA
>Ga0209488_10000899_pt1 | contig 25251 bp, 24 predicted proteins | sample Rivendell_Oct201_8_FD_188349 | JGI IMG/M metagenome (GOLD analysis project Ga0209488, IMG submission 188349) | Vadose zone soil microbial communities from the Eel River Critical Zone Observatory, Northern California, USA -... | ecosystem: Environmental > Terrestrial > Soil > Vadose zone >...
CGTCGCAGTACCTCCGCCTGCATTTGCCAGCGCGAGCGCGCCTGCAGGAGCCGGGGCCGCGTCGGTAATGTCGGGCTTGCGGATGAAATCAATGAAGTGCACGCGATTCTCATCGGCCGACGTCATGCGCACATCGCTGACTTCGTTGGAAGTCTCCACGATGATCTTCGGCATGCCGTCGGAATCGTTGAAACGGATCGATTGCACGAGCCGGTCGACGTAGTCGACGCTCTCTCTTGCGGGATCGATCGCCTTCGGACTGAATACCAACACCACCCGGTGCTGGGCGGGATCCTTCTGCAAATCCAAAGTGACGCCCGTGCTGTTGCGCAATGTGAGCCGCGTGACAGTTCCCTGATACTGAGCGTTCATGGCGAGTTCCGAAGGCTTCACGGTCCCTGCGAAAACGCGTGGGGCTCCAGTGCGGCGCCGAAAGTCGGTTCCCATGACTCGAGACAGGCCCTGCGTAAGAAAGTCGGAAGGAACCAGCCACGTCCCGTTGTCGTGAAGTACCGGGCTGCTCAATATGGTGATCTGGTTGTTGATTGAAATTGCCGCGCTGTTTCGAGTCAGGACTGCCTGCGCATTCTTTCCGCGGATTGTAAAAATCTCCTGATTCGTATCGTTCGTATACGGAAGACTGAATTGACGCACGATATCGGCGAGCAGAAGGTATTGAATGCGACTGACGGTTTGAGTCTTGAGCACCACGGTGGAGTCGTCCAGGTAAACGGGAAGATCGGTGTCGGCGGCACGCATGGACCGCGGGCCGATGAACAATGTGGCAACAATTGCTGTCAGAAGCAGCACGACTCCACCGGCTCGAGTCAGAAATCCTTTCATACAGGGAGTCCAGTCTACCGCACTTCGAGCACAAGTCCGCCAAAGCCCGGATGGCGGGTTGCTACCAGGAATAGCGAAGCCCAGGTTGAAGGCTGCGAGGAGTTTGCAACTGCATCGGCACGCGCCAGGCCGCATCATGAGAAGTCACTTCCAATTGAACCAGGTTCTGCGCCAGATTCCACAGATTGAATATATCCAGACTGGCTTTCAGGGTTCCCCGCCCACGTTTGAAGCCTCTCGAAAACCGCAGATCGATCGTCTGATAGTGCTGTGTCCGAATACCTCCACTGGTGCCCGCGTTGCCCGGCCCCCGCTGATTCGCGTCGATGGAAGCGGCGCGCCGCTCTCAGAACGCACCACGCCGGTGACAGTGGAAGTCGCATATTGCGCTATAGCTGAAAGGGAGCAGGCAAGCAGAACAAAAAGGATGCCCGCGAGGCGCTGTACCTTCAAATCGACCTCAGTGGAGAAACGGCATTCACGACAGAATTACCGTAGCAAGAAACGGGAGGTTTCCTGAGTCACTTTTGTTCCTGCCTGAAATCCGGTGGGATATCGAAGAGGAAGTGAGCATAACCAACCTGATCGACAGGGCGATAACGCAAAACCCACTCCATGGGCCCGCCATTTTTCGGGCTGACTCCAACAAGACGGTTTGCGCTGACCAGAACCCTGCCGGAGATCGGGTGATCCGGATCCAGCACGACGTCCGGATTACTTTCCAGAAATTTTCGGACGGTGTGCAGGTCCTGCCCCCAATCCAGATTGCTGTCCGCGAGAATCCTGTAGGACAACTTCCGATCGGTCACCCATTCGTTCATGTACGGAATCATGTTCGGGTAGTAGCTGAAGGTTGAAATGGCCAGCCACAGGACCAGTGCGGCCAGCACCCCTTTCTTTGCGCGCGATGCGACATCGAGCCGTGAGAATGGCGCTGCCGCAATGACGACCTCGATCGCCAGGGATGGAAGAATGTGCCGGATTCCGACCTGCGTCCCGTTGAAAAGCGATAGCCAAAGGAACAAGACCCCGGCGCTCGCCAGTATCAAACCTTCATTGAAAAGTAAATTCTCTCTTCGATGCCGGACGACGTAAAGAATTCCCCAGATAAACAGAATCTGAAGTGGGATCGGTTCCTTGAAGAACCACGCGACCAGATAATAGCTTTTGAAGTTATGAAATCCAGGCTCTCCAACTCTCCGCAGTTCGCCGAGAAGATAGACATCTCCCCCGGTTTCCCCGGTCTGCTCGGTGTGCAGCATCTTGTCGAACCCCTGCAACACCGGATAGGGAAATGGAACCGGAATGTTTTCAAGCCATGCGGCGTGTCGGATCGGTTTGAGGGAAGCACTTTCGAATGAATACGAACCCCATGGGGTGAGTGTCCGGTCAAACGTATAGGCGACATTCAGCACTGCGATTGTCAGCCCGATGACCAGCGCCGAGTAAATCAACAGATCCTTCGCGCGGAGCCGTACAGCGCCGGGGCGAACCATGGCGAGGATCACGAAGATGCCTGTGATCAGATAGAGATAAATCGCCATCGGCTTCGCCAGCTGAGCCAGCGCTAATGCCAGCGCACTGATAAAGGCGTTGCGGCTGGTCGGATTGAGAAGATACCGGCGCAGGAAATAGCACGACATCAGGACGCTGGCTGCGAAGTATCCATCCGTGGTGGCAATCGTCCCATGGGCGATGAGGTTCGGCGACAGCGCCGCCAGGATTGCCGCGACCCATGCGGCGCGCGCACCGTACCATTCAGAGGCAAACCGGTAGATGAGAATGATCACGGCCAGCGCGGCAAGGATGCTGGGGAAGCGGACCAGGCTCCAGAGGGCTCTTCGAATCCTTGGGAAGGCTTCAACCTTTTCGGCGACCACTCGGGGGAGTGCGTTCAGTGCCGTGATGGGAGTCTTGCTGTCCAGGTAGAGATAGGAACGGTCCGGTTCTCCCTGGAGGATTTTGACACCATAGCCGATGTGGTCGCCCTCATCCATGGTCTGCGACATCATCTTCGCGACAATTCCATCGAGAGCAGCCGCCATCAGGAGTACAAGCACCAGCCGGCGAACAGGAGTGGTGAATGGCATCAATTGTCCGCCGACATCAGGCGGGAGCGACAGCAGTGCGGATCGATAGCGGCTTCCATTTGCACCATCAAAGGATAAGCGGTTCGTCTCCCCGCTGCAAACCCGCCGGATGAAATGAGGGAACGAGGGGTCAGGGAACGAGGGGTCTGACCCTAATTTCAGGGTTTCGGGCGCACGATTCCGAAATACTTCATTCGCGATTGCAGCGACGTTCGTTTAATTCCGAGCCGGACCGCGGCGCCGGAAGGTCCGCCGATCACCCAGCCCATTTCGCGGAGCGCTTTGAGGATGATCTGACGTTCCGATTCTTCAATGGGCGGCCGGACTCCTGGGCTGTCGCCAGGGATCGGGCGCAATTCGGCCAGAGGAGCTTCCAGAACCGTTCCGGTACTGAGAATGACGGCGCGCTCGATGAAGTTTTCGAGTTCCCGCACGTTTCCCGGCCAGTTCCATTCGCCCAGAACCCGCATGGTTTTGGCGGGAATCGATTCAACGGGACGATTCATTCGCCGGGCATACTGCTGCACAAAATAGCGGACCAGTTTCGGGATGTCCTCACGCCGCTCACGAAGCGCCGGCATGCGCACGGGAAACACATTCAACCTGTAAAACAGATCGCTTCGAAATGTGCGGGCATTTACCATTTCCGCCAGGTCTCGGTTGGTTGCGGCGATGAGCCTCACATCCGCGTGAATGGTGCGCGAGCTGCCGACCCGCTCAAACTCGCGTTCCTGTAGAACGCGAAGCAGTTTCGGTTGCACCTCGAGAGGAATGTCTCCGACCTCATCGAGAAATAACGTGCCTCCATCGGCAACTTCAAATCGTCCGATGCGCTGGGCAGTGGCGCTCGTAAAGGAGCCCTTCTCGTGACCGAACAACTCGCTTTCCAGCAGGCCGGTGGGAATTGCCGAACAGTTGATCTTCACAAACGTATGATTGCGGCGATCGCTGAGTTCGTGGATGGAGCGGGCGATGAGTTCCTTGCCCGTGCCTGTCTCCCCCAGAAGCAGCACGTTGGAATCGGTGGGCGCCACTTTCCGAATCTGATCGAAAACCTGCTTCAGTGCGATGCTTTCACCGACGATCTCCTCGAATTGGAGCTCACCCCGGATTTCATCTTCCAGGTAGTGCTTTTCCCGCGAAAGCCTGTTCTTGAGTTCTTCAATTTCTTCGTAAGCCAGGGCGTTGTCGATGGCGATTGCGACCTGCGCCGCAACAAGTTCGATGAAATGAACGTCGGGTGCAAGATAGTTGTCCGATTTGAGGCTGCCAAAAGAGATTATGCCCAGGCGCTGCCGTGAAGTGCTCAGCGGAGCCATGCACAGGGAATGCAGGCCGTGATCCCGATAGAGCGCCATCGAGGACGGGAATCGCGTATCGGAATCCGTTTCCCGAATGATGACGGGCATCTGTGTTTCGGAAACCAGCTTTGCAGGAGTATCGTTTGCATCAAACTCCTGGCCAAGCGGAATGTGCACCGGAAAGTTCGCATCGAAGAGCTGCAGCCGGATGACATCGCGTTTCCGGTCATACATCGAAACATAAACGACATTGAAATCCACGACTCTGCGAAGCAGCCGTGCGAGTTGACTAAACAATTTGGAAAGGTTTTTTTCGGCGATGATCGTATCCGTCAGGAGAAGCAATGCCGACAATCGCTCCGACGTGGGCAAAACCCGCCCTGTACGATTGGATGGCATGACCCGCGAGAATACCACTGCCGGTATTGGCCACCTAGTTTTCCGGCCCGCCGTGACTTGGATTCGGCACGTGACGCGGCGGCGGCGCCAAATCTGAAAATTGAATCCGGCAATTGCGGCGCAGCTGTCGAGTGCAACCGATGTGTTGCCAGTCACTTCAATACCCTTGTGCTGCGAACCTGCATTTTGGCCGTTGGATTGCGATATGCGCTTCATCATAAAGGAGGCGTGTGAATGAATTCGAATCCAGGTGCGTCGGTGCTGACCGACTGCGAGTTTCTCGTCCGGGCAATTCAGGGAATCGTTTGGGAGGCCGATCCCAAGACCATGAAATTCACTTTTGTGAGTGAGCAGGCATCGCGCATTCTCGGCTATCCATTAGAGGAATGGCTGTCCGAAAATTTCTGCGTGGATCACCTCCACCCGGATGATCGCGAAGGAGCCATGGATGCGTGCATTCGTGCAACTCTTCAGGGGCAGGACCACGAATTCGAATTTCGGATGATTCACGCCAATGGCAGTGAGGTCTGGTTTCGCAATACCGTATTCGTGGACATGCTTGAAGGCGAGCCGGTCCGTCTGCGCGGAGTGCTGATCGACATTTCCGAAGAGAAGCACCTGGAAACGGCGATCCATGATTCGGAACAGCTGCTCCGCCTGATTGTCTCAAGCGCCAAGGACGCGATCTTCCGGCGTCGAATTCATCCGGCCGTGCACTTCGAGTACATCAGTCCCGCGATCGAGGACATTACCGGATACTCGGCGGAGGAGTTTTACGCCGATCCGGAACTGGGATCGAAGATCATCCATCCCGAGGACCGAGCACTCGAGTCCACACCGGCATTTCTTGCGCCCAAAGGAGACGCGGCGACGCTTCGCATTGTGCGAAAGAACGGAACCGTCGCGTGGGTCGAGATGCGCAGCGTCACGATCTTCGACGATTCCGGCCGTGCGGTAGCCATCGAAGGAATTGCACGCGACATTACCGCGCGGAGGGAATCAGAATCGCCTCCGAAGCCGTCGCAGGAGTTGGCAGCGGTCGGACGCTTGGTGAGCGGCGTGACTCACGACTTTAATAATCTGCTGACCATCGTCCTTGGCTACGCGGGTCTCGCGCTCGATTCCGTGAAGCCGGGAGATTCTGTCCGCCACGACCTGGAGGAAATACTGAAAGCGGCACAGGGAGCGTGTCTGCTCACACGTCAGCTGCTGGCCTCGAGCCGGCGTCAGATCCTGGTGCCGACGGCCGTCGATCTGAACAAAGCCATCCGGGAATTGAAAGGTATGTTGCACCGTCTGGTTGGCGAGCGCATCGATCTGAACGTTTTTCTGGAACCGGAACTGGGAGCGGTACGCGCAGATCCCGGCCAGATCAGCCAGGTGATTCTTAACCTCGTGGCGAACGCCCGCGATGCCATGACCGACGGAGGGAAGCTGACCATTCAGACTTCGTCATGGGGCTCGCAGTTTCCTCTGGTATTGAACCAAATGACGCTCCCCGCGGGAAAATATTCGGTGACCTCGATATCGGATACCGGAAGCGGAATCGATGCGGCCGATCAGACCCGGATCTTTGAGCCATTCTTCACGACGAAACCAAACGGCACCGGCCTTGGCCTATCGACAGTGTTTGGCATCCTTCAACAGAATAAGGGAGGCATCGGATTCGAAAGTGAGTTGGGAAAGGGAACCAGGTTCCATGTTTATCTTCCCATGACCGATGAACCCGCGGCGGTCCACGACAACAAGCTCGCTCCCACCGATGGCCACGCCGACGAGACCATCCTGATCGTGGACGATGATGACACTGTCCGAAAAGTCATTTCCGAGGTTCTCCAGTCGGCAGGATATCCGGTGGTGGCGGCAAAAGCGGGTCGAGAGGCTCTGCGAATGATGCCTCCCGGTTCTGCTCCCAGGCTCGCCATCATCGACATGGTCTTGACCGATACCGACGGCCGAGACATCGGAGAACAGCTGACGCGGCGCCATCCAGGAACAATTGTTGTTTTTATGAGTGGCTACATCGAGAAGGACCTTCTCGGTATCGACAACCTTGACGCGCTGAATTTCATTCAGAAGCCGTTCACCTCCACGAAGCTGCTCGAAACTGTCCGCCATTTGTTGGACGCTCAACAGGAATAGCGCTGCGCATCCCTCTCCCCAGGGAGAGGGTGCCGCCCATCAGCAGATGGGCGGCGGGTGAGGGAATCCGTATTCGGATAATCCCCATCCGGATTCCCTCATCCGGGCCCGCCATTTCTTGATGTCCCACCTTCTCCCTTAGGGAGAAGGATTCACTCAACACCACCAACGAAATCCTGATTACTTCTTAACGCCTTCTTAGTGCCTTCGGTACTAGGCTGTTCTTCGGAGTTTGTTTATGCAGAAGAACAGGCATAGCTGGCTGGAAGCAGAGGCGTCGTCTACCCCCGCTGCACTACAGATCGTCGTTCCAGTCCGTGATCCGGAACTGACGCAAGCGGCGCTCCGTCACGCCGGAACGCTCGGGCACGATCTGAACGTGTGTCTACGTTTGATCGACGTACACGTTGTTCCATATGCGCTTCCCTTGAATAAACCCACCGTCAGCTGCCGGATGCTGGAAATGAAACTGAGGGCACTTGCAGAGGAAATCGAGGAGCCGGTTTGTCCGGAATTGATTTACGCCAGGGATTGGGAGGAAGGATTTCGCCGCGTGCTGAAACCGCGGTCCATAGTGATATTCGGTATCCGCAGGACCTGGTGGCCTACCCGGGACAAGCGCATGTCCGAAAGGCTGCGAAGACACGGTCATCAGGTGATTTGGGTCGAATGTAACTGATGCTATCGGCCGATCTCGCCCAGCGGGTCAGATGTCCATAAAGCCGGTTCGGACGTGGTAGCTCTCGGTCACCGGCATGATACAAATTGACCCGTCGCCCGACTCGCCCGTACGCGTCGTTTCAACGACGATTCGAATGATGTCCTCCACCCAGGTCTCATCGGTAACGATATCGACCAGGACTCGCGGTAAAAGCGCTTCATATTCCACGCCGCGATACACCGCATGCCACGGGCCGCCGGAATCAATCGCACGTATTTCCCGTGCCGTCATGCCGGAAGTCACGGGCTGAAGTGCCACGATCAAATCTTCAAGTTTTCCTGGGCGCACAATGCATTGAATGAGTTTCATAAGTTCCTATATCCGGTTATGGATTATCTCCCAGGATTCAGGGTTGGAGTGTTTGAAAGCGGCAGGGAGTGTACGATATGCCAATGTCCGAAGGGCGGCCCAGTCCCGACCGTTTGCTGAAACAGATCGAACAGGAGGAGCAGCGCCAGCGCCGCGGGCGACTCAAGGTATTTCTTGGCTACGCTTCAGGGGTCGGCAAATCCGCCAGCATGTTTGAAGAAGGCCGCCGGCGCCGCGAGCGGGGTGAAGACGTCGTTGTTGGCGCGGTGCAGCCGAAGTCCTCATCGGAGATTCAGCAGCTTCTGCTTCATCACGAAATCATTCCTTCGTTGAGCATTGATGGAAGGGTTGTCGTGGATCTCCAGTCCGTTTTGCGCCGCCATCCTCAAGTGGTATTGATCGACGGACTCGCCTATGACAATCCTCCGGGAAGCCCGCATGCCTCACGATGGCAGGATGTCGCAGAGCTGCTGGATGCCGGGATCTCCGTGGTGACATCCGTGAATCTGCAATACGTCGCGGAGTTGCAGGACGAAATCGTCGCGATCACCGGCAAGCGTCCTTCCGATACGGTTCCGCGGAGTTTTCTGGAGCAGGCGGATGAGATCGTCATCGCGGACGTGCCCGCCGAAGAAAGCCTGGAGCGGACCGGAGGTGGTGTGGATCCGGAATTCAAGCTGTCCCGCCTTCGCGAAATGACCATGCTGCTCGCTGCCGAAGTCGTCGAACGGCAGCTTCAGTCGTACCTGCACGCTCATGGAATTGAAGAGGTGTGGGGAACTCAGGAACGCATACTTGTCTGCATCACCCCCCGTTCCAATGCCAGGCGGGTTCTGGAAAGCGGCCGCCGCAACGCCAATCGATTTCACGGCGAGTTGTTCGCAGCATACGTGCTTCAGCCAAGGCTCTCCGCCGACGATCAGGCGGCACTGGAAAAAAATCTGGCCATTGCTCGCAAAGTCGATGCGCAGCTGGAAATGCTGGAGGGGCCGGATACCGTCGAAGCGCTGATTCGATTCGCCAGGGAGCGCGGCGTCACCCAGATTTTCATCGGCCACAGCATGAGACGCGGATGGTGGAATCAGCTGCGCGGGAGTCCGGTGGAACGACTGATCGATCAGGCACAGGGTATCGACATTCGCGTGTTTCCGCAGGGTGCGTCGCGGTGAGCGAATCGCGGGACTCGCATCACGGCCGGCTGAAGGTTTATCTGAGTTACGCGGCTGGAGCAGGGAAGACCTATCGCATGCTCGAAGAGGCCCAGCACCTTCGACAGCAGGGTATGGACGTGGTTGTTGGCTATTTCGAACCACACCTGCGAAAAGACACCATCGCAAAAACCGAAGGCCTCGAGATGGTGCCGCGGCGAAAGGTGGAGTATCGCGGAACGTCGTTTGAAGAAATGGATACCGAAGCCATTCTTCTGCGATCTCCCGTCGTCTGTCTGGTCGATGAATTTGCCCACACCAACGTTCCGGGATCGGCACGGAACAAACGCTGGGAAGACGTCCTCGCACTGCTCGATGCCGGCATCGAGGTATGGACCACGATGAATCTTCAGCATCTGGAAAGCCTGAACGATCAGGTGTTGCAGATCTCCGGCATCCGCGTTCGCGAAACCGTTCCGGACTGGGTGATCAAGCAGGCCGGCGAAGTGGTGATGGTGGATGTGACGCCGGAGGCCTTGATCAACCGATTGAAGCGCGGCGCCGTCTACGAACCGGGGAAGGCGGACCAGGCGCTGGCAAACTTTTTCAAGGAGCAGACGCTGGTGGCGTTGCGGGAAATGGCGTTGCGTCAGGCCGCTCATGAAGTCGAGACGCGCCATCCGGAAGCTCCGTCGGTCGCCGTGCGATCCGGAGATCGCATTCTGATTCATGTGACGTCCGATCCGGCGACAGCAATGCTGATCCGTCGAGGACATCGCGTTTCGGATTATCTGCAGGCCGAGTGTTTTGCCGTTTACGTTTGCCCGTCGGCGGATTTCGGCGGGCTTTCCGCAGGAGAACGCGAAGCCGTGGAGCGGCACCTGAATTTTGCGCGCAATCTTCGAATTGAGACTCGGATTCTAAATGATGACCACGTCGCGGAACGGCTTGTCGATTTTGCTCACGATCAGCGTGTCACGCAGATATTTCTCGCGAATCCGCGTGCGACGCCGCTCACGTCGAAGTACGGGCGGGGATTGGTGTCGCGCGTGTTGCAGCTCGCTCACGACATGCAGATCATTGTCGTTGCGGAGCGGCGAACGCCCGCGTCGCCGATGAGCGCTTCGGATTCCTGAACACTGTTATTTCCATCATTCCTCATCCGAGTCGTTTGTTGGATGTTCGATTCCATAGGCCCGCTCGCTTCCTTCCTGTACGACAAGAAACGTCAGGACTGTTCCCGGCAGGCCCAGGATAAAACCCACAATGCGGCAGCCAGCGTCCTCTTCAGGTATATGTGCATGCTCTTTCGTCCTTTCATGACGGGATGATTTCACGGATTTGTGCGGCGTGACGTGCTTCATGCGCGCCGATAAATGCGATCCATTGGTAGATCGACATCGGTCCAAGCGCGGGATGCGGATGAGAAACTGCATCCAGCGCGAGACCGTCGCCGGAAGCGACCATCTTGTGCAGCGATTCCGTCGCACTCTCCAGCGCCTCCCACGCGGACTCTGCGTCGAGACCGGTTGGCCATGCGGTTTCTGGAGCGTTGACACGCGTTGTCCGGTCGGAAGTGCGGGCAACATCCAGAGTCGGCAGAACCGCATCGGTGCGAGTTTCCGCGGCGAGGCCCGCGGCACGTGCCGATGAAATCAGCCTGGACAACAGAATTGAGATTCGTCTCTCGACAATCGCCAGATGTTCGATGACGTTGGAAGCCGACCAGCTTTCCGGAGATGGTGCGCGGTCGCGCATCTCCGGCGGAATGGAATCGAACGCAGATTTCAGAACGGCACGCTGATCGTTGAGATACGCGAGCAATTCAGTGGTTCTGGGATGCATTGGCGGATCTTGCTATCGAAAAGTTCAACCACTGTTGCGCGTAGCGCCACCGAACAGCTATTCGGTGGCGCTACGCGCAATACCAGGCAGTCTTAAGACTCCCGGGATTGTCAGCCCTTCTTTGCGGCGAGTTCGACGCTTTTTTCCAGAGTGAACGTGACCTTGGTTTCCGGGGCCAGCTCCACTTCCTTGCCCTTGGTCGCCAGTACGGTTCCGGCGCCGGCACCACCACCGATCGCGGCGCCTTCAGCCGCGCCTTTCTTTCCACCGGCTATGGCTCCGATCGCCGCACCAATTCCAGCAGCGCCCCCGATGATTCCGGTGTCTTTCTTCTTTGTGGCCTCGGCTTCCTTCACCCAGTCTTTCGTGGAGACCGATACCGTCTTGCCGCTCTGCACGATGTCGGTCAGGGCCAGGCTCATGCTGGCAAGTCCCTTTACACGGGCGGATCCCTTCGCATCCACAACGCGGCCGTGGACGGTGGCGCCTTTTTCCAGAACTGTCGTTCCGCCGACGACAAGCGCGGCGGCCAGACTTCCAGCAAACGTATCGCCGGACTTGTTCTTTGCGGAACTGAGACCATCGGTCAGCACAATCTCAATCTCCGTTCCTGCGGGTACCGTCACCATCTTCGGAGCTGCCGGAGCAGCGGGCTTCGGGGCGGAAGCAGCCGGCGCGATACTGTTGCCTCCTGCAGGGGCATCGGCCTTCGCATCGGCGGCGGGCTGGTCGGTGGTTGACGAGCATGCCGCGAGACTGAGAGCGAATACGGTCAACAGGATGCCCAGTTTCAGTAACTTCATGGTGTACTCCTTTATGCTTTTTCTTTAGGGTGCGGGCTGTGTTGGTTTCGGTTTTGGCTGCGGCATGGCATGGATGCGCTGCTTGGCAGCCTGAAATTCCGCGGAGTCCTGCCGCGTTGCACGAACGGTCCCCAGTTTGGCGATCTCACCCTTGACTGCCGTGATTCGATTCCCGGGATTTGGATGATCGGAAAAGAACTGCGATGACCGGGACGAACCGTCGTCGAGTTTCTGAAAGAATTGTGGCATGGCAATGGGATCATAACCCGAGTCGTAAAGAATCTGAGTGCCCATCAGGTCCGCTTGAGACTCGGCATCCCGGGAAAATCTCATCATCCCGACATTAAGACCGAGCGTCGCGCCTGCCTGGAAGATCGTTGAAGCCGCCGATTTCCCTTTGGGCATGATTGCGATGATTGCGGCAGCCCCGCTACTCTTGGTCATTTGGGTTGTCCCGTGTCGTAAGGCGACATGAGAAATCTCGTGTCCCATGACTCCCGCCAGTTGCGCTTCGTTGTCGGCACTCTCGAATATTCCCCGATTGACATAAACAAATCCACCGGGGAGTGCGAATGCGTTGATTTCCGTGTCGTTCACCACTCGGAATTGATACGGATACTTCTCGCCGGGGGCTTTCGATGCCAGGCGGTTTCCCAGAGTCGTGATGTAAGACTGAACCGAACTGTCCGTGACGAGCGTCAACTGCTTATCGACCTCGGTCGATGCCTCTTTACCCACTTCTACATCCTTCGAAGCGGAAAACAGATTGAATCCGGGCTTGAGTTTGGTGCGTTGAGCCAGCAGTGGCAGTACGATCGTGAATATTAATAGCACCAGAAGTCTCCGATTCATCGTTCCAGCCCCCTTTGCGCGAAGGAAATAATAAAGGATTCCGGTGGATTTTGCCCGGCTATTGCCCTCCTGAGTCAGGAGGGCAGCGGGATCGCGTAGCGATCCCGCGAGGGGTGGTTCCCATCACGAGATGTTTCGGTTGTGGAATCGCCCCAGCTCGCTGCGCGCGATACTTTTACTTCGCTGCGCTCGGATCGCCGGTTGGAGGAGGCGCGTGGTCGGTTTTCGCGGGCGAGCCAAGCAATTCGGTGAAGATCGGCTTCAGCGCGTCGGCCCACACCTGATATCCCGGGATTGCCGGATGCAGCTTGTCATCATTCATCATGCCGTCGAACAATTTTCCATCTTTGTCCGCCAGCTTCGCGTTGACATCCAGATATCGAACTTTCTTCCCATCCGCAAATTTCGCGAGGTTGCTGTTGATCTTGTTAATGGTCGGTACCACCGCAATATTATCGTTGCGCGGAAATATGGCGGTCAGGACGATCGTCGCGTTCGGCGCCTTCGTGCGCATGATATCCAGCGTTGCTTTGAGACCTCGAGTGATGTCGGCGACTTTGGTGTCATCGCCTGCGGCCGGCATCGTCCGGCCCACATTGTTGGTGCCTGCGAGCAGCACAATGACCTTTGGTTGAACGCCGTCCAGTTCGCCGTTATTCAGCCGCCAGAGAATATTCTGAATCGTGTCCGCGCCCCAGCCGAAGTCTGCCGCATTCCAGCCAAAGAAGTTTTCCTTCCAGTTGGCGAGAAATACGGGATAGTCCGTCGCGCCCCAGCGGCGCGTAATCGAATCGCCTTCGAAGTAAATGTCGATGCCGCCCTTCTTTGCCTTTTCCAGCAGTTGAGCGTGAGCGGTAAGCGAATTCGCGTCGGTTCGAGAAACGGGTTGATCGGCAGGCGCCGCAGGGGCCGGCGCTTGTGCAAGCAACCCACCGGCCCCAATCAGCAGCAGGACAAGAAACGCGGCACGTTTCATTTTACGGCCGGCGTATGTTTCAGGAACTTGTCGGCCCAGGGGATGAAGTATTTCCAATTGGGCCCGTCGGTATGACCGCCGTCATGTTGCCGCCATGCGAGTTGTCCGTCGAGCATGCTGACGTTCACCGCCGGCATTCTCTCGGTCTTGTAGTTGTCGGAGGTCCCGAGGTCCTTTGCACCCAGAAGACGGAACACCGGACCAGCCGCCACCGCAGCCATGTAGCTGCCCTGGTGGTCCAGCCACTTGGCATCGCCCTTTTCCGGAACGCCATAGCTGATGAAAGTCAGCCGCGGCGCGCACATCGCGATCAACTCATGCGCGTCGACGGGGATATCGCCCTTGGTCTTGCTCCCGAACACGGCTTCGGATGCGCCGTACTTCAGGAAGTTGCCGGCCATCCAGTGGTATTCACCGGTGCCGGTGAGGTTCTCCACCTGTTCGCCCCAATTGCGGCGGTGCAGTTTGGCTCCACCTTCACCGGATGAGCCAACGAGAACCAATGCAAAACGCGTGTCGTAGGCCATCGTCACGAGAGCGGCTTTGCCATAGCGCGACACGCCTTCGATGCCGACGTGTTTGGCGTCGACGGATTTATCGGTTTCGAGATAATCCAGACAACGCGCGGCTCCCCAGCCCCAGGCGCGGAGCGAGCCCCAATCGTCGGGCTTGCGAGGCTGACCTTTGTTGACCAAACCGATGATGCCTTTAGTCAGGCCATCGCCACTATCGGCCTGAATGCTTCCGGGATTGATCGATGCATATCCCCAGCCATCGGCCAGCAATTGCTGAGTGGTTGGCGGATCTGCGGGCGGGGCGTTTGCAGCCGGAGCTGCGCCGGCTCGCGCGCCGCCACGTCCCGCGGGAGCCTGAGCGCCTTCTACCTGAGGCAGCCCACCGTCACCGAACATCATCATCACGGGAACGGGTCCCGTGGCGTTGGCCGGTGTCACCAGCGTCATCTGGATATCGACGTTAATTCCGGGATAGCCGGAATTGTCGGCATGTCCCACAAGCTGTTTTCCGATTGCCGCATACGGGCCAACCGTGCCGGTGACGGTGTTGGCAACGGTCCACGTGATCTTCGGAACGTTCTTTGGAACGCGTCCGAGAACTTCGCGGTCGAAATCTTCGACGATCTCCGGGCGGCGCTGATTCCACCACGTGTCCGCGGTGGTGACCTTCTTGCCATTTTTCAGTGTGAGGACTTCCGGAAGATCCGGATAAGGATTTGCCGTCGCTTCATCGTAATTGGCGTGATTCGGCGCAGTTTCGGTGCCGCTGGGGCCGGGCCGCAGCGCCTTGATGCCCAGCTGGTCCATCATGTTCTGATGGTCTTCGACGCGGGTCCACTTGCTGGTATCGACAGTGCCAGTGGTCTGTTGTGCGGGCATGCTAGCGGCAACAAGACATGCCACGCTACCCGCCAGAACCAACGCCAAAAGGCCGTTGAACCGACGATTTGATGATTTCACAAATCCTCCTGAATCCGGTTTCGCCCGGCATTATACCGAAGGCGGCTGCCGCTACTTCATCAATGATTTCACCCAGTCGATACCACCGCTCCACCGGTTGGAATCTGGACGGCGCTGGATCAGATTCCCGGACCGAAGGAAGCGATTCCCATGATCGAGTCCGACCACAACAACATTACGCCGCAAAAGCAGGGCGCCTGGGATTCACGATGGAGGGAAGTGCTGGGGATTATCCTCAAGGGCGGCGCGTTCAAGCCTAACGAGGAGTGGACGCGAAAGTTAGTTACCGAAGTTACACCAGCAAGGTTTCCAGCCCTCGCGTGCATCGGCTCACTTCAAGTCCGCTTCCGACGGGGAGCAAAGTCGACTGGATATCTCGCTTGATGCGCACGTGCCTCCGGTATTCCATAGCGTGCTTCTGCGTGTTTTCCGGATAGAGCATGTTGTCGGCAACCACGAGCGCGCCGGGGCTGAGCTTCGGATAGAAGAGATCGAAGCAGGGAATGTAGAGGTCCTTCCAAAGATCGAGCAGAACAAAGTCGACCGTTCCCTGCAGGTTCGCGAGTGATTCCCGCGCATCACCCAAGCGGAATTCCACGAATGGAGCCAGGCCGGCTCGCTGAATTTGCACTCGCGCAAAGTCCTGCTTTTCGGCGATTGCATCCAGAGTGATCACTCTTGCGCCGGTAGTTCGAGCCGCTGCGGCAAGCCACGTGGTGGAGTAGCCGTACGAAGTGCCGATTTCCAGTATCGTTTTGGCCTTGGCCTGAGTTGCCAGGAGATTCAATAACTGACCGGTCGCCGGACCGACGGAAAGCAGGAACTGATCCCGGTTCTGCAACCACTCCGCGTCGGTGAAAGTGCGTGTTCGTTTGTTCTCCTCTTCCGACCGTTTCTCGTAATCGCGAAGAACTTCTGCCACTGTCTGATCCATGGGGTCTCCTTGTGCGTTCAAATGATAGCGAAATTCCCGTTCGCATCTGCGGAAATCCACGCTATAAATACGCGATGAGCCAATGTTCCCATCAAAATCAAATCAAGGATGTCTCGCCGCGAACCGATGGCTGTGAAGAATGCCTGAAAATGGGTGACGACTGGGTTCACCTTCGCTTGTGCATGTCGTGCGGGCATGTCGGTTGCTGCGATTCCTCAAAGAACAAGCATGCGACCAAGCATTCTCACGCCATGAAGCATCCGATCGTGAAATCCTTCGAGCCCGGCGAAGACTGGGGGTGGTGCTATGTCGACGAAGTTGAGCTTGAGTTCCGTTGATTGGCCCGCGCTGACGTTCGCAGATTGGGAGAAGACATGCGACACCGTGCACATGTGGACTCAGATCGTCGGCAAGACACGCATGGCCTTTGAGCCGCGTCAGAATCACTGGTGGAATGTCGTGCTGTATGTCACTCCGGTGGGGCTGACGACGTCTCCGATTCCATGCCGCGGCCGGACCTTTGTCGTCGACTTTGACTTCGTATCGCACCGTCTGGTGATGCAAGCCAATGACGGCCGGGAACACGTCATCCGCCTCTATGCCCGTTCGGTGGCGGATTTTTACAAGGAATATATATCGTCGCTGCGGACGTTCGGGATTGAGCTGAAGATCGATCTCAAGCCGGCGGAGTTTGACGACACGACTCCGCATGATGTCGACGAGCACCATGCTTCCTACGATCGACGACAGGTAGAGGCCTTTCGTTGCATTCTCGTGAACTCCGATCGCATCCTGAAAAAGTTCCGGGCCCGTTTCATCGGGAAATGCAGCCCGGTGCATTTTTTCTGGGGATCGTTCGATCTTGCCGTGACGCGATTCTCGGGGCGCCGCGCCCCGGAAAATCCGAATGCGGATTCCATGACCAAGGAAGCCTATTCGCACGAGGTGAGCAGTTGCGGATTCTGGCCTGGAGATCGCCGGTTTCCTCAAGCCGCGTTTTATTCGTATGCGGCGCCCGCTCCGGAAGGATTCGCTGCCGAACCCGTTCGACCGGATGCCGGACATTGGGATACGCAGCTGGGCGAATTCATTCTGAAATACGACGATGTGCGCGCCGCAGCGTCGCCGGAATCCTCCATTCTCGATTTTTGCCAAAGCACGTATGAAGCGGCGGCAAAACTGGCGCACTGGGATCGCGCCTCGCTCGAGCGCTGAGTTACGGTCCGAAGCCCGGGCTTTATTACCAAAGAAGTGTCTGGCGTCTCATCGGCGCCGATGAAAGCGGAGCCGACGTCTTTATGGGTTAGCGGGATCGAAATCGCGGCACACGGTGCCCAATACTTCCTACCTTTCAGTGGAATTCCCATCAGATAAGTGATTATCCTTCCGTGTTTCGGAATTTCCAGATGACTCTCGCAACGGGAACGCGGATCGGACCATTTGAAATTGTTGGTGTGCTCGGTGTCGGCGGCATGGGCGAGGTTTACCGTGCCCGCGATACACGCCTGGGCCGTGAGGCGGCGTTGAAGCTGCTCCCGGACTCGCTTGCGTCCAATCCCGATCGAATCGCGCGCTTCACCCGCGAAGCACAAGTCCTCGCATCGCTCAGCCACCCCAATATCGGCGGCATTTATGGACTCGAAGAAATGCGCATGGACAACCGGAGTCTACGAGCGCTGGTCCTCGAGTTGGTTGAAGGGGAAACTCTCGCCGATCGGATCGCGCGCGGTCCGATCCCTGTGGATGACGCGATGCCGATCATTCGACAAATCGCGGAGGCCCTGCAGGCGGCGCACGATCAGACCGTGGTGCACCGCGATTTGAAGCCGGCCAACATCAAGATCACGCCGGACGGCGTGGTAAAGGTTCTCGATTTCGGGCTTGCCAAGCTCAGTGTTCCGTCTGAGTCCGGCGGTGGTCCCCCATCCTCAAGTGAAGCTGTCACGCTCGCGCAGACCGCAATGGATGACAGCCCAACTCTGACAACGCCCGCGACAACTGTGGGCACCATCCTCGGCACGGCGTCTTACATGGCGCCGGAGCAGGCGAAAGGCAGAAGCGTCGACAAGCGGAGCGATGTGTGGGCGCTCGGCTGTGTGGCATATGAAATGTTGACCGGCGTTCGACCGTTTCAAGGCGACGGCGTCGCCGATACGCTGGCCGCGGTGCTGCGCAGTGAACCAGACTGGACGAGATTGCCGAACGATCTGCCCTCTCCGGTTGCAAACGTACTGCGGCGCTCGCTGGAAAAGGATCGTCGGACGCGCGTCGGCGATGTGGCGGCCATTCTGTTTGCCATCGAGCAATCGCGGTCGCTGGCACACGCCCCCACAACGGCACGCCGCTGGAAGTCTCTGCTAGCGACGATCGTCGTCTCCGGCGCGATCGCGGCCGCAGTGACCGGCCTTGCCGTGTGGAAACTGGTTCGCCCAGAGTCGACCACCGTAACGAAGCTGGCGATTGCGCCCGACGAGGCCGATGCATTTCGAACAACCAGCGCCGCCGGTGAGCTCGCGATTTCACGCGACGGCAAACGTGTCGTGTACTTCGGCGGTGAGGGCCGCCTTATCGTACGATCACTCGATTCACTGGAATCCACGGTTATCGATGGACTGGAGGGGCCGTTGTCCCCGATCTTTTCCGCCGACGGTCGATCCATTGCCTACATCCGTCGTAACGCCGACGTCCGTATCGTTCCCACGGCAGGAGGGCCAAGCGTACAACGGGTCGCCCTGAACTCCTCGCAGGCGGGCGGCGTCGCGTGGAATGATGATGGAAGGATCGTGTATGCGACCACGGACCGGGTTACGGGTCTACTCGATCTACCTCCCGATGCGAAATCGCCCACAGTCCTCACGACGCCGAATCGCGAGCTTGGAGAAGCGGACCATCTCTGGCCCAGATTCCTCCCGGGAGGCCATGCGGTTCTTTTCACGATCATCCCTCTCAATGGTCAGCCCGGAACAGGACAGATTGCGGTTTATGATTTCGCCACCCGCAAGTCGACGATCGTCGTACCGTCCGGTACCGATGCGCACTACGTTCCGACAGGGCACCTCGTTTATGCGGCGGGGGGATCGTTGCGGGCAATTCGCTTCGATCTCGGGACATTGAAAACCGTTGGCGAATCCAAAGTGGTCGTACCGTCCGTCCTGACCAAGGGCCTTGGAGCGGCAGACTTTGACGTTTCGGATAACGGCACCCTCATCTATGCGCCGGGAGGTATCACGGATTCGGCCAAGCGGGAACTGGTCTGGGTGGGGCGGGATGGAACTGCTGAATCGTTGGGAGCGCCGCTGCGCAGTTATCAGTACCCGCGTCTGTCCCCGGACGGGAAGCGTGTGGTGCTCGACGTTCGCGATCAAGACAACGATCTGTGGATCTGGGATATTCGCTCCCGCACTCTGACCAGGTTCACGAATACGCCAGCGCTGGATCGTTTTCCGATGTGGACGCCCGACGGTAAATACATCGTCTATGTGAGCGACCGCAATGGAATGTCCGCCATTTATCGGCAGCCCGCCGATGGAGGAGGAACCGCCGAGTTGCTCACCAACGCAACAGTCGAGCAGCAGACACCGGACCTGATCACACCAGATGGCACCCGATTGTTGTTCGGCTTTAAAGGCCACATCATGGTTATGCCGCTGGATGGCAATCGCCGCACAACTCCACTGTTCGAGTCCCAGGCTCAGGAATTTCGCTCCGTGCTTTCGCTGGGCCAGCGGTGGATTGCTTATCACAGCAACGAATCGGGCCGCATGGAAGTGTATGTGCGCTCATTTTCCTCACCCGCTTCCGGCAAGTGGCAAGTGTCGGCGAATGGAGGTGTCGAACCCTGGTGGAGCCCGAAGGGCGACGAACTTTTCTTCGTTTCGACGGAAACGGGCCAGCTGATGAGTGTTCACATTCCATCAGGTCCGGCCTGGACACCGGGTCCGGCAAAAATCGTTTTGAAAGATCCCTATTTCTGGGGGACCCTCGCCGGAGCAGCAGCAGCAACGTTTGATATTTCGTCCGACGGCCTCCGGCTCCTGATGATTCGCCCGACAAAAGAATCCAATGCCTCAGGGTCAACCAATCTGATTGTGGCGCAGAACTGGTTTGAGGAATTGAAACGGCTGGTCCCATAAACGGGCACTGCGATCGCCGCAAAAGGCCATCCATCGACCGGCCTCAAGCAAACCATTTCCGGGAATTCCAGGCACGGGAAAGTCAATCTCCCCGGAAAATTCATACTTATTTATCTTTGATCCAGGAATTCCCGGACAACCGTTGCGACGTCGCGATGTTCGCCATCGACCTGATAGTTCAGACGTCGCATGTCCTGCTCAGTGATTTTGCCGGCGAGCGATGCGAATGCCTGCCGCACTTCGGGATGCTTACGCGCCGTTTCTTCCCGCAGGAGAGGCACCGCGTCGTACGGTGGAAAATAATGCCGGTCGTCCTCAAGCGCATAAAGGTGCAGCGAGTCGATCAACCCATCGGTGGAATTCCCGGCGATGACGTCGACCTGATGGCTCGCCAGAGCCTTGTAGGTCAATCCCAGATCCATCACCCGCGGCGCGGCAGGGAAATGCAGGTTGTAGAGTTTTGAAAGCCCGGGGTATCCATCCTCCCGTTCGATAAATTCATAGCCAAAGCCGGCGGTCCACTTCGCGGCGTATGGCGCTGCGTCTGAAATGGATTTGAGATTCAGTTTCTTCGCGTCGTCGTCTCGAATCACGATCACAAACGTGTTGTTGAAACCGAGAGGCTCGGTCCATTCCGTTTTGAACTGTTCCTGATAGTCCCGCCGAACGGTGTCGTAGACCTGTTTTGCATCCGTGCTGGCGGGGTGCTTCAGGATCGCCGTGAGAGCCGTCCCGGTGTATTCCACGTAGGCATCAATCTGTCCGGAAACGATGGCCTGGTGGCAAATCAGCGTTCCACCCAGATTCAACCGGCGTTCGACCGGAAGCTTTGTGGTGCGTTCGATCTGCTGAGCGAGAAGCTCACCGAGAATCACCTGCTCGGTGAAATTCTTCGAGCCCACGACAATTCGATCGGGCCGCGCGCACGATGCGGCGACAACAACGATACAAGCGATACAAAGGAATACCGTAGTGCGAATCAACTGCGTCGCTCCCTTCGAAAGTGTTTCTCGATGGCGCTGAGTCCGAAATCTGCGGCCAGGGCGATGAACGCCGCAGGGATGGCTCCGGCGAGGATCAATCGATAATCGAGCATCGACGTACCGCGAAAGATAAACATGCCCAGGCCTCCGGCACCGATCGCCGCCGCGATGGTCGCGACACCAACGGCAATCACGGTGGCGACGCGTACGCCCGCGAATATCACTCCGAGCGAGAGCGGAATCTCCACCTGCCAGAGCAGCTGTGTGTCGGTCATGCCCATTCCTCTTCCGGCTTCCCGGACCGCGGGATCGACGCCAAGAATTCCCGTATACGTGTTTCGGACAATGGGCAGTAGGGAATACAGCAGCAGCGCGAGGATCGCGGTCCGCGTTCCAATTCCGCCGATGAAGGGGATCGGAATCAGAAAACCGAACAGCGCCAGACTCGGAATCGTCTGAACAATGTTTGCAAACGCCAGAATGGGTTTACCCAGCCGCGGCCTTCGCGTCATGAGAATGCCCATCGGAACGCCGATGGCAATGGCAATGGAGATCGCGACAACCACAAGGAAAATATGCTCGGCACTCAGCTGAAGTATTTCGAAGCGGTCGGTCCACATGAATTGAAGGACCTTCATTGCAGGCTACCCGCGAACGCGCGCGCTTCCGCGTGATCGAGCTTCAGGAATTCCTCGGGTTTCACCAGGGCGACGAGCCGGCCTTCCTGCATCAGGCCGATTCGTGAGGCCAGAAGGAATGCTTCGCGAATGTCGTGCGTCACAAAGATCATCGTCTTGTTCAGCCGCCGGAGCAGATCCCGAAACTCCTTTTGAATTTCCGAACGCGTGATCGGATCGAGCGCGCCGAATGGCTCGTCGAGCAACAGCAGGGGCGGGTCCGCGGCCAATGCGCGTGCGACGCCGACGCGCTGCCGTTGTCCACCGGAGAGTTCGTGCGGGTATCGATGCGCGAACGTGCCGGGCGGGAGTCCCACGAGTTCAAGCAATTCATGGACCCGGGCCATGATCTTCTCTTCGGGCCAGGCTTCCAGCGAAGGGACGAGGCCGATGTTCCGCTCGACATTAAAATGCGGGAACAGTCCCACTTCCTGGATCACGTAGCCGATCTGCCGGCGCAGGCGAATGGGATCCCAGTCCATGGTGTTTTTGCCCGAAACCGAAACCTCTCCATTCGTCGGCTCCAGCAGGCGATTCACCAGTTTCAGCATCGTGGTTTTCCCGGATCCGCTCCGCCCCAAAAGCACCAGGTTCTCGCCCTGCCGAATTTCGAAAGACACGCCGCTCAGCAGTTTCCGACCGTTTGGAATGGAAAATTCGACATTGGTAAAACCAACGCGGGCATGGTCGGGAGTCATGGATTGCATTGTAGCCCGAACATCGGTGCGTCACGGTCTGTGCTAGAGTTTAATAATTCACAGAAAGCAGGGCGACACCCTCGTGCGAGCGACACTCATTCAAGATCATGTTCGGCAGAGCCTGCGTTCCCAAATGCACGCTGCGCGTGTGCGTTCCGACGAGATATTCCAGTTGCTGCAGCCCGGCGCGCTTTACGAACGGCCAATACCGGAACGTCACCGCCTGGTTTTTTATCTGGGGCATCTGGAAGCCTTTGAGTGGAATCTTATCTGTGCCGGAGAATTCGGGATGAAATCCGAAAGTCCGGAGCTGGATCGCCTGTTTGCATTCGGCATCGATCCGACCCATGGGGCGCTCCCGAACGAGAACGCCTCGGAGTGGCCGCGCGAATCCGAAATTCTCAAATACAACCGGCAGGTTCGTGAAGCAGTGGATTCTCAACTCGAGCGCGCCACAAATGAGCTCTTATTCCGCGTGGCGATCGAACACCGCCTCATGCATGCCGAAACGCTGGCATACATGCTGCATGGGCTTCCGTTCTCCCTGAAGAAATGCGCGATTGCGCCGCAGATAGGAACATCACGGGAGATAGAGCCCCGTATGGTGCGGGTGCCGGAGGGCACGGCGACGCTGGGTTTGGAGAGAGGCCCGGAAGTCTTCGGTTGGGACAACGAGTTTGAAGCTCATCCGGTGCACGTGCCGGCGTTCGACATGGACGTCTACAAAGTGACCAACGGCCAGTTTCTCGAGTTCGTCGAGGCGGGCGGCTACGAAGACCGCGGGCTCTGGAGCGCCGCTTCCTGGGATTGGATTACCGCCGCCGGCATCCGCCATCCGAAGTCCTGGATTCCGAAAGATGGCAGATGGTCGTGCCGGACAATGTTTGCCGATGTTCCGTTTCAATCGTCGTGGCCGGTCTATGTCAGCCACGCCGAAGCGGAAGCCTATTGCCAGTGGCGCGAAATGTCCCTGCCGACGGAGCCGCAGTTTCACCGCGCCGCGTTTGGCACGCCGGGCCAAAACGAGGGTCGTGAACGTTCGTATCCCTGGGGGAACACGAGTCCGCAGCGCCATCATGGGAATTTTGATTTTCAACGATGGGACCCCACACCCGTGGATGCCCACCCGGATGGCGACAGCGCATTCGGGATTGCGGGACTGGTGGGAAACGGTTGGGAATGGACGTCCACTGTATTCGCTCCGTTTCAAGGTTTTCAACAATTCCCTTTTTATCCGGGCTACTCCGCCGATTTTTTTGACGGCGGCCATTTCGTGATGAAGGGCGGGTCGCCGCGAACCGCGGCATTGCTACTCCGCCGCTCATTTCGAAACTGGTTTCAACCGAGGTATCCGCACATTTATGCGAGTTTCCGCTGTGTCCAGAATGATGAAGGCTGATCTGATCCGCCGCCTGCCGTCGTTTCAACCCATCGGAGAGGCAGTTTCTCTTCGCGAGTTCGCCGACGATGTCCGCCGCGGCTTGTCCAGGTCGGGCCAGAAGGAACTGTTTTCAAAATACCTGTACGACGACGTCGGCAGCGCGCTGTTCGACGTGATCACCGTGCTGCCCGAATACGGCCTCACCCGCGCCGATGCCCGGCTCCTGCATCAGCATTCCGATGACCTGGCAGACCGGTTGAGAAATCCGTCATTGGTGGTCGAGCTCGGCAGCGGTTCGGGAGCGAAGACTCGATGGGTTCTTTCCGCTCTCGCGGCAAGGCGGCCGGTGACGTACTGTCCGGTGGATGTTTCCGAATTGGCGCTGCACAACTGCTGGCGGGAGTTGCAGCAAATGGATTCGGTGGAGATCGTTCCGCTGGCTCAGTCATACCTGGATGGTCTCCGGCAGGCGGTGGATCTGCGAGCCGATGGGACATCCCTGCTGGTGTTGTTCCTGGGCAGCACGCTGGGGAATTTCGAGCCGGACCGGGCCGTGGAGTTTCTCTCCGACATTCGGCAGATCATGTTGCCGGGGGACGTCTTCTATGTGAGCACGGATCTGCAAAAGGAAACTTCGCGGGTGATTGCCGCGTACGACGACTCCATTGGAGCGACAGCGGCATTCAATCTCAACCTGCTGGCCCGCATCAATCGCGAACTGGGTGCGGATTTTGTCCTGTCTCAATTCGCCCATGAAGCGCGATACGACAGCAGGGCACACCGTATTGAAATGCATTTGCGCTCGCGGGCGAACCAGACCGTAGCCATCGGAAAGGATTTCAAATGCGAGCTGCGAGAAGGCGAGACGATCTGGACCGAAAGCAGCTACAAGTTCCGGTGTGAGGATATCTCCAGGCTTGCCCGCCGGACAGGATTCGTTTGCGAAGTGCAATGGGTCGACCAGGAGTGGCCTTTTGCCCAGAGCCTGCTTCGGGCCGTTTGACGGTATTTCGATTAAACAAACCTGTAACCTTCCCGTCTTGTGGTTGCGATGTCCGCTTGTTATAAGGGTTCCCCAACAAGGACTGTTAGCCCGTTTCGAATGGAGGGACCATGAGACATCGAATCCTGTCTGCAGCGATCATTTTAACGCTGTTTTCCGTTTCAGCCTTCTCTCAATCCAAGTCGTGCGACGAACTGAAAATGGACGTCGCGACAAAGATCGAAGCCAACGGCGTGAAGAACTACGAATTGACGATCGTCAAGACGGACGACGTCAAAAAGGAAGACAACGTCGTCGGCAGCTGCGAAGGCGGAACGAAGAAAATCGTTTACGTTCGCAAGGACAATGACGACAAGGAAAAGAAGTAATTCCGCGCGCGTATTTGATCGCTTATGCAGCTTTTCTTGATCGCGCCCACAGATTGCCCTCCTAGGATTAGGAGGGCAGCGGGATCGCGAAGCGGATCCCGCGAGGGGTGGTAGCTATAGCCAAGGGAAACTTTTCGATTTGGCTACCACCCCGGCGCTTCGCGCCACCC